>ERZ1032078.1174-NODE-1174-length-9938-cov-7.242234_pt1 | contig 9938 bp, 9 predicted proteins | sample MGYA00517101_ERZ1032078 | MGnify/ENA primary metagenome ERZ1032078 (study PRJEB33719, sample SAMN04261301) | wastewater metagenome | biome: rural village; feature: human; material: feces | host: Homo sapiens | place: El Salvador | collected 2013-01-14 ... | reverse complement strand
TATTTGCCCGCAGACTTCCAAAGGCATACAGTTCCGCAACATCCTCAATAGGAATATATCGAGGTTGCTGCTTGATTTCTTCATTATCTTCATTCACGACAACAGGCGTGAACTTCAGCGTATTATCTCGGCGCTCCATGATGCCGGGATTGAACAGATAGAAACTTCTTTTCATTCTTCTTCCTCATTTGGTTCGTCAATATAACAAAAATCGGAGTAGCTGCAATTTTTGCAGATACCTTTTTTTACACGTGATGGGCAAGTATCTTGGGAGATTATCTTTGAGATGTCTTTTGTAATCTCAAGAATCTCCTCCCTATCGACATCCGAAAGAAAAACTTCCTGCGTCTTGCGCAAGAGCGGATATTCCAATATGCCCTTCACTCCGATAATGCCGTGTTGTTCGAACACATACATATAGTATTTCAGCTGCCACTCATGAGCCTTGTCAACCTTATTGGATTTCTTTATCTCATGAATAACCTTGTTCTTCGCATCATAGTAATCCACCTTGATGCCGTCAATCTCCACCTCCTCATACTTGGAATTACGCTGAGGATAGCTTGATTCATGCACCAGCTTTCCCTCATAGACCAGGTCTGACTCCTGCTCCATGTTGATGCCATTGGCAAAGAGCCAGAGCTTGCGATGGCATAGCTGGTAATAATTGAAATGAGTGCCTGTTACTATCATAAGAAAGAAAAGATTAAGATGGAGGCTCTTTCTATGCAGACAGAGCCTCCACGTATAGTAACTAAAGCTGATTCTCGTAATCGAAAGTCAACATTCTATTGATGAGGTCTTGCTTGGCTTTTTCCAAAGCGTCGGCACTTTCTGTTTCTGTAACAATATAACTTGCACATGGTAATGTGATATAAGTTGCAGCTCCTGCATGCTCATCGATGACTGGTTTGGCTTTTGGCTTCGTCTCATTGTCATCATCAATGAGCTTGGCACGAATAGCAGCAGCCAATGTGTTAGCATTGTCACTGATAGCAATGGCAAGTGTCTCCATCAAACTGAATGTTCTGGCTTGGTTGGATGTAATATGCCAGTCTATCAAAGCATCAGCAATGGCAGGGATTACCTTCTCACGCTGCTCCTTTGGCATCAACAAACATTCCCCAAATGCAGTGTTGACAACTTTCCAACCATCATTCTTCAATTTCTCCACCATATCGGAAGTAATCTCTGGCTCCAACTGGTTGGTTGAAACACAGAACAAACGGCGTAAGTCGATGGCTACGTCATAGACAAACAGACCTGTGGCACGAGTGTTGTCAGGAATCCACTTGCGATAAAGACTTCTGTCGCTACCATTCAAAAAGTTGTTTATCTGCTCGTCTGTAAGCACGTTTCCATTAGCATCTCTAACCACTACCTTATGTACGTTTGGTCTATCTGAACGATCAAACGAGACATTCTCCTTAGGGACAGAAGCCAATAAAGGATGAAGTGGAGTCATGGCAGAAATGCTGAAAGGACTTCTGCGTTTAACCGCTTTCTCTTTTCCTCCTTTAGGGGTCCTCATCCATCCACCAAGCAATTGGTCGACGTAATGTGGATCGCACGATGAAAGAACTTCCCCTTCCTTAAGCGCGCCTTTCTTGTCGATGTCAAAATAAAACTCGGTTGGAGATGGCTCAACGTTAAGAACCTCGTTAAGCTTATCCATGATAGAACGCTTTACTTGTTGTCCACTGGAGTATGGTACTCTAACGTTGAACTGTGGGTCATAGTAAGATTTCTGACCATCTTCTACACAGAAGACAGTAAAAGCCGCATGCTTACAACCCCGCAGATAAATGAAAGGATTCTTAGTCATAATCTTCGATATCAATTGTTACTATAATGTCTTGTACTGAAAGCGCAAAAGAGTTAAGAAGTATGGCACATTATCAGTTGGCATACTGTGAATCTCTTTTACAATACCTTTAAACTCATTTATCTTTCCGATAAAAGGCACGACATCGGTTGCTGCCGCTATGAACTGCTTCTTGTTCGAAGCACTAAGCATCGTCTCCACCAAGTTTTTACGCTTGGTACTGATAGACTTATCTTTGTCTATAGAGGCTTCGTTCAGCAACTCTGCCAGTTCTTGGGACTTATCCCATAATTCTTCGTTGTTCAACATAGCTAATATCCAAATTTTATATACATTAAAATTAATTGTCTCTTCTTCGTTCTTCGGAGCCTTTGGCTGCTTAGGGGCTTTGTCGCCTTTAGGGTACACATAATCTCTCAGTCCCTTTGGCTCCATGGCTTTGAGGCCAATAGCTCCTGCCGTACATGCTGTTCTAAAACCAAAAGCCGTACCCCACAAGGATTCCGCATTTCTTCCATTGGCTATTCCAAACAACTTTTCGTACAAATGGACAGGACGACGTATTTGACTCAAATTGAAAGGAAGAAAGCCTATCGTAGTGTTAGTTTGCCCTATACTATAAATATAGCCCAAAATTTGAGCATTCTTATACTTCCTTGAAACACCAATGAGTATCTTTGTCCATGTTTGGGTGTCAATACTTAGGATACCGTCTTTGTTAGCAACATATGGATTATATCCTGCCAGTGGCTGCTCTTCATCATAACTTCTTATATCGTAATAATGTGATAGCCATTGTCCATTCCATGTATTTATTTGGTTGCCTTTCAACATGGAAGTTTCATTGAGACTTTGGCGATAAAACCACCATCCTTTATAGATATCAAGAAGGATGCCCTTGTGACTGAACAATATTGAGAAACCTCCTTGTATGCCAACACCAAGTGCATCTCCTATCCACGAGGCAAAGATATTTTCTTTGTCATTTGACAACATGATATTCGTCACTTGTCCAGACGTAGTTGCTGTTGTGTCCAACGAAGGGAAGCCTCTAGCAATACTTGCATCAGCTTCGCTTTCTTCTATTTTCTTCATCAACTTCTCAAAGCGAGTTTTTCTTTGTTCTGCAGTTTCATACGGTTTTTTCCCCTTTATCATATCGTCCCAACTTAACTTAGGATTCTCCAAAGGAGAGTTGCCTGCAGTCATCATGTATTTGCTTTGGTCGAAAAACAAGGGATAGAATTGCTCTATGAAGAATGTCCGGGCATCATAGTGGGTGCCATATTCCTCATTGTAGGCTTCCAGAAACATTTTTCCTATTGCTGATGTTACCATAATATACTTATAGTATTTCAAATGTTTGATAATATTCTGTCTTACAATAATCGGGCAACAAACCTATTTTTCCATCGTAACCTTTATCGGGTATGACGAAAGGATGTGTGCCCACATTGAGTTGGTCAAGATTTCTATGGGCTATGGAATGATAGCTTACGGGGATTTCTATTTCCGCTCGTTCTTGTCCATTACCCTGTAGATATCTCTCTTTATCCTTTTCGGTGATGCAAACTGCCGAATTGATATCAAGCGTCTCAAGCAACGCCGATTTGGGTTGATGGCAAAGTGCTTTCAATTGCCATTTTCCATCCAAGAATGCCACTCCCGTATAGTCGATATTTTGGAAATCCACTTGAGGATATACCTTGTCTATCATCTCCTGAATATGGGCTTCTTCCATAACTTGTCCATTATCTGGCAAAACTTCGTAAGTTTCTTTTAATACATCCAAGCTATAAGGCATGACCTCCTTTTCATCCTCTGAGGGCGAGATGACATAAATGGGCTTATAATGACCTATGGTTTCCCGACTACGCTTTCTATTGATTCGTCCGAAACGTTGGGCAAGAGCATCTATTGGGGCACATTCTGTAATCATCACGTCAAAACTGATGTCCAGGCTCACTTCTACAACTTGTGTTGATACGACAATACATGGAGTATCCTCCAATGTGTTGAAATTCTTACACAAACTCGTTTCCAACCTTGCCCTGTCTTTCCTTTTATACCTACTGTGTACGAGCATCTTTTGCACATCAGGATACAGGTCATCAATCTCTTTGTAAAACCCTTGTGCTCTTTTCACCTGGTTGCAAACTATAAGCAGTTTTGAATGATTCTTTATCGCTGAATCTATAACCTCGAAAGCGTCTTCACGATCAGACAACTTATAGATTTGATGGCGATTGAAAGAAGAGAGTGTTTGGGTATTAAGTTTTACTTCATATACATCATTTGACCCTCCCAACAACTCTAATATCCTTCTGTATAATTCAGTTGGCATGGTAGCCGTTCCTACATGTACTCTGCAATCCAATGCCTTCAAGATTTCGATAATACGTAGCACAATGGACTGTATGGCATCAGAATATGTATGTATCTCATCAAGAACTACATCACAACCTTGCAAGTCCAAAGCCATCGCCTCATAACCTTTGATGCCAAAAACAATTGAAGCCATTTGATGAGGTGTCAATATCTTAACCGACGCACCAACATGTCGTTGCATGATACTTTCTTCTACTTTTCCTTCTTCCACTTTTAGGTTGGAAGCCGCATGTAGAAGATAAACTTGCGCATTGGTATCAGACAAGTCAGTCTTGATTCTATCATACATCGCATTGATTGATGCCTGAAAAGGCAGTGTATAGAACACACGTCCTTGGCAACGACGCAACAAGAAATCGGTTTTCCCCGCTCCTGTCGGTGCTGTAACCAATGTGTGCCTCTTCTTACTTTCCGCAGAAATCAAAGACAATGGATAGAGCGGACTTTGCCTATTGTAAAAAGACAAGTCGGGCTTGATGAACAATTTGTCCAAAGGCATCTCAAAATCGGTTTCCATAGCCGAAGCCATGTGGTCTGAAGCCATAAGCAACCCTCTCCATTTTGAGCATCCTGATTTCTTTTTATTGCAGAAGTCAATGACATATTCATAATTGTCTTCAGCTTCGTCAATAGATATCTTATGAGTCTTCATTCCAAGACTTCCCAATATATCTAAAGCGATTGGACTCCATTCATCGAATCCTTTCGAATGTTCTTCAAAACAATCAGTATTGTCATCCAAATCCAATATTCCAAGTTCTCTGACATCCTTGTATATGGACTTATGATGGGCTACCACCATATCTATTATCGCATCTCGATGTTCTTCATTGACAAGCGAAAGAAAAAACAAAGAGGCTATTTCATGGCGGAACACAAAGCCAGGTTTTTTCTTACAGGAAGTAGCCAGCGACTTTTGAAACAATGGGCTTGCTTTTCCTATGTCATGAAGCAAGGCGCCTTCAATTGCTATCTGTTCATCAAGTCCTGTATGTTTAGCCACAACATAGACTATATCAGCCACATGTTTAAGGTGTTGATACAAACAAACATGTCCGTTTCGTTCGCTCTTGGCCAATATTTCCTGATGGATATTCATAGGCAGCAAATCCTAAAATAACGACTGACCATTGTATTCCAACCAACCATACATAGGCTTGCTATGATCAAAACGATTATAGCCTACCAAAAAAGATTTGTCCGATTTACCAAAACATAGTTCAAATCCTGGCAATTGCTTGAATTCATCTTCCGTTAGATTAAGAATATCAGCCTCTGGTAGAAGTATATCCTCATTTCTACACACGCATACATGCTGCCGAGACGCTCTTATTGCATATTCTTCACTTTCAAAGGCGAGATAGAGCACAGGGTGGAGAAGAACGGAACGGTGCAAGATAGAGCGACTTCTTATGAACGTTTTGTTTTTGTATTCCCAACCACGTGTTTGGGTTACTTCTTGCTGAGAATCCATAGCTTCATACCTTAGTTTATGCCTGATTATTCTATGTATCCCTGGGACAGTCAATAATTCCGGGAACAGTTTTTTCTCTATTCCTTCAATGATAGAAGGAGTAAGAAACTGTTGGCTAAAAGTTTCACCGTCTCTGACTGCAGTCCATGGTTTTATAAAACCGAATTGACCTTTATATGTTACAATGTACATAGTAATTCTCCTTCTCAATTAATAAATTGCTCCAAATCCTATACCCGTACAATTGCCAATGCCCACATTCCAAGCAAAAAGTTTCGTCTCAGGCTTACCTTTGATGACAACCGGGCAAAGACTTGCCTTATTGCCAATACCATGATAACGAACCAACTTCAACTTCTTTTTGGTGTAAGAAAGATCAAAACAAATATCCAACGTTTCATCTTCTTCCAATCCTGCCTCTTTCATCTTCGACAAAAGAGTTTCCTTAAGATATTGATTGGCCTCAACATTGTTGAAATTGAATTGCTTGGTGCTACCATCTGCCAACTTTCGTTTGATAAAAATCGGGCTCGCGCAATAAAACGACTCACGGTCGCTCAGGTCTGGTTCATCGTCAATAGTGATGTTGGAGACTGTTAGACCACAAAACATTTCTGGCTCATCAAGTATTGTCTTGATAATTCGCTTAACTATGTTTTCATCATAGAAACTGATGAACATTGTCGCACCATCTCGAAATTGCAATGCATTGTCAACCATTTTTCCTCCGCTAAGCCATGAGAAGGAATACAACGAAATCTTGTCATGAATGGCGTTTGTTCCAATCCATTTATGAATCGTCCCTACCAATTTGTATTGATAGTCGAAAGTAACAGGGCTGGTATTAGGTGTTGTTTTAAGATGTATTCTCATATTTTTATGCAAGGTTTTTTGTATTGCAAATATAGTAAAAAAACGAGCACTTGTAATTGAATAAACATCGTTTAACCATATTTTAACCCAAATTTGACATGCCCACCTCGTTTTTCATGCTGTATCAGCGAGTTACTGGTTATGAATCGCTTACAGTGAAAAAACAACGACAAATTCTTCAAACTGTCAAACTTGGGTTAACATTATTTTTCGCTTCCTTGTCGATAGTACCAAAAAATCATTGCGGCGTGGTACGGCGAGTACCACGCCGTGGTATTGAGAGTACCACACCGTGGTATTGTGAGTACCACACCGTGGTATTGAGAGTACCACACCGTGGTATTATGAGTACCACGCCGTGGTAGCGTTATGAATTTCACGTCCTTTCCAAAGAAATTGGTTGTGCATACATAGGCTTAAAGCGCATGAATATGAGCGGTTAGGATTTTGGCATTGAGATTCATTATTTCGGCGACCGCCTGAACGAGGAGTCGGTGCGCCTCTCAAAGGGCATGGACGTGGTTTGCATCTTCGTGGACGGCACTTGCGACAGCCGCGTGATAGAGAAGCTACGCGACAACGAGGTGAAACTCATTGCCTTACGCTGCGCCGGGTTCAACAACGTGGATCTTCACGCTGCCGCGGCCTGCCATATTCCCGTGGTGCGCGTGCCAGCCTATTCGCCTCATGCCGTGGCTGAATACGCCGTGGGCCTCATGCCCGCGCCTTGAGGTTGTTCCACCGTCCTTTCCATATTCGCAAAAGGAAGATGGAGCCACGGAAGGTCAGCTCTGCCGCCATGGCAATCCACACGCCCCGCAAGCCGAGGCTCTGCGACAGCCACCAAGCCAAGGTGAGGCGCACGCACCACATGGAGAAAAGACTCATGGCGGCGGGCTTCAAGGTGTCGCCTGCGGCCACGCAGACCGAATAGCTCACTATTGCCGCGGCGAAGAAAGGCTCTGCAAAGGCTTCTATGCGCAGCACCTCGGTGCCGAGACGCCTTATCTCGTCTACCGGCGAGAGGAAGCCTATCATCTCTGGCGCGAAGACAAACATGACCATGCCCATGAAAGCCATCACTATCATACCCGTGGCAATGGTGAGATGGGCGAAGTTGTGGCACAGTCGGCGACGGCCCGCGCCATAGGTCTGGCCAATGAGCGTGGAGGCGGCATCGCCCACGCCGTAGCCAGGCATATAGCAAAGGCTCTCGGCGGTGATGGCAAACGAGTTGGCGGCTATGGCGGCATTGCCTAAAGGCGCCACTATGAGGGTGGAAACGACCTGGGCTGAGCCCATCAGGATGTTTTGCACGGCTATGGGCAGGCTTATCTTGGCGGCGTTTCTCACGAACTTCCATTGCCACACGAACTTGGCACGGTCAAGGTTGAGGGCGAGAATCTTGTTTTTCCACATCGCCTGCCACGACATCGTCACGGCGGTCAGCACGTAGGCCGTCATGGTGCCGAGGGCCGCGCCTGTCACGCCCATGTCGAGAATGTAGATGAACAGGTAGTTGAAAACCACGTCGAGACAACACATCATTATAGACAGCGCGCTGGGCACTCGCATCTCGCCCGCGCTTTTCAGCATCGCCGCCGTGAGATGATAAACGAGCACGGCGGGCAGCGTGAGGCTGAAGATAAGGAAATAGGCCGACGACATGGGGGCTATGTCGGCCTTGCCTCCAAGCCAGAACGGCAAGTGGGGGGCAACGACCGCGCCGGCAAGCGCCATGAACAGGCTGAAGCCGATGCCGCACGCCAACGCGTGGCGGAACACCTGCCTGGCATTGGAAAAGTCGTTGGCACCGATGAAGTGGGCCACCTGCACGGAGAAGCCAACCGATACGGCGGAGAGGATGGAGCCCATCAGCCATGTGGTGGTCTCTATCAGGCCTATGCTTGCCGACTGCGCCGCGCCGAGATGTCCCACCATGGCGGCGTCGATGAAAAACATCATCACGGTGGTTATCTGGGCAAGCATCGACGGAATGCTCAAGTCGATGATGAGGCTTATCTTTTCACGTCTCGTCATCTCCTCGCCGTTGCGTATCTTGGCGAGCAAAATGTCACTCTTCTTCATGTGTTTTGGTTTTGGCGTGCAAATATAATTAAAAAAGCGCGAATCGCCGGATTCTTCAAAACAAAAATAAGCTCCATTCCAAATATTCTTGCTACCTTTACATAAACATTTGAAACATGAAGACATTATTAGACGTTCACACGCATACCATTGCCTCTGGCCATGCTTACAGCACATTGCAAGAGATGGCCAAGGCTGCCAAGGACAAGGGACTTGAGATATTGGGAATAACGGAACATGGCCCCAATATCCCGGGCACTTGCGACCCTCTTTATTTCCGCAACCTGCACTGTGTGCCTCGCGACCTTTATGGGCTACAGCTCATGTTGGGCGCTGAGCTTAACATCCTCAACACACAGGGCGACATCGACCTGGACGAGACCTACTGGCGCATGCTCGACATACGCATAGCCGGCATACACAGCCTCTGCTGGCAAGGCGGCACGAAGACTGAGAACACGCAAGGCGTAATCAACGCCATGCGCAATCCATACATCCAGATTATCTCCCACCCCGGAGACGGAACGGCAGAACTGGATTTCGACGCCTTGATGAGGGCCTCAAAGGAAACGCATACGCTGCTGGAGATAAACAACCACTCCATGGCCCCCATACGCCATAAGACGATTGCCGCACCCAATAACCTGGAGCTTCTGCGACTTGCCAAGAAATATGAGACACCGGTCATATTCGGAAGCGACGCCCACTTCTACACCATGATTGCCGATTACGGCAATATCATGCCATTGGTAGAGAAAGCGCGATTCCCCGATGAGCTGGTAATAAACTATAACCCAGAGAAATTCAAGGCTTATATCAAGCCAATGCCACAAAAATAAATACGAGATGATTTCATTTGAAAGCGATTACAACAACGGGACGCTGCCAGAGATACTGGACACCCTGCGCAAGACCAACGATGACAAGACTTCAGGGTATGGCTTCGACCCCTATACCGAGGCCGCGAAAGAGAAAATTCGCAAGGCCGTTGGCATGGACAGCGCCGACGTGTACTTCCTCGTGGGCGGCACGCAGACCAACACTACTGTCATAGACTCCCTTCTCCTTGGCTGCGAGGGAGTGGTCTGCGTGGAGACGGGCCACATTGGGGTGCATGAGGCCGGTGCCGTGGAAGCCTTCGGGCATAAGGTGATAACCCTGCCTTCGACAGACAGCAAGTTGGCTTCGAGCACCTTGACACGATACATGGAGACCTTCTTGGCCGACGAGACATACCCCCACATGGTGCAGCCCGGCATGGTCTACATCTCCATGCCCACCGAGCTTGGC
>ERZ1032078.1167-NODE-1167-length-9967-cov-5.907385_pt1 | contig 9967 bp, 9 predicted proteins | sample MGYA00517101_ERZ1032078 | MGnify/ENA primary metagenome ERZ1032078 (study PRJEB33719, sample SAMN04261301) | wastewater metagenome | biome: rural village; feature: human; material: feces | host: Homo sapiens | place: El Salvador | collected 2013-01-14 ... | reverse complement strand
TCCACGTTCGCCATCTCGGCATTCTGCAATGCACCCACGGCATTACTGAAGAGTTCGGTGTAATACTGCGCCTGCTTCATGAAGGATTCCTTCTTCATCTGCTGCACCTTCTTCTCGTGTTCCTCCTGGGTGATATACTGGTTATCGAGCGCCTGCTGAAGCTGTATCAGCTGCTGGTCGTATTCGCTCTGCTGGTCGAAGCCGAGAGCCTGCCTTGCCTGCTTCTTCTTGTCTGCCTGCTCAGCCAGTTGGGCTGCATGCTTGGCGGTATAGTCGGAGTCTATCTGCGCCTGGGCATCCTTGTATGCCTTCTCCAGCTGGGCAGTGTCCTCGCCGTTCTGCCTTGCCAGGTCGAGAGCTGCCTGATAATATCCCTTCAGTATCTCCAGTTTCTGGTCGTGCTGCTGCTCCAGGGTCAGCTCCTGCTGCGTCTCCCCTTGCTCCATCACCTTGGCAAGTGCATCCTGGTAAGCCTGCTCGGCTGCCACCTGCTGGTCGAAATGAGCCTGCTCTGCCTTGCGCTGGTTGTCCAGCTGTTTATCCTGGAGTGATTTCTTCTTCCCGGCATCCTTGATATCGATGTTCTGCGACTGCTCGCTGTAGGAGGTCTCGATGGCGAGGATGTTGGCGGTATGCTGGGTCTTCAGCGCCTGCATGGCTAGGTCGTACTTCTCCTGAGTGGTCTGCTTCTGGGCGAGAGCCATGTTCCAGTTGTTCACGTCCTGCTGGTAATCCTGGTTGGCGGCATCGATATCAGCCTGTCGGTTTTCTGAAAACTTTTTTGATGCGATATCATCAGGGTTTGGGGCTGTAGATGTTCCGGTGGTATGACCGCCGCCCGTTTTTCCGCCGCCCTTGCCACCGATGTCGCTATCAGGAACCTCGGGTTCTGAAGCTTCCTTCACGGTCTGATGCATGATGTCTTCACCGTAGGCGTTACCGATGATGCCAATCTGCTTGTCAAGCTGCTTGATTCCTTCGGTAAGCGATTCTACTTCTGACTTGAAACGAGAGACGGCATCCACCTGCGTGTTTCCGGTAGTGCCCCATGATGTGGTATATTGGAAGCCGCGGGCATTATTGGCATCAGCCAGACGTTTCTTCGCCTTGCTGAGTTTAATGGTAAGGTCTGCACGCTGCTCGGCGAGTTCTTGGATCTGCTTCTTGGCGCCCTGCACCTCGTAGAGCCTTACCAGGCTGTTGATGTAAGCCTTCAGCGCCTTATCCGATGCCTTGAATTTCTTGGTGGTCTTGTCGATGGTGGCATTATAGTGAGGAACTATCTTGTTAAGCGCCTCCACGGCCTTGCGTCTCTCGTCCATGGAGAGTTTTTCGTCATTGGCCACCTTGATCAGGTTTTCCAGTTTCAGTTTCTCCTCCACTACCTGCTTCTGGGCTTCTGCCTTGATGGCGTTGAGCGCCTTCTGCGACTGAGCTGCTGCATCGGCTGCCTTCTTCATCTCCCATAGCTTCATGGCGAGGAGGGCGACTCCTGCGGCTACCAGTCCGAAGATGTTGGCCTTGGTGGTAGTATTGAGGGCTGCCATTGCCGTCTTGGCCTTACCCAGCTGAAGGGTTAGTCCGTAGAAAGCCACCTTTGCTACATTGATCAATACATTACCCGTTCCGAGAACCACGTTCCATGCCTTATGAACGAGGACGATTCCCTTGGTCATGGCCAGATGCAGTTTTCCGGCGTTAACCACGGCTAGCTGGGCTGTCTTGAAGGCGGTATAGGCGACCACCAGGGCGAGGACGGATTTCCGGTTCTCCACCAGCCAGGAGATGAGGTTGATGATTCCTACCTTGGTTTCGGCGAAGAAATCTTCATAGGATTCCGTGAGCGGAAGCAGCTGCTCTCCCAGCCGTCTCTGGGCGTTCTCCCACTCGGCTGTCTTCTGTGCTGCCTTGTCGGCTGCACTGACGTAGGTATCGCCTGCCTCGGCAAGCTGGGTTTCTACTATCTTGGCCACTGCCTGCATGAAGTCGCCCGTTTCCTTCGTCTTCTCGGAGATTTCCGCTGCCGAGATGCCCAGGTTATCAAGAATCATCGGAGACTTGCGACCCAGACCGGTTACGATGCTGTCGGTCATGTAATCCACCGATTGTCCCGTCTGCTGCGCCTTCAGCTGGGCAAACTGAAGATATTTACCCAGGTCTTCCAGCGGAATGCGGAAGTCCTTCGCCTGCACGGCGGCGGTCATCAGCTGCACATCGTTCACCGTGCCCTTGGTTGCCTTGCGCAGGTTGTCCAGCAGGTTCGGGTCATCCATGGCATTGAACGCCTTGATGACGCCATCTGCCTGGGCTGCCATCTCCATACCTGCCTTGGCAGATTCTGATACGAATTCCTTCAGTTTGTCTGCTTGCTGACCGAGGAAGTCAGCACCTTTGGCCATCATGTTTCCGAGAAGGAATCCGTTCACCTGGTCGCTTGATGCAATCTCCTTGAAGCTCTTGGCATTCTGCTTCAGCTCAGCCATGCGCCCAGAAACATCCCTGAGCCTCTGTTCCAATGCGGCGTAAGCCTCAGGGTTGAGCGACTGGGCGGTATCGTCGAGTTCGCGCTGCAACATCTTCTGCTGCTTGCGAAGCTGGTTCATCGTCATATCCAGAACGTCAAGCTTCTGCGTCTGGTCGGTGATATCCTTGGTGGTTTCCCTTATCTCCTTACTCGTGGCACGATACTGCTCGGCCATGTTCTTGTACTCCTTGGTATTCTTCTTGCCAGCAGCTTCCATCTCTACCATGGATTTCAGCTGCTGCCTGTTGGTGGTCCTCAGACTCATCAACTTATTCTCCAGTTTCTTGATTTCCTGCTGAGCCTTCGACGACTCCACATTCACTATCAGTGAAACCTGGTCTTCCGTTAAATGCTTGTTGGCCATAACTTATGATTTTTGGGGATTGAGTGAATTTTCAAGTTCCTTTCTGATTCCGTTTCTTACCTCATCGTTGAAGCCATAACGAAGCTTGGGGAACGTTTCATGATACAATACGCCCCATACCACGCGGTTGTAGAGGGCGAGGTTCCTGCGCTTGAACTTGGCGATGCGGTCGTTTCGCTGGCGATACTGCATATCGAGGAAACGGAGGTATGGAAGGATACGCACGAAGATGGTGCGGTTCTCGCCCGATATCTGAGTGTCGAACGAGTGGGCAGAGAGCGTGGTGAGAAGTCTTCCTGTGCGACGCTGGAAGTTATTGCGTACCACGTTCTCCTGTGTGGAGTATATCTTCAGGATGCCTTCCTGAAGAGTCTCGTGAACAAATTTCTTTTTAACAAGACTGTCTGTTACCATATTCTTTGTACATTACTAATTAGTAATGCAAATATAGTAACAGACAGACAAAGGGCAAAGGACTATCTACAGAAAGCCTTATATACCGGAATACCTATAATAGGCGTAAGCACGGTACACAGGAACAGATAAACAAGCCACATTACCGGCATTCTGGAACCCACTACGAATGGTCCCACCATCAGTGCGATGACAAACGATATGAACATGATAAAATCAAAAAACTCCATAATCTTTATATTTTAATATGTTATTACTTCTCTGGGTGCAAAGATACACCGCTTTTTCTGAAAAACCAAATTTTCGGGAAAGAAAAAGGCGGCTACCCTCACGAGCCGTCGCCTTTCTGTCTCATCAATTATTTATGTGTTTCCTAATAAATGAGAATTATTCACTAAAAACATCGATTGTATTATGAAATTAACCAAAAAAAATCTTATTTCTTGCAATATTGCAGATATGCCTCGTCATGCCGTTGAATGGATCTTCGAGATGTCAAAGTCTGCCTCTTCCTCGCTTTTACTGACACGTCTGAGCATAGTGTCGATGGCTCTACTCTTCTGCTCGTTGTCCGGGTGTACATACAAGTCGAGCGTTATGCTCACATCGGCATGGCCGAGTATAGAGCTTACGGTCTTTATGTCGCATTTGGAAGCAATCAGGCTCGTGGCAAAGGTATGGCGCAGCCCATGAAATTTTATACGGGGCAATTTTAAATCCTTGCACAAGCGGTTGAAATAATTGCGGATTATCCTTGGCTCCATTGGAGACGCATCATTGCTCAAGACGTAATGGCTCGGCACGCATATCTTGGAGAGTGGACGTACAAATATGAGAATGTCTTTGCCCAAAGGAATTTCCCTGTTGGAGTTGATGGTTTTCGTACTGCCTACCCGTACCTTTGTCCCCTTCTTGCCGTTCAGTCCATCAAAAACGACAACTCGTTCTACCGTTCTCTGAACATGCAGGATTTTATTCTGAACATCGATATCACCCCATTGGAGACCTGAAATTTCACCAATTCTCATCCCAGACTCCATTACAATTAGCAGACCCAGGTTGCGGAAGGTGAAATTCTCTTTGAGATACTGTATCATCTTTTTCTGGTGTGCGGGACCCCATGTTTCAACCCGTTGACTATCCCTGGTTCTTGCAGGATAGACCATCTTCCAGTCTGTCGGTGGCTCGCACCATTTTTTCTTTGCCCCGAATCTCAGCAGCATCTTTATGACGCTAACTACGTCTCGCACCGGTCTTATCCCCGCCCCGCCTGATATTCTATCGTTGACGAATTTCTGCAAATCTTCCTCTGTTATGTTTTCGCTTTCCCCGAAATTCGGAATGATGTGATTATTGATGATCAAAGCATAAGCAGAGGATGTCGATTCTTTTACATATTGGCGATGGTCTTCATACCACGCCTCTGCGATTTCCTTTAATTTCATTGCATATTATAGTTCTTATTTTATCAACTGTCAGCCCCTTCGGATTGTATCCCCTGGGGCTGCCTTAAACACATCGGAAAATTCCAGTCCGTCATCTGACTTATTAAGCAGTATGTATTTCTGGAAAATTTTCCCCTCAAGCACATCGCCGTGATAGACATACCCCATCATGCCTCGTATGCTCATATTTAGCAGAAGCAAAGGTATTGCCCTGTCCGACAACTCCCAACAAGTTACCATATTCTCACTTGGAAAAAATTCCCATGGCAGTCTTCTTCGGCACCTTTCCCACCATGCTGATATCACGAGAGACCCCGTGCCGGCGGTAGGTTCATGGATGGAGCCGTGGGTTCCGCTAAGTGCAATTCGGCCAACTATGGTTGTGACTTCGCACGGCGTAAAGTCTTGTTTGTTTTTCTTCCTCTGAGCCATTTCTTTCTCATATATAGTCTGAAACCAATCATACGACATATCGTAGTCATTAAGCTCAATCAAGCGGCGGTAAACTGCGTCTCGCTTTTCCTTGTCCGAGAACAGAAGACGGCTTACCGCCGACGGCAAATCCATAATATCTGTTATGCCTAACAAGTCAAATAATATATTTTCATCCATAATTGAGATAGCCTTAAACCTTATGCAGCCCAAACTCTGCTTGCTCATACAGCTATCGTAATGATAGCTGTATGAAAGTATGTAATAACCAAAAAATCTTATTTCTTGCGATACTCCCGGAATGCCTCGTAATCCTCCTTGCTGATCTCGAGACAGCAGCAGATGTGAGCGTTCTTGAAATCGAGATCCTCCTTATATTCGGAATTCTCGAAGAACGCACGAGAACGAATAAGGGCATCCGCCAGCGGGAACTTGTCTCCATCCGTCTCTACCACGAAGTCCTTCTTGCAAAGTACATTACCGGTCTTAAGAGGAATGGAAGCCTCTGCATAGAAGTACTTGCGTGGCTTCTCCCCGGTGAGAAGCTCCGTGAGCTTCTCGTGCATCTCCTTCAGCTGGGCATCGGTAATGCCTGCAATGTACATGCCGTTCATGCTGAGCATGTGTTCGCGCTTTGTTACGCCAAAGTCGTTAACCTCGCACTCATCAAAGATAGGGTGCATTCTCTCCTCGTTCAATTCAGCAGCCTTCTTTGCTGCATCTGTATTCTGATCGTTCATAATTTACTAGTTTAATTATTTGTTATACTTATACTCCGTACTTTCGGCAAAGTGCTGCGACTGCATCCTCAAATGCCTCTCGAAAATCCTCGTTCATCTCGACGGATCTTACTATTGACCTGGAAATAACAGATGCATTACCCTGGAAGCCTACAGCTGTCAATCTATTCTTGTCGTTCTCGTCTCCCTCGGCGCTGCATATCATAACGAAGGAACGGTTCTCCTTATCTTTGTCAGCCCACTCAGACATAGCTTTTACCACCTTCTGAGGATACTCAAGAGATTTCGCTTCTTCAGGAATCTCTGCATCGAGTCCGTCAAACAAGATGTCTTCGGTAACTTTCTTATTGTTCTTCATCGCTCATTCCTCCTTTCTTGTCTCTGGTCCAACCTGGATGAAGGAGTCCTTCCTCGGCTCCCGTGAGTACCCCCCCGAATTTCTGTACCACTCGAAGATGTTGTGGCGCTTGCTCTGAATCTCCTCGTTGGCAGAAGACCAGCGGTTTTTGGCCTCGGCCTTGCCTACATTCCGCTTGCGGCCGGCCTCGTTGCGCTGTTTCTTCAGCTGGCGAAGGGTCTGCTCGTAATACTCCTTGGCTCTCTCGTAGTCCTCGCGGGCTTCGCGGAGTTCATCGTTCGCCTGGTGTTCCTCCTCCAGTATTTTGGTCAGGGTATCATCGTACTCCTGCTTAAGGTCGGATATTTCGGTGGCGTAGGCTGTTCTCGCATCCGATAGCTCTATGGTGTTGAATTTAAGCAGCGCATGAAACTGCTCCGTGGTGAGCGGCTTATCATTCGTCCCGACACCTTCATTATTCACTTTCTCCTGTGCACCGTTATTGACTGGTGCCTGGTTCTGCGCTGCCTGAGCAGCAGTATTCTGTACTTGATTATTATTATTCTCCATAATCATTAATTTGAATTAAGTTGTTCCATAAATGTTTGCGTTAATAATTCTCTGGGTGCAAAGGTACGGAATTCCTGCCTTTGCACAAAGGACAAACTTATAGCCCCCGTATGGCTATTTCCCATCCCGCTTGTTTATCACGATAGCGATAGTCCCCACGCCCGTACCACTCTTCTTGAAGGCGCCTTCCTCTATCTCGTAAACCTGGGCGGAAACTTCTTCCAGGAATGCGCGGAAATCCTTGCATACCTTTTCCGAAGCCTGCTGCCAATGCCTTGAAGTAATGGCTGCCACGGTTCCACCGGGCTTGAGATCATGATACATCTGCATCACGTGCCTGATGTCCTGGTTCTTCGAGAAGGGAGGGTTGGCCACTATCAGGTCGTACTCCGAAGGGTGCTCTGTCTGGGTGAAGTCGTCGCCTAGCAGGCGGATATGATCCAGCTTGGAAAGCTTCTCCTTATTCTCCGGCATCAGCTCGTAGCAATCTACTACCACGTCTGGCTGCACCCTGTGGATGGCATCGATGATGGCTCCGGTTCCTGCACTAGGCTCCAGAACCTTACAGTCGGGACTGAAATCGCCTGCCAGTGATACCAGCCAGTCGGCAACCTCGGGTGGCGTGGCAAAGAACTGGAAGTCCTGCCGCAGGTTGCAACGCTTGCCTTGCATTAAAACGGAAGCCACACGGGTTGCATCGAAGTCGAAGGTGAAACCTTGTACCTTTCCACCGGTCCACTTGCCGCCGGCTTCCTCCACCCACTGCTTCACCGTGGCATAGCTCTTCTTGTTGAGCTGTATCTGCGGAAGATAGAGCACGTTGTCCTTGAAGATACAACGCTTGAGGATGCCTTCTGGAGGTAGTTTTGCCCCGTCATCTTCTCCAGATTCCTTTCTCTTCTTGGCTCCGAGATAATCCTTCTTGTAGCCGGATTGCATTTTTCTGTCCAGATAATCATTCAGAGCGGCCTGCATGGCCACTTGTGCGTCTGTTACCTCCGCAAGGCACTGAACAAATTCGTATATTGCATCGAAGCCAGCGATGTCTGTCACGGCAAGCTTGCTAAAGGCATCTGCACTTTTTTTCAGCTCTGCCGTGCTACCACGTAACGTTTCTATTAAAGTCTCTTTTTTGTTCGTCATGACTTTTCTGTAGATAAATCATTGTTGTGTCTAAGCTATTATGACCAAGGAGTTCGGCAAGCTGCGTCACATCCTTGTTCTTCTTGAGATACTGCTTGGCAAAGAAGTGGCGGAAGGCGTGGGCGTGCATCTTGCTCCGGGCTATGCCCAGATGGTCGCCCCAACTCTTCAGTCTTTCAGAGAAACCTTTGTCGGTCATGGGACCATACCTGCCGTTGCAGAGATGTCCCGTCCTGCCCGTCTCCTTCATATACTCCCTCACCTCCTGCTGAAGGCTTTTCTGAAAAAACACCTGGCGGAACTTGCTGCCCTTGCCCTTCAGAACCACCTCGCCATTGGCCACGTCCTCCCACGAGAGCTTCATGAACTCATGCAGGCGAAGGCCTGTAGTGGCAAGAATCCTCAGCCAGTAGTAAGGGTCCCGGTTGGGTTTCTGCTTCAGATAAGCCAGCAGCGCCTGATACTCCTTCTCCGTAGGTATATTGTCTGTAGAGAGCCTGCGCTGAGTTTTCACCCTTTTCACGGAAATGGGCTTTTTCGCAAACTTGGAGTATTTCACCAGGGCACACATGCGGTTGTTGATGGTGGCGGGCTTCATCTTCTGCTCTTCCAGCGTCTTCAGAAACCGCTTCACGTTTTCCTGGTTGAACTCGTCGGCATAAGAAAAGAAACTCCTGATGCCGTAACGGTAGGTTTCACGGGTGCGTTCGCTGGCGTCCGACTCTGTGTCCAGCCATTCGATGAACTCGTTCACCTTCTTCTCGTTTCGGGCACAGATATCTTCTTTCTTCTCCAGCGATTTCACCTTGCGCTTTGCCCGGCTGTAGCCCACACCGATGAACGACAGAAAGTCGAGGATGGCATCGGTAGCGCCGGGCATGGTGGAGAGTTCTGAAGCATGAGCCTGCTTGTATCTCCGATAGCCCCTGCGGCTTATCTCGTCAGCTTCCTCAAGGAAGATGAGGACGTATTTTGCCGCAAGCCCTATCTTGCGATAGGTTGCCCCGCAAGATGACAAATAGCCTAGATAGCCTGTGTAGTTATTTTGCCTGTCTGTATCCATAATCAATAAATTATAGTATTTATACTGCAAAATTACTCACTTTTCTTCAACCTGAAAAAGACAGTTACTTTCCGTCCTCCCCTACCGGGCGCCAATATACAGCGAAGGTGTTGCACTCGGCGAAGCTGTCGGCATCGCTGCCATCTGTCCAGATAAACGGGATGCCGCCGTCGTAGCGCATGCCGTCGGCAAGCATCGTGCTCTCGTGGCACACATCGGGCGTGCGAGGGTCGTGGAATCTTACCTTGGCTCCCTTCTTGAAGCCGTCTGCCACCTTCAGGAACTCCTTCGACTTGTAGATAAACATCTTGTTGCCGAATATCGAGAACTCAAGCAGCCCGCTATGCGTCATGCCGCATACTCTCTTGCTCAGGACGAAGGCTTCCTTGTTGGTAATGGTTTTCTGACCTATAGCGCTGATAGTTGTCATCGTGACATCAGGATAGAAGATCCTATACTCTTCCAGGCGTTCGTTCGCCTTCTTTATTATATTCTTCTCAGCCATAGCTACATCACCTCCCCTCCGAAAATGAATCCGCCTACTGCTGCCAAGGCAATGAAGCCCAGAAGGCCTGCCATGGTCATCGCTACCTCGCCATAGGTAACCGTTTCCTCACAGAGGTGCGAGAAGGTCTCGCTCTTGGTATGCCAAAGGCGGCATACCTCTGCCTTCACCTCTTTCTTCAGGGCTTCCACGCCCTCACCTACACTTGCGCCCGCAGGGTTCATGCCCAGCTGATGCGCATTCAAATTAATAGAATTCTGCATAATTGCCATCTTGTAAGCATTATAGACCGGCCTTGATGTATAGATACAATGGTGGCGGCCACATTCACCGTTGCTTACAAGATGGTAGCTTTCCCAGCGAGGGGCAAACGTAATCTTACGGATCATGCAACCGCCATATTGAAAAGACCTTTTTCCCGCTGCCGGGA
>ERZ1032078.1164-NODE-1164-length-9969-cov-9.205164_pt1 | contig 9969 bp, 6 predicted proteins | sample MGYA00517101_ERZ1032078 | MGnify/ENA primary metagenome ERZ1032078 (study PRJEB33719, sample SAMN04261301) | wastewater metagenome | biome: rural village; feature: human; material: feces | host: Homo sapiens | place: El Salvador | collected 2013-01-14 ... | reverse complement strand
TAAAAAAAGTAACATTAAGTATGAGCAGTATTAAAGAACAGGTTCTTGCACAGCAACAAGGACAATACAGTGAAGCAGACGACAAGTATTTGTCAGTTCTCAAACAGTATAATTGCAACCTTAACGATGAGGAAATTGCAGCAGAAGTAAAGAAACTCCTTGACGAGAAAGTTGCAGAAAACGAGACCATGGAGGTGAAGAAATTCCTCTTTGGAAGCGTTGAATTAACATCTCTCCATACAGAAGATACAGAGGAAAGTATCTTGAAGATGATAGAGAAAGTCAATAAATTCTCCAAGGATTATCCTGATCTTCCTCATGTAGCAACAGTATGCACCTACCCTAACTTTGCTGGTCTCATTAGCCAAAGTTTGGAAGTTGATGGCGTAGAAATCGCTGTCGTAAGCGGCAATTTCCCTTCTTCTCAGACTTTCATCGAGGTAAAGGTAGCAGAAACTGCATTGGCCATTAAAGATGGCGCCACAGAGGTTGACATCGTAATGCCTGTTGGCAAGTTCTTCAGTGAGGATTACGAAGGCCTTTGCTCTGACATCCAGGAACTGAAGGAAACATGCGGCGAGCACAAGATGAAATGTATCTTGGAGACTGGTTGCTTGAAGAACTGCAGCAACATCATGAAGGCTTCTATTCTTGCTATGTACTCAGGTTCTGACTACATCAAGACATCTACTGGCAAGGAGAAAGTTTCAGCAACCCCAGAGGCTGCTTACGTGATGTGCCAGGCCATCAAGGCATATTATGAGAAGACTGGTATCCAGATTGGTTTCAAGCCAGCTGGCGGTATCAACACCGTTCACGATGCAATCGTTTACTACACAATTGTAAAAGAAGTTCTTGGTGAAAAGTGGTTAACCAACCAATGGTTCCGCTTGGGAACATCTCGACTTACCAACCTCCTCTTGAGCGAAATCCTTGGCAAAGAAATCAAGTATTTCTAAAAAGGAAAAACTGATTCGTAGATAAAACAAGGTCTTTCAACGGCAAATATAGCCTGTTGAAAGACCTTTATTTTTAGAGACTTATAGTCGTACGACTACTCACTCTATAGACGTACGAGTATAACCCCTATAAACGTACGACTATAGACTCTAATGACGTACGACTATAAACTTAATAAACGTACGAGCTTAAACCTTACGTTCGATAACGAAATCGAGATAAGCTTTCAAAGCGTTATAGATGTCCTTATCATCCACATAAGTGTCCAAGAAATTCATGGCTTCAGCATGAAAATCCCACATACGCTTATCTGCATATTCTATACCTCCATTGGCTTTCGTAAATTCCACCAAGCGAGCAATTTCATCAGGAGTTACTTGATGAGATTTCACCTTACGTGCCAGCTTCATCATCTCCTCGTCACCAGTAGATTTCAGCGCATAGATAACCGGCAAAGTCAACTTACCTTCAGCCATATCATTACCAGTAGGCTTACCTATCTCCTGAGAATCGTAGTAATCAAAAATATCATCACGAATCTGGAAGATAATACCTAAATTCTGGCCAAATCGCTTGGCTTCCTCTATAGCAATCTGTGAAGCATTAGCCGACAAAGCACCAATACCGGCACAAGCCTCAAAAAGGGCTGCCGTTTTCTGCTTAATTACCTGATAATAAATGTCTTCCGATATTTCCTGATTACTGATACTATTCAATTGCAGAATCTCACCATTGGACAAAACACGTCCTAATTCAGCAAGATATCTCACTATTTCCTCAGAATGAGAATAGGAAACATGAAGCAAGGCTGTAGAGAGAATGAAGTCACCTACCAGTACTGCAACCTTATTATTATAAGTAGCATTGACACTTGCCTGACCACGGCGCTCCCCACTTTCATCTACAACATCATCATGAACTAAAGAAGCCGTATGAAGAAGCTCCAAACCGACTGCTGAATGCTGAGTAACCTCAGTAACTTTGCCGAAATTCTTCGCCATCAGCAGGATAAGCATAGGGCGCATACGCTTACCCGCACGCTGTCGAATATGGTCGAGAGCCTGCGAAAGAAGTCCGTCGCTATGCATCAAAGACTTATTAAACAAATCTATAAAATCTGTCAACTCTGCCTCAATAGGCTGTCTGATAAGTGATAAATAATCCATTATGTGATAGTAAAACTACTTAATTTCTGAAATTTGATACAAAATTAATCAATTATTCGTGAAATGTGGCAATTTTTTAGTAATTTTACACCATAAATATGAATATTATGGATAAATTATTCCTTTTAGACGCGTATGCGCTCATTTATCGCTCGTATTACGCCTTTATCAAAGCTCCAAGAATCAATTCCAAGGGGCTCAACACTTCGTGTATCATGGGGTTCTGCAATACCCTCAACGAGATACTTACCAAGGAGAAACCAACTCATATCGCAGTGGCTTTCGACCATGGTAAGACCTTCCGCCATGAGGCTTTTCCTGCCTATAAAGCCCAGCGAGAAGAGACACCGGAAGACATCAAGCTCTCTGTGCCAATCATCAAAAACATACTCGAAGCCTACAACATTCCTATCCTCCAAGTAGATGGTTTTGAGGCTGATGATATCATTGGTACTGTGGCGATTCAAGCTGGAGAGAAAGGTATAGAGACCTACATGCTCACACCGGATAAAGATTATGGTCAGCTGGTAAGGGAGAATGTATATATGTTCCGTCCTCGACATGGAGGCGGATATGAAACCTTGGGTGAAAAGGAAATTGAGGAAAAATACGGAATCGCTTCCCCACTCCAGGTTATTGACCTTTTGGCTCTCATGGGTGACTCGGCAGATAACTTCCCTGGATGTCCTGGTGTCGGAGAGAAAACGGCTGCCAAACTGATCAATGAATTTGGAAACGTAGAGAACTTGATTGAAAATTCTTCTAAGGTGAAAGGCAAACTTCGCGAAAAGGTTGAAGGTGCTATCGAGGATATCAAAATCTCAAAGTTCCTGGCAACTATCCGGACTGATGTTCCTGTGGAAATTAAAATGGATGATTTGAAGTTGGTTGAACCTGATAAAGAAAAGTTGGACGAAATCTTCTCTGAACTCGAGTTCAAAAGCTTTGCAAACAGGATTCTTAAAAAACCTCAACAAAAGAAAATAAAGCCTACAGGAGAGCTCGATTTATTTGGCGCACAGCAAGACAATGGGCAGGATGTTCAAAAAAACGCGAGTTTTGAGACCCTTAAAAGCACTCCTCATAAGTATCAACTAATTGAAAATGAGGAAGATGCAAAGAAACTTTGTGATTATTTGATGACATTCGATATTCTCAGTTTAGACACAGAGACCACTTCTACTACTGCAATTGATGCAGAATTGGTAGGTTTGAGCTTTGCCGTCAAAGAAAAAGAGGCTTACTATGTCGCCATTTCTGCAAATCGTGAAGAAGCTTTAAAATTCGTAAACATCTTTAAACCGCTCTATGAAAACCCTCAAATTCTGAAAGTCGGCCAAAATATCAAATACGACTACGAGGTTTTGATGAATTACGGAGTGGAGATAAAAGGCAAGATGTTTGATACGATGATTGCTCACTATCTCATCCAACCAGAGTTATACCACAACATGGATTATCTGGCTGAAGTCTTGCTCAATTACCAGACCATCCATATTGAGGAGTTGATTGGTCCGAAAGGCAGAAACCAGAAATCGATGCGAGATCTTGCTCCATCCGATGTTTATGAATATGCAGCAGAAGATGCAGACATCACATTGCGATTGAAAAATGTACTTGAGCCAAAACTCAAGGAGATCCATTGTGAGGATCTGTTTTGGAATGTCGAAATGCCACTTGTACCCGTTTTGGCCCACATGGAGATGAACGGAGTATGCATTGATACCGATACGCTGAAAGAAACGTCTAATAATTTGACCAACAGATTGGCGGACATAGAGCATCACATCTACGAACTGGCAGGTGAATCGTTCAACATAGCCTCTCCACGTCAGGTAGGTGAAATCCTCTTCGGAAAAATGAAGATTGTGGAGAAACCGAAAAAGACAAAGACGGGACAATATGTGACGAGTGAAGAAGTACTGCAACAGTTGAGAAGCAAGAGTCCGATCATCGATGAGATTCTGAACTACAGGGGTTTAAAGAAACTTCTGAGCACATACGTGGATGCTCTTCCTAAGCTCATCAACCCACGTACCGGACATATACATGCCTCATTCAATCAGGCCATTACTGCCACAGGTCGCCTTTCATCAAGTGATCCAAACCTACAGAATATTCCAGTTCGTGATGATGATGGAAAAGAAATACGCCGCTGCTTTATTCCAGAGCCAGGCTGTCTGTTTTTTTCAGCAGACTACTCCCAGATAGAGTTGCGCATTATGGCACACTTGAGCGAAGACAAGAATATGGTAGAAGCCTTCCGTGAAGGTTCCGATATCCATGCCGCAACAGCTGCCAAAATATGGCATGAAGAAATATCGCAAGTTACTGATACTCAGCGCAAAAAGGCAAAGACTGCCAACTTTGGTATCATCTATGGTATCACTACATTCGGTCTGGCGCAGCGCATGAATATAGAAAATAAAGAAGCCAAGCAAATCATTGAGGATTATTTCCGCACCTTCCCTGGCGTAAAGGCCTATATGGAGAAATCAAAGGAAATTGCCCGCGAGAAAGGCTATGCTGAGACTATTTTCCACCGCCGCCGCTACTTACCAGACATCAATAGCCGCAATGGTACAGTACGCGGTTTTGCCGAGCGCAATGCCATCAATGCCCCTATCCAAGGTTCAGAGGCCGACATCATCAAGGTTGCGATGGTTCGCATCTTCAACCGGTTCAAAGCTGAAGGCATCAAGAGCAAAATGATCATCCAGGTACACGATGAGCTCAATTTCTCCGTCTATCCGGAAGAGAAAGAGAAAGTAGAGCAAATCGTGGTAGAGGAAATGCAGAATGCCTATCATCTGAGCGTACCATTAGTAGCCGATGCAGGCTGGGGAAAGAACTGGCTGGAAGCACATTAATGCCAACTCAGAATGACACTAAAACAAGGGAACTTAGATTATAAGTTCTAAACATGAATGAAAAAAGAACTTTTGGTAAAAGAAACCTATAAAAAAACAGAGGAACTTTGGAATAAGATAACTCCAAAGTTCCTTTTTATATTTCAGAAATTTGTGTAAGCAGGCGTCCTTGCCAACAAGCAAATTTCAGAACCAGCAAACAATAATAGTTTCAAATCATCAGCACTGCGAATTTACAATTTCCTGATTACGGTTTCCAACTGCTCACCCAATCCGATAGTATAACCCTGTGAGAAATAAACCACACGATTGAAAGTATCAGAAATCATAAATATCGGAAGGAGATTGGCATTCGTAAGTTTCATATTCTCAACGATTTGCTTCCGAATAGAACCCTCCTTGTCTATACCGAATATCAGATTCTTAGGCAGACCCGGGAACTCGGCAATGCGGAACTTTTTAGCTGAAGCTTCATCCTCGAAGAGGAGCACCATAGGACGATTCCACTTTTCGAATACTTGCGCAACCTTAGCGATATCCTTCAAGGCATGATTAGTAGGCTCTTGGCCTACACCCAACAAACCAGTAATGAAATAACCACGACCCGTCTGGCTCAAAAGACTGACTTCCTTACCATCCAAGATGAATTTAGACTCCGAATCAAAGTTTCCCTTAACCGTAATCTCGGTATCAGAAGTACGTAAAAACATCTTAACTACATTGGTTTCAGCTTGTTTCACATGAAACAATTGCATTTCTGACAACACCCCGCCATTGGCAAGACGAGTACCCGTTACAAGAGCATAATCCCCCTCATCCAATTCCACTCCATTCTTGAACGTATTACTCCAAGTACATCCCTCTTCAGGATATTCCAGCAGCGAAGTAGAGCCGTCAGGATTGATGCGAGTAAGAGAGAAATGACTATAATACTTAGGATCATCCACCACTCCATTAGGCTGATAATCAAGCTTTAACAAGCCCTTAGGAGAAGACTGTACCTTTGTCTTTTCCATATCAGATGCAGCAGAAGATGCTTTCGCGTCAAAATCGACATCTATCCAGACGTCATTCTGCAAACCCTCCTTCACTCCACCTTGTTTATATTGCAATTTCTTGGTCACAGCATCCACTCTCGCCTCAATTCCAAGACTTCTTGCCACATCCACAAAGAAAATCTTCCGAGAACGCTCATCCGTAAGACGTGATGTCCAAACACCCATAGGAGTCTGGGCGATTTGCAATGCCTTCTTGTCAGGGTTCAGACGGATATTCTCCTTCACCCATTCCACCAGACGAGCTGGATCTTGTCTGAAAACTTGAGCCAAAGATTGCTTTGCTTTAGCTGCATTATTTGCTTTTACAGACTTGGAAGACACATCACGATCATCAGCAACAGAGGTCTTCATCTTTTCAAATTGCTCCTCAAAGAACTGTTTGAAAGGATGAATAATCATCTCGTCCTCCACACGAGGAGACAACTGGTTGCTATGGGCATTGAAATGATCCTCCAGAATATCCATCTGCATATCCCTTAAATCCTTGGCACTCAGCGTACTGAGCAAATCTATAGCCCGACTCAGATTGTCCTGATGAAGCATCAGAAACTTGAGGATAACTTCGTGATTACCCCAAGAACCAACAAGGAAATCCACTAACTTCTGAGCTTTATCAGAAAGCTTTTGAGCATTTTGATAGTCCACTTTTTCTCCCTTTACCATCCAAGTAGGAACCCCGTTTCTCGTCAAATACTTCTCCTCAAGCAATCCATTTTTCTGCAATGCCTCCAGAGCCGTCTCCTTAGTATAGAAAGTAGCCAGATAAGCATGGCGGATAGAATCCTCATAAGCGAATCGCTCCAGGTTCTTCGCTCTCGCCTCTGCCGAAACCTCAGGAATATTTGCTTTCTCTGGCGGAGGTACGATATCAAAAGAATCACGGAAACTAACGGAAGAAAAATCAAGAGAACGGTTCATATCCGAAGCAGAAACCTTCCGGTCAAGACGGATGGTCATTTTTCTCGCCTTCTCGCCTTCCTCACCAGGCAGATTTGCCTTACCGAAAGAAGCCTTTACAAAGCCATACTTACCATCCTTCGAAGCCCAAACCATCATATCGCCCTTACCAGCCGAAAGAAAGGTCTTGCCATCCTGAGCCGTATATTTCGTCACGACAGAACAAAACTCTGCATAATTATAGATTTTAAAATCCACTCTTGCACCCTCTACAGGCTTGCCTTCAGCATCAACTACAGAGAAGTCGATACGGGCAGAGGAGCCATAATTGTCTATCAGATTAATTTCAGTATAGTTGGACGTGCGGAGCATTACCTCTTCCGGTCCGTTATAGTCGCCAAACGCCTTCGTATGCATCAGCATGGCTCTCGATGCGGGAGCATTAAACCACGCCAGATTAAGCACAGCCTCAGGTTCGCAAGCACCTAAGAAGTACCATTTACCATCAGCCCATGCTTCTACCCAGGCATGATTGTCGTCAGTATGCGCCCAGCGAGGCGTATAAACCTGTCTGGCAGGAATGCCTATCGCTCTCAAAGCTGCCACGGTAAAAGTACTCTCCTCGCCGCATCTTCCGTATGCAGAACGGATCGTGGCAAGAGGAGCAGAAGTACGACCGTCGGAAGGCTGATAGGTTACCCGCTCATGACACCAATGATTGACTTCCAGAATAGCATCTTTCATGCCCATCCCCTTCACACGCTCTTTCAGTTCCTTAAAGAATATCATTCGGGAATCATCCAGATTTTCATTGTTCACACGGATAGGAAGCACAAAGTGACGGAACAGCAACTCCGGTATATCCTTGCCCCAAGCCATTTTCTTCCTTGCCTCAAAGCTCGTACGCACATTTTCCAGGAAGAAACTTGTAGGATAGTCTGTCACGTCAGCTACTGGCATATAGGCATAGAGGAATTGCAGGGCCTCCTGCTCCTCAGTCGTCAGTTTCTGCTTAGTGACCTCCATCGTCTCCTTAGCCCCCTTTTTCTTCAGGACTGTATCATAGACGTTCATCCCTTTCACCTGATAGAACTGCCTGCCCACGAGTTTCATCTTACTCTCGAAAGCGTTTTCCACCTTAGAGCGATAGGCCCCGTCTGAGATAAAATGGGGTTTGTCATGTGCATCCACCGACAAACAGTTGGCCATCACCGCCTGCCAAGAAACCAAGAAGAGGATGGCTAAAGATACTATACTTTTTCTCATATTTATTAAGATTATTTTTTCCAACCGCAAAGATAAGCAATAAAAATGAAGTTCACAAGTTTGTAGTCCTCAAACTTATAAACCTTTAGCATTCTTTTATATCAGTCACTACCCTACCGATAAACCGATTTTTCATGCCCATCTTGAGGAACAGCTACTATCCGTCGTATCATTTTAGGGAAAATGTGATAAAAACACCATAAATACCTTGGAATTTTGTGAAAAAGTAGTAACTTTGCTACGATTATCCCATCCAACATGAAGGATATATAGCCAAAAACTCAATATGGATCAATAAATAGAAAAAGAAGATATGAACAGAGAAGAATTTAAATTTGAGATATGTGCCAATAGTGTAGAAAGCTGTCTGGCAGCACAAGAGGGAGGAGCCGACCGGGTAGAACTGTGCGCAGGAATACCCGAGGGAGGCACCACCCCATCGTATGGCGAGATAAAACTGGCACGCAAATTACTCACAAAGACTAAACTCCACGTCATCATCCGACCTCGTGGTGGAGATTTTCTCTATACCCCATTGGAACTGGAACGCATGGAAGAAGATATCCGCATCTGTCGCGAATTGGGAGTGGATGGAGTCGTTTTCGGATGCCTCACAGAAGAGGGAGAAATTGATAGGGAAGTCAACCGCAGACTGGTGGAGCTGGCACGCCCAATGTCAGTAACCTTCCACCGTGCTTTCGACCGTACTGCAGATCCCATGAAAGCCCTTGAAGATATTATTTCTTTGGGATGCAACCGAATCCTGACTTCCGGTCAGCAACCCAAGGCAATAGATGGTATCAGCCTGCTTGCCCAGCTGGAAAAGAAACTGAAAGAATATCCCCTGCCTCCTATCCAGCTCCTGGCAGGTAGTGGCGTCAACGAGGAAAACATCCGACAGATATTCGATGCTACAGGCATCCACGAATACCATTTTTCTGCAAGAGTAAATGTAGTGAGCAAGATGAAACATTATAACCACGAGGTTTATATGGGAGCCAAAGGGGCTGATGAATCCAATTCGCTCGTCACATCGGCAGAGAAAGTGAGAAATACCATCAAACAACTCGTTTAAAGAGTAAAAAGTATAATAGCCTCCACAAAGCGTGAAAGCTATTATACTTTTTTATAGCATCTGTTTTCAATTGACACTATTTCTTATAGCTTCAATTTCCTATTTATTCAGTTTCCAAGTTACACCATCCTTGGTGTCCTTAACTTCAAATCCGGCATCAGCAAGAGCATCACGAATCTGGTCACTGGTAGCCCAATCCTTAGCTGCTTTAGCCTTTGCACGAAGGTCGAGTACCATATCCACCACCTTGCCGTAAGCCTCCTCACGTGCATCATTGTTGGCACCCTTCTCACTCTTCAAACCGAGAAGATCGAAGGTGAAGAGCTGCATCGTTTCGGTGAGTTCCTTCAAGTCATCGGCTGAAATATTCGCCTTATGATCAAGAGCAGTATTGATAACATGGCAAGCCTCGAAAAGGTAACTGATGACAAGCTGTGTCTGGAAGTCATCGTTCATCGCATCATAGCAACGCTGGCGCAACTCTGCTACGAACTTATGAACCTGCTCGTCGCTCTGTTTAGCCACAGGCACACGCTCCAGGTCGTTCAAACCATTCATCAAGCGCTCCAATCCCTTCTGACTAGCCTTCAAGGCATCATTAGAGAAATCTACTGTGCTGCGATAGTGAGCCGAGAGGATGAAGAAACGGATGGTCATTGGCGAATAAGCCTGCTCCA
>ERZ1032078.1154-NODE-1154-length-10012-cov-5.303204_pt1 | contig 10012 bp, 10 predicted proteins | sample MGYA00517101_ERZ1032078 | MGnify/ENA primary metagenome ERZ1032078 (study PRJEB33719, sample SAMN04261301) | wastewater metagenome | biome: rural village; feature: human; material: feces | host: Homo sapiens | place: El Salvador | collected 2013-01-14 ... | reverse complement strand
GTTTGGGTACAAACTCCTTATTCCGGTGAGATTTTCGCCTGTGATTTATGACTGGCCAAATGAAAACAGGATGCAGCTATGATTTTCATGACATGCATCCTGTTATCACACGGTTATCAATCTGAATTCTTGGGGTTGAGTCCCATCTGATCCATGATCGCGTCGTGCTTCTTCTGGGCTTCGACAAGCTGGGGGTAAGGATCAGTAACCGGATAGATATCCATCCACCAGTCAAATTCTCTATAAGCCTTTTCCAAAGCTTCTTTTCGTTCTTTTACGTTCTTGATTTTGTCCGCATTCTGGACGTCTTCCTCATATTTCTTATAACGCTGGAACCATGACTGCATCAGCATGAGCGAGTTGAAACGAATGGCAACACAGTCGTTGCCATCGTCATCCTTCGTCTCAAAAAGAGCACCACCAAAGTTCCGATACATCTGAAAAAGCTGATGCATTGCGGAGACTCCGTTCACTTCGGAATTTTTCAGTACTTCCACGTTGACACCGAGCGCGTCTGCCAGTGTTTGAAGTGACGCTGGCTTAGGATTCCGTCGACCGGATTCATAAGCCCGGATATAGGATTCGCTGACGCCTATCATGTCACCGAGTTCCTTCAGAGTCAGTCCACGCGCTTTACGGAGACGCCGGATATTTTCACCAATCGTCATGGCATACCTCCCTGTCTGCAAGAACACAGACATACGAAAACAGCGTAAAAAAAATTCTATCAAGGGCATAACACGAGATTTTAGATACCGCAACAAAATGATATTGGCAAGGAGCAAAAAGATACGTTATTAACGTATCAAAATGATGCGCTAAAGAAAGGAGAATGGCATATGGAACAGAAGATGTATTACACGGCACAGGAGATTGCACAAATGCTCGGCATCAGCCAGGGGAAGGCATACAAGATTCTCCGGGAAATGAATGCACAGTTGAAAAACAAAGGTTATCTCACGATTCCCGGAAAGATTCCTACAGAGTATTTCCGGGAGAAGTGGTATGGCGCTGAAAGAAAGGAGGCAGTGAGCGTATGAGCTGTATACCGAAGAGAGATCCCAATGGCACGTGGCGGATTCAGTACCGCTGGAAAGACTATACGGGAAAGAGCTGTAAATCACAAAAGCGCGGATTCCGGACGAAGAAAGAAACGGAGGAGTGGTACATGCAGTTTATGCTGCAGCAGTCCGATGACATCACAATGACGCTCTCAAAGTTCTGGGAGGTGTACAAGGATGATATGAAATCCCGGATCCGCGAGACGACGATGCGGAATAAGGAATATATCGTCAGAGACAAGATTCTCCCCTATTTTGGGGATACGCCGCTCAATGAAATTACGGCTCCGAAAATCCGCAAGTGGCAGAGCAGTCTGATGGAAAAGGGCTACAAGCCGACGTATCTGAAAACCATCAACAACCAGCTGAGTGCAATTCTGAACTATGCGGTGAATTACTACGATTTGAAATTAAATCCCTGTCATAAGGCAGGAAGTATGGGAAAAAGTCACGCAGACAAGATGGAATACTGGACATTGGACGAATTCAACAGCTTTGAGGATGCCATCGTGGACAAGCAGACTTCATGGATTGTATTCAAGATTCTGTTCTGGACGGGGATGCGTCTGGGAGAAATGCTGGCACTGACGATTGGCGACATTGATTTCGATAACGGTGTGATTGAAATTTCAAAGTCGCTGGCAAGACTGGACGGCAAGGATAAGGTGACACCGCCGAAAACAGAAGCATCCAAGCGGATTATCACCATGTCACAGGAGCTGAAGCAGGACCTGCAGGAATATATTTCCACGATCTATCGACCGACGCCGAAGAAGCGGATTTTTGCCAATATTACGAAGAGCTATCTGGAACATGAGATGAAGCGTGGTATTGAAGCATCCGGAGTGAAGAAGATTCATCTGCACTGCCTGAGGCATTCCCACGCATCCATGCTGGTGCAGATGGGATTCAGCCCACTGGAGATCGCAAATCGGCTGGGACATGGGAGAGTTACGACGACGATTGAAACCTACTGCCATCCCACCATGGACGCACAGCAGCGAATTGCAGATAGGCTCAGTGCTATGGAGACAGAGCAGGAGGACAAGAAAGTTAATCAACGCATGACGGAAGCAAGTGGTCAGGGAAAGGAGTGAGGATCATGGCATGTGAGAGAAAGGCAAGGTTCCGCCGCAATACGATTGCCTTCTGGCTGAGCGACGAAGAAAAGAAGGCTGTTGAAGCCAGAATCGTACTTTCCGGTTTTCCGAAAGGCGAATACTATCGCAGAAGCATTCTTGGGCAGCAGATACAGGTGACGGGCGGACGATATCAGAGCGCAAAGCTGGCTGCGACTTTGGAGAGTCTCTATCGAAGAGCATCCGAAGAAAAGAACAGAGAGGCAATGGAAGAACTGATTCAGATTCTGACGGCGCTTCTTAAGGAGTGGGGGAAGGATGAAGAATCGTGAGAGAAAGTTCTGTCAAAGAAAAGGCTCCCGTCCGGCAAGACAGAAGCCTTAGATGACAGGTCAGGATACCAGTAATGGCAGCTGTGATACCTATCGTGCACAGCAATAGTATATCACAGCTGTCTCGGATAAAAACGAAGAAATCAGGGAGGCAGCATGCAGAGAAGTTATGAATTTCTGCCAGATGAATTAAAGCGAAGAGGACTGTTCTGTACCTGGCAGGCGGAGCAGCGTAACGGAAGAATGACAAAGATTCCGTACAATGCGGTAAGCGGACAGAGGGCGAAAAGCAACGATGAATCCTGCTTTACGAGCTTTGAAAAGGCCGCCGGTGCAGCGGGATATAGTGGAATCGGAGTTGGTATCTTTCACGGCATCTGTGCGGTGGATCTGGATTACTGCGTCGATGAGAACGGAGCCGTGTCGGATAAGGCAAAAGAAATTGTGAAGCTGATGCACAGCTACACGGAATACAGTCCGAGCGGAACCGGTCTGCATATCCTGTTTCTGGCAGAGAATTACCAATACGATACGGATCGCTTCTATATCATGAATCACGCATCCGGTATCGAAGTGTATGTGGCCGGGGTGACAAACAAATTTGTGACGGTAACAGGAAATGAGATCAGAGACCACTATCCGTTTGAGAGCCGGACGGAGGAGCTGAATGTGCTGCTTGAACGGTACATGACACGAACGAAAACGGAACCGAAAGAGACTGCAAGAAATGCAATAAATGCAAGAAAACCTATGGCCGACCGGGAACTGATCATCCGCGCAGAAAGAAGCAGGAATGGGGAAGCTTTTCGAAAGCTGATGAGCGGTGACTGGAAGGGAGACTATTCATCTCAGTCAGAAGCAGACATGGCTCTCTGCAGCATGCTTGCATTCTGGACAGGAGCAAATGCCTGGCAGATGGATCATATTTTCCGGCATTCAGGGCTGATGCGTGGAAAGTGGGATAGCCCCCGGGCCGGAAGCACATATGGGGCAGACACGATTCAGAAAGCAATTGATAGCTGCAAGGAAGTTTACACTCCCGGGAATACAAGCCGTGGTATTCGTTCCTGCGAAGCAAGAACGGATGGAGATGAGCGGACAGGAACAGAAACACAGGAGTTTTGTCCTCTCGTGCTTTTGAAACCGCAGCAGAACGAGCTTCCGCCCTTTCCGGTGGAATGCCTGCCGGAGCATCTGCGGAATTATGTTTCCGCCGTTGCAGAGCATAGTCAGACGTCACCTGATATGGCAGCTGTCATCGGACTTGGTGTTCTGGCGGTATGCCTGCAGGGAAAGTATCAGGTACAGGGGAATCTCGGCTACTGTGAACCGCTCAGTCTCTATACAGTGGTGATTGCATCGCCAGGGGAACGAAAGTCCAGTGTAATGAAGGATATGACGAAGTATCTCTATGATTACGAGCATGATTTCAACGAAAGTCATGCGGAGGAAATCCGGGCGAATAAGCAAAAGAGGGAAGATCTGGAACGGCAGATCGCCGGTCTTCAAAAGAAGCTGGAAAACAAACGAAATCCGCAGATGGAGAATGAGCTTCATGAATTGGAGACGCAGCTTGAACAGATTCCGGAGATGAAGCCCGCAAGATTTTTTGCGGATGATTGTTCCAGCGAGGCGCTGACAAGTCTGATTGCGAGCAGTCACGGAATCTTCTCCGTGATCTCTACGGAAGGCGGAATCTTTGACATTATGGCCGGACGATATTCCGGGAAAGCCAATCTTGATGTCTGGCTGAAAGGCCACTGCGGCGATGCAATCCGCGTGGACCGGATGGGAAGAGAACCGGAATATATCCCGCATCCCGCGCTTTCTGCGATTCTCTCCATTCAGCCAAGTGTTCTCGACGAGATCATGTCCAATACCACCATGAACGGAAGAGGACTGATTGCGAGATTCCTGTATTCCACACCGCCGTCGCGGATTGGCACTCGTGTATTTCGGACAAATCCGATTCCTCCGGAAGTGGATGCCGCATATAAGAATCTGATCTATCAGCTGATGGCGCAGGGATCATCGGAAGCGGTGCAGACGGTAGTTCTCTCGCCGGAAGCGGAAGCATTGATCTCAGATTATTTTGAAGAACATGAAAAGTTTCTGATCGGTGAGGGGCAGGGCATAGCTGACTGGGCATGTAAATACATTGGTTCCGTTCTGCGCATTGCCGGTCTCCTTCATCTGGCCAATTGTGAAAAGGGTCAGCTTGAAATCCCGGTAACTGTAATGCGGAATGCCATATTTATCGGGAAGTATTTTCTGGCTCATGCCATGTATGCCTACTCTATGATGGGCACGGATCTCTCCATCCAGAAAGCAAGATTTGTCTGGGGGAGACTGAAGAAAAAGAATGTCAGAACCATCAAGAGATCAGATCTCTTCCAGATGTGCCGCGGAAAGTTTTTTAAGAAAACGGAGGAGATACAGCCGACACTCGATCTGTTAGCAGGGGATGGCTATATCCGCATAGAAGAGCCGGAGAGAAGCAGCGTCGGAAGACCGGCAGATTTGCTGGTAGTGATCAATCCAGAAGCTACGAAGTCGGAACGAATTTAATGCATTTATTGCATTTCCTGCATGATTGTCGGAAAGAAAAAATGAATCCTGGCCGGACACGGCCACAACGAAAAGCGCCGGATACGGCGATAACAAAAACCAAAGATGACAAAATGAAAGATTTTTAAACTACACCAGATGCCGAAAAGGAAGAGCCCTCGGCGACTGAGAGCGAAATACTCCCTTTGCACAAATCTGCAATTTATGCAAAGGATTTCGTCCTCCGGAGGCCCTCCGGGGGCTCGCAATTGCGAGAGGGGAGGATTCTATGCCAAGACATTCCTTTGTCCGGATGACAAAACTGACAGACGTTCGGGGACGTGTTGACTATATCAGCAACCCGAAAAGACAGGAGCATCTGTATGCAGCGTACAGTACAGTGAAGCCTGAGTTCTGGCAGTATCTCTCGGAACAGGCGCAACATGATTTCTGGAAGAGCAATCAAAAGACGGGAAAATGCATTGAGGGGCGCGAGTTGATCATCGCTCTTCCGGAAGGTCTCAGGGAGAAAGATTCGGATCTTCTGCTCCAGCTGTTTACGGAGACGTTCCGCCAGAAATACGGCGTGCAGTGCACGGCGGCGCTCCACCATAACAAAACCATGACCAACTATCACATCCATCTGGTTTTTGCGGACCGGGACACGTTGGAGAAAACAGACGTGAAGCGGGCAACCCGGAACATGTTTTACGATGAAGCGGGACGCCATGTGCGGACGAAAAAAGAAATTTTGGATGCGGACGGCAACATCAGATCCGGATGCAGGATCCTGACGAAAGGCGAAATCTATGACATCAAGTGGTTCACCGGTAGGTTGGATGTGTTCAAAGACCGGAACTTCCTCGATGATGTCAAAGTGATGTACACAGATCTGATCAACCAGGTCGTGGACCGTGAGGAGGATAAGCTTCAGATCTTTGATGCCTCCGGCCCCTACCTTGCCACAAAGAAGATCGGGAAAAACAATCCGAGAGAGAATGAAATCCGCAGTGACAACCAGCTCCGCCAGGAATGGAATCAGACGGTAGATCAGGTCCTGATTGCCGGCGGCAGTCAGGAAGAAGTGACGGAGTTCAAGTGGGAAGAGGTGGTGCAGAAGGTATCGGAGTCTGTGAAGATACGCGGAACACAGCCCGGGCTTCTGGAAGAGATTCTGAGGAGAGCGATTGCCATCCTGAAAGAATTTCTGGATCTCCTGATGCGGTCCGCAAAGGAAGAGGCAGATGCCAGAGGAATGGTAGAAATCGCTGGCAAGTCTGAACTCGAGGTTAAAGGAAAACAGAAATCCGAGCATCCGGATTCCCGCAAGGCGGAGCTGCGCCTCATGAAGATCGAACCGGTTCATCGGCAGCTTAACAAAACCAACCGCAAACTCTATGCGCTGCAGAAGCAGAAAGAAACGGTTCAGCTGGCGCTGAATGATACACCGAAGTCCATCTTCCGCCGCAGAGAGCGGAAGGAGCTGCAGGAACGGATCGATGGACTGGACCGCCAGATCACATTTTGCCGGAATCAGCTGCTCCTGATCCCGGATGCAAACGGATATAGGAGCGTCAAGGAGGCTGAACAGGAATACCGGCTGGCGAAGAAAGAGATGGAGCAGGTGCACCGGGCACAGGCAGAGTGGGATGGGATGATCACGCCAGAGGAACAAAACCGGGAACAGCAAAAGCGGTGTATGCAGAGTCAAAAGCCAAGTGTGCTGAAGCAGCTTGCGGAAAAGCGAGAGAAAACTGCAGAAGGCAGACTGCGTCACGAGGATAAGAATTTGTCCAGCGCCGAGGCCAGTCTGTGAACTTTCGGAATGTCTCTATTTAAGGGGTTAGAATCGATACATTGTTACAGTGCATTCCGCCAACATCGGATGGAAGAAGAACAGAAGACAAAGGCCGAGATATTGCCGTTGACATATGTAGATTATCGATATATTATGTAGCTAATCGATATGAATTTCATCACAGGAAGAAAAGAAAATGGCAGCTAACAGATCACTGGTGCTTGGAAGTACGGAAATGCTTGTTCTCAAATTACTATCTGAAAAGGACATGTATGGATATGAAATCATCGCAACGCTTAAAGAAAGATCCAATCATGTATTTGACATGAAATCGGGTACGCTGTATCCAATCCTGCACTCATTAGAGGAAGATGGATGTCTTGAATCTTATGAGAAAGAGGTCCTGGGAAGAACGAGAATATTTTATAAGCTGACAGATCATGGAAGACACATCTTAGATCAGAAAAAAGCAGAATGGAAGGAATATACATGCGCTGTTAACAACATCCTGCTAATTGGAGAATAAGATGACTGAAGCAGAATATATTCAGATCGTCACCGATCAAATTCGAACAAAAAAGGTTCACTCCTATATCAAGCGGGAACTTCATGATCATATATGTGATCAGAAGGAAGCTTTGCTTGCAGAAGGGTATATCTGCGAGGAAGACGCAGAAAAGCAGGCAATCAAGGAGATGGGGGATCCAATCGATGTCGGCGAGAAATTGGATAAAATACATCGAACACACTATCCCTGGCGTCTTCTTATCCTGGTGGCTGCTGTGATACTGATCAGTCTTCCGATCATCCGCCATCTGGCGACATTAACGGATGCTATTGATGTCAGCAGCGCCGTAACGCTTCAGAGTCAGCACATTGTTATTGGCATTATGATATGCGCAATCGTTGGATTCATCGATTACAGGCAAATGGCCAATTTTTCTTTTGTCGGTGCCGTGATGATAATAGTCCTCCTGATTACTGCACTCTGCCAAAACATATATGGACATGTTCGTATTGGCATCACAGTATTTTCTGCAATTTCTCTGGTCCCACTATATATTGTTATGTATGCCGGAAGCCTATATGTGTTAATTCGAAGAAGACTCAACAGATTGCTTATTATTCCGCTGGAATTACTTCCTGTAGCTTTATTGATGCTGCTGAATGCGTATTTACCGGCGATAATGTTGAGCATCGGAGAATTATTAATATTCATAAGAGCAAATAAAGTACAAACCAAGAATTTATATGAGTCAACTGCAGGGCCTCTGCCATATGATGTTATCAACTGTACTATTCTTATTGCTGCTGCAATATCGGCGACAATAATTGCGCATATTCAGAACGGTCAAGACAATTATTCTGAAATAGTAAGTACTATGTGGAAAATATGGAGGCAAAGCAACTTATTCGGAGAGAGTAACAATTCAATTAATTTATTAAAATCAACCGCTGTTAATCCGATGACAGATTATACATTTTTGGGAATCACTGCACTGTTTGGGAAAATTGCATCCCTGGCGATAATCGTTATTGATACTTTGCTGGTGGTTGGAATTGAACGTGCTTCTTCATGTGTGTCCGACATCTCTGGGAAATTGTTATGCAACGGATCATCATGCGCAATGCTGATTCAAATACTTGGCAGTGTAGTAAGCTGCTTCACATCGGATTCCTCGCTTGGAGTATCTGTTCCAATAATGTCTTATGGAGGAACTGGATTAATGATCAATTGCATTATTTTAGGAATCGCATTGAGCGTAATAAATTATAGAAGTGTGACACCGTTTGAAATTTCAATAGAAAGGAGATGATCCCGATGAGCAGCTTGGAATATTGCGCCTAAATAGAATGGACTTCAAACACGGAGGAGTGCTGAAATGAGAACTAATATATTCAAAATATTTAGAATTATAATTGCAACAATGATTGGATCAATGAGCACTATGATAGGAGCAATGCCTGCACAAGCGGCATCGACAGACGTTAACCAATGTGAGATTGTTGATTACAATATTGCGTATTACGACAGCTTAACCACTATATGCCCGGATGAGATCATGTATCCTGATACAACGTCTATTCCGACAAACTCAAAAGATATTTCAACAGGTGCATACTATTTTTCTGGTCAATCATATTATGATACACTATATACAAAATACAAATTCTATGGGAAAAGCAGTTATACAATCCATGTTGTTAATAATGGATCAACAGCACTCACAGTTAAAGCTAAAACATTAACAAAAACATATGCATCAACTGTAATAGCCGTAGGCGCTAGTACAGATTTGTCACTTAGCGGAATGGATGCTTCTACAAAATTTTATATTTCATTTTCCAGCGATTACAACACAAATGTTTCCGGGTATATTAAGTAACACTTGAAAAATATTGCAATTTTTGGTAGTCCTCACAAGCTAAATAAGTAAGCTCGTATGGGCTATTTTACGAGTTAATAGTAGCTGTTTTGTCAAAACAACCCTGCAAGCTGATAACTAAGCTTGTAGGGTTTTTACACTATTTTTGCTATATGCTTGATGACGAAACTATTGACTTGCTCTCTTTTCTTAAAAAATATGCTTTAGAAAACGCTACCTAGCTACAGCATGTCACTATTATATTGGCATCGATATGTGCGAGGCGTTGAAGAAAATGTAGCATGGCTACAAGTTAAAAATGAAACTGTACCTGCAATCTGTTATGGATCTTACCGTGAATAATCCTCTTGAACAAGTAGTACTCTGCGGTAGTAATGACTGTGATGGAAATCATGACCTTATCGCAAATGGGTAGAAAATATTGATTGTAAGAGGATAAAAGAAATTGATTTGGACACATAATTATGGTATAACTATGACATAGTTATTACGAAAACGGAGGCGATGATATGCCACAAATCATTCCCATAAAAGATTTAAAAGATACAGCAAAGATTTCTGAAATGTGCCATGAAAGCTTAGAACCGATTTATGTGACGAAGAATGGATATGGAGATATGGTGTTAATGAGCATGGAAGCCTACGAAGACATATATCGGAAAGAACAACTGTATCGTGAACTGGATATTTCCGAAAATCAGATTGAGAGCGGAAAAACCCGAGGAGCCAGAGAAGGATTGTCTGATTTGAGGAGTAAAACATTTAACATTTGCTGAACAATGAAAAAAGTTATCGTGTCCCTGATTGC
>ERZ1032078.1153-NODE-1153-length-10016-cov-4.824516_pt1 | contig 10016 bp, 7 predicted proteins | sample MGYA00517101_ERZ1032078 | MGnify/ENA primary metagenome ERZ1032078 (study PRJEB33719, sample SAMN04261301) | wastewater metagenome | biome: rural village; feature: human; material: feces | host: Homo sapiens | place: El Salvador | collected 2013-01-14 ... | reverse complement strand
AGTTCGTTTGCATACGACAGCCGCGAATTCGTATCCGATATCATCGATGCTAAGAGGAACGCAATCCTGACGCCTCTGAAAGGTCTTACCATCAGCGGTAGCGTAGGCTACTATCTTGACAACACCAAATACAACGAACTCGACAACTCGCTTTACGGCCAGCTCGCATCCTTCGGCGGCCGTGTAGAACAGCAGATGAGTCGTAACAGCACTGTAAACCTGCAAGGTCTCGTGGACTACACCCGCACGTTTGCCGAGAAGCACACCGTAGGCATTATGGCCGCTGTCGAGTCTCAGGACTACCGCAGCGAGTTCGTGGGTGCCGAAGGTCAGAACCTCTATCTTCCCGATGCAGACGTGGTTGACAACACCATCGACAATAAGCTCGGTTCGGGCGCTCGCTCCTCTCTCGGTCACCGTTCGGTACTTGCCCGTCTGAAATACAATTATGACAACCGCTACTATCTGCAGGCCTCCTGGCGTCGTGACGGTAGTTCGGCCTTCGCCAAAGATCACCGCTGGGGTTCGTTCTGGTCGGTATCCGCCGGTTGGGACATCAACAACGAAGCCTTTATGGCCGGTGCCAAGGACGTTGTCGACCTGTTGAAGGTCAAGGCATCCTTCGGTCAGAACGGTAACGACCGCATCTACAACACCACAATCAATCAAGCATATCAAGACTACTACTCAATGCGTGGTGACAAGGGCGTGTTCTCCGATTCGGAACTTGCATACAAGGGCAACCCCGACATCACTTGGGAGAAGTCTAACAACTTCAACGCAGGTGTTGACTTCAGCCTCTGGAAAGGCAAACTTGCCGGTACTTTCGAGTACTACAGCCGCCAAACTTCGGATATGTTGATGCAACTTCCCGTCAATCCCTCGCTGGGTTACACTTCTTTCCCCAAGAACGTAGGTTCGATGCGTAACAACGGCTTCGAAATCGAATTAAACTACAACGTATTCAAGAACATAAGCAAGAATATCGAAGTCAACGTATTTGCCAACGCAACTATGCCGCAGAACAAGGTCATCGAAATCGATGAAGGCCTGAAGAACAACAACGGTCAATGGGAATACTCGACTACCCGCATCATCGAAGAAGGCAAGTCTCTGTACAACATGTGGCTGGTACACTATGCAGGTGTTGACGAGAACGGTGTCGCACTTTACACCGCACGTCAGAATGTCAAGGACGAAAATGGCAATGACATCCAAATCGGCACCGGCTACCTCGGCGAGCCCATCTATAAGACCGAAGAATACAACACCACAAACTTCACCACCGCACGCAACACCAACCGTAAGGAGACCGGCAATATCATGCCTAAGGTTTATGGCGGTTTCGGCGCCGATGTCAAGGCTTACGGTGTAGACTTCAGCATCCAATTTGCATATCAAGCCGGCGGTAAGATCTTCGACAGCTCTTATCAAGGATTTATGGATCCCGGATCCACCTCGTACCTCGGCCATACCTGGCACAAGGATATCGCCAAGGCATGGAGCCCAACAAATACCGCAACCGATGTTCCCCGTATGGCCAACGAAGGTCTTGCTTCGCAGTATGCCAATGCCACCAGCGACCGCTTCCTGATTTCGAGCAACTATCTGTCGCTGAACAACATTACCCTCGGTTACACCTTCCCGAAGGCTTGGACAAGCAAGCTCGGCCTGAGCGAGCTGCGCATCTACGGCGCTGCCGAGAATGTAGCTCTTTGGAGCAAGCGCAAAGGTCTTGATCCGCGCCAAGGCTTCTTATCCTCGCGTAACGCGACCTACTCGCCCTACCGTTCCATCTCCGGCGGTCTCCGCGTAAGCTTCTAAGGCTTAATACTACAACACGCATTCCCAATAACTTTTTATAGGAATAAATAATATGAAATACATCAATAAAGTCTTAGTATCGGGCATCGCATTGGCACTTGCCACGGCATCCTGCGCCGACCTCGACACCAAATACGAAGGCGGCTTAGTTTCCGCCGACCAAAAGAGGGTAGCCTTGCAGAACAAGGCTGAACTGGCCTCGGCATCCGTTACCGGATCGTTCAGCGCCTTCTACAAGCCTCTATCACACTGGTCCGGGCACTTGGACTTCGGATATTCCGCAACCATGATAGGCTATGACATCATGACCGAAGACTATATCTCCAAGGATTCCGGTTACAACTGGTTCGCTTCGTTCCAAGAGTACGCAGGCGGTAGAGATGATACTTATCCTGCGGCCATGCTTTGGTTCTACCAGTACGAGCAGATCAAAGTCTGCAACGACATCCTGACTACCATCACCGCCGATGCCGTTGAGAACAATAACGAGCTGAAATTCTACCGTGCTCAGGCACTTGCACTTCGCTCGTTCGACTACTGGACATTGGCTCAGGTATATGCCTTCAACTATGACGGCTATGCCGATGCACCCTGTGTTCCTCTTCTGACAGACGAGAACGCTAACGAAGTAGCCGTGGAAGGTTGCGCTCGCAGCACCGTTGCCGAGACCTACGAGCTAATCATGAAAGATATCAATGAGGCCATCGAATTGTTGGACAACAACCCCGTGAAGCCCACCGATGTAATCGATACTCAGAGCAAGCGCCTCATATCCAAGGCTGTTGCCTACGGTCTGCGCGCGCGTTACAATCTGTCCATGCACAAATATGCAGAAGCAGCACAAGACGCACAGAGCGCTATCGCCGCTTTCGATGGCCGTCCTTACAGCGCAGAGGAAGTCAGCGCTCCCGGGTTCACCAGCATGTCCGATCCTTCGTGGATGTGGGCTATCGCCATCAGCGAAACCCAAGAAGGTATCGCCGGCGGTTCGCTTGTCAACTTCCCCTCGATGTCTTGCTCCTTTGTACACGGCTATGTAGATCAGGGCGGTGTATGGAAATGGTGCTCCAAGAAGCTGTACGACAGAATTCCTTCGAGCGACGTTCGTAAAGGCTGGTGGCTTGACGAAAACCGCAAGAGCCGCAACCTGACTGCCGCACAGCAGGCATATCTTGACAAGTTTAATACCGGCACACCCAACTATGGCCCCGATGCCAGTCTCAACCTGATGCCTTACACCAACGTCAAGTTCGGTCCCTATCAGGGCGTCATCGGTACCGCTCTCAATGCATCCGACGTACCTCTGATGCGTGTCGAGGAAATGTACCTGACCCTCGCCGAGGCACAGGCCATGAGCGGCAATCTCGCCGGTGGCAAGCAGACCCTCGAGTCGTTTATCAAGACCTATCGTAACCCGCAGTACTCATGCATAGCCAATTCGGCCGAAGCATTCCAGAACGAATGCTGGTTCCAGCGTCGTGTCGAACTCTGGGGCGAAGGTTTGGCATACTTTGACACCATGCGTCTGCACAAGGACATCGATCGCGTAGGTTGCACCTTCCCCTCGTCCTCCGTATTCCAAATCAAATACGGCGATCCCGCTCGTCTGACCTTGATTCCCAACGACGAGACCTCGGCCAACAAGAAGATTGCCCCGTACTCGGAAGGCGCGGTGACCGCGAACACCAACAACAAACCGTTCCCGCAGCCTGATCCTGTTCCCGACCAATATTAACAGCAACTAGACGATAAGCAAGCTCATCACTCCTCTCTCCTCTATTTTTCTCCTCACCGAGGCACGGACCGGCAGTCACGGCCTCGATCAAAAGCAAATAAATCATTTAACTGATCTAAACTGCACTTACAATGAAATTATTCAAATCATCCATACTTGCTGTGTTGGCCCTTGGCGCTGCGCTGACCTCCTGCAACGAAACCTCGGATGTGACCTACGTCCCCGGTGCGCAGGATCCCGGAGCGTTCTTCGCCTCGAACATCGAGACAGCAATCGTGGTCGCAGAAGATGCTACTTCGGCTGAAATACAAATCAACCGTACCAGCGACCTCATCACCGAAGCCAATATCTCGGCTGTAGACGACAGCAAATTATTTACCATTCCCGGAACGGTAGTTTTTGACGAGGGCAAGGGTGTTGCACCCCTGACCATCACTTTCGACCCCAACAAGTTGGAACTTGGCAAGAACTATCCCGTGAAACTGAGCATCGCCAATGCCTCTAACTATGGCCAGGGTGTCTGCGAATTTGTTATCATCCGCGGCGCTGCCGCCACCACCGAGAAGTTCGGCGAGGGTACCGGATCATACATTTTTGCCAACTACTGGAGTGGTACAATGCCCGATGTGTCCGTCTACAAGACCTACAACCCCAACAATCCCGACAAAGATGTCGTGATTACATTCAAGAACGTTCTTCCTCCCACCGAAGAAGTTCCTCCCACAGACATCACCATCCACATCGCAGATATGACACCTGATGAAGACGGTAATGTGAATATCAGCGTAGAGCCCGTATACGTCCTCGAAGACAATAACGGCAAGGTATACTACACCGATGCTTACACATGGCTCGTGAATGCCGGCCGTCCCGACCTGGCAGAACAGTTCAAGGGTCTCTCGACATACAACGTCAACACCGGCCTGTTCACCATCATGTCCGTATACTATCTGCCCGAAAAAGGAGCCACTGCATCCTACGGTCAGAAGTATGAGTACCTGCAGATGGACGGCTTCCCCAACTATGAGGTATCCGTAACATACAACGGCTTCTTGAGCAAGCCTGACGGATCGTACCAGGCCCTTGCTACCGTTGTTTCGGGCGAAGATGTAGCCACCGTACGTGCCGGCCTTGTATTTGGCAATAACGTAGAGTTGCTCATCAAGAACCTCACCGGCGAAGACGACAGCAAGTTTGTCGAATTTGAAGGCGGAATCGAAAAAGAAGTTCGTCTCAGCTTCGAAGAAGCCGGAACATACACCCTCGGTGCCGTGACATTCGATGCCAAGGGCGAAGCCCAGATGTTGGACTATACCACTTTCGAAGTAGCCTTCAGCAATGACAACGCTGACTGGACGTCACTGGGCAACACAGACTTCGGCGACGGCTGGATACTTGCGTCATACCTTAAGCCCGAATACACCGTTCTTGATGCCCTCTATCCCGTAGAAATTCAACGGAACAAGAAGGACGCAAACCTGTATCGCCTTATCGAGCCGTGGGGCAGCAATTCGCCTATTGCCGACTTTAATAAGAAACCTCGCAAGCGTAATCTCGAATTCTCCATAGGCAGCAAGGCCATATTCATTACTCCTCAGGAAGCCGGATTTACCGATGAAGACGGTGACTTCACGGTTTTCAACTTTGAGGGCTACTTGAAGGCCGCCAATCCGGAGGCTTCTGAGACTGCTATTTTTGCCCTCCTTGAGAAAAATGGAGTTGAGGCCACTTCCATCGTGAATGATGAAGAGCAGGGCATGTATATCGAAGTTCCCGCTTGTATGTTCGATTTGAACAACGCAGGCGAGTTGTACACTTGGAAAAACAATCCTCACGGATACATCTTTATGCCTGACGCAACAGTAAATGTCAAGGCTAAAGTTACGGCTCGCAACATTGCTCGTCCCGCCAAGGGTAGCATGCTCAAGAGCATCCGTCGTGTCAAGGCTCACCGAGTTAACGTGACCAACCTGCATATTCCCGTGCTGACCAATAAGGTTAAAGCCTACTCGCTCAAAGCGAAATAAGTAGAGCCTAATCTATCTCAATAAAAAGGGCATTCCGGCAGACGCCGGAGTGCCCTTTTTTGTTTTCGGTCAGCTATCCTGTGACCGAAAAATTGTAACTTTGTGCTCTAATATGAGCCGTACACTTTATATCACAGATATGGATGGGACGCTTTTGGGTAGCGACTCGAGGGTCAGTGCCCGCAGCGCCGCTATCCTTGCCGAATTGTCAAGCATCGGCGCCATGGTGACCGTGGCCACGGCGCGCACTCCGGCGACAGTTGTTCCGCTACTCAAGGACTGTCGGTTGGCGATTCCGCCCATAGTTATGACCGGAGCCGCGTTGTGGAGCCGGGATACTCCTCAGCCACCACAATACGGAGAGATAGAGCGCTGCGGACACTTTGAGGAAGTGCATTACATCTGTCGCGAAGACATGGATATCCTTGACCGGGCATTCCGGGAGGCAGGCGTATATCCCTTTCGCTACATCCGACGGACTGATGCCGAGGCTCTGACGGTATTTCATTCGGCGAGAATGAACGCTGCCGAACGCGCTTTCTATGAAGAACGTGCTCGCTTGTTTTTGAAGCGTTTCGAACTGCAACGTCCTATCGGCGATGAGGAACGCGAGCGCTGCATGCTCTGTTTCGCTATGGGAGAGTATGGCGCCATCGAAAAAATCGGCGCAGTCATTGCTCGAAGCACACAATGCTCCTATTCGCTCTATCCCGATACCTACGATCGCAGTATCGGATTACTCGAAGTATTCGGCAAAGGAGTGAGCAAGGCTTCGGCTGTCAATCGTTTGCGCAGCCGTCTGGACGCCGACCGAGTGATTGTCTTCGGCGACAATCTTAATGACTTGCCCATGATGCGATGTGCCGATGTAAGCATCGCCGTGGCCAACGCCCTTCCCGAAGTGCGTGCCGCCGCCGATATTGTCATCGGTTCCAATAGCGAAGATGCCGTTCCGCGCTATATAGCAGCCGACTACGCAAAGCAGCAATCCCGATAGATTGAATAGCGTAATTAGCTGTAAAGGCCATAATAGCCAGAGTAGCTAAAATAGCTATAATAGCCATAATTCCATATCAGCCAAGGCCGCCCGAAGACCCGCCGGAAATGTCGAGTTGCGATATTGACGGATAAATCGTAACTTTGTAGGCTACAAAGCATCGTAACTACCCAATGTTATGGCAAACACCGAGACAAATACAGATAATACCGATATACTTACGGACGATACGGAAATAGATACTATATACGGGAAAGTCCCCCTGGTCGTAAATGGGCGTAAGACAGCAGTGCTGGATGCCGATGACGTTATTGCCATGGTGCCCAAGCTGGCCGGCCATCGTCGCCTGGTCGAGCGGTTGTTGCATTGGCTCAGCGTAGACAAGGTCAACGCCGTCCATGCTCACAACTGCGAGACACCCGGTCCGGCTTTCGTCGAAGGGCTGTTGCGCGACTTCGACATAAAGTTGCGCGTTGACGGCCTTGACGTGCTTGACAACTTGCCCGAGGGTCCTTTTATCACAGTCTCCAATCACCCCTTCGGCGCACTTGACGGCATCACGCTGATACATCTGGTGGCCTCGCGGCGTCCCGAGTACAAGGTCATGGTCAACATGATTCTTGGACGAATTTGGGCTATGGAGCCGAATTTCATTGCTGTAGATGCTATGTCCTCCAACGATCCGGCCAAGAAAGCCGTATCCGTAAACGGCATCAGGCAAGCCATAGACCAAGTGAGGAGCGGACGTCCTCTGGGGTTCTTCCCTGCCGGAGCTGTCTCCAAGGTCAACTGGCGCGGCCGGCTTGTAGACCGCCGGTGGCAGCCTAATGTGATACGTATTATCAAGAAGCTCGAAGTGCCCGTAATTCCGATATACTTCCATGGCAGCAATTCGTGGTTTTTCAACTTCCTCGGCGTTGTGTGCTGGCAATTGCGCACCTTGCGCCTGCCCTCCGAGGTCTTCCGCAAGTGTCATACTACCATGCACATTTCCGTGGGCAATCCTATCACGGTCGAAGAACAACGCGCCCATGCCGGTAGCATCGATGAATTGGGCCGGTATCTCAAAGACACCACTTACCAACTACGCCAACGCAAATGACAACCAAGATCTCTCACACCACCTCCATACTTGCCGTTAACGACATGCACGGCGGAGTCACAGACAATCCCGCTGTGAAGAGCGCCAAACTTCGCTTCGGCATCATCGGCAACGCCCCCGCCCTTGCCGAGGCGGTGGCACGCGCCATACGCGTTGCCCCTATAGACCTGAGCGTCCTCGTCACCGGAGAGTCCGGCTCGGGCAAGGAATTCTTTCCGAAAATCATCCACCAAAACTCGCCGCGCAAGCATGCCAAGTACATTGCCGTCAATTGCGGCGCCATTCCCGAAGGCACAATTGATTCCGAGCTTTTCGGCCACGAAAAAGGCGCCTTCACCGGAGCCGTGGCCTCGCGTAAGGGATACTTCGAGGAAGCCGATGGCGGCACTATATTCCTCGATGAAGTGGCCGAGTTGCCCATGACCACGCAAGCACGCCTGCTGCGCGTACTCGAAACCGGTGAGTACCTCAAAGTCGGATCCTCGGTGGTTCAAAGCACCAATATACGCATCGTGGCCGCCACCAATGTCGACTTGCAAAAGGCCATAGCCGACGGACGTTTCCGCGAAGACCTCTATTACCGTCTCTCCACGGTGCAAATATGTGTGCCGCCCTTGCGCCGTCGCGGCGATGATATCATGCTTCTTGCCGGCAAGTTTGCCGCCGATTTTGCCGAGAAATACCGCATGCCCGGCATCAGCTTTGACGACAATGCACGTCGCCTGCTGCTGACCTATCCCTGGCCGGGCAATGTGCGCCAGCTCAAGAATGTCATCGAGCAGATAGCCCTCTTCGATGCCGGCGCCACAATTACGCGCGAAGTGTTGCAAAGCTATCTGCCCGATCGCTCAAATGCGTTACCGGTGCTCTCAGGCGATGGCGGCGGAGCTCATTCCTACGCATCCGAGCGCGAGATGCTCTTCAATCTCATCTTCAATCTGCGTGCACGCATAGATACCCTTACCACCATCATCCGCGACAGCGGTATCGGCAATGTGGACGAAGACGGGAAGCCGACAGACACGCACTCGTCACATTCGTCGCACTCGGCAGCGCTTATGCCACTGACGCCCGCCGTCGAAATCACCCCACTGTCAAACAGCATCGATGACGAGCGCGAGGTCATAACCAAAGCCCTGCGCGACAACAACGGGCGTCGCCGCGATGCCGCCGCGCAGCTCAATATATCAGAGCGCACGCTATACCGCAAAATTAAAGAATACAATCTCGAATGACACGCCGATACATACATCTGCTGTACGTCGTCATCGGTTGCCTGCTGATGCTCACTACCGCCTCCTCGTGCCGCATATCCTATAAATTTAACGGCGCGGCATTGGACTACAACGTATACCGCACGATACGTGTGGGACAATTTCCGATACGTGCCGCATTGGTGTATGCGCCGTTGCAGCAGACCTTCGAGAATGAATTGACCGACTATATCGCGCGCAACACCCGTCTGCAAACCACAGATTCGGGCAATGCCGACTTGTCCATCGAAGGCGAAATCACCGGCTACTCGCTGTCACCGCAGGCCGTCACCGAAGACGCCTATGCCAGCAAGACCCGACTGACCATAAGTGTGCGCGTCAAGTACACCGATACGCGCAACGATGCCAACAGCGTGGATCAGACATTCTCGGCCTACCGCGACTTCAGCGCCACCGAGCTGCTCATCGATGTTCAGGATCAGTTGTGCCAGGAAATATCCAAGGAGCTTGTCGAACTGATATTTAACGCCACACTCGGCAACTGGTAGACCGGACAGACATAAGGCAGCACAAAAACATAACAGCACAAAAACATAACAGCACCCCCATAGCAATGAGCGACATTCGGACTCCCATAGGCAATCTTCGCCCCTATCACGTATATCCGCTGATAGTGTATCTGCGAGACCACTACCGCGAGTTGGACGATGAGACCCGCCATGCGCTGATGGCGCATGTGGCCATGCACAGCGCCGATGCGTCCGCCGTCGCCGCCCTCGCTGATATTCATGAAGACGCTTGGGGAACGCTGTATCCGCGTAAAGACACCGTTACGCCCGACACGGCCGATACCATAGACAAATTTATAGCCACCTATGGACATCCATCAGCCGAAGATGATGCACTACTGGAGCGCCTCATTCTCTATCCCACGTCCGACTATGGTGCCGTTTTGGCTGATGAAGATGCCCGGGGCGAGGATGCTGCATCCGTAACTCCTGACGCTACCGCTGCCGGCATAGAAAACTTCCTCGGAACGCACGGGGTGGCCGAGACCGTAAGACCCAAAGCCACTGCGGAAGCCTCCCAACCATCTAAATAGCTATCTTTTCTTCTA
>ERZ1032078.1151-NODE-1151-length-10022-cov-16.095616_pt1 | contig 10022 bp, 7 predicted proteins | sample MGYA00517101_ERZ1032078 | MGnify/ENA primary metagenome ERZ1032078 (study PRJEB33719, sample SAMN04261301) | wastewater metagenome | biome: rural village; feature: human; material: feces | host: Homo sapiens | place: El Salvador | collected 2013-01-14 ... | reverse complement strand
TCGCCCTCGGGGTCGAAGATGGGCTTCTCGTCCTTAGGCACGCTCAGCTTGTGCATCAAAGCCTTGCTGGGAGCCTTCAGCACGCGCTCTGCAGGAGCGGCTGCATTGTTGGCTGATGTTGTTTTCAGAAGTGGTGCGTTGCCCGACACGACGTCTTTGAACGACTGCGCGTTGGCAACTATTGCGGTGAGCACGAAGCCCAGCAGGAGTAGAGTCTTCTTCATAATCCGAATCGCTTAAAAGGTTATTATCAAAATTGCTTGAAAGGTTTAATTTTAGGTTTTGCAAGTCAACGACATACAAGACCCGTTTTAGATGACAAAGTTAGCGAGAATTATCCGAAAAACCAAGTTTTTTAGGCGCCATGTTGATGATAAAAACAAACAGACAAAACAAGTATCTTGTTACAGCAGCGTGGTAAGCCCATTACCGCGTATCGGCTACTATATTACAGCCCCGCGGTAACAGCAGTTCCGCCCCGCGGTAATCGGGGCTTCTCTGTATAAAAAAAAGGAACAAGGAGGTTTGTACTTAGACATATTCACTGTCTAATACAATTCTCCTTGTTCCCTTTATCGTAGATAGTCATTCTTTCTATGACATTGCATAGAAATTATTTGTATCTTTTGTTGCAGTCTGGGCATACCCAACGCCAACCCATTATTGGTTCATATCTTTTTCCGTGGCAATAATTGCACGGATCGCAGAGAGAACCATCTCTTCTACATTGCTCTTTTGTCTTGTTCGCTGTTCCATACCAGCCTTTACCTTTGCAGCCTTGACATTCTTTCTTGCCGACCTTGACATAGCGTTCTACAAGTTTTGTCTTACAGTCTGGACAATACTTTTCCACCTGTTGGAAGGTCTTTGTCTTCACCGATTCTGATGTGTTCGGTTTTGCTGCCCATGCTAATGTGGCAACAATAAGAACCAGAATTAAAAATAATTTTTTCATACAAAAATACATTTAGTGAAACATAAAATAAACTATAAGCGAGTTAGATAAACTATCTCGTATGCGGTTTTGTGCTAAATTCTGACAGTGAGTCCGACACGAACATCCCAAACGAATTTTCCTGGGAATGGTTCGGTTTCTTCATCGTATGTGACAACCTCCTTGAAGTTTCCTATACCTAAGCTCAATCCGCCAAAGAAACCGAATCTATAATTAGCATCAAAATAATAACGATAATCGAAATCGAAATTAAGAGAATAATCGGCTCTTACTGCATTGTCGGAGAATGAAAATCCGAAAGTCATCTGGCTTTGGTCTTCGTCGTCGCCATACATAAAACCAAATCCAGCAAACCAGTTCATTTTGTCAGAGTTTCTACCTTTGAAAAGCCAGTCTTTGCCTACTCCGCCATATGTAGTAAATGCATATTCGTTGCTGGTCATTAGTCGTAATTCGGCAAACTCTCCGAACATTCGTGATGCTCCAACACTTATACCCAAGTGCATTCCAGACCAATCCATCCCTCTGACACCATCTGATAGTGTATTTATGAGCGATACCGTGTGGTCGCTATACTTATTGTTACTTGGCATAGTGCTTGGATCAATAAGCGGTTTGTGTTTGTTGTTCATGGGCTGAGTCTCAGAATCGTCTGTGCTATAATCAGTACTGTTGTCATACGACGAGTCTGTATCGTCGTATTCCGATTCATTCTCATCACTCTCATTCTGGTTTGAAGTTGTCGGGAATAAGGTTGTAAGTTCATAGGTACGTACAGTAGTCTGTCCAGTTCCAGTAGACACCGAACCACCGGTATCCATTATCTTTCGATTCTGACAATCGAAAGCTTCCCACCAAGACAAAGCCTTCGGGATTCTCAACTCTGAAGTCAACGTGTAAGTGCCGTATGGCGTTTTTATAGTTATAGGTGTACATACTTCGTCACCTGCCTTAAATACCGTGACGTAATCATTGTCATCATTTGAATTAAAACCAAATGCAGACAAGGATATTGTCAATAGAAAAAATGATAATAACAATGTCCTTAATTTAGAACAACACTCATTAGAAAGTCTCATGTGTTTTAGTTTGTGCCTTATCAACTCCTAAAAAGGCTGATTAATAATAGTTGGCGTATATATACAAAAAGACGTGGAGCCACACTGTTACCCGTTCCACGATTCGTGGGCCTTCGCATTGCCCTGTCTGTCGAAACGAGCAACGCTGAAAGCCCCACGTAGATGTATAAGTATGTGATAGCCTTATACCACTACACACAAAAATATGCATAGCAATATAATGGGCATGAATACAATACATCCCTTGGGGCGTTTCCGTTGCTTTGTTTTTGACAGACATTTGGGAAGTTGCGAAGTTCACGAATCGTCAAAACAAAAGCGTCAGTAACGCCTTATTATGTATATATGTCAATACCGAAATCCAATCCTTATGGTGTTGTGTTACAGCATCTTTGGATGATGAAATCAGATCATGACTTTGCAAATTTAATGATTTCTTTTAACAAAACAAATATAAATGGATATTTTTTTATTCACCTGTCTAATTTTTAACTTAGAATGTAATTCTTATTACAGATGCCAAATGTTATGATGGCTGTAAGATGAACTTATCTGCCTGGCAGATGGCTGGTAGATAACCCCGTTTTCAGAGTTATCTGCCAGCCTTTATTGTGCTTATACAGAGTGGGTTAGGGCGGATGCTGGGAGATATGGTGGATTTTTTCACCAACAGCATTTATATATAGTCATACGATACGAAATTTATATATAGCCATAGATACGAAAAAACGGGGATGCACCCTATGCAGGTACATCCCCGTGTGTTTGGTTTATGCTTATGGCTTATGCCGTCGAAGCAGAGGCTGCGAAGCCACACGCCGCGGCAAAAGACAGCTGCTTACTTCTGAAGCAATGCCATAGTGTCCTTAGCGATCATCAGCTCCTCGTCGGTCGGGATAACGCAAACCGTTACCTTAGACTCCGGTTTAGAGATGATAGCCTCCTCGCCGCGCACCTTGTTAGCCTCTGCGTCCATTTCTACGCCGAGGAACTCAAGGCCCGAGCAAGCCTCAAGACGAGTGCCAATCTGGTTCTCGCCTACACCGGCTGTCCATACGATGATGTCAACGCCACCCATAGCGGCAGCGTAAGCGCCGATGTACTTCTTGATGCGGTAGTTGTACATCTTCAGAGCGAGCTGTGCGCGCTTGTTGCCCTCAGCAGCAGCGCTCTCTACCTCGCGCATGTCAGAAGAGATGCCGGTGATGCCGAGCACACCGCTCTCCTTGTTGAGGAAGTCGGCCATCTCCTGCGGCTTCTTGCCGAGCTTCTCCATGAGGAATGTAACGGCAGACGGGTCGATGTCGCCAGAACGGCTGCCCATCATCACGCCAGCGAGCGGAGTGAGACCCATAGAGGTGTCGACGCACTTGCCGAACTTAACGGCTGACACAGAAGCGCCGTTGCCGATGTGGCAGGTGATGATGCGCTGTGTCTTGATGTCGCGGCCAAGGAACTCGCACACGCGCTGCGATACGTAGCGGTGGCTGGTGCCGTGGAAGCCGTAGCGGCGTACGTGATACTTCTCGTAGAGCTCGTAAGGCACGGCGTAGAGGTAAGCGTAGTCGGGCATGGTGCTGTGGAATGCGTTGTCGAACACGCATACCTGCGGCACTTCCGGCATCAGCTTGTCTACGGCGCGCAAGCCCTTCAGGTGGCCTGCGTTGTGTACAGGAGCGAGGTCGCAGAGGCTCTCGATGCCGTCCTCTACCGACTTGTCGACGATGACGCTCTTCTCGAAGAGGTCGCCACCCTGCACGATGCGATGACCTACGGCGTCGATCTCGCCGAGCGACTTGATAGCGCCGAACTCAGGGTCGAGCAAGCACTGGAACACGAAGTTGACGCCTTCCTTATGGTCGGGCATGTCGTGCATGATCTTCTTCTTCTCGCCGTTAGGCAGGGTGATTTTGATGAATGCCTCATCAAGACCGATACGCTCAACGCCGCCTGCTGCCAGCACTGAGTTGTCGTCCATATTGTACAGCTTGTACTTGATTGAAGAGCTGCCACAATTAAGAACTAATATCTTCATTACTTTGAGTTTTGAGTTTTGAATTATTACTTAGCGTCCATTGCCTGGCAAGCTGTGATAGCCACCATGTAGTAGATGTCCTCTATAGAGCAACCGCGAGAAAGGTCGTTCACCGGACGAGCGATACCCTGGAGGATCGGACCGATAGCGAGGGCGTTGCCCAGACGCTGAACGAGCTTGTAAGAGATGTTGCCCACCTCGAGGTTCGGCACAACGAGCACGTTGGCGTGACCTGCGATGAGAGAGCCCGGAGCCTTCTTCTCGCCTACAGCCGGCACGAGAGCAGCGTCTGCCTGCAGCTCGCCGTCGAGCTTCAGCTCAGGAGCCAGCTCGTGAGCGAGGCGTGTAGCCTCAACAACCTTGTCTACCACCTCGTGCTTTGCAGAGCCCTTTGTAGAGAAGCTCAGCATAGCCACACGCGGGTCCTGAATGCCAGCCACCGAGCGTGCTGTCTGCGCTGTACAAACAGCGATCTGAGCCAGCTGCTCTGCTGTCGGAACCGGTGTAACGGCTACGTCGCCCATCACGATGATGCCGTCGTCGCCGTACTGGTGCTCGTGGGTGAGCATGAGCATTGCGCCGCTCACGCATGTCACGCCGGGAGCGCACTTGATAATCTGCAGTGCAGGGCGCAGAGTGTCGCCCGTTGTGCTCAGCGCACCAGAGATCTGGCCGTCGGCACCCTCGGTCTTGATGATCATGCAGCCGAGGTAGAGCGGGTTCTTCACGAGTTCGCGAGCCTGCTCGATGGTCATGCCCTTCTTCTTGCGAAGTTCGGCGAGGAGCTCTGCATACTCCTCAGCCTTCGGGTTGTTCAACGGGTCTACGATGGTAGCCTTGTCGATGTTGTGAAGGTCCCACTTTGCAGCGAGAGTCTTCAGCTCGTCGGGGTTGCCGATGAGGATAAGGTCAGCCAGGTCGTCAGCGAGGACGCGGTCGGCAGCCTTCAGAGTGCGCTCCTCTGTTGCTTCAGGGAGCACGATGCGTTGTTTGTTGCTCTTTGCGCGAGCTACAATGTGTTCAAGTAAGTTCATATATCTATGATTTAACTAAGTTCCGTATTCTTACAATGTCTGCTTTACCTCAATCTCTGTGAAGGTCTCGAGCACGTCGCCCTGCTGTATGTCGTTGAAGTTGACGAGCGAGATACCGCACTCGAAGTTGGTAGCAACCTCCTTCACGTCGTCCTTGTAGCGCTTGAGGGCTGCGATGTCGGCTGTGTGAACCACGATACCGTCGCGGATGACACGAGCACGGTCGACACGATGTACCTTGCCTTCTGTTACGTAGCAGCCGGCAACGGTGCCCACCTTCGAAATCTTGTAGACCTCGCGCACCTCTACCTGACCGGTGATAACCTCCTTCTTCACCTTGTCGAGCATACCGATCATAGCCGACTTGACGTCGTCGATAGCGTCGTAGATGACAGAGTAGGTGTTGATTTCAACGCCTTCCTGCTCAGCCAGCTTGCGTGCTGCGGCAGACGGGCGCACCTGGAAGCCCACGATGATGGCGTCGGATGCGTCGGCGAGCGTTACGTCGCTCTCCGAAATCTGACCTACTGCCTTGTAGATGACGTCCACCTTGATCTTCTCTGTAGACATCTTGATGAACGAGTCGGAGAGAGCCTCGATAGAACCGTCGGTGTCACCCTTAACGATGATGTTAAGCTCCTTGAACGAACCGAGAGCGATGCGGTGAGAGATATCAGAGAGGGTGAGACGCTTCTGTGTGCGCAAGCCCTGCTCGCGCTGCAGCTGCAGACGCTTGTTGGCGATGTCGCGTGCCTCCTGCTCTGTCTCGAGCACGTGGAACGAGTCGCCGGCTGTCGGCGCGCCGTTCAAGCCGAGGATGATGGCCGGTTCAGCCGGACCTGCCGACTGTATGCGCTGGTTGCGCTCGTTGAACATAGCCTTGATGCGTCCCCATGATGTGCCGGCGATGATGTTGTCGCCTACGCGCAGCGTACCGTTGCTTACGAGCACCGTAGAAACGTAGCCGCGGCCCTTGTCGAGCGACGACTCGATGATAGAACCCGTAGCCTTGCGGTTAGGGTTGGCCTTCAGGTCGAGCATCTCTGCCTCGAGGAGCACCTTCTCCATGAGGTCGCTGATGCCGATGCCCTTCTTGGCGCTTATCTCCTGACACTGGTACTTGCCGCCCCATTCCTCTACGAGGAGGTTCATGCCTGCAAGTTCCTCACGTACGCGGTCGGGGTTAGCGCCCGGCTTGTCGATCTTGTTGATTGCGAACACCATCGGTACGTTGGCAGCCTGAGCGTGCGCGATAGCCTCCTTGGTGGTAGGCATCACGGCGTCGTCGGCTGCGATGATGATGATGGCGATATCCGTCACCTGAGCACCACGGGCACGCATAGCGGTGAACGCCTCGTGACCCGGAGTGTCGAGGAACGTAATCTTACGTCCGTCCTCCAACTGCACGTTGTATGCACCGATGTGCTGTGTGATGCCGCCAGCCTCGCCAGCGATGACGTTTGTCTTGCGTATATAGTCGAGCAAAGAGGTCTTACCGTGGTCTACGTGACCCATCACGGTTACGATCGGAGCGCGCGGAACGAGGTCGTTCTCGTCGTCCTCCACCTCGGTGATTGCCTCCTGCACTTCTGCACTTACGTATTCTGTCTTGAAGTCGAACTCCTCAGCAACGAGGTTGATGGTCTCGGCGTCGAGGCGCTGGTTGATAGACACCATGATGCCCACGCTCATGAGCGTACCGATAACCTGGTTCACGCTCACGTTCATCATCGTAGCGAGTTCCGATACGGTAACGAACTCCGTCAGCTTCAGTGTCTTGCTCTCCTTCTTCTCCTCGCGCAGCTCCTCGTTCATCTTCTCCTGGGCAGCCTCGCGCTTCTCCTTACGATACTTGGCGCCCTTCTTGTTCTGGTTCTGCTTGTTAGTAAGGCGTGCGAGCGTCTCCTTTACCTGGCGTGCTACGTCCTCATCGTTCACCTCAGCCGGCTTCTGCTGTCCGCCGCGGTTGCGGTTCTTCTTCTTGTTCTTGTTGCTTGTGCCGGCATTGCCGCCACCGTTCTGCTTGCCGCCGTTGTTGCCGCCGCCGTTGGGCTGGTTAGACGCAGCGTTGATGTCTACGCGCACCTTGTTGATGCGTTCGCGCTTTTTCTTGTCGCCGCGCTGCTGCTGCGCCTTGTCCTCACGCTCCTTGCGCTTCTCCTCCTTCGACTTCTTCTTCGGACGAGTGCTCTGGTTGAGCGTAGAGAGGTCGATCTTGCCCAATACGTTCACCTTCGGCGCGTTGAGTATCTTCTTCTCGCTCTTTGTGGTGAAGATGCCTGTCTCTGTCTTCGGTGCTTCTGCCGGCTTCTCTGCGGCTTCCACCTTCTTCGGGGCGCTTGCTGTGTTGTTTACAACAGTCTTTGCTGCTTCCTGTTTCTTTTCCTGCTTGTGCTCTTTGTTCTGACCCACAGTGTTCTGATTTTTGTTTTGATTGTCCACTTTAGCCTCTGTGCTTGCTTTCTGTGGTGCTTCGGAATTTGTTGCCGGCTTCTGACTTACGGCATTAGTCTTTGCCTGCGGCTCTTTATGAGTCTCAGGTGTTGCTGGCTTTTTCTGTGCCGGTTTCTTGTTCAGACTGTCCAGATCTATCTTGCCCAGCGGCTTGTACTGCTGCTGAGTAGACGATTTGAGGAGCGGCTCAGCCTGGGTCTCCTCGCTGCGTTTCTTCTCTTTCGGCTTCTTCTGCAAGAGTTTCTCGGCTTGAGAACGAACCTCCTTGTCCTGCTGGAAGGCTCCAGCGAGTGCGGCGTACTGTGCGTCGCTCAGCTTGAAGCTGGGCTCAGCCTTTACCTCTCCAAGGTCACTTCTTTTCTCAAGGAACTCCACTGCCGTCTGGAGCCCGATGTTCAACTCTCGTAATGCTTTGTTTAACCTGATGCTCATATTTTGCTGTTTTAAAAGTAAAAGAGTAAAGGAGTAAAAAAGTAAAACGTCTGCCTACCTCTGCTTCGGCCTCGTGCCCTTTTTCGGGGCGTTGCGTGGAGAAAGCTACCCGCTTTACGTCTTTCCTTTTCCTTATAAAATTGGTTTATAAATATGTTAGTGTGTAGATACTCGCTAAGGGAGCTTCAAAAACCATGCGGTTTTGAGACTCCCTTATATGTGTATCTTGATTACTCGAATTCGGCGCGCAACACCTTCAGCACGTTGTCGACAGTCTCCTCTTCGAGGTCTGCCTTCTCAACGAGCATGTCGCGCGGAGCGTTGAGCACTGCCTTGGCTGTGTCGAGACCGATGCCCTTGATGGCGTCGATAACCCACTGGTCGATCTCGTCTGCGAACTCGTCGAGGTAGATGTCCTCGTCGGCGTCCTCTTCAGACACTTCGCGGAATACGTCGATGGTGTACTCTGTGAGCAGCGATGCGAGCTTGATGTTCAGACCGCTGCGGCCGATGGCGAGGCTCACTTCCTCTGGCTTCAGATATACCTCTGCCTTCTTGTTCTCCTCGTCAATCTTGATGCTCGACACCTTAGCCGGTGAGAGCGCACGCTGGATGAAGAGTTTTGTGTTGCCGGTGTAGCAGATGACGTCGATGTTCTCGTTGCAGAGCTCGCGTACGATGCCGTGAACGCGGCTACCCTTTACGCCGACGCATGCGCCTACCGGGTCGATGCGGTCGTCGAAGCTCTCTACTGCTATCTTGGCGCGCTCGCCGGGGATGCGTGCGATGCGGCGGATGGCGATGAGGCCCTCTGCGATCTCGGGCACTTCTGCCTCAAGCAGGCGCTGGAGGAACATCGGGCTGGTGCGCGAGAGGATGATCTTCGGGTTGTTGTTTTCGTTGTCAACGCGCTCGATGACGGCGCGTATTGTCTCGCCCTTGCGGTATACGTCTGCCGGAATCTGCTCTGCCTTCGGGAGGATAAGCTCGTTGTTCTCGTCGTCTACCACGAGCACCTCGCGCTTCCATACCTGGTAAACCTCGGCTGCGATAACCTGACCTACGCGGTCCTTGTATTTGTTGTAGAGCGAGTCGTGCTCGAGCTCAAGAATCTTCGAAGCGAGAGTCTGGCGCAAGTTGAGGATGGCGCGGCGACCGAACTTGGCAAAGTCGACACGCTCCGACACGTCTTCGCCCACCTCGTAGTCGGGCTCTATCTTGCGTGCCTCCTTGAGCGACACCTGCTTGTTCTCGTCCTCTACCTCTCCGTCAGCCACTACCACACGGTTGCGGTATATCTCGAAGTCGCCTTTGTCAGGGTTTACGATAACGTCGAAGTTCTCGTCGCTTCCGAATATCTTTGCGAGAACGTTGCGGAAGCTCTCCTCCAAAACGCTTACCAAAGTAGTGCGGTCGATGTTCTTTGTCTCCTTAAACTCCTTGAAAGAGTCGAACATGCTCACCACGTCGTCTTTTTTAACTGCTGCCATAGCTTATTTGAAATTTATTAAGTATTTTGTATATTTCACTTTGTCCATCTGGAAGGTGTGGTCTGTGTCTACGAGCTGCGGGCGCTTCTTGCCTTCCACCTTCTGCTTCTCCTGCACCGTCACAGTGAAGTCGTTGCCTTCAACGGCTTTGAGTACGCCTTTGTACTTCTTTCCGTCGGCGTCGAGCACTTCCACGTCCTTGCCTACGAAGCAGTGGTACTGCTGAGCCACCTTGAAAGGCTGTCCCAGTCCGGCTGATCCTACTTCAAGTTCATAGTCCTCTTCGTCGCGGCTGAGGTGGTCTTCGATGAAACGGCTCAATTCTACGCAGTCTTCAATCCACACGCCGTCGGCATGGTCAATTTCTACTACGATACGGTCGTCGGGGCTTATCTCGATGTCAACAAGGAAATACTCCTTGCCGTCAAGCCACTCTTCTACGATACTTCTTACGGTGTCTTTGTTTATCATATATTGCATTTATAAATAAAAATGAGGAGCTCTCTCGGAGCCCCTCATTCCACTGAACGATGCAAAATTACT
>ERZ1032078.1150-NODE-1150-length-10025-cov-5.118154_pt1 | contig 10025 bp, 10 predicted proteins | sample MGYA00517101_ERZ1032078 | MGnify/ENA primary metagenome ERZ1032078 (study PRJEB33719, sample SAMN04261301) | wastewater metagenome | biome: rural village; feature: human; material: feces | host: Homo sapiens | place: El Salvador | collected 2013-01-14 ... | reverse complement strand
GGCTGTCCACAGAAATATGTAACCGGCGCACTGGTGGAGGGCGAGATCGCAGCCCATTCCATCGTGCAGAAATTAAACGAAGAACAGGTGGCAGATACGGCGGCTTCTGATGAAGAAGCGGTTCTTGAAAATAAAATTGCCGAGTATGATGCATTTCTCACAAAGCAGGACCCGGCATTTACCGTTGAGGAACTCGAGGAAGCCATGCAGAAAGTCATGGACCAGTATGCAGGCGGAATCGGAACCCATTACCAGTTCAACGAAAAGCAGCTTGCCATGGCGGAAGAAAAAATAAAGAAACTGCAGATCCTTGCAAAAGGACTTGCGGCAGCCGATATGCATGAGCTGATGTTTATCTATGAGCTGAAAGAACGCCTGACCGTGTGCCTGACTGTGATCGCACATCTGCGTGCACGCAAGGAGACACGCTGGCACAGTTTCGCGGAGAATCTGGATTATCCGGAGAAGAGTGATGCATGGCTCTGCTATGTAAACTCGAAAAAGAACGGGGACCAGATTACGATGATCCGCAGAGATCTGGTGAAAGGAGGAGAAACCTATGAGCATCGCGATTGATTCCATGAAATGCAGGGCATGTGGAAAATGTCTGGATGTCTGTCCGGGAAGCCTGATCGTGCGCGGCGAAGACAAAAAAGCCGTGATCCGGTATCCGAAGGACTGCTGGGGATGCGCCTCCTGTATCAAGGAGTGTCCGTTTGAGGCAATTTCCTATTACCTGGGTGCCGACATCGGCGGCATGGGAAGCCAGATGACCGTTCATACGGAAGGAGATCTGTTACACTGGCGAATTAAAAAAACAGATGGTACAATAGAAACAATTGTTGTGAATAAAAAGGATTCGAATAAATATTAAGGAGGAAGATCATGAGTCAATTATCTCATCTTGATGCACTCGAAGCGGAAGCAATCTACATTATCCGTGAGGTAGCGGCAGAGTGTGAAAAACCAGTAATGCTTTATTCCATAGGAAAGGACAGTTCGGTAATGCTTCATCTTGCCATGAAAGCATTTTATCCGGAGAAGCCGCCATTCCCATTTTTACATGTGAACACGACATGGAAATTCAAGGAAATGATTCAGTTCCGTGATGAGACGGCAAAGAAACTGGGGATTAACATGATCGAGTATATCAACGAGGACGGTGTAAAGCGTGGCATCAATCCGTTTGATTACGGCAGCCAGTACACCGACATCATGAAGACACAGGCATTAAAACAGGCGTTGAATAAATACGGATTTACTGCAGCATTCGGCGGCGGACGTCGTGATGAGGAAAAATCCCGTGCAAAAGAGAGAATTTTCTCTTTCCGTAATGAGAATCATGCATGGGACCCGAAGAACCAGAGACCGGAGATGTGGAAACTTTATAACTCCAAGATCAACAAGGGTGAGAGTATTCGTGTGTTCCCGATTTCCAACTGGACGGAGACGGATATCTGGGAGTACATAAAGAGAGAAAACATCGATATCGTGCCGCTGTATTTTGCAGCAAAGCGTCCGGTGATTGAGCGTGACGGACAGATTATCATGGTGGATGATGATCGTCTGAAACTTCGTCCGGGTGAGAAAATTGAATACAAGAATGTGCGTTTCCGTACCTTGGGATGCTATCCACTGACCGGTGGAATCGAATCCAACGCAACCACATTAGATGAGATTATTGACGAGACCTTGAGTGCTGTAGAGTCTGAGCGGACCACCCGTGTCATTGACAACGAGGCAGCCGGCAGCATGGAACGAAGAAAGAGGGAGGGTTATTTCTAAAATGAGCGGATTATTGAAATTTATTACCTGCGGTAGTGTAGACGATGGAAAGTCCACACTGATCGGACATATTTTATACGATTCCAAACTGCTTTACGCAGATCAGGAGAAAGCGTTGGAGCTGGATTCCAAAGTAGGAAGCCGCGGCGGTGCGATTGATTATTCCCTCCTTCTGGACGGACTGATGGCAGAGCGTGAACAGGGTATCACCATTGATGTGGCATACCGTTACTTTACAACCGAAAAGAGAAGCTTTATCGTGGCAGATACTCCGGGACATGAGGAGTACACAAGAAACATGGCAGTCGGTGCATCCTTTGCAGACCTTGCCGTTATCCTTGTGGATGCAAAGCAGGGCGTGCTCGTACAGACCAGAAGACATGCCAGAATCTGTGCACTGATGGGAATCCGTTACTTTGTATTTGCTGTAAATAAGATGGATCTTGTCGATTACAGCGAGGAGCGTTTCAAGGAGATCGTTGCACAGATTCAGGAACTTTCCGAGGAACTGCATTTAGCAAGTGTCAAGATCATTCCGGTTTCTGCAACCGAGGGTGACAATGTCACCACCCATTCCGACAATATGCCATGGTACACGCAGGAGCCACTGCTTGCTTACTTAGAGAATATCGATGTGAGCGAAAAGAAGCAGGAAGAAGGCTTCTATATGCCGGTACAGCGTGTCTGCCGTCCGGATCACACGTTCCGTGGTTTCCAGGGACAGATCGAGAGTGGCGCTGTATCGGTCGGTGATACAATCGTGACTCTGCCAAGCAATGAGCATGCAAAAGTAAAGAGCATTTTAGTCGGAGATAAAGATGCACAGACTGCAGATGCAGGCCGTCCAGTTACCATCCAGCTTGACAAGGAAGTGGATGTATCCCGCGGATGTGTTCTCGCAAAAGATACGAAGCTTCCGGTCAGCAAGAAATTTACCGCAACAATCCTCTGGATGGACGATGAGGAACTGACCGTCGGCAAAGATTATCTCGTAAAACTCGGTACACGTACGATTCCGGGTATCTTAAAGAATATCCAATACAAGATTGATGTCAACACCGGTGAATTTATTCCGGTTGGCCGCCTGCGCAAGAACGAGATTGCGGTCTGCGATCTGGTATTGCAGGAAGAGATCGTCATTGATGCTTTTGCAAAGCATAAGACATTGGGAGAACTGATCCTGATCGACCGTATTTCCAACATGACCTCCGCATGTGGTGTTGTGGAAAATCCAACGCTCGATGAGACGAAAGACTTAAAATGCGCATTTGCCCACGGAAATCTCAAGGCAAACGGAGATATCTTCGAGGAATATTACTATGACCTTGAGGCTATGAACGTCTTTAAGGTACAGCCTTCCGATAAAACTTACACGATCGGTGATGTGATTCCGGTCAAGGGTGAGACGTATCAGTATCCGGACAGCTTTGATGTGGTTGTTCTGCGTGAGCAGGTAGCGGTATCCATCCGTGACCAGAAGGTTACTGCAATTATTCCGCTTGCTGACTTTGCATACAACGATGTGCCTGTCATCAACGGCCGTGGATTTGCAGTTCATGTAACAAGTGCCGCAGATGTGGATGCGTTCAAGAAGGAGCTTTCCGCAGAGGGCAGGGAGATCTCTGAGAACTTCTTTAATAAGTGGGTTGATTTTGAGACTTACCGCCGCATCGTATTTAAGGATGAGCACTGGACAGAATAATAATTTTATTATGAGAATGGAATCCCTGCTGGTTTTAACCAGCGGGGATTTTTTTGCCGGAAAAATAAGTGGAAATAAAAGGTTGACAATAGGGTATGATTGCGGTATATTAACTATAACATATTAAACCTATTAGATAAGTATGAATTAGGGGAAATGAAATGGGATTCAACACAGAACTATTACATGGTACAAAAACCGGAGATCCGGTGACCGGAGCCACACTTACCCCGGTGTACCAGTCCAGTGCTTTCTTTCAGCCATCGGCAGAGCAGCATGAGAAGCTGTTTCACAACAAAGCTGCTGGATATTCTTACACAAGAATCAATAACCCGACCATCGCAGCATTTGAAGAACGCATGACGGTTCTGGAAAAAGGTGTGGCATCCGTTGCCTGTGCATCCGGCATGGCGGCAATTACCAATGCCCTTCTGAATATCGTAGGAAGTGGTGATGAGATCATCACAAGCACCAGCCTGTATGGAGGAACGATTGATCTTTACCACGATCTGGAAGCGTTTGGGATTACAACAATTTTTGCAGATACGAATGATCTGGAAGATCTCGAATCCAAGATCACGGATAAGACGAGAGTCATTTTCGCGGAGACGATTGGAAATCCAAAGCTGGATGTGACCGACATCCCGGCACTTGCCGAGATTGCAAAGCGGCACAATCTTCCGCTCATGATCGATAATACGGTAGCTACCGCGTTTCTCGTTCGTCCGCTCGAACTTGGCGCAGACATCGTGATCAATTCCACATCCAAATACATCAACGGCAACAGCAGTGCCATCAGTGGTGTGATCACTGATGCGGGAAGATTCAAATGGGATCTGGAGCGGTATCCGGGCATGAAAGACTATAAAAAGTTTGCAAAATTTGCCTTTACTGCAAAACTGAGAAACGGATTGTTCCGCAACATGGGAGCCTGTATGGCGCCGCAGACTGCATACTATAATCTGCTTGGTATGGAGACACTGGGGCTTCGTATGGAGCGGGCATGTGACAACGCAATGCAGCTTGCGGCTTATCTGGAAACCATTCCGGGAATCAGCGTAAACTATCCGGGACTTGCATCAAGTCCGTGGAACGGTGTGGCAAAGCAGTTGCTGGATGGAAGATTTGGAGCAATTTTAACCATTCGCGTGGGAAGCAAGGAACGCGCTTTTGCAATCATGAATGCGCTGACCATTCCGCAGATCGTATCCAATATCGGAGATACCAAGACACTGATCGTACATCCGGAATCCACACTGGCGGCACACTCAACCGAGCAGGAAAAGATTGACGCCGCCGTATTTGATGATATGATAAGAATAAGTGTCGGTATTGAGGATATCGAAGATCTGAAGCAGGATTTTACAGCAGCAATCCAAAATACCGCCGGATAAACAAAGAAAAATACACAAGGTTTAAAGGAGAGAGTAATGGCTGTTGATTATGCTACATTGAAAAAAGGCGGATTTATGCGCCAGAAACAAAAAAATAATTTTTCCCTGCGGCTGGCTGTGGTAGGTGGAAATCTTACAGCAGAGAATTTACAGATTATCGCAAAGGTTGCAGAAAAATACGGAGACGGACACGTACATCTGACTTCCCGTCAGAGTGTGGAAATCCCATTTATCAAACTTGACGATGTAGAAGAAGTTAAGGAAGTGCTGGCAACCGGGGGATGTAAGCCGGGTGTGTGTGGACCGCGTGTCCGTACGATTACAGCCTGTCAGGGATCGGCGGTATGCCCTAGTGGAAATATTGACAGTTATGATATTGCAAAAAAACTGGATGAGCGTTATTTTGCAAGAGAACTTCCGCATAAGTTTAAATTTGGTGTAACCGGATGCCAGAACAACTGCTTAAAGGCAGAAGAAAATGATGTCGGAATCAAGGGTGCATCCATTGTGGAATGGGAGGAAGCAGCCTGCATCAACTGTGGGATCTGTGAGAAGACCTGCCGCGTGGATGCAATCAGTACCGTGGACGGAAAAATCGTTCTCGATGAGGAAAAATGTAACAACTGCGGACGCTGTGTAAAGTCCTGTCCGACCGATGCATGGAAAGCGACACCTGCATTTGAGGTATCTTTCGGTGGACTGTTTGGAAACCGCGTATACAAAGGCGAGAATTACCTTCCGCTTGTGACATCCGAGGAACAGTTATTCCGCATTACCGATGCGGCAATCCAGTTCTTTGATGACAATGCCAATCCGGGAGAGCGTTTCCGCATGACACTCGAGAGAGTGGGACTTGATAAATTTGAAGAGAAGATAAAGGAGGCATACAATGGCTGATTTTACAATTGATGAAACTGTAGATATTACGGATGTGGTCTGCCCGATGACGTTTGTCAAGGCAAAGGTAGCCATGGAAGAGTTAGAGATCGGACAGGTGCTTTCCGTACATATGAATGATGGAGAGCCGGTGCAGAACGTACCGAGAAGTTTCAAGGAAGAGGGACAGCAGGTATTAAAGCTGATCGACAATGAAGATGGAACTTATGACCTTATTGTAAAGAAACTCGAAGAGTAGACAAGAGAGGTTAAGCGCATGGCAGCAAGAGTAAGCAAAGATAATTTTGAAGCGGAGGTTTTGCAGGCTTCTATACCGGTACTGGTGGAGTTTTATTCCGATTCCTGCATTCCGTGCAAACAGATGTCACCGATTCTTGGCGATATCGAAGATGATTATGAGGATCGCTTAAAAGTGGTCAAAGTCAATGCAAATTTTGACGGGGAACTGGCAGAACAGTATTCCGTTATGGTTTCTCCGACCATCCTGTTTTTCAAAGATGGAAAGGAAGCAGAGCGTGTGCGCGGTCTGATTAAGAAACCGGAACTGGAAGAAATTGTGAAAAAATATATTTAGGAGGAGTTACCGATGAAAGTAACAATTGCAGGAAACGTAAAAGACATCAAAGAGGGAACCACGCTGGCACAGCTCGTTGTTGACGAGAAGGTTGAAAATCCGGAATATGTGACCGTTACCGTAAACGATGATTTTGTAGAAAATCACGATCTTGCAAACGTAACATTAAAGGAAAACGATGTAGTTGAATTCTTATACTTCATGGGAGGAGGAAGCTTCTAATGGCATTTACCAATGAGCAGATGGAGCGTTACAGCCGTCACATCATCCTGCAGGAGGTTGGTGTGAAGGGACAGAAAAAGCTCCTCAACGGAAAAGTTTTGATTATCGGTGCAGGCGGACTTGGTGCACCGGCAGCAATGTATCTTGCCGCAGCTGGTGTGGGCACCATCGGTATTGTGGATGCAGATGAAGTGGATCTGTCCAACTTACAGCGTCAGATCATTCATGGAACCGCAGATGTAGGAAAAGCAAAAGTAAAATCTGCAAAAGAGACCATGAACGCAATGAACCCGGATGTAACGGTAAATACATACCGTGAGTTCGTTACTTCTGAAAATATTATGGATCTCATTAAAGATTATGATTTCATCATTGATGGAACCGATAACTTCCCGGCAAAATTCTTAATCAACGATGCCTGTGTAATGGCAAAGAAGCCATTTTCCCATGCAGGAATCATCCGTTTCAAGGGTCAGCTCATGACCTATGTTCCGGGAGAAGGACCATGCTATCGTTGTGTATTCAAGAATCCACCACCAAAGGATGCAGTTCCGACCTGTAAGCAGGCAGGTGTCATCGGCGCAATGGGCGGTGTCATCGGATCCTTACAGGCGATGGAAGCCATCAAGTACCTGATCGGTGTTGGCGATCTCTTAACCGGAAAGCTTCTGACTTTTGATGCGTTAAAGATGGAATTCCACACGATCAAACTGCCAAAGGCAGATCATAAGTGTGCAATCTGTGGCGATCATCCGACCATCACAGAACTGATCGATTACGAGCAGATCGAGTGCCCGGATCATTGAGGTATCGCGTAAGCGATATCTCCTACGCAAATCGCCTCTGCGAAGCAGACTTTATATGCGATTTGCTCCTTGAAAAGGAGGAAAATTTTATGCTTACCATGAAAAAAGCAGACTATGAAAAAATCTTAGCTCATGCGAAGGAAAACCTTCCGGAAGAGGCATGTGGTCTGATTGCAGGCACCAAAGACGGTGACAAAAAGATCATCGAGAAGGTGTACCTTCTGGAGAATGTGGATCACACCAATGAGCATTTTTCCATGAACCCGAAGGAACAGCTAGCAGCCGTCAAGGATATGCGTGCAAACAAGCTGGTACCGCTTGGCAACTGGCATTCCCATCCGGAATCGCCGTCACGTCCGTCCGAGGAAGATAAGCGTCTGGCATATGATCCGACGGTCAATTACCTGATTCTTTCCCTGATGGATATGGATCAGCCGGTGCTTAAAGCTTTTGACATTGACAAAGAGAAAAATGTGACGATTGAAGAACTGGTTATTCAGTAAAGGGTATCCGTCTGCGGATAGATTTTCTATCTGGGGTATCTCGCGTAAGCGATATCTCCTATGCAGCTTAGAAATTGTCGAATAGAAATGCTGCCTGTACCATATTGTTGTCAGGCAGCATTTTTCGGTAGTATGGTGCAAAGATTATCTTTTTACATGATCAGTAATAAAAATGCCAGACCGTAATAAGTCACAACAGCCACAAGGTCATTGATTGTTGTAATGAGTGGACCGGATGCTACTGCAGGATAGATCTTTATCTTATGGAAAAACATGGGAATCACAGTACCTACGAGGCTTGAGATCACCATTGCCACGAGAAGCGAGATGCCGACGCAGCCAGAGATGCCAAATGCTCCGATCCAGGTGTATCCCTTAAACAGGTGGATGTAGATGCCAAGCAGTGCAAGTGCCATAATACCAAGGATTCCACCATTTAAAAGACCGATTTTCATTTCTTTTACCAGTAAGAAAAGTTTTTGTTTTCCGGTGAGTGTTTCATCCATCAGGACGCGGATGGTAACTGCCAGAGACTGGGTACCGACGTTCCCGGCCATGTCAAGCACAAGGGACTGGAAACAGATTACGATCGGAAGTACAGCCACAACATGCTCAAAGACACCTACAACAGAGGAAACGAGCATCCCGAGGAACAGCAGGATGATAAGCCATGGAAGACGTTTTTTCATGCTTTGTGCCGTGGTTTCTTTGAGATCTTCTTCGGCGGTGAGGCCGGCCAGTTTTGCGTAATCTTCCCCCATCTCATTGTCAACCATCTCTACGATATCTTCGGATGTAATAACACCGAGCATATGACCGTCCTGCGACAGGACAGGAATGGAATCTTCCGAATAATCCATGATTTTTTCCATGCAGTCATCAATTTTTTCGTGATCGGTTACCGATGGATAGGAGCGGACGATAATATCGTCAAGCACATCATGTTTTCTTGCAATAATAAGATCTTTCAGATCAATAGCACCGGCAAATTTCAGGGATTCATCCAGTACATAAATGGTTGAAATATTGTCATTGGTCCCGGCCTGACGGACCAGTTCGCTCATTGCCTGACGGACGGAAAGTCCCTTTGGAATGCAGATGTAGTTGGTTGTCATGCAGCTTCCGATTTCGTCATCGTCATAGGAAAGCAGCATTTTTACATCTTTTATGGCTGCTTTGTCCAGGTTTTCCACGATTTCATATTTCTTTTTATCGTCGAGCGTTTCGAGGACGTCAACGGCATCATCGGAATCCATCAGGGAAACTACTTTGGCGGCATCTTTGACGGAGAGTTCGGAAAAGTAGATTTGCGGTTCATCCAGATATGCGAAGATTTCCGCAATCTTCTGTGGCTCCAGAAGCGTATAAATACGTTTCCTTTCTTTTGGAGTCATAACCGTAAGCATATCGGCAATGTCGTTTTCGTGATAATTAGATAAGCATTTTAAGATTTCATGGTCATTCTGTTTGCTTCGGATCAGCTTTGTAAGCTCTAAATATTTCTTGTTCATATGAATTCTCCTTTCCTTGTGTGCAGTCATCATGTGCAACAAAAGCTACATCATGCTGCGGATATGCACAATAGAAAAGGGCTCAGGTATACAGTTTTATATATTCAGGCACAAAAAAAGCACCTACCGGTGCTTTAAACATCATGAATCGGCAAAATTCATTTTCCAGTGAAAACGATAATTTTGCCAGTGAAAAAAGCATCGGCATTCAAATGTCTACTTCGCCCAAAACTATCGCTACTGTCCATGAATTTCACCTCCATTACTCAGATTTTTATGATTGTGGATTTAAATCCTTGGTTATGGTAGCATTTGTAAATGGATTTTTCAACCCAAAATCACGTAAAATTTTTGTAAAAGGAGCATATTTTGTTATTATTGGAGAAAAGAAAATAGCGCATTGTATAGGGGTATGGTAAAATAGGAAAGAATAAAAATGCCATTATTTATGAAATAGATTTTTTTGAAAATCAGGAGGAATAACATGTACGATTTAGTCATTATAGGAAGCGGTCCGGCAGGTCTTTCGGCAGCTGTTTACGCAAAGCGTGCCTGTCTGGATGTGGTTGTTTTAGAGAAAGAGCCGATGGGTGGCGGACAGATGATTTATACGCAGGAAGTTGATAATTAT
>ERZ1032078.1140-NODE-1140-length-10081-cov-7.164772_pt1 | contig 10081 bp, 10 predicted proteins | sample MGYA00517101_ERZ1032078 | MGnify/ENA primary metagenome ERZ1032078 (study PRJEB33719, sample SAMN04261301) | wastewater metagenome | biome: rural village; feature: human; material: feces | host: Homo sapiens | place: El Salvador | collected 2013-01-14 ... | reverse complement strand
GCGCACACAAGCAAAAGAGTGAGCGTTATCGCCCCCGATAACGTGATTTCAAAAGTGCAGTTATCGGGGACCCCGCGGGATACTGTGTACCCGTGGGGAAAAGGAGCACACAAACAAAAGAGTGAGCATTATCGCCCCCCGATAATGTGATTTCAAAAGTGCAGTGTGCGACGCTTCGCCCGGAAGGGCAACAATATAAGACAAAGCGGTTTTATATCAAAAGTGTTTTATTCCGCTTTGCTTTTCGCAACGGATATGCGTGAAAGTCATTTATAAATACCGAACAGCCATAAAACCGCCAACGCATATATTTAAAACAATACCTTGAAAGAAAACGGTCTATTGCTATATAGCAAGAGTGTCCTATTGACAGTCAAGAAAAAAAGATGTAAACGTCTTGCGCGCAACAAAAAAAACGCACCGTGGAAACGGTGCGTTTTTGATTGGTTTAATAATTAGTCTGCTTTGTAGGGAAGCAATGCCATAACGCGGGCGCGTTTGATTGCATCGGACAAGAAACGTTGATGTTTTGCGCAGACGCCGGTCATACGACGGGGCATCATCTTGCCTTTTTCGGTGATGTATTTGCGAAGTTTGGCAACGTCTTTGTAGTCGATTTCGGTTGCCTTATCGACGCAGAATTGGCAGACTTTCTTTTTGGGAATTCTTTTGCCGCCCTGAACGGGGCGTTTTACTTCTTCACTCATTTTAATATACCTCTTAATTATTGAGCCCTATATACGGGCGAAAATCAGAAGGGCAGATTCTCGTCAACGGCTTTAAGGTCGTCGAACACGCCGTCGTTCGAGGCGGATTCGTCTTCGGCCTTGGTGCTGAGGAACTGAACCTCGTCGGCAACGATTTCGGTGACGTATCTGCGGCTTCCGTCGGGAGCGTCGTAACTGCGGGTCTGAACCGATCCGGATACGGCCGCTTTACTGCCTTTTTTCAAGTATTTGTTGCAATGTTCCGCCTGCGTTCTCCATACGACAACGGGAAGGAAGTCGGTATCTCTTACGCCGTCGCTGTTGGAAAATCTGCGCGACACGGCAAGCGTGAATCTGCAAACGGGAATGCCCGAGCCGGTGTTGGTGAGTTCGGGATTCTTTGTTAAATTACCGATTAAAAATACTTTGTTCATAAATGACCCCTTATGCGGTTATTTGCGGATAATCATCTGACGTACGATTGCGTCTGTGATTTTCATCTGACGATCGATTTCGGCGGGAGCGGATGCGTCTGCCGTAAAGTTCATCAAGACGTAGTAGCCTTCGTTCTTATCGTTGATGGGATATGCATATTTGCGGGTACCCCACTTGTCAATGCCGTCAACGGTGCCGCCGAGCTTTACGACAAGGTCCGAGAACCTGTCGACGAGAGCAGCCTTGTCTTCTTCCGAAACGTCATTGTCGATGATGTAAAGGATTTCATACTTGTTCATCTTTTTATACCTCCTTGTGGACTTTGTGGCCTGCTTAAACAGGCAAGGAAATTTGTCGATAATATATCAACGTGCAATTATTATAAATAATTTATTCGTTTATGTAAAGCGAAAATCGGTCAAAAAGTCAGCGATTTAACGATTTTTTCAGCGATTTTCTTATTTTTTGCAGGGTGTTGTCGACTTTTTTTGTGGAAACCGAAAGAGAGGCGGCGATTTCCCGATACGAGTCGCCGTCAAGATAAGCGTAAAAAATCCGCTGTTCTTCTTCCGATAAAACGCTTTCGATTTCCCGCATTAAAAGGGTTTCCCGCTCCTCTTCGATATAAACGGTTTCGGGATTGCCCGACGCGATTTCGACGTCGTCAAGCGGCACGCTATCGTTAAGCGCGCGATTTTTCCCGCTTGAAGATTTCCTGATTAAACCGATGATTCTTTTTCTGACGCAGATGTAGGCAAACGTTGTGAAACTCGCGCCGGCTTTTTCGTCGTAATTCATAATCGCGTTGAACAGCGCGACCATTCCTTCCTGCACAAGATCGTCGGTGTCGCCCGACGGCAAAAAGAAGCGGCGCACCGCCTTGTTGACCAGCGATTTATGACGATGCAACAGTTCGTTTACGGCGGCGGAGTCGTTTGACTGCGCGCGTTTTGCAAGTTCCTCGTCGGGCAAAGTTTCGTATGTCATTTTCTGTCCTGTCGTACCTTTTCGTAAATCACTACGGCGGCGGCAACCGAGGCGTTCAGGCTGTTGATTTTTCCGCTCATCGGAATGGAAATTACGCCGTCGGCAAGTTCCTTTGAAAGGCGTTTTACGCCGCTGTCTTCGCCGCCGACAAGCAATGCGATTGCTCCGGTAAGATTTGCGCGATACATAGGTTCACCGTCCATATCCGCGCAATAAACATACACATTTTGCGATTTAAGATAATTTATCGCGTCGTTGACGTTGGTAACTTTCGCGATTTTCACGTGTTCCGCCGCGCCTGCGGAGCACCTTAAAACGGTGTCGTTCACGGTAACGCCGCGGTGCTTTCCGATGACAATCCCGTGCACGCCCGCGCACTCCGCCGTACGGATAATGCTGCCGAGATTGTGGGGGTCGGAAAGCTCGTCCAGAATCACGATAAAGGGCGGCTCGTCTTTCGATTTCGCAAAAGACAAAATGTCGTCCAAAGACGAATAAACAAACTCCGTCTGAGTAAGCGCGACTCCCTGATGTTTTGCGTTTTGCGTGATGCGGTCGAGCGCGGTTTTATCGACGACGGACACGACGATTTTCTTTTCTTTTGCAAGGGCGATTATGTTTTTTACGACGCCCGTCGTTTCGCCTCTTTGCACGTAAAGTTTTTCAACGGTTGCGTCGGAGCGCAACGCCTCATACACTGCGTTTTTTCCCGTAATTAACATGGTTTCTCCTTATTCGATTGAAAGCAATTCGTTCAGACGGTCGTGTTTTCCCGTGAGATACAGGTACCCGAGAAGCGCCTCGAATCCGCTTGCTTTTTTGTAGTCGCCGATACTTGCGTTTTTTGCCGACGACGAATAATGCGCGTTTCTTGCGCGCTTGTAAACCGCGACTTCTTCTTCAAAAAGACACGGCAGCAGTTTTTCGATTTTATCCGCCTGCGCTTCCGCCTTGATTTCCTTGGTTGCGAGTTTATGGAGCGCGCCCGATTTTTTGTCGGACGAAAGGGCAAGCCGCGTTCTGACGTACAGTTGTTGTACGGAGTCGCCGACGAAAGCGAGAACAAGCGGATTCATCTCGTCCGCTTCGGCTTTTGTGATTATCGTCGTAAGAAAAGGAATGGTATCTTGCATAAGACCGATTATATCACATCGAAGTGGCTTTAACAAGAAAAAATCGTATTGACCTTTTAACAAGATTAGTATAAAATATATTTACTATGAAAAACAAAAGATTTTTGAAAATAACGCTGATTGCCGCGATTGTCGCGCTTCTTTGCGCCGCGCTTTGCGGATGCAGTCTTATACAAGGAATTTTGCACCCGGAAGGGAAGTTTGCGCTGTCCGAAAGCGAGATAACGCTGAAAATCGGCGAAACGTACGACGTAACGCTCAGTAACGGGCGCACCGACGAGTTCACTTTGTCCACGTCGGACAAAACAAAGGTCGAAATATACGGGCGGACAAGTATAAAAGCCGTCGGGAAAACCAAAACCGCGGTCACGATTACCGCAACCAACGGCAAAGGCGACACGGCGGAACTTAAAGTAAACGTCGATTACGCCGACGTTTCAACGGTAAAAATCGGCGTTGAAAATCAATATCAGTTGTTGCAATCTGGCGAAACGCCGAAAAGAGTCGATTTTTCCGCAACGCTCAACGACGGCACGAACCCCGCCACCGTCTTTTCGTGGAAATTCACGAACGGCGCGGGCGAAGAAGTCGCGACGGCAAGCGGCAAAACCGCGTCGTACCTTCCCACGGCGGGAGAAATATATTTTGCCACCGTAACGGCGGACGGAAAATCCGCAACCGTCGGATTCTGCGCCGTCGAAGAACTTCTTGTATATCTTGACAAATATCGCGTCGGGACGGAAGAAAAAATCGTCGTGCGCGCAAGATATTTCGACAACTCGTCATTTGGCAAAACCGCGACGGCGTACGTTTACGACGAAAGCGGGAAATTGATTTCCACGACGGATCTTGAAACAACCCGTTCAAACGGCATGGGCGAGGTCAACGACACGATTGCCGCAATCGGAAAAGAAGGGACGTTCACCTTAAAAGTCGATGTGGGCGGAGTAAGCCGCGAAGTTAATTTCGTCGTCAAGGACAACGTTGCCGCAAACCATATCGAAGTCGTCGCGAACGGAAATCTCAGCCAGACCACGGCGGAAACGGTAACGTTCACGGCAACTCTTTCGCCCGCAAAAGCCGACGTCGAAAGCGTCAAATGGTACGTCAACGACAAGTATTATTCGACGGGCAAAACCTTTTCGTTTAAGCCGACGAACCGCGGCGAATATAAGGTAACGGCGGAAATAAACAAAATCACGAAAACAAAAACCATCGTATATCTTTCGGAACACGACGAAGCGTGGTACTACGCCTCGCACTTCCACGACTACGGCGGATACGCGCAAAACAGATATATAACGTCCAAGGAAGAACTTAAAAACCTTATCCTTTTCGTTCTGGAAAACAAAATCGCGGAAATCAAGTTTTACGCGGGATACTCGACGCCCGAAACCGTGAAAAACGACGTGTCGGAAGTCAGGGATTGCGTTGAAGAGTCGGGCATTATCCCGGGATATTCGCTTGAAACGAGCGGCAACGAGTTCACGATAAAGTTCAGGTTCTTCGCCGACGAGGCAGGGCTTATCCCGACGGTCAATTCGCCCGAGTACGACGCGCCCGACGGATTTGCCGACGCCGTGCAAAACACGTATTCGAAACCGCATTACGATAACGTAAAGAAAGAGAGAAACTTTTATATCGACAGCGTGAAAGAAACGATGAGCGTGTCAACCAGCAATATGCTTTACAAGGCGGTGGCGTGGGGCTACAAGCCCGTGTTTATGGGTTCGCAAGCCGACAATCTCAAACAAATATACGATAACGCGAAAGACGCGCTGTCTTATATCGTGTCCGACGAAATGAGCGAATACGAAAAGGTCCACGCAATCTACGACTACATAATCTACAACGTGCGCTACGACCACGACTGTGCAAACGCACAGGATAAATATAATACCAACAATGCGCTTTTAACGGAAGAAGAAAAAAGGGAATTACAAAACTTAAATCTTAATGAGAAGATGAAACATTACGGATATTACCTTGAAGGGATATTCCTTGATAAGTTTTATAAGAAGGATATGCACGCCGTCTGCGACGGGAAGTCGAAAGCGTTCGTTTTAATGTGCGGAATCGAGGGTATCACCGCCGTGCGTATCAGCGGCAAAGCGTCAAGCGACGGAAAAAACTTCGGCGGACACGCCTGGAACAAAGTCCTGCTTGACCTTAACGGCACGGGGGACAAGGAATGGTATTTCGTCGACACGACCTGGGGCGACGTCGGCGACGACAGCAAGGAATTTTTGTCGCACGCCTACTTCCTGTTGTCCGACGACGAAGTGAAAAACACTCACGTCGAAAACCCGGGACACGATTACCCGAAAGCGGAAGGAAAATTCGATTATTACGCGCACGAAACTTATACGTCAAGCGGCACGGAATACAATTACGTCATCACAAACAGAAATCTGGATCTGGCGGCACAGCAAATGGCGCGGGCGTTGAAGACGCTCCCGAAATCGACGATTGTGGAGTTTGAATTTGCGTTTTCATTAACGAATGAAGACGCGCAGAATTACGCAGAAAAAGCGATGAAAGCGGCCGGGCGCGGGCGATACAGCTATGCGATAATACGCTCAAACGTGCTGGTGATTATGATCGGCGCCGCTGCGTAATCAGCGTAAATAACAGTTCAACAATACAAAATCCCGCAATAAAACCTGCGATTTGGTAAAATCTTATGTTACCGCCGCAGGTTTTTTCAAGCGCGAAAAACAGCATTGCAAGCGTTGCCGCCGCAAAAATAACGTCGGATAAAAACGCGAAAAACTTTTTCTTCACGACGCGGCGCAATCCGCGAAGAAAGACGTAAAGCACGCCCGACGTCATTCCGCAAAGAATCATCGAAAGAAAGATAAAACTTTCGGAAATTATCGAGTGCGTCATTTGAAAATCTTTTTGATAAGTCCCGCTTTCGTGAGCGTTTCCGAAAACCTGATTTCTTTCACTCTGCCGGTTGCCGAAAGCCGTCCCGAGTCAAGGTTGATTTCGGTGACGGAAAGACCTTCGCCCGTGATTGTCAACGTTTCCTTGTTTTGCATCAATACGATCGACTTGTCGCCCGACGAAATTACTTTTGAAACGGACGTAACAGCCAGATGGTCGTTTTCGAGCGCGAGCGCTCCTCTTTTTTCGTTTTCCATAAAAACAATGTATGCATTGAGTTTTCATAAATTGACAAACTCTTATTACTTGTTTATAATAGTTGTATTATTTTAGTGAGGGACTTATGTTATTCGGAGTAATCGACATAGGCAGCACGTCTGTAAGGCTTATGATGACGGACGGCGAAAAGGTCGAAAAAAGGGTTAACACGACGCGTCTTGCCGAGAATATGGACGAGATGAACACGTTGCAACCCGTCAGTATCGAACGTACGGCTCAGGCCGTTGCGGAGTATTATTTCGTTGCGATGCAAAACGGCGCGGAAGACGTCTATGCCTACGCGACGGAAGCGGTGCGCTCCGCGAAAAACAAATACAGGTTCGTCGACAGAGTCAGGGAACTTTGCGGGCTTGAAATCGACATTCTGGACAAAAAGACCGAGGCGGAAATCGGGTTCTTGGGCGCAAGCACGAAAGGCAGATGTTGCGTTATCGACATGGGCGGCGCAAGCACCGAAGTTTCGGTCGGCGACGGCGAAAACATATTATATTCCAAAAGTTTGCCGTACGGCATCGTCAGGCTTTCCGCAATCGAGCGCGAAAGAATCGAAATGACGCCGTTCATCAACGACTGCCTTATGGGATACGGCGAAATTCCGCCGTTTGACAACGTCGTCGCAATCGGCGGCACGATATCCACGATGGCGGCAATGAAAAACCAACTTGACAATTACGATCCGAACGTCGTCAACGGCTCGGTGCTGACGCTTTCCGACATCGAAAACATGTACGACAAAATCAGCAAAATGACGATGGAAGAACGCCGCCACGTGAAAGGGCTCCCCGAAAAGCGAGCAGACATCATCGCCCCGGGCATACTCATGTATTCGCTTATTCTGAAATATCTCGGCGCGGACAAACTCACCGTCAGCGAGGGCGACGGCGCGGAAGGCTATCTCATCAAACTCGGCGTATTGCCGCACGGGTTCAGAGCAATTTATCAGAAGATAATTTAATTTAAGGATATTTATGAAAAATCTTACAAGCAGCGAACTTCGCAAAATTTATCTCGACTACTACAAATCAAAGGGACACGCCGTTATTTCCAGCGCGTCGCTTATCCCCGAAAACGATCCGACGGTATTGTTCACGACGGCGGGCATGCACCCCCTCGTACCGTACCTTCTCGGCGAAAAACACCCCGCGGGCAACCGTCTGACCGACGTGCAAATCTGCGTCCGCACGGGCGATATCGAAGAAGTCGGCGATCCGACGCACTGCACGTTTTTTGAAATGCTGGGCAGATGGTCGCTCGGTGATTACTTCAAGGAATACGCAATTTCCTGCTCGTACGACTTCTTGCTGAATCATCTTGAATTCGACAAAAGTAAATTCGCGGTTACCGTTTTCAAGGGCGACGAAGACTGCCCCCGCGACGACGAAAGCGCGGAATATTGGAAAAAGATGGGCGTCCCCGAAGACCGCATTTTCTTCCTTCCGAAAGAAAACAACTGGTGGGGTCCTGCCGGCGTTACCGGTCCTTGCGGTCCCGACACCGAAATGTTCATCGACACCGGAAAACCCAAATGCTCGGACGAATGTTCGCCCGCGTGCGACTGCGGCAAGTACGTCGAAATCGGTAACGACGTCTTTATGCAATACTTCAAAAACGCCGACGGCACTTTCTCGCCGCTTAAACAAAAGAACGTCGACGAGGGAATGGGGCTTGAACGTATGCTTTGCATTCTGAACGGATACAAATCGGTTTATGAAACCGACTTGTTCAAACCCGCAATCGCGCTCATCGAAAATCTTTCGGGACACAAGTACGACGAAAGCGAAACCGTCACGAAAGCGATGCGTATAATCGCCGACCATATCCGCACCTCGACCTTCCTTATCGGCGACGTGAAAGGCATTGTGCCAAGCAACGTCGACCAAGGCTATATTCTTAGGAGACTTATCCGTCGTGCGGTGCGTTTCGGACGCATCATCGACCTTCCCGAGCGTTCCCTTTCCAAAATTGCGGAACAGTATATTTCGCAATATCAGGATGTTTATCAGTATCTTTTGACCAATAAAGACAGGATTGTGTCGGAACTTGACAAGGAAGAAATCAGGTTTTCCAACACCTTGCAACAAGGCTTGAAGGAGTTTGAAAAGGTCATCACGCACATTCCCACAAAGACGATAAGCGGGAAAACCGCATTCCGTCTTTACGATACTTTCGGATTCCCCATCGAGATGACGGAAGAACTCGCGCACGAAAACGGGTTTGAAGTCGACGTACAAGGATACGAAGACGCGTTCAAGGAACATCAGAAAAAATCGCAGGCGGGCGCGGAACAGAAATTCCACGGCGGGCTTGCGGACAATTCCGAAGAAACCGCAAAACTCCACACAGCAACGCACCTTTTACATTCCGCTCTTATGAAAGTTCTGGGCGGCGAGGCGCGCCAGCGCGGCAGCAATATCACCGCCGAAAGATTAAGGTTCGACTTCGGTTTCGACCGCGCAATGACGGCGGATGAAATAAAGGCGGTTGAAGACCTTGTCAACGAACAAATCAAAAAGAATATCCCCGTCGTGTGCGAAGAAATGACCGTTGACGAAGCGAAAGCGCAGGGCGCAATCGGTATCTTCGACAACAAGTACGGCGAAAAGGTAAAAGTTTATACCATCGGCGATTTCAGCAAGGAAATTTGTGGCGGACCGCATGCAAACAACACGGGCGACTTAAAATCTTTCAAAATCACGAAAGAGCAGTCAAGTTCGGCGGGAGTCAGGCGTATCAAAGCCGTCATCGGTCAATAACACCGAAAAAAAAGAAAACCCAACCAAGAAAACAAAAAGAAAACACAAAACCAACGCGGTTTTGTGTTTTTTATTTTGCCGTTCAGCGGTTGCTTTCAAGGAATTTGTCGATATAGTTGCCGACGCTTAACGCGTGTTCCAGATATTTATCGGGCGAGGCGTCGTAAACGTAGGCGGCGTCTTTTGTTTCAAGCGTGGTCGTGCCGCGGTAACTCGTTTTCGCAAGGCGAGGCAGCGTGTACTGCCAGTCGATGCTGCCGTCAAAGGGTATGAAGTGGGAATCCTTATCGGCGAAATTGTCGTGCAGGTGCAGGGCGAAAACCCTGTCGCCGAAAAGCCCCAGCCAATCCTGAACGCGCCAGTAGTGGTCGTGTCCGACGTCATAGCAAAGCCCGACGTAAGGCGACTTGAAATTTTCCAGAACGTAGGTGACGTGGTCTTTCGTGATGACGTTTTCAAACGCAAGTTTCACGTTTGCGTTTTCCGCAAATTTCACAAGGTCTTCGATACGATTTGTGCCGATTGTCGACACAAAAGGCGGAAAATCGCCGTGCGTCAGGTGGCAGACAACCGTTTTCACGCCGTGTTTCGAGGCTGCCGCAATTTCGTCTTTAAAGCGGGAAATGCGTTCGTCCCCTTCCTTGCAGTCGATCCACATTTCGTTCAGGTGGTCGCAGCTTAAATGGAAGTTTTCAATGAACAGCCCGGCGCGTTCGGCAAGGGTGGCGCGTTCGTCCGCGGATTCTTTGGCGTCGGGGCCAAGCCATATCATGACCGAGCCGAAGCCTTTTTCTTTGAACTTATCGAAGCGTTCCGCCATGCTAAGGTTCATTAAATTGTTTGCGTCATCGGCATCGAATATCCAGAGTTTCACATCCTTCACTTCCGTACCTTGGTC
>ERZ1032078.1134-NODE-1134-length-10107-cov-10.542877_pt1 | contig 10107 bp, 6 predicted proteins | sample MGYA00517101_ERZ1032078 | MGnify/ENA primary metagenome ERZ1032078 (study PRJEB33719, sample SAMN04261301) | wastewater metagenome | biome: rural village; feature: human; material: feces | host: Homo sapiens | place: El Salvador | collected 2013-01-14 ... | reverse complement strand
ATAGGTAAGAGCATGCACATGAACGCATTTCTGAGGAGGAGATCATGCATATTTCATCCATGACCATTGATAACTACCGCACCTTCCGCCATGTCGTCTTTCAATTTGACAGACAGGTGAATTATATGGTGGGGGATAACAATATCGGTAAGAGCAATTTCCTTTGCCTCTTGAAATGGATCAGCCATGGGTATGGATTCCGTGAAGGCGATTTCCTTGATGCAGACCATCCCATCGAGATACGGCTGGCGCTTGCCGAAGAGGCGGGAGGGGAGACCGCAGAGCTCTATCTGGTGCAGGCGGTGCAGGAAGTGGTGCCACGTCTCTTTGATCGGGCGAGCGGGCGGCAGCTGCCCTTGGAGTACCTGCGATGCCTTTTTTATATCGATTTTTCCCTCTGCGAGATGCCGCGCAGGATGATGGCTCATGCATCGATGGGAGAGTTGCTTTCTCTTTTGCAGCAGTATTTCACGGAGTCCCCGGCAGTTATTTCTGAGGTGGAGACGATGTTTAGAGAGAAGGGGATCGGGATTTCCCTGCCGAAGGAGCATCCATCGCAGGCGGCGCTTTCACTGCTTGAGACGCTGTTTGGGGAAAGGGGAGATGGTTCTTCGTACCAGCGTACGGCTTGCCTGATGGCGCGGACGGCGCTTGTCCTGCTGATGCAGATGATGAAGAAAAAGGCAAGCCGCGCCATTTCCTTCGAACACATGGTGACGACGGATGCGAAGGGGCGGCGCTTTTTATCCCTGCTCGTCAGTGTAGATGAGCCGGAGCTCCATCTCCACCCTTACCTGCAGCGGGCGATGCTTTCTTTCTGTCACATGATCCTGTCGAATGAGGAGCCGTTTTTTTTGAAGCTGGTGCAGACGCTTCTGGGCGTCGATGGGCTTTCGGGGCAGCTCTTTGTCGTGACGCATTCGACAGATGCGCTGGTGAATGATTACCGGCAGATCATCCGCCTCTACTGGGATGAGAAGAAGCTGGTGCAGGCCGCCTGCGGTGCCTCATTTCATTTTGACAGGGAAATCGAGAAGCACCTCATCATGCATTTTCCGGAGGTGAAGGAGGCGCTCTATGCGAGGGCGGCGGTTCTTGTCGAGGGCGAGACAGAGTATGGTTCCTTTGCTGGATTTGCAAAGACGCTGGGGATCCGCTTCGACCACTATGGCATCTGCCTCATCAATGCGAGGGGCGAGAGCTCGATCTCAAAGATCGCTTCCCTCATCCGCCGCTTCCATGTGCCTGTCGTCTCGCTCTATGATCGCGATGTGATGGGGGAACACAAAAAGAGTGCGGGTGTCTTCTATACGGACTATATCTGCTATGAAATGGATGTCGTGAAGGCATGCCTTTCCCGGAATGGCCGACGTCTTTTAGATGCGGTCATCGCAGATATCACGGAGGGAGGAAATCTTGTGAGTTCAGCACTTGTCAAAAAGGCAGGCGCAAAGCTCGCCATCCCAAAGGGCTACTATCCGCCAAGGAAATTGTCGAATATCAATCCCAGAGATGAGAAAGCGCTGGAGTTTTATTATTTTGCATGGCTTTATGGGAATAAAGGCGTCATCATCGGGCGCTCGCTCGCCGACCATCTGGGAAAGGATTTCATCCCGCCCGCTTTCGTTAAAGTGATTCTGGCGGCGGTGGGAGCGAGTGAGAAGTAGGGGCTTATAGATTGCGTTTCCCCAGCGATCGGGAGGAGCGATCGAGTCAGCGCTTTCTTAAACCCCAAGCTCTTTTCATAATAAAAATTTAATACCCTTATGCTATTGAAAAAGTGTGAATTACCCTTTATGATTATAGGGATAACTATTTATCATAGAATCCCATTCTATGCGTTGATTCAAGGAGGCCGGCATGAGCACGATTTCACTACAAGGCCGCAGTGTTCTTGGGCTAGCTGATTTCACAGCCGAAGAGATTGAGCGGATCTTAGAAGTAGCAGCACAGATGAAAAAAATTGTGTTATCTGACAATAAGAAAAAAGATTTCCTGAAAGGCAAATCTATCGTAACAGTGTTTTCCGAAGCATCTACCAGAACTCGTAGTTCTTTCGAGCTTGCCGGTAAGTATTTGGGAGCCGACGTGATCAACATTACAAAGAGTGGCAGCTCGATGACGAAGGGTGAAAGTATGCGAGACACATTGCTGACCGTTTCCGCTATGGGAGTGGATGCAGTGGTCATTCGTGATTCTTCTGAAGGGGCTGCTCTTTTTGCGTCCAAGGTCATGAGCCCTAAGGTGAAGGTGCCGGTCGTGCTGAATGCAGGCGATGGCGCCCATGCGCATCCGAGCCAGGCGCTTCTGGAGCTCTTCACCATGAAGGAAGCAGGAAAGAAGATCAAAGGGATGAAGTATGTCATCATCGGTGACGTGCTGCATTCCCGTGTCGCAAGAAGCGATATCATAGGTTTCACAAAGCTGGGAGCCGAAGTGCATCTGGTGGGACCGCGTACACTGGTCCCGAAGGAACTGGAAGCGATGGGCTGCATCGTGGATGATGATCTGGAGACGGCTTTGAAAGATGCGGATGCGATCAATATCCTCCGTATCCAGCTCGAAAGAGCGGCTGGCGGATTCATCCCGACGACCCGTGAATATGCACGCCTTTTCGGTATCAATCAGAAGCGCCTTGCACTTTGCAAGCCGGATGTGGCAGTGATCCATCCGGGCCCGATGAACAGAGGCATTGAAATCGGTTATGATGTAGCCTACGATGAAGCATCCTGGATTCAGGAAGAAGTCAGAAATGGCGTAGCTGTACGTATGGCTTTGGAATATTTGACACTGACGGAGGGGAAAGACATTGATGCTCTTAATTAAGAATGGTACCATCGTAAACCCGGCCAAGCACCAGCATGAAGTGACAAATATCCTGGTGGAAGATGGAAAGATCAAGGAAATCGGCCAGAATGTCAGCGCGGCTGGCAAAGAGGTAGAAGAAATCGATGCGAAGGGACTTTTCGTCACACCGGGTCTCATCGATATGCATGTCCATCTGCGTGAACCGGGACAGGAAGCCAAGGAAGATATTCATACAGGCACACAGGCAGCGGCTGCCGGCGGTGTGACCCGTGTCGCGACTATGGCGAATACGAAGCCTGTCATCGACAATGCGGCGGTTTTGCGTGATGTGAAGCACCGCATAGCTGAGGCTGGTGTCGTGAAGGTTTCCGTGATCGGCTCGATCTCCAAGGATCTCGAAGGCAAGCAGCTCTCGGAAATGGGGGATATGGCAGCGGATGGCGCTGTCGCTTTCTCGGATGACGGACATTATGTAGAGAGTGCGAATTTCATGCGCCGCGCCATGGAGTACGCAGATCAGCTCGGCAAGATGGTCATCGACCATGCGGAAGATATGACGATGTGCGGACACGGCTTCATGAATGAAGGCAAGGTCTCCTATGCGATGGGCGTCACCGGACGTCCGGCGACAGGGGAAAATATCGCAGTCGCTCGCGACCTGCTCCTTTCGGAGCTGACCGGCTGTCATATCCATATCGCGCATGTATCGAGTGGCAAGGCCGTCGATCTTATCCGTGAGGCCAAGGCGAAGGGTGTGAACTGCTCGACAGAAGTCACCGCGCAGCACCTCTATTTCACCGACGAATGGCTGAAGCACTATGAAGCGGCTTTCAAAATGGCGCCGCCGCTGCGCACGGACGAAGACAGAAAAGCGCTGATCGAAGGGCTGAAGGATGGCACCATCGATGCCATCATGACGGACCATGCTCCGCACTGCAATGAAGAAAAGGATGTCCCCTTCAACTGTGCGCCGAACGGCATCGCAGGTCTTGAGACCTCTCTCGCCTCGACGCTGACGGTGCTCTACCATCAGGAGGGCTTCACCATCGACAAGATCGTCGAGCTGATGAGTGTGAACCCGGCAAAGCTCCTCGGCATCGAAGGCGGCGTCCTGACAGAAGGCGCTCCGGCAGATATTACGCTGATCGATCCGGATAAAGAATGGACTGTCCACGGACAGGATCTCTATACGAAATCCCTCTTCACTCCTTATGAAGGGCTGACGCTGAAAGGCAAAGCGGTCATGACCATCGTGGATGGAGAGATTGTCATGAAAGAAGGAAAGGTGCTCAAATGAAAGGCCTCTTGATTTTGGAAAACGGTGCCCGTTTCGAAGGCGACCTCTTAGGCTCTGTCGAAGGGCTGGGGGAACTGGTCTTCAATACCGGCATGACAGGCTATCAGGAATGTTTCACAGATCCGTCCTATGAAGGGCAGATCCTCACCCTGACCTACCCGCTCATCGGTAACTATGGCGCGAATGATCTTTTCATGCAGAATAGAAAGCCGGCAGCAGCAGGCTTCGTCCTTGACCAGATCGCAGAGCATCCGTCGAACTGGGAATGCAAGGAAAAGATCACCGATTTCATCGAAAGATACCATGTACCCTGCCTTTACAATGTCGATACCCGTGCCGTGACACGCATGGTCCGTACCCAGGGCGTCATGAAAGCGATCATCGTTTCGGCAGACAGAAGCGATGAATTCATCGCCGAAGAACTCGCAAAGCCGCTCCACAGAGATCAGGTAGAGCGCGTGACGACCGACTATCCCTATACCTATGGCGACGGGAAATATCAGGTCTCCCTTCTCGACTGCGGCCTGAAAAAGAATATCCTCGTCTCGCTTGCGGCCAATGACTGCACCGTCCATGTCTTCCCGGCGCATACATCTGCCGAAGAACTGCTGGCAGGAAATCCGGACGGCATCTTCCTCTCTCCTGGACCGGGGGACCCGCAGGATGTGCCATTCGTCGTAGAGACCGTCAAGAAGCTCATCGGGAAGAAACCGATCTTCGGCATCTGCCTTGGTATCCAGATGCTCGCGACAGCACTCGGTGGTCACACCTTCAAGCTGCCCTTCGGCCACCGCGGAGCGAACCACCCGGTCAAGGATCTTCGCACGGGCCGCGTCTATATCACCAGCCAGAACCATGGCTATGCGATCTCCGATGACGACCTTCCGGAATGCATCGAAGTCACCCACAGAAGCGTCAATGACGGCACCATCGAAGGCATCCGTCACAAGACCCTTCCGATCCAGGCTGTCCAGTACCATCCGGAAGCCTCCCCGGGACCGAAGGATAATTTCTATCTCTTCACCGAATTTACCAAGGCCATGGAGGAATTCAAAAAATGATCAATAAAGACGTGAAGAAAGTCCTCGTCATCGGCAGCGGCCCGATCGTCATCGGACAGGCTGCGGAATTTGACTATGCCGGTACCCAGGCCTGCCGCTCCCTTCGTGAAGAGGGCGTCGAAGTCGTCCTGGTGAACAGCAATCCGTCCACCATCATGACAGATGTGGATATCGCTGACCGTGTCTATATCGAACCGATCACTCTGCCATTCGTGACAGAAGTCATCAAGAAAGAACGCCCGGACGCACTGCTTGCGACGCTGGGCGGGCAGGTCGGCCTCAATATGGCTGTCCAGCTCTCGGATGCCGGTGTCCTCGACCAGTACGGCGTGAAGCTCTTGGGCTCTTCTCTCCATGCGATCAAGCATGCGGAAGACCGTGAACTCTTCAAGGCTGCGATGGAAGAGATCCATCAGCCGGTCCCGGAATCTGAAATTTTCGAGGAACTGGAACCAGCCATCGCCTTTGCCGATAAGATCGGCTATCCGGTCATCATCCGTCCGGCATACACCTTAGGCGGTACCGGCGGCGGCATCGCACATGATCGCTACGAAATGGAAGAGATCGCGAACCGTGGTATCAAGCTCTCCCCGATCAATCAGATCCTCGTAGAACGCAGCATTGCCGGCTGGAAAGAAGTCGAATTCGAAGTCATGCGAGACAGTGCGGATAACTGCATCATCGTCTGCGCCATGGAAAATATCGATCCTGTCGGTGTCCATACCGGCGACTCCATCGTCGTCGCTCCGACCCAGACGCTGACCGATGGCCAGTATCAGATGCTCCGTACCGCATCTCTCGACATCATCCGCTACCTCAAGATCGAAGGCGGCTGCAATGTCCAGTACGGCCTTGACACCAAGACGAACCAGTACTACGTCATCGAAGTCAATCCGCGTGTCAGCCGTTCCTCCGCGCTCGCATCGAAAGCCACCGGCTACCCGATCGCGAAAGTCGCAGCGAAGATCGCCCTCGGCCTGCACCTCGATGAGATCACCAATGCCATCACCGGCAATACGAAAGCCTGCTTCGAACCATCCATCGACTATGTCGTATGCAAATTCCCGCGCTGGCCATTCGAAAAATTCACCCTCGCAGATCGTGCCATCGGTACCCAGATGAAAGCGACCGGCGAAGTCATGGCACTCGACCGCACGCTCGAAGGCTCGCTCCTGAAAGCCCTCCGCTCGCTGGAAGTCGGGGAAGGCTACCTGCACCTGAAGAAACTCGACGGACAGTCCCTCTATGATATCCGCTGCCTGCTCTCCCGCATCGATAACGAAAGGATCTTCGTCCTTGCCGAAGCCCTGCGCCGCGGCATCGAACCGGAAGAGATCAACCGCATCACCAAGATCGACCTCTTCTTTATCTACAAGATCCAGAACATCATCAAGATGGAACGCCGCCTCATGAAGGAAGGCCTCACCGAAGAGACACTGAAAGCGGCAAAACGCATCCAGATGCCGGATGAAGCCATTGCACACTTCGCTGAAGTTACCCCGAAAGACGTCGAAAACTTCAAGAAGAAACTGGATTTCCATCCGGACTTCAAGATGGTCGATACCTGTGCGGCAGAATTTGAAGCGCACACCCCGTACTACTACTCCACCTACGGCGCAGAAGACGAAGTGAAGCCGCAGGGCAAGGGCTCTGTCGTCGTCTTCGGCTCCGGCCCGATCCGCATCGGTCAGGGCATCGAATTCGACTACTGCTCCGTCCATGCCTCCTGGGCACTGCGCAAGGCAGGGAAGAAATCCATCGTCATCAACAACAACCCGGAAACCGTTTCCACCGACTTCGATACCTCCGACTCTCTCTACTTCGAACCACTGACCGAGCAGGACGTCCTCGAGATCATCGACAAAGAAAAACCGGAAGGCGTCATCTGCCAGTTCGGCGGACAGACCGCCATCAACCTGGCGACCCCGATGGCCAAGCGCGGCATCCGCATCATCGGCTCCTCGAATGAATCCATTGATATGGCCGAAGACCGCGAACGCTTTGACACCCTGATGGGACAGCTCGGTATCGCGCGCCCGAAAGGCTGCCTTGTCGAGTCCGTCGAAGAAGCGATGGCAAAGACAGAAGAGCTGGAATACCCGCTCATCGTCCGCCCGAGCTACGTCCTTGGCGGCCGCGCGATGCAGATCGTTTACGATCAGGCAGAACTTCGCCAGTACCTGAAAGAAGCCGTTGTTGCATCCCATGAACATCCTGTCCTCATCGACCAGTACATGGTCGGCCGTGAAGTCGAAGTCGATGCCATTTCCGATGGCAATGACGTCTGCATCCCCGGTATCATGGAACAGATCGAACGCTCCGGCGTCCACTCCGGCGACTCCATCGCGGTCTACCCGCCGCAGCACCTCTCGCAGGAGATCATCGAGACACTGACCGATTACACCAGAGAGATCGCCAAAGCCATGAACGTCAAGGGCCTTGTGAATATCCAGTTCATCGTGGTCAAAGACAAGGTCTATGTCATCGAAGTCAATCCGAGAGCCAGCCGTACCGTACCATTCATGAGCAAGATCACCGGCATCAATATGGTCGAATACGCGACCCGCATCGCGCTCGGCGAAAGCCTCAAAGACACCGGCCTTCCGCTCGGAATTGTCCCGGATAAAGGCTATGTCGCGATCAAAGCACCGGTCTTCTCCTTCTCGAAGCTCGGCCTCGTAGAGATCAAACTGGGACCGGAAATGAAGTCCACCGGTGAAGTCATGGGCATCGGCCACACCTATCAGGAAGCCCTCTACAAGGCTGTCGTAGCCGCTCATCTCACCGTACCGGCAGGCGGCAATGTCCTCATCACCGTCTCCGACAGAGATAAGCCGGAAACTGCCGAACTCGCCAAAGGCTTCGTAGAGCTGGGCTACCACCTCATCTGCACCTCCGGCACCGGCGCTTATTTCGAAAAACTCGGCATCCCGGTCGAGATCATCAAGAAGATCCACGAAAAGGGCGAGAACTGTGAAAAGTACCTGAAGTCCGGCCGTGTCGACATGCTCGTGAATACCATTTCCTATGGCAGCCAGATCGAGCAGGAAGGCTATGACCTGCGCCGCATCGCTGTCGAGCTTGCGATCCCCTGCATCACCTCCCTCGATACCGCGAAGGAAGTCCTGCGCGTCATGGCAGCTTCTTCGAGCGAACCGCATGTCGAAGCCATTCAGGACTATGTGAAGGAGAATTGATATGGCAGGCTATGTAGAAAAAGGCCGCATCCTCACCCATGAGCTGGTCGGCCCCTCGATCTGGCGCATGCGCCTCGAGCTTCCGCTCATCGCAAAAGACGCAAAGCCCGGTCAGTTCATCCATGTGAAGGTGAATGATCCCACCTGCATCCTGCGCCGCCCGATCTCTATCGCCGGCACAGAACCGGGGAAGGGCATCCTTGAGATCATTTACCGCATCGTCGGCAAAGGCACCGAAGCCATGTCCCACCTGAAAGCAGGAGACGTGGTCGACTGCTTGGGGCCGCTGGGCACCGCCTTCGATATGGATAAAAATCATATCGTCGGCATCGGCGGCGGCGTCGGCATCGCGCCCATCCTCTTCATGGCAAGGAAAGCAAAGCCGGGCCAGATGACCGTCGTCATCGGCGGACGCAACAAGGAAGAAGTCTTCTGGAAAGACCTTTTCCCCAAGACTCTGAAAGAGCTCATCGTCACCACCGATGATGGCTCCTATGGGATCAAAGGATTCTCTGTCTCCGTCCTCCCCGAGCTCTTTAAGAATGGAAATGTCGATGAAGCCTGCGTCTGCGGACCCGGCATCATGATGCGTATCACCGCGCAGATGGCGAAAGAAGCAAACGTCCCCTGCGAAGTCTCCATGGAGCGCCGCATGGGCTGCGGCATCGGCACCTGCCTTGGCTGCGTATGCGACAGAGCTGATGGCAAAGGTCACTACAAAGTCTGCGTGGATGGCCCCGTATTCAAAGCAGAGGAGGTCGTATTATGAGCTCTTTAGCTGTGAATTTCCTTGGCATCCCGATGGCAAGTCCGTTGATCGGTGCCTCCGGCACCGTCGGCTTCGGCCTTGAGCTTGCCAAGTTCATCGATATGAAGGAGATCGGTGCCATTTCCGGCAAGGGTCTTGCACCGACGCCATGGAATGGCAATAACGGTACCCGCATCGCGGAAACCACCTCCGGCATGCTGAACTGCATCGGTCTGGAAAATCCGGGCGCACCGTACTTCCTCGAGCACTACCTTCCGGAAGTGAAGAAACTCGGCTGCCCCTACATCGCGAACATGGTCGGCAAATCCGTCGAAGAATACGCCGAATGCGCGAAACTCCTCTCCGTCCCCGGCATCTCGGCGCTCGAAGTCAATATCTCCTGTCCGAATGTCAAGGTCGGCGGTGCAGCCTTCGGCACGGACCCCGAGCAGGCTGCGGCTGTCACTAAAGCCGTGAAGGATGCGACAGATCTTCCTGTCATCGTGAAGCTCTCTCCGAATGTCACGGACGTAGTCACCATCGCCAAAGCTGTCGAAGCGGCAGGCGCAGATGCGATCTCTCTCATCAATACCCTCCTCGGCATCGCTATCGATACCAGAACGAGAACCCCGATCCTCGGCAACGTCACCGGCGGCCTCTCCGGCCCGGCGATCAAGCCCGTGGCTCTTCGTATGGTCTGGCAGGTCGCGAAAGCCGTCAATATCCCCGTCTGCGGGCTGGGCGGCGTCATGACCGGCGAGGACGTCGTCGAATTCATGATGGCGGGTGCGAAGACCGTCCAGGTCGGCACGGCAAACCTCGCTGACCCGACCGCCATGGCACGTATCGTCCGTGAACTCGATGCATGGTGTGATAAGAATGGCTTCAAAGACGTCAATGAGATCGTCGGTACGCTGAAAGCCTGACCGACAGATGATCAAGAAAAGGGGCTGTGAAGAAATGAATCCTCATTTCTTCACAGCCCCTTTTTACTTT
>ERZ1032078.1133-NODE-1133-length-10111-cov-4.890513_pt1 | contig 10111 bp, 9 predicted proteins | sample MGYA00517101_ERZ1032078 | MGnify/ENA primary metagenome ERZ1032078 (study PRJEB33719, sample SAMN04261301) | wastewater metagenome | biome: rural village; feature: human; material: feces | host: Homo sapiens | place: El Salvador | collected 2013-01-14 ... | reverse complement strand
AAGCGGTTGGAAGTCATTTGTTATTAAAGATATATAAAATTATTACTTTGTTTCTTGCATTGCTAAATTAAGTTTACACAAAAAACATTATGTGTTATAATATCACGTATGTTTTGATTATCTTACTGTGTCGAAACGAATATCTCTTCGGAGTGATTTTATGGAAGACAAACCCAATAAACTTGTTTTCAAAAAGGAAGATATCTGGCTTATCCCCAACGTCATCACGTATTTCAGAATGTTGTGCATTCCCGTATTCGTGGCGTTGTGCCTTGTCGGCGGACTTAAAGGGAAGACGGATTTGATTTACTGGGCGCTCGGCGTATTTTTCGTTGCGGCGTGCTCCGACCTTGTCGACGGCAAAATCGCAAGAAAATACAATATGGTGTCGGACATCGGCAAAGTGTTTGACCCCCTTGCGGACAAACTAATGCACGTTTCGTCGATACTGTGTCTGGTCATCATCAACTACATGCCCTGGTATTTCCTTGTGCTTATCGCGGTGAAAGAACTGTTGATGATTTGTTTCTCGCCCATGCTCCTGAAACGCAAAATCGTCATTCAGGCGGTGTTTGCGGGGAAAATCGCGTCGGCGGTCATTTCGGGCGGCGTAGTGCTTACTTTCTTCCACGCGCTTCTTGTCAAATGGTGGACGTTCGGTACGACGGTGCAGGGCATTCAGATGAGCCTTGACTGGATTGTAATGCTTATCGGTTGCGTGCTTGCGATTTACGCGCTTGTCACTTATATCGTCATTATGCTGAAAGAACTTAAAAAATTCGACGCCGATTTCAAGGCGGGCAAAGTAGATAAGTACGGCAACAGGCTTGACGAAACGACGGAAGACGCAAAATCCGAACCTGTGGCACAAGACGCAGAAAACGAATCGGCAACAAAGTAATAACGCACGGATACTTTGAACTCTTGCAAAGTGGCGGCAACGTCGCTTTGTATTTTATATTGAAAAATTTTTAGTGGTACGTATTATGGATATGGAAAAAACTTATCAACCGCAGAGTTTCGAACAGAAAATCTACGATTACTGGATGAAAAACAAATTCTTTGAGGCTCACGTCAACAAAAAGAAAGAGCCTTTCACAATTATGATGCCGCCCCCCAACGTCACGGGACAGCTGCACATGGGACACGCCCTCGATAATACCATTCAGGATATTATCATCCGCTTTAAGCGTATGGACGGCTACGAAGCGTTGTGGCTTCCCGGCACCGACCACGCAAGCATCGCGACGGAACTCAAAATCGTCGACCAGATGAAGGCGGAAGGGCTCACGAAAAACGACGTCGGTCGCGACGGTTTCCTTGAAAGAGCCTGGGCATGGACGCATAAGTACGGCGGCAGAATCGTCGAACAGCAAAAACGCCTCGGCACGTCGTGCGACTGGTCGAAACAAGCGTTCACAATGGACGAAAATCTGTCGGCGGCAGTGCAGGAAGTTTTCATCCGCCTTTATGAAAAAGGTCTTATTTACCGCGGCGACAGGATTATCAACTGGTGCCCCGGTTGCCATACCGCGCTTTCCGACGCGGAAGTCGAATATACCGAAAAGGACAGTTTCCTCTGGCATATCCGTTACCCCGTGAAGGACAGCGACAAATATGTCGTCATCGCGACGACTCGTCCCGAAACGCTCCTTGGCGATACGGCTGTTGCGGTCAACCCGAAGGACGAAAGATACAAGGATATTCTGGGCAAAACACTGATTTTGCCTATCGTCGGGCGTGAAATTCCCCTTATCGCCGACGACTATTGCGAGATAGGTTTCGGCACGGGCGCGGTGAAAATCACCCCCGCTCACGATCCCAACGACTTTGAAGTCGGGCTTCGTCATAACCTTGACGTCATCCGCGTGATGGACGACAGCGGCATTATGAACGAAAACGCCGGCAAATACCAAGGACTTACGCGCGACGAGTGCCGTCAACAAATCGTGGAAGACCTGAAAGAGCAGGGCTTTTTGGTGAAAATCGAACCGTACAAGCACAACGTCGGCGAATGCTATCGCTGCAAAAACGTCGTTGAACCGATGGTGTCGAAACAGTGGTTCGTGTCGATGAAACCCCTTGCGAAACCCGCAATCAAGGCGGTCAAATCAAAACGTATCGAATTTATCCCCACCCGCTTTGAAAAAATCTACTTCAACTGGATGGAAAACGTCAAAGACTGGTGTATTTCCCGTCAACTCTGGTGGGGACATCGTATCCCCGCGTATTACTGCGAAGAATGCGGCGAAATGGTTGTCGCAAAGGAAATGCCCGCGGTCTGCCCGAAGTGCGGCTGCACTCATTTCAAACAGGACGAAGACGTTCTTGACACCTGGTTTTCCAGCGCGTTGTGGCCGTTCTCGACGCTCGGTTTCCCCAGAAATACCGAAGAACTGAAATATTTTTACCCCACGAATTTGCTTGTCACGGCATACGACATCATCTTCTTCTGGGTTGCGCGAATGATTTTCAGCGGCATCGAAAATATGCACGAAGTGCCGTTCACGGAAGTCCTTATTCACGGTATCGTGCGCGACAGCGAAGGCAGAAAAATGTCGAAATCCTTAAATAACGGCGTCGATCCCTTGCTTATCATCGACAAGTACGGCGCGGACGCATTAAGGTTTTCGCTTGCGACGGGCGTTGCCCCAGGCGGCGATACGAGATTTATCGAAGAAAAGGTCGAGTCGGCAAGGAACTTCATCAATAAAATCTGGAACGCGTCCCGTTTCGTCCTTATGAACAGCGAGGGCAAAGATTTCAAAAAATTGGAAGATATCCGCCTGACTTACGCCGATAAGTGGATTTTGTCAAGGCTCAACAACGTCGTGAAAGAAGTCACGATAAACCTTAACAAATACGAAATCGGGCTTGCCACCGGCAAACTTTACGACTTCGTTTGGAGCGACTTCTGCGACTGGTATATCGAAGCGACCAAACCCATGCTTTACGGCGACAACGAAAGGGCGAAACTTAACGCGCTGACCGTTCTCAATTTCGTTCTGGACGAAATTCTGAAACTTATGCACCCGTTTATCCCGTTCGTAACCGAGGAGATTTATCAGTATAAACAGACCGGGAAACGCCACGCGCTTATGATGCAGGAATGGCCGAAATACAACAAAAAGTTTAACTATTACAAGGAAGCGAAAGCCTTTGAAGGCGTGATGGATATCATTAAGGCAATCCGAAACGTCAGAAATGAAATGCAGGTCGCGCCGTCGAAGAAAATCAAAGTGTACGTCAAAGCGGGCGAACACGCGGCGGTTGTTGAAAAACTTTCAACCTACATCGAAAAGATGGCGGGCGTCGGCGAAGTCGTGATGACGGACGAAAAACCCGACGAAAAGAAACTGTCCGCACTCGTCACCCCTTACGCCGAAATCTTTATCCCGCTTGGCGAACTTATCGACACCGATAAGGAAATCGCAAGGCTTAATAAGGAACTTGACGGTGTGAACAAGGAAATCGCAAGGGGCGAAGGCATGCTCAACAACAAAGGCTTTATCGCAAAAGCGCCGAAACAACTTGTCGACGCGGAAACCGAAAAGTTGAAAAAGAACAGGGAACTGAAAGAAAAACTTGTTGCCCGTATCGAAGACTTGAAGTAAATTTTGTCCAAAAATAAAAAGGATTAAGGAACGTTGCCTTAATCCTTTTTTCATGCGAAAATTTGTTAAAAATCGGGAATGTACGCGGTGGTCGCGCTTTCAAGATCCTGCACGAAACCGTTTTCTATATTAAGTTCCGACAAAGCGTTGAGCGCGCGTTTGTATTCAAGCGGAGTGATACGGCGGTTGATGTCGGGGAAAGACTCGACGTTTATCGGCACGTACTGCGCCATAAGCGAAAGAAAGGCAGAGTCCTTAAAATTGTCCGCAAAAACTTTTAAGACAGTTAGCGTGTTGTCGATATGAGAAGGCAGTATAAGGTGTCTGACGATAACGCCGGATTTGATAAGTCCGTTTTCGATTTTTACTTTTCCGGAAAGCCTGATCATTTCGGAAATTGCGTCAAAAGCGTACTTAAAGTAATCGGATTTACCGGATAAACGCCGTGATAGCGCGCTGTCAACGTATTTTAAGTCGGGCAGCCAAACGTTAACGTAAGGCGCGAGCGCACGCACCGTTTCAACAGTTTCAAAGCCGCTTGTGTTCCATACGACGGGGTTTTTCGGGGTGTAATACGAAAACGCTTTTATTATACCGTCGGCATATTGCGTTGCGGAAACAAGGTTGATATTGTCCGAAACCGAATCATAGTATTCAAAAAGCGCGGCAAGTTCTTTCGGCGAATAAACTTTCCCCGTTACTTTTCTGCTTATTTTTGCGTTCTGACAAAATACGCAGCGCATCGTGCAACCCGAAAAGAAAATCGCGCCCGATCCGCGCCCGCCGCTTATCACGGGTTCTTCCCATTCGTGTATGCCGTGATACGACACGTGAATGTCGCCATCGGCAAGGCACAAACCGTAACTTTTGTCGCGGTCAACGCCGCATAAATTCGGGCAAAGTCTGCACGTCATAGTCGCATTATCCTTTTAAGTTGACGTTTTTATTTGCAATATACGTCTTTATTGTATATAATTATAGAATAATCAAAACAATAAGGCAATCTAATGAAAGACAAAATCCGCTCAAAAATCGATTCCGAAAAGAAGAGAATGAAATATTTCAGAATGACTCTTCAATACAGCAACAAATATATCTGGTATTTGCTGCTTCTTGCCGTGTGCCCGTCGGTGCTTACGGTGTTTGTGTTTTCTCCGTACGGCACGATCGATTATTTTTGCAATTTCAGGGCGTTTTACGGCGCGGATTTCAGGACGATTTACCTTGTCGCGTCCGGGATAAATCCGAAGTTATATTATCTTGGCATAGTGGGGCTTATCGTTATCCCCGTGTGTTTCAGCATACTTTTCGGCGCGGTTGAAAGGCACATGCGCGTCGGGGAATTCAATCTCGGTTTCGACAGGATTCTCACAAGGCTCAATTTCAACTTCCTGACTGCGCTGAAATTTTCGATGACGCTTTTCGTCGTATATGAAATTTTCAAGTTTTTGCAGGTAGTTATGTTTTATCTGCTGACGCACTCCTTGCAAATCGAATGGGCGTTCGCGTTGTCGCTTATATGGTACGTCGCGCTGTACGCCGCGGAACTTTTCCTGCTTGCCGCAACGATACTGTGGGTGCCGACAATGTTGCAGACGGGGCTCAGCAGCACAAAGGCGTTGGGGCTTGCGATAAGACAGGGCGCAAAACAAATTTTCCCGACGATGGTCAGTCTGATGATTCCGACGCTTCCGATGCTCATACTTATGGTTGTGAACTCGGTTCTGAATCTGAAACTCGACGTCGTGCTGGACGCGATTCTCCTTACGATTTCAATCGTATTTTACGTAATATATATGTACACGATGTTCTTCGATATCAACGGCATCGACAGGGAAGACCTGAAAAAAATCGATATCTGGAAAGAGAACAAAAAACGCAGGAAAGGTAACTGATATGGAAGTAAGAAGCGCAATAAACATTTTATTCTCAAAATTCAACATAAATTATCGCGTGTTTTTGTATTTGTTTGTCGTCACCGCGATCGTTATCGCAATCGCCGCAAGCGCGGTTATGCCGACCTTCAACGAGGTTATCAAAAGTCCCGAAACGACCGAATCGTTCACCGCCGTCACAAATACTTTCGCCGATTATTTAAGGGGACAGACGACGTTTTCGCAGGTTATCGCAAGCGGTAAAACCTTTTATCACACGGTAATCGACCTTATGAATGCCACGAACGCGACGGCGGCTTTCTGGGTAACCGTCGTTGTGGTTTCGTTTTTCATAAGGCTTGCGATGTCGTTTTGCTATCCCGCGATTTCCGACGTTATCAGCAATTTCATGAGCAGCAATATGTCATACGGGCTTTTGAGTAATATATTGAAAAACTTTTCGCTGTGCGCCAAGTACGCGTTTTTCCATACGATAATCACAATGGTTACGGATATTGCGATATTCTTTGCGATTTACGGCGTTACGAAACTGTTTTTCCCGATCATCGGCGTGTTTGCATTCGCACTTGCGCTTGTTTGTGCCGTCGTACTTATCGCGCTTCGTCTGACGTTTTCGTCGGGCGTTATCCCCGAAATGGTCGTCGGGGGAGAGAAAAAATATTTCGGCGCGCTTAAAACCGGCTTTTCTTATATGAAAAAATACTTCGGCAAAATTTTCGGCGCAAACTGCATCGTGATTTTCGTCATATACTCGCTTATGATGCTGATGACGCTTATCACGTTCGGCGTGGCGTTTTTCGTGCTCGGATCCATGCTCGTGACGTACATTCACGTTATGCAACTTGTGTTTTATTACGAAAGCAAGAGTATGCGCTATTATACCGACGCTTACACGATCGTCAATACCGCGCCCATTTCGGAGCGTATCGACCTGCAAGACGAACTTCTGAGAAAAGACGACTGATTTTTAAGAAAAGAACCTTTTCGACAAAACTTTTTATATTTTGACATTCGCGCGGATTTTTTGGAATCCGCGCTTTTTTTCGCACTTTTTATATTTTCTTGAAAGAGATGACAAAAACCTTGTCTTTTCGTCCTTTTTTGCGACGTTTTTCGACGCTTTTCGCCGATGTCATAAAACGTTGACTTTTCAAATTTTCGGGTTGTATAGTGTGGTTGTCAGCGGGAGGAAAAGGTATGAACGACGCACTTAACACCAAAATTTTACTTACATTGTACAAAAGAATCCCGGAAGAAATCCGACGGAACGAAAAGAAAGTATTGAAAATCGCAAGCCGCAGTTTTTACGGGTACGGCGCGGCTGAAACGATGAAAACTTATGAAAAAATCATTGATATGAACGACGAAAAAATCCGCCTTATCAACCTGAAACTTCTTATCGACAAAGCCTTTAATCTGCTTGTGTCGGAAGATATGCGCGTAATCATAATGCGCTTTATAAAAGGGCTGACTTTTCAGGAAATGGCGGACGAACTCGACGTGTCTATAAGACAGGTTTTCAGGCTGTACGACACGGCGATCACAAGTTTCACGACGCAGCTCGAATACCTGAAATTTCCGCAAGAAAAAATCGCCGCAGAGTTCGGCGATCTGATGATTTACAAGGAAACTTGTTTCAGACTCTCAAACGAGTACGGCGTGATGGATTAGTAACGACGATTGTCGTAATATCCGTCGTCGTAGTCGTCGTCGGGGCGTCTGTCGCGGCGATAATCGTCACGTCGTCTGCCGTCGTCGTAATCGTCGCGGTAACGGCTTCTCGGACGGTCGTAGGGCGACGCGCCGTAATCGTTCATCGTGCTGTTTCTGTCGTAATCGTAGCGACCTTTTTTGGAAGGCTTGAACAGCAGAAGCACGATGACAAGCGCAGGCACGACAATGCCGACGATAAGAATAATGCGGGTGAGTTTGTTGGGATCCGCCGCTTTCGTTTCAACGGTTTTGTCGGGAACGACGGTGGGGCGGTAGTTGGGGTGCAAGTCGATGATATAGTCGGTCATCGCAATGCCGCCGTCTTTCGTTTTAAGACAACTTGTGGGGATATATCCGTATTCCCCGCCGCATCTGACGTAAATGCAGGAAGTGCCGTCGTATTCGCCTTTTCCGATGAACGTAATGGCGGGCGAGTTGTCGGGAGTAACGGACTCTTTCTTAAAGCCGAATGATCCTTGTTTGTAAAAATCGGAATCGTTCGCCAAGACAAGCTCCAACGAGAAACCGCCACGCGGTTCCTTATCGGCGTCTGTCAATCGGGCAACATTGGCATCGCTTTTAATAAAAAGACCGCTTACGCCGTTGTAAGTTATCGCATATTTGCCGTCACTGTAATCCGTAATATCGAAATAATAAGTTGACGGAATTGTGAAAAGGACGGCACTGGCGTTGGATATGAGATAAACGTCGATATCGCTTGCGGCACGGTACGTTCCGTTTTCAAATGTCTGGGACGTACTTTCGGCGTGAGAAACCGCGCTTGCGGGCATGAACGCAAACGTCAGACACGTAACGGATATCAAGAGTATGACAAGAATACTTAACTTTTTCAAATTCGCACCTTTAACAATATTAACCATACGCATTAAATTATATAACACTATTCAATAAAAATAAAGTGTTTTATCACCGGAAAATGAAAGAAAACCAAATCGAAATTATCAAAAAAGTCCGCGCAATCGAAAACGAGATGTCGAAAAGGCGCGGTCTTGACCGCCTCGTCAACTACAACTCGGGCGAGGTCGTGCATAAAAAACAAATGGAGTTTCATAAGTGCGACAAGAAAAATCGCTGGGTTTTCGGCGGAAACAGAACGGGAAAAACCGAGTGCGGCGCGGTCGAAACGGTCTGGCTGCTTCGGGGGATTCACCCCTATAAAAAGAATAAGCCCGACGTAACGGGGTGGGTGGTGTCGGTGTCGTACGAGGTGCAAAGGGAAGTCGCGCAACAAAAGATACTTTCGTATCTTTCGCCCGACTGGATACAGGACGTCGTGATGCAGCAGGGCAGGAAAGACAGCCTGAAAAACGGCGTCATCGACACCATCGTCGTCAAAAACGTGTTCGGCGGGACAAGCCGTTTATCATTCAAAAGCGCGGATCAGGGGCGCGAAAAATTTCAGGGCGCGAGCCTCGATTTCGTGTGGTTTGACGAAGAACCGCCGAAAGATATTTACGAAGAATGCGTGATGCGCGTCCTTGACAGGTGCGGCGAGATTTATTGCACGATGACGCCGCTGAAAGGTCTGACGTGGGTATATGACGAGATATATCTGAACGTCCGTCAAAATCCCGAAATATGGTATGAGCAGATGGAGTGGAAAGACAACCCGTACCTTGACGAAAACGAGGTTGAAAAACTTATCGCTTCGACGTCCGACGACTTGCAGGAATCACGTCGTTTCGGCAGATTCAAGTCGGAAGGCGGGCTTGTGTATTCGGAATTCGACGAGAACGTGCACGTTATCGATCCGTTTCCCGTCCCGCGCGAGTGGCAATGCAATATTTCAATCGACCCGGGGCTTAAAAATCCGCTGTCGTGTCACTTTTACGCGGTGGACGGCGACGGTGTGATTTACGTCGTGGGCGAGCATTACGAGGCGGGAAAGGACATTAACCATCACGTCAAAAAGATATTCGAACTTGCGGACAGTCTCGGCTGGGCAAGGGACGGAAAAGGCAGACTTTCGGCACTTATCGACAGCGCGTCCGAACAGCGCACGCTCGCTTATCAGAAAAGCGTCGCCGAACTCTTTTACGACAACGGAATACTTGTTAATTCCAAAGTCGACAAAAACCTTTTCAGCGGAATTTCAAGGATAAAATCGCTGTTTTTTGAACGTCCGCCGCGCATTTACATTTTCAGAAACTGCGTGAATATGATAAGGGAAATCAAAGGGTACAACTGGGGCGACGGCGACCGTCCCGTGAAACGCGACGACCACGCAATGGACGACCTAAGATATTTCGTCATGTCCCGTCCCGAACCGCAGGACGCGCTCTTTAAGACGGACAAGGGGCTTATCGGCGAAGATAAAGATAATCTTATCAGAAAATTGAAACGAGGAAGATATGAAAAACGATGACGTTTACGTTGACGCCCTGAAAAAGAAAGCCGAAGGCTTTACCGCAACCGAAATATCCGAAGAATACTCCTCGGACGGCGACGGTAACCTCGTGCTTGTCAAAAGGAAGGTCAACTCAAAATATTATCCGCCCGACACCGCGGCAATCAAAAGCGTTCTCGATATGGACGGTCTCGAAACCCTGTCCGACGAAGAACTCGAAAACGAAAAACGCAGGCTCCTTACCGAGTTTGCAAATATAGAAAGGAAAGGATGACTATGAAAGAAAAAGACAAAAAAGCGCTTCACGACCAAATCGTGAAAGAAGTCAAACAGGATTTTGAAGAGCGACGTCAGAAACGCCGTCCCGTCGAACTTGCCTGGCGGCTTAACATGAACTTTCTTATGGGAAATCAGTACGCAAGCATCACGCCGACGGGCGACATCGACGACTACGGCAGGCAGTATTACTGGCAGGAACGGGAAGTTTACAACCATATCGCGCCTATCGTCGAAACCCGACT
>ERZ1032078.1116-NODE-1116-length-10176-cov-4.646478_pt1 | contig 10176 bp, 10 predicted proteins | sample MGYA00517101_ERZ1032078 | MGnify/ENA primary metagenome ERZ1032078 (study PRJEB33719, sample SAMN04261301) | wastewater metagenome | biome: rural village; feature: human; material: feces | host: Homo sapiens | place: El Salvador | collected 2013-01-14 ... | reverse complement strand
GAAGAGAGCGTACAGAAGAGCCGGCGTTGTACGGGCTATGCTGCTGGAGGACTGAATGGGCATACTGTCTTTACCGGAAGAGTTTGAAACGAGAATGGAGGCCATGCTGGGGGAAGAAGAGTATGCGGAGTTTCTTTCGGCCTTCGAACGGGAGCGCTCCCGCGGCCTTCGTCTGAATCCGCTGAAGCTGAGTTCCGCCCTTCGCATGGAATGCGAGAGGAATCCGGAAGGATTCCGGGAGACTGCGGAAATGCCGGACGGGATGAAGACGGCGTTTTCAGAATTCGGTCTTCGTCCGGTTCCGTGGGCTGCGCCCTTTGGCTTTTTCTATGATGAGGCGGCAAGACCGGGAAAATCGCCGCTTCATGAGGCGGGACTTTATTATCTTCAAGAGCCGAGTGCCATGTCTGTCGCAGCGCTTGCGGAGGTTCATCCGGGGGACAAGGTTCTGGATCTGTGTGCAGCACCGGGGGGAAAGAGCACGATGCTCGCCGGAGCACTGATGGGCGAGGGGCTTTTGATTTCCAATGAGATCAATCCGGGACGCGCGAAAATTCTGTCGCAGAATATCGAGCGCATGGGCATTTCCAACGCGATTGTCACCAATGAGACACCGGAGAGGCTTGCGCAGCGGTTCCCTTCTTTTTTTGACAAGGTGATTGTGGATGCGCCCTGCTCCGGAGAAGGAATGTTCCGCAAAGAGGAGCAGGCTCTTGCCATGTGGAGTCCGGAGAATGTAGCAGCCTGTGCGAAGCGGCAGGCGGAGATTCTGGAGCAGGCTGCCGTAATGGTAAAAAGCGGAGGGAAGCTGGTTTATTCCACCTGTACCTTTGCGCCCGCAGAGGATGAGAACAGCATTCTCTCCTTTCTGGAACGGCACCCGGAGTTTTCCATGACGGATCTTCCGGAGAAGCTTGGAGAAAAGAGAGAGGCCTTTGGCTTTGACACCGGCCATCCGGAATGGTGCGGGAAACAGGAGGGAGCAGAAGAGCTCCGGAAAGCGGTCCGGCTGTGGCCTCACCGTCTGGAAGGGGAAGGACACTTTGCGGCGGTGCTGCAGAAGACGGGAGAGCGGCTTCGGGAAGAGATTCCTTGGGGAGACGGTCACCCTGCGGCAGCAGGAGATTTTATCCGGGATACGCTGCAGGGAGATTTTATGGACCGCCTTGCACGGCACTCCGGAAGCAGAGCCAAGTGGATTGGTGATGATTTGTATCTGATGCCGTTTGAAGCGTCCGTTCGGACCGAGGGCCTTCGGATTCTTCGTCCGGGCCTTGGAATCGGTACGGTGAAAAAGGGAAGATTTGAGCCTGCGCATGCACTTGCAATGGCGATGCAGCCCGGGGATGCGGTAAGAGCGCTGGAGGTCTCCTCGGAAAGCAGAGAGGCGGCGGCATATCTTCGCGGAGAAACGCTTCCCTGCGACGCATCGTGGAAGGGCTGGACGCTGGTAACCATAGACGGCATTTCTGCAGGCTGGGGCAAGGCCTCCGGCGGGATTCTGAAGAATCACTATCCCAAGGGCCTTCGGAGGTCATTATGATTTATCTGGATCATGCGGCAACCTGTCCGATGCGGAAATGCGCACTGGATCAGATGACGGAAGCTCTGAAGAGCGTGTATGGAAATGCCAGTCCCTCTTATCCTCCCGCGCAGGAAGCAAAGGCGAAGCTGGACCAGGCAAGGAGCGTCCTTGCGGAAACGATCGGTGCGGACTGGAGAGAAATTTTTTTCACTTCCGGAGGAACGGAGGGCGACAACTGGGCGCTGACCGGTGCAGCGGAAGCGGGACTTCCGGAGCGGACGGGCGGTCATATCATTACAACCCGGGCGGAGCACCACGCGGTTCTTCATACCTGTGCATATCTGGAGAGCAGGGGCTATACCGTTTCGTATCTTCCGGTGGATGAAGAGGGCTTTGTGAGCCCGGACAGTCTGGAATACGAGCTGGCAGCGCATCCGGATACCGTGCTGGTGTCTGTGATGCTGGCGAACAATGAAGTCGGTACGATTGAGCCTGTCGAAGAGCTTGTCCGTGTGGTGCGGAAGCGGGAACAGGAGCTTGACGGGAAAGAGGGCGTTCCGGATGGAATGCGGAAAGTAAAGAGCGGCCGACGGATTTTATTTCACACGGATGCGGTACAGGCCTATGGGAAAATCCCGATTGACGTGAAGGCGCTTGATGTGGATCTTCTGTCCGTCAGCGCACATAAGATCGGCGGCCCCAAGGGAGTCGGTTTTCTGTACCTTCGGAAGGAAACGCGGATCGGAGCCCTGATCCATGGCGGCGCACAGGAGAGCGGAAGAAGGGCCGGCACCGAGAATGTGCCCGCGATTATCGGCTTTGCTGCGGCAGCAGAAGAAGCTGTAAGAGAAAGACAAAGCGGCGAGGAGAAAACAATGCATCTGCAGCGGTTCTTCCGGGAGGCTCTTCGGAATGAACTGCAGGAAAAGGGAGGCATCCGGATTTTGTGGAACGGACCGCAGCCCGGGGAACGGCGGCTTTCCGGGAATGTGAGCGTCTCTTTTCCGGATTTTGACCAGAGAACACTTCTGATCAATCTTGATCTTGCGGGAATCTGTGCATCCGGCGGAAGTGCCTGCACAAGCGGAGCACTGGAGCCCTCACATGTTCTGATGGCGATGACGCAGGACCGGAAACGCGCGGAGGGGACACTTCGCTTTACTCTTGGCACGGAGAACACGGAGGAAGAAATTCTGGAAACGGTGCGGGTCCTGAGAGAGACTGTTGACCGAATCAGTCATGACCGAGAACATCGAGCGAAGTGTCATAATTAACGTCGGTTGACGTTACGGTCCGGGAGGAGAGCACTTCATAGCGGGGAGCATCCGCGGAAGAGGGAAACAACACCCGGACAACCAGAAGATACGTCTGGTGCTCCGTCATGGGAGAGGAGAATACCAGAACCGGATTTTCTTCGGAAGGATCCGTGCAGGACGGAAGCAAGCGTGCCTTCTCCAGATAAGCTTCCCGATCTGCGGAGTCCTCCAGATATTGCTTCAGCTGCGCGTCCGTTTCCGCAAGGAACTCTACGCCGAGATTTCTTGCCGTGTGATAAGCCGTGATCTGCGCGGCATAGCGATCCGTAAGGCGGCTGTCCGCCTTCGCGCTGACGATGGAAAGCGCGGCAAAGCATAACAGGCTGATGATCATGAGTGCAACCAGAATGAGAGCAGCACCGTTTCCGAGATGGAAACGGTGTTTTCTTTTGTCCTGCCGTGGGCGTTCCTGCTTTCCTGCAAGGAGATTGTCCGGAGCATTGCTTTTTAGCGAAAAGTCATTATACATGATCGGAACCCTTTGATGCGGTCTTCAAAGAGGCAGCATCGTAGCGTTTGAATTCGATGGAATAGCAGGAGGTCTGCGGGGCATTGTCCTTCCATTCCGAAGCGGTAAGGTGCAGGGTGGAAATTCCGGTCCCGGAGTCCTTCTGCAAAGTTACCGTCATACAGAAGGCGGCGCTCTGCGAAGAAGAAAGAAGCTCCCAGTCGCTGTTGTAATACAGTACGAAGGCATCTGCTTCCTCCGGCGTCCTCCAGTCCTTCGCGGGATTCGTTGTTTCCAGATAGAGGGAAAGTGTGTCTGCAAGGCTTCCGTCAGAGGACAGCCACGAGGAGCCGAAGTTCTGTGACTCGCGGACCGCCTGGGTCTTTGCCAGAGAGGCTGTACTCAGATTGTGTGCATAGAGATAAAGCCGGATGCAGACCACGGAAGAAAGCGAAAGGAAGGCAGCCGCAAGGATCAGCTCCATCAGAAACAGTGCAGATCGTGAGAAATGCCTGACAGGGTGTTTGTGCATCATGGCTGTCCTCCTGCAGTGAGTCTTCGGAGACGGAGCTTCTGCCTCCGCCCGTTTACGGAAAAGGTGACAAGCAGAGAATTTCCGGAGGAATCCTCCACCGTCATGGAGTCCAGCGAAACGACCGGCGTTCCGGAGCTGACCGAAAGGGAGGTATTGTCCTTTCGGGCAAAAAGCTCGCACAGCTTTCCGTCATGGCAGTACAAATAGGTGCAGTACGCCTCCCCATCGAGATTCTGGTTCAGAATAATGGCATCCGTGCCGTCCAGAGTCCCGCAGGAGACGGCTCCGAGATCCTGATCCTGCCGGACCTTCTGAAGAAGGTAGGCACTGACCGTGCGGCTGTCGTCATTCCGGTTCATGGAGTCCAGAACGTTCTCATAGACTCCGCAGCCCATTGCGATCAGAAGAATACAGACCAGAACGAGCGAGGCGAACAGAAGCAGAATAAACAGAAGATCGGAGGAATGCTGCCTTGACTTGATTTTCATGGCTGCTCCTTATTCTGCTTCGCGGTGATGCTCAGACTCTGCAAATCCGAGGCTTTGCCGTCCAGCTCCAGAATGTCGTATTCCGGCCGGATGTTGGAGGCGATGGGGCGATAGGAGACATAGAAACGATCCTCGTTGTAGATCAGCCCGTAATGCTCCTTCATATACTGCAGATCCGGCGGATAAATGCCCTCCAGTGCATAACATGTAGTGACCGCATGCTCCAGCGCATTGCTCAGTGCAAGCTCCTGCTCCTTCTGCGTGTCGGCATCCAGTTTTCCGGCGAGGGCACAGATGATCCCGATGAGAAGGAGGGGGATGGCAGCGGCTGCGAGATGAATGAAATTGAGGTGAGAATGCTTTGTTTTCATAGTTTTATCCGATGCTGGACATAATTCCCATCAAAGGAAGAATGACGGACAGAAGGATTCCGCCGATCAGGACGGCGAGAATGGCTACCATGGCGGGCTCTATGCGCGAAAGCGCGGCATCGATGCGCCGATCCGTTTCCTCCCGGTAATGACGGGCAATGTATCCCATCACGGTGTCGAGGTGGCCGGTCATGGATGCAACCCGGATCATCGCGGAATAGAAGCCGGAGAAAATACCGGCGCTGCCAAGGGCCTCCTGAAACGGATTTCCTGCCTGCAGCGATTGCATGCAGAGATCAATCTGTGCGGCAACGGCATCGTTCTCTACGATATCCCGGCAAAGGGAAAGGGACTCGCAGGCGTCCAGGCCACTGGACTGGGTCAGCTGCATGCCTGCAGCAAAACGGCTGACGGCAATTTCTTCGGCAAGGCTTCTGGTCGGCGGAAATTTCTGAAAAAGCCGGTGAAACTGCTCCCTTCCTTTTGCGGTGCCGCTGAAATAGAAATACAAAAGGGCAAGAAAAAGGAGCAGCGTGATAAAGACCGCATAATATCGGCTCAGTGCAGAGCTGATGTTCATCAGAACCGAAGCGATTCCGCTGACGGAGGTGCCGAGCTGCCGGAAAATCTGTGAGAAAATCGGAAGAACCCGGGAAAGAAGCACGATGACAAGAACGAACATCATCGCAGCCATGATCATCGGGTAGTAAAAGGCATCCCGGAGGGCTCCCCGGAGCTCGCTCTCTGCTTCATAAAAGGAGGAGAGCCGGGAGCAGACGTCATCGAGGCTGCCGGTGAGCTCCCCGATCTTCAGAAGCTGTATGGCGTAAGAGGGAACAAGACCGCTCTCTCTCGCCGCCTCATTCAGGGATGCACCCTTCATGAGCTGGTCCAGGAGGATTTGGTACGCTCCCGAAAGCTCCTTATTGTCCTTGTCGTGAAGCATGATGTCCAATGCCTCCACCGGAGGAATGCCTGCGCCAAGGAGCATGGAAAGCTGCTCAAAGGTATGGGAGAGCTGCTCCTCGTTCATCGGGCGAAGCTTTTTCTTTTCAGAATGTGTTGCTGCCATAGATTTCCTGTCTCCTGTGATGAGATGATGTTCTGAGGGAATACTTCGGGCAATGGTTCCGGCAAGGACGGGCTAGTACAGATAGCAGGTGCGATACTGCTGCCCGTCGGAAATGAATTTCCGAAGCTTTTTCGAGCTCTCTGAAGAAGCCAGAGTGGGATCCATTAACGACCAGTCCGTTCCATCGAAGCGGATGATGCCGTTTACCCAGCCGACATCCGTAATATAGGTGCTGATCCATGCATGGTAGGTTGTTCCGGCATAGCCGATCTCCAGTCTTGTCGGGATTTTCTGACTGCGAAGCATGGCTGCCATCAATGCGGCGTAGTCAAAGCAGATGCCCTTCCCGCTCCTCAGCACCTCATCAACGTCGGGGAGGTAATCGCTTTCCACGGTTTTCGCCTTGTCCCAGTCATAGGTGACGTGGCTTGTTACATAGTCATATACCAGTGCCACGGCATCAAGATCGGTATCAGCAGGCGTTACAACCTCTTCCGCAAGGGCGATCGCTTCCGTGTCCTTCGTGAACCAGACATACTGATTGGGATACAGAAACGGCAGGTACTCATTCTCAAGAGCGACCTGACAGGTGGTCTGATATTCGGTTGCATACAGGGTGTCCTTCACATTGGTATATACGCCGATGCTGTAGTCTCCGCTTCCGTCGGAAAACGGAAAAACCTGAAGACTGCCGTCGGAGGGAAGGTCATAGGTATAGGTAATCTGGTCCTTTGTGACGACCTGAAGCTTCACCTTTTCGGAAGCTCCGTGGTAGGAGGCACAGAAATATCCGTCCTCTGTGTGAGAGACGTCGAGGCTGACATCCTCCGTTCCGAGAACCGAGGCAGCATCTGCAGAAGGTGTCAGAACCTTTGGCGTGTGGTCCCTTGTTCCGTGCATGATGGAGGACGTGTCGGGTTTCTCAGAGGATGTTCCTGCGCAGCCTGCAAGCAGAACGCAGAGCAGCAGGCCGGAAAGAAAAGTCCTGGAAAATAACCGGAATGAATTTGTGGGAAATGGTGACATCTGCAGCTCCTCCGCTGATTATTCTAGCACATTCTGAAATTCATTTTTCCGGAAAACAAGAAGGAAATCGAGAGAAAATACGAAAACAGGCGCAGTAGCGGAAAACGGTACCGGAACCGTTACCAACGCCGAAAGTACGGGCTGCCTTTCCGTTGACGCTCCTGAGCTTGTCTGCTATAATCCGATCTTGGATATGCAGAGAGGGGTTTGATTCTGCAGCATCCGAAACCGATAATATATTTTTCGTCCATGTCCCTGCAGGCTTCGATTCCTGTCAGCATATGAGATCGGAAGGCCCGGGGAACAAGGGCAGAAGAAGAGAGGAAAGGTACATTATGAAGAACGTAGTAGTAGGTCAGTCCGGCGGTCCTACAGCCGTCATCAACTCCTCCATCGCTGGCGTATATGCCGGTGCCAAGGCAGCAGGCGCGGAGCATGTATATGGCATGATTCACGGAATCGAGGGCTTCCTTCAGGATAAGCTTGTTGATCTGGACAAGTATCTTGCAGATCCCATGGGAATTGAGCTTCTCAAGAGAACTCCTTCCGCATTCCTGGGCTCCTGCCGCTTCAAGATGCCCAAGATTGAAGGACACGAGGATGTTTACGAGAACGTCTTCAAGATCATGGAGGAGCATGACATTGATACCCTGTTCTATGCAGGCGGCAATGACTCCATGGATACCGTTAAGATGCTGAGTGACTATGCGAAGGAGCACGGCAAGAAGGAGCTGTTCATGGGCGTTCCGAAGACCATCGACAACGACCTTCCTGTTACCGATCACTGCCCCGGCTATGGCTCCGCAGCGAAGTATATTGCAACAACCATGAAGGAAGTCATCCGTGACAACGAGTCCTTCGGCGCAGCAAAGCCCACCATCGTGATCGCAGAGATCATGGGCCGCGATGCCGGATGGCTGACCGCAGCAGCAGCTCTGGCAAAGGGTGATGACTGCAGCGGCGTGGATGGAATTTATCTTCCGGAGAGAGTTTTCGACGTAGACAAGTTCCTGGATAAGGTAGAGCACCTCTCCAAGACCAAGAGATCGGTTGTCATCGCTGTTTCCGAAGGCCTGAAGCTTGCTGACGGCCGCTATGCATGCGAGCTTGGCGACGCTTCCGATAAGGTAGACGCATTTGGCCACAAGCAGCTTTCCGGAACCGCTTCTGCACTTTGCAAGCTGGTTGCTGACCGCACTGGCTGCAAGACCCGTGCAATCGAGTTCTCCACCATGCAGAGAGCAGCGACTCACGTTGCTTCCCTGACCGATATCGACGAAGCCTTCACAGCAGGAAAGATGGCTGCTGAGGCTGCAGCACAGGGCGAGACCGGTGAGATGGTAATCTTCAAGAGAGTGAATACGGAGGCTGAGCCGTACCGCATCGAGTTCTCCAAGTTTGATATTCACCAGATCGCTAACGGCGTGAAGAACGTTCCTCAGGAGTGGATCAATGAGGACGGCGATGATCTGACCGAGGATTATGTGAAGTATGCACGTCCGCTGATTCAGGGCGAGCTGCTTCCGTTCTGGGTAGACGGAACACCGCGTCACCTTGTCATGGAAGAACTGAAAGAGTTCTGATCCTGCGGATTCTGATGACGAATGCCGGAGGGAAAATGCTTCCCTCCGGTTTCTTTTCAACCAGCGTTGGAAACGTTACCGGTAAAGTTACCGGAAGATCTGCCGGGACGGAAACTTCTGTTGTTGTTGAAAAATTAACGAAACCATCGTTCTCATCAGACAGGAAACGCGATACAATCCAAATGGTTTTGCTGATGCAAAGGAAGGAGAATAACCCATGAAAACACAGCCCACCAACATGCAAAGAGATATTCTTGCACTGAACATGGAGCAGCAGCTTTCGGATCTCGCCTCGGATAAATACGGCAAATCCCTTTCCGCCTGCTCGAACAAAGAGCTTTATTACATCATTCTTGATTATTGCAAGCGTCTTCTGGCCGTCACCGAGAGAAACACCGGCGAGAAGAAGATCTATTATATTTCCGCAGAATTTCTGATCGGAAAGCTTCTTTCCAACAACCTGATCAATCTGAAGATCTATGACAGAATGAATGAGATTCTGGCAAAGTACGGACGAAATCTTGCGGAGATTGAGGAAGCGGAGCCGGAGCCGTCTCTTGGAAACGGCGGACTTGGCCGACTGGCAGCGTGCTTCCTGGATTCCATTGCAACGCTCGGACTGCCGGGCGAGGGAATCGGACTGAACTATCACTATGGCCTGTTTCATCAGGTACTGGACGATCATCTTCAGAAGGCAGAAAAGGATCCCTGGATTGAAGCGGATTCCTGGGAGGTCAGAAGCGATGTTTCCTTCGACGTATATTTCGGCAAGCGCAAGGTGACCTCACACATGTATGACATTGATGTCATCGGCTACGATGCCGGTGTCAACAAGCTTCGTCTGTTCGATGTGGACACCGTGGACGATTCCCTGGTTGAGGAGGGAATTACCTTTGATAAGGATGAGATCGAGAAGAATCTGACGCTGTTCCTGTATCCGGACGATTCCGATGAGAAGGGACGCCTTCTTCGCATTTACCAGCAGTATTTCATGGTCAGCAATGCAGCTCAGTGGATTCTTCGCGAGATGAAGGCGAAGCAGTATGATCTGCGTCACCTCTATGATCATGCCGTGATCCAGATCAATGACACACACCCGACGCTGGTGATCCCGGAGCTGATCCGGATCCTGACCGAGGACAAGGCACTCTCCATGGATGAGGCGATTGAGGTGGTATCGCAGACCTGCGCATACACGAACCACACCATCCTTGCAGAGGCTCTGGAAACCTGGCCGATGGAATATCTGGAGAAGGTGGTTCCGCAGCTGGTTCCGATCATCAAGGAGCTGGATCGCCGCGTCCGTGCGAAATACAAGGATCCGGATGTACAGATCATTGATGCAGATGGCCGCGTTCATATGGCCTATATCGACATTCACTACGGTTTCTCCGTAAACGGCGTTGCAGCCATTCATACGGAGATCCTTGAGGATACGGAGCTCCACAAGTTCTACGAGATCTATCCGCAGAAGTTCAACAACAAGACAAACGGCATCACCTTCCGCAGATGGCTGCTTTCCTGCAACCATGAGCTTGCCAACTATCTTTCAGAGACCATCTCCGATGCGTACAAGAAGGATGCGAACCGGCTGGAGGATCTGCTGCAGTATCAGAATGACAGCGCAGTTCTTGACCGTATCGGCGAGATCAAGCAGAATAACAAGCTGGCTCTTACGGAGTACATCCGCGAACATGAGGGCGTGGAGCTGGATCCGAACGGTATTTTTGACATTCAGATCAAGCGTTTGCATGAGTATAAGCGTCAGCAGATGAACGCACTGTACATCATCCATAAGTATCTGGAGATCAA
>ERZ1032078.1106-NODE-1106-length-10237-cov-34.509625_pt1 | contig 10237 bp, 10 predicted proteins | sample MGYA00517101_ERZ1032078 | MGnify/ENA primary metagenome ERZ1032078 (study PRJEB33719, sample SAMN04261301) | wastewater metagenome | biome: rural village; feature: human; material: feces | host: Homo sapiens | place: El Salvador | collected 2013-01-14 ... | reverse complement strand
TGAAAGCTTTTGCCCTTTCAGGGCGACTTTGTTGTATTTATTCTAAAACCCAGGGCGCTGCCCTGGGCTAAGAGCTTCTGCCCTTTCAGGGCGTATGGGATGTGGCTTATGACACACCCTCTTAACTCCTTAATAAAAGAAAGTTCTGTACTAACTCAAAAGTCTTTTACTCAATGCTCTCACCGGATACCACACGGCAAGCCAGCCTACGGCGATAACCGTTACAAAGATGATGGCTACATCTGAATAGTGAACGCTTACCGGATAGGCATTTACGATGAAGGAGCCCTCGGAGTCGCCCAGTCTTACGAAGCCATACTGCTGCTGCAACCAGCAGAGCAGCAGACCCAATCCGATACCAATCACCGCACCAATCACTGCAATCATTCTTCCCTCGAAGAGGAAGACACGCGTAATCTGCTTGTCATTGGCACCCAGATTCCGCAACGTCACCACATCGTTCTTCTTGTCGATGATGAGCATCGAGAGCGAACCGATGATGTTGAAACATGCCACTACGAGGATAAAGGTCAGGAAGATGTAAGCCATCAGCTTCTCTATCGACATGATCTTGAAAGTATCTTCCTGCTGCTCAAATCTATCCAGCACCTTATATTTGGTGCCGGCAATCTTCTGCATCTCAGCCTTTACTGCCTGCAGGTCACTACCCTCCTTCAGGCGGATCTCCAGATCAGAGAGCATACCCTGCTGACCGAAGAGGTTGCGCGCAAAGGCAATGGAAGTGATGATATAATTCTTATCGTATTTCGACTGCTTGACGGCGAAGAGCACACCCGGAGAATTCAGCGAATCAACCACGAAGCCGGCATCCGGATTCATCATATCCAACTGTCCCTCCTTCTGCGGAGCATAAATCTTCATAAAACCATCCCATTTTGCCCCGATACCCAAGGTCTGCGCCAGACGGATACCCACGGTTCCATACTGCAGATTGGCAGCATGGAGCGAGAAACTGCCATCACCATAAAGGATGTCGTTGATATGTGACAACTCAGAGAAGTTGTCGTCCACGCCCTTGATCCTCACCATAGCCTGACGGTCGTCATAGATTGCCAGCGCCTGGTCTTCCACGGTTTCAGTAGCCACATCTACCTGTGGCAGCATACGTATCTGCGTCAATATCGGGTCATCGGCAGGCGCCGTCTTTCCCTCCATCGGCACCACCTTCAACTGCGGGTCGAAGCTCGTAAAGAGCGTAGCCACCAGGTCGTGGAAACCATTAAATACGCTCAGCACGATGACGAGTGCCATCGTTGCCACAGCCACACCAATCACAGAGATGGAGCTGATCACATTGATAACGTGTGTACTCTTCTTGGAAAAGAGATACCTGCGAGCAATAAAGAATGGAAAATTCATTTGTCTTTTTACTTTTTTACTTCTTCAAGAGTTCATCGATGCGCTCCAGATAATCCAGGCTGTCGTCCAGGAAGAAACGGAGCTCAGGAATAATGCGCAACTGATTTCTCACCTTTCTGCCCAGGTCGAAGCGGATAGTCTTCTCGTTGGCATTGATATTCTTCAGAATCTCCTCACCCTTTTCAGATGGGAACACGCTGAGGTAAGCAGTGCAGATGCTAAGATCCGGGCTTACTCTTACCTTAGTAACACTTACCATCACACCATGCATCATGCGGGTCTGTGACTGGAAGATAAGACTCAACTCCTTCTGGAGCAGTCTTGATATACGGTTTTGTCTTGTTTCTTGCATAACTATTAACTATAAACTATTAATTATAAACTATTCAAGGTCCACGTGTGTAACGTCCACCTGCTCATGCAGGAATATCAACGCCGACTCCTTGAATTTCTCCTCACTTTCTGTAGTCAGATACTTGCAGCTACCACCCTTTGTCACCATCTGTTCCATATTCGGATGTCGCTGCAGATAATCCTGCAGACTGTTGGCTACATACTGTCCCTGTGGCACCACTCTCACGCCGTCGGGAAGATTCTTCACGATGCTGCTCATGAGCAGTGGATAATGGGTGCAACCCAGGATGATGGTATCGATGTCCTCATCCATACGCATCAACTGGTCGATGCGCTTCTTGACGAAATAATCAGCACCAGGACTATCTGCCTCGTTGGCCTCTACGATAGCAGCCCAGAGCGGACAAGCCACTCCGCTTACCTGGATATCCGGCCAGAGCTTGCCAATCTCTATCTTGTAGCTCTCGCTCTTGATGGTTCCCTCGGTGGCAAGAATGCCCACGTGGCGACTCTTGGTCAGCGTACCTATCACCTCGGCAGTAGGACGGATGATGCCCAGCACGCGGCGGTCAGGGTCCAGTTCCGGGATGTCTCTCTGCTGGATAGAGCGCAGCGCCTTAGCCGAAGCCGTATTGCAACCCAGGATTACCAGATGGCAACCCATGGAAAAAAGCTTCAGCACAGCCTGGCGGGTAAACTTATACACCACCTCGAAGGAGCGCGAACCGTATGGCGCACGGGCATTGTCGCCCAGATACATATAGTCGTACTGCGGCAACATCTGGCGCAAGCCATGCAGGATGGTCAAGCCACCATATCCGGAATCAAAGACTCCGATAGGTCCGGGATTAGATGGCAGAATCATTTCAGTTTCTCCTCCAGCACTGCTGTAATATCCTCACCCATTTCTTCACTCAGATAAGGTGTGGCGTTGTTGTCGGTATTGATGATGAAGGCAAATCCCTTCTCCTTGCCAATCTGCTTGGCAGCCTCGTTGATCTGGGTCTTGAGAGGAGCATACGCATCGGTCTCTGCCTGATTCAGGAGTTTGGCAGCCTCAGCCTTGAAGGCGATGTTCTTCTCCATCAATTCACGCAGTTCAGCCTGGCGCTTCTCCAGGATAGTCTTGGCATACGAGCGCTGACCGTCAAGGAATTCCTCATACTTGGTATTAAACTCAGTTTCCACGCGCTTGGTTTCCTCATCATACTTTGCGCGGAGTTCATCCATATTATGCTTGGCTATTGCATAACCAGGCATGGTATGAAAAACCTGCTCAAAGCTGAAGTAGCCAAATCGCAATGCTGGCTGTGCAACGATGGCTGCTGGTTGTTCCGCCGGAGTCTGGTTCTGCTGTGCAGAAGCCGAGAGGGCAACAAGAGCGAGCGCCAAAAATAGGAGATTCTTTTTCATAATGCGTGATACCTTTTATATATGATATGAATATACTAGATGATAAATAAGGGCAGGCACTTGTGCCTGCCCTTAGCTTTTTTATAGAAATACTTACGTTTGATTACTTGATCTTAGCCTGTACTTCCTTGGTAACATCTACCACGTTGGCGCCAGTATAGATAGCTGTGCCTTCCTCCATGATGTATGTATAGTTACCAGCCTTACCTACAGCCTCGATAGCTGTACGTACCTTAGCGATGATAGGCTGCATGAGCTCACTGCTCTTCTTCTGCAACTCCTGCTGACCATCCTGGTAAGCCTGCTGAATCTTCTGCTGAAGACCCTGCAATTCTGTTTCCTTCTGCTGCTTGGCAGTAGCATTCATTGTGCTTGCGCCCTTCTGGTACTCATCTGCCTTGCGCTGGAACTCATCCTGCATAGACTTGAGGTCGTTCTCCTTCTGCTTCTGGAGAGCTTCCAACTCGCCGTTGGCCTTAGCTACGTCTGGCAAAGACTGCATGATCTGCTGAGTATTTACCTTACCGAACTTCTGTGCCATCATTGTCATTGGTGCGCAAAGCATCAACATTAAAATAAGCTTTTTCATTTCTGTTTATTCTTTTTTAATTATTATTCTTAATTGGTTATGCCGAGGGCGGTGTTTTCCAGCCGCATCCTCTCTTATCGGCTGCAAATATACAATTATTTCTTGAAATAACCTAGATTATTTCCTGGAATAACACTTATTATTTGTTAGAATAGCCTAATTTCTGGAGTACCTCGTTGCTGATGTCTATTTTTGGCGAACCAAAAATGATTCCATTGTTGCTGGCTCTGTCGAGAACAAGCGAGTAGCCGCGCAGGTTGGAAATCTCCTTTACGGCATTGTAAATCTCCTCCTGGATAGGTCCCATCAGCGCCTCGCGCTTCTTGTAAAGCTCTCCCTCGGCACCGAAGTATTTCTTCTTCAGGTCGCTGGCTTCCTTCTCCTTCTGCATAATGGAGTCCTGCTTGGTCTTCTTCTGCTCCTGTGAGAGGAATACTACCTCGTTCTGATAGTTCTTGTACATGGTGCTTGCTTCCAGATTGAGCGCCTCTACCTCGGCCTGCCACTTGCGGCTCACCTGGTTCAACTGTTCGTTGGCACGCTCATAGGCGGGTACATTCTTCAGGATGTACTCCATATCTACCAATGCATATTTCTGTGCATGTGCTGAGATGGCTGCTACAGCCATCATCAGCATCAATACTATTTTCTTCATAAAATCCGTCTTTAGAATTCCTGACCTAAGATGAAGTGGAACTGGCTTCCACCCTTCTTATACTGGTTTCCGTTCCATACCTTGTCGAAACCGTAAGCCCAGTCGATACCCATCAGACCCACCATTGGCAGGAAGATACGCACACCGACACCGGCACTGCGCTTCATGCTGAATGGGTTGAAGTCCTTGGTATCATACCAGGCGTTACCTGCCTCTACGAAGGTCAAACCATAGATAGTGGTATTGCCCAGGAGGAATGGATAACGAAGCTCCAATGAGAAGCGGTCGTATGCATAAGCATAGTAACCGGTGGTACGGCCGTAAGATACGGAACCGTTCTCGTAACCACGGAGTCCGATGGTTTCCTCACCATAATAGGATGAATAACCGCTCATACCGTCACCACCCACATAGTAGGTCTCGAATGGACTCTTCTTGTACTTGTTGTAAGCACCGAGCAGACCGAGTTCTACACGGGTCATCAATACGAAGCACTTCTGACCCTCTGTAAGTGCGGTATAGGTCTTTGCCTTGAACTTCCACTTGTGATACTCAATCCAGCGGTATTTCTCCTGCTGCTCTGCAGAGTAGGTTGGAGACTGGGAGTTGTTGGCGAGGTTCTTGTAATCCTTGTTGTCGAATGCACTCCATGGTGGAGTAAGGTTGACACTTGCCTCAAACTCTGAACCACGACGTGGGAAGAGCTGGTTGTCGGTTGATGTACGGTTCAATGCGATGGTCAAGTTCAAGTTGTTCGCATTACCGTTGGTCATCAACATATAGCTCCAGTTCTTCATCATGTAGCGCTGGTAAGCCAACTGTACAGACAAGGTGAAGTAATCATCCGGCCAACGGAGGCGCTTACCCCAACCGAGGCTTACACCCACCATCTGGATATACTTGTCTGGATCGTAATAATTCTCGTAGTTGTTATAGTAACTAGAACCATAGCCATATAAGTAACTCTGATAGTTGTACATGGCTGCACTATTGTAATAGTTGCTTGACACGTCGGTACTCTTACTGTAGTATGCACCTACGCTGAACTGGATAGGGCGCTTGCCGCCAAACCAGTTGGTAGAGTAGCTTACGTTATAGCTCTGATAGTAGGTACCATTGGTCTGTGCACCGATACTCAGCACCTCACCATCACCGATAGGCATGATACCACGATGCTCCTTGTTCTTGTTGAAGAGGTTTGCCATAGAGAAGTTGTTGAGCTTCAAGCCCACACGTCCGATGACACCCGTCTGACCCCAACCGAGCGAGAACTCAATCTGGTCGTTACTCTTCTGCTCCAGGTTCCAGTTTACATCCACAGTACCGTCCTCGTAGTTAGGCTTTACATCTGGTGAAACCTTCTCTGCATCGAAGTGACCCATGGAAGCTAACTCACGTGCCGAACGCATCAGGGCATCCTTAGAGAAGAGGTCGCCTGGCTTGGTACGGAGCTCACGGCGTACTACGTTCTCATAGAGACGGGTATTACCATTGATACGTACGTGGCTCAGGTAAGCCTGAGGTCCCTCTGTCACGCGCATCTCCAGGTCGATGGAATCGCCGTCGATGTTCACTTCGGCAGGATTGATGTTAGAGAACACGTAACCATTGTTGTAATAGAGGTTGCCCACAGCATCTTCATCTTCCTGCAATCGCTTGCCCAGGAGTTTCTGGTTATATACATCGCCCTTCTTCATGCCGAGCACGGCATTCAGATAGTCGGTAGCATATACGGTGTTGCCCACCCAGTTGATATTGCGGATAAAGTAGCGCTTACCCTCATCTACCTTGACATATACGTTGACGTGCTTCTCGTCGAAGTTGCTTACGCTGTCTTCCAGGATCTGCGCATCACGATAACCATACTCGTAGTATTTGTCGATGAGTTTCTGCTTGTCTTCCTTCCATCTCTCAGGAGTAAACTTCTTCGACTTGAAGAAAGTAGCAAACTTGCCAGCCTCGTGGGTCTTGGCAAAGGCTCCCTTCGAGAAGAGTCCACCCTTGATCTTTCTGTCCGAGAGTTTCTCGTTACCATCGATGGTAATCTGGTGAACCTTGATTTTCTGTTTCTTATCTACGATCACGTCCAGGATGACCTGGCCCTTGTTAGCCACATCGTCGCGCTGGTTAATCTGGATTTCAGCATTCTTGAAGCCCTTGTCATCGAAGTATTTCTTGGCAAGGATCTTGGCACGGTCGAGCATGTTAGGTGTTACCTGCGTACCCTTCACCATACCGAGCTTCTGCTCCATATCCTCACGCTCGCTTTTCTTCAATCCCACGTAGTGGATATCAGAGATACGAGGTCTTACCGCGAGATAGATGTGAAGATAAAGTTTTTCACCCACGATAGAGTCGGCAGCGATAGCGACTTTAGAGAAAAGTCCATGTTTCCAATAGCGCTTGACGGCATTGGTAATAGCGTCGCCTGGCACTTCAATCTCTTCTCCCACTGTCAGGCCCGAGATACCAGTGAGCACATAGTCTTCGTATCCTTCCACACCCGACACATTGATACCTCCAAGGGTCAAGGTGCGAGGGGTTCCGGCATACGAGATATCTGGATGTACTATCTTGTCCTGTGCCATAACCTGCACACTCGCCATGATGCCGAATAGCAGGATGAAAATCTTTCTTAGCTTGTTCATTTATACCTTATTATATATATAGTATCTATTTTTCGTCCTTTTTCCCCCTTTTACTTCTCTTCCTCTGCTTCTACCTGAGCCTCGGTCTTGCCAAAACGGCGCTGGCGCGACTGGTAGCTCTCGATAGCCTTGTGCAGGCACTCCTCGTTGAAGTCTGGCCAATAGGTATCGCAGAAATACAACTCAGAATAGGCAATCTGCCACAACAGGTAGTTGCTGATACGCAACTCGCCACCTGTACGGATCAGGAGCTCTGGATCTGGCATGAAGTTGGTCTCCAGGTGCTTCTCGAAGTTCTCCTCGGTAAGCATCTTCTCAACTTCCTCATAGCTGGCGCCATTCTCCATAGCCTCCTTTACGGTTTTCTTCATCGCATTCATGATTTCCCAGCGCGAAGAGTAGCTCAGGGCTACCACCATGGTCATGGCATCGTTCTTGGCGGTATGGTCCATGGTCTCCTGCAACTTGTCCTGCACAGCCTGTGGCAGACGCTTCAAGTCGCCGATCACGCGGAACCGCACATTGTTCTTCATGAAGATTTCATCCTCCAGAGAAGTCAGCACCAGTCCCATCAGGGCAGAAATCTCATCGGCAGGACGATTCCAGTTTTCTGTAGAGAAAGTATAGAGAGTAAGGTACTTCACACCGAGGCGAGTACATTCTGATGTAATGCAACGCACTGCGTCAACTCCAGCCTGGTGGCCATAGCTGCGATCCTTACCTCTTTCTGTTGCCCAGCGTCCATTGCCATCCATGATGATAGCGATGTGCTCAGGTATTCTGTTCATATCCAAGTTGTTCATATCTTATTTTTTAATTAAGAGTTCTTATTCTTCTTTATTACACGTTTTACACTTTGCGCTGAAGCTGTAGGTGAACGAGACTTGCAGCATGGAATAGCAGTCCTGGTTTTTCCAGAGTCCGCTGCTCTTGATGCCATAAGGGTCTTTCACCCCATCCAGTTCATCGTTCAGCGAGAAATGGATGCCCCAATCCACGCCTATGTTCATCCGTTCGTTTATCTTGTATTTCGCCCCGATGCCCAGAGGCACGTTGGCAGTAAATACATTTTTCTGCTCTCCTTTCACAAAGGTGGCTCCCAGACCTCCGAAGATGAAAGGCACCAGCCTCCTGGCTCCTCTGTAGTCCCTGCCTGTGCCATAGGGCCAGAAGTTGTACTCGAAGACGAGGCTCATATCCACCAGGGTATTGCTGAAGGAGTAGGCTTTCCCATCCAGGTCGGGATAATCGGTCTTCACCTTGTCGTTAGAGCCTTTCAGCTTTCCCAGCCCCAGGTTGAACCGCAGATCCTTGTAGGGATCGAAGTTGTATCTTCCCACGATGGCTGCCATCGGCTGCTGGTGAGCAAGGATATTGCCGTTCAGGTCGCCTTCGTAGGCAACCAGTCCCACACCGGCACCCATCTCCAGACGATACTGGTAATCGTCCTGTGCCCTCATCACCTGCAACGGCAAGAGGATCAAGACCGGCAGCAACAAGCATTTACACAAGTTTCTCCTCATGTCTATACCTTACGCGAAATGAATAGGATTCCCCGACGGTTTATTCGAAGATAGTCTGGTCCTTTTTCCAGGCATCCTTGTTGAAGCGGCCCTTCCATACGCTGCCGTTTCTTACTACCCAGTAGAAGTTGTCCTTGTCGCGGCAGAAGCCGAAGCGCTGGTTGGTAGCAGAGAATCCGGCTGGCATGGTTACGAGTGTATCTACCCCCCATGTCAGTCCGTTGGTCTTGCTCTTATACCATTTGCCGTTGCTGCCGAGAGCTACGAAGCCAGAATCTGCACCGCAAACGAGCACCTGATCCATCATTGGCATCATGCCACTCTGGTGAGCATCATATTCTATATAGTTCCATGCACTTTCTGGAGCATTGGCAGAGTAATCAGCCACATGATTCCAGAGTGTAGCGATGGTATCGCCATAGCTTGCATCACGGGTACCGAGCAGGAGAACATTCTCTACATTCTTCACAGAAGCGATGGTAGAAACATTCATGCTCAGGTTCTGGGTTGGCAGGAGTGAGAAATCAGCATCCATCTTCTGGGCAGCCCAGGTTGCACCATTGTCCTTAGACACGGCGATGCCTGTAGCGGTGAAGGCATAGAGATACTTGCTGCTGGCACCTACCAACTGCTTGAGCTGGCTGTCCTCGCTTACCTGATTCCAGGTTGCAGCATCGGCAGAAGCATACACCTTGCCATCAGAGAGGATGTAGAGCTGATCGCCCATCTGCACCGCGTTCTGATAATCGGCAGCTGCGAAAGTCTGGTTGGCTGTTACCTCAGCCCAGTTGTTACCGTCGCTTGCAGCACTCTTGTATATCTTCATTCCCCCGAGGGTCTTGCCGAATACATAGATATGGTTTCCCAGGGCAAGCACCTTCAAGTCGCTGAGTGCTGCGAGCTGCTCATTGAGTTGAGCCTTGGCTTGCCAGTTGAATTCATTGCCTTCCTGCTGATGCACGTTCACCTTTACGGTGTAAGTAACGTAGGCATTGAGCGAGTTGTTATATACACGAACCATTCGTGGCTGAGAGAAGTCGATGGAATCGGTGCTGGAATAATACTTTGCCGAGTCGATCTTCTCAGGGCAATTCTTGTTCATGATGAAGATAGGGCTGCTGTTCTTGCTGCTGATGGTAGCCAATACGGCAGCGGTCCTTGTCTTGGTAGGCAAGGAATCTACGTTATAGATCTGGCGGTTAACCTGATCTATATAAAATTTATAGTTAGCTCCATTCACTTTATCAGCGATCAGAGTATCCTTGCCTGCAGTAGTCTTCGTGTATCTACCGAGCTTTCCCAAAGAGAAACTCGTGATGGCTGTATCATTTGTATATTCTACTACCGTCTCGTCGCTGTTCAAGCATGAAGAGAGCGACAAGGTAGCTGCAACAAGTGCTATAAAAGCTAAAAATTTACTTTTCATTCTATCCAATTTTTCTTTTTAGCTGCAAATTTACGGAGAATTCTTTAAAAAATCGCCCTTTTCTCCTTATTATTACGCAATTTATTGATTTTAGGGGCATTTTTTATATTTTTTAGTGATTAAAAGGAGTAAAAACGAAGAAATCCCGCCTCTCTTGCGAGAGACGGGATTCCATATTTAGTATAAATTCGAAATGTCGAATTAGAGCTGTGGACCAGCAGCAACGAGAGCCTTACCAGCCTCGTTTGT
>ERZ1032078.1104-NODE-1104-length-10246-cov-12.230988_pt1 | contig 10246 bp, 10 predicted proteins | sample MGYA00517101_ERZ1032078 | MGnify/ENA primary metagenome ERZ1032078 (study PRJEB33719, sample SAMN04261301) | wastewater metagenome | biome: rural village; feature: human; material: feces | host: Homo sapiens | place: El Salvador | collected 2013-01-14 ... | reverse complement strand
CTGGGCGAGTATCGGGCTGATATTCAGCTTCGCCCCCAGTTCGTCAGCCGCCTGTTTCTCCTCTTTCGTAGGTGGCTTGTAATTCCATTTGAATAACATTATATATAGTTTTTATTTTTTCGGTTTAGGAGTGGGGTGCAGGGTGTTAGCGTGTTTAGGGTATAAACGCGTGTAAAGTTACAAAAATTATGTGGAATACGAGGATTGTTTGCCGTGTTTTTCAGGTGCCGCTTAAATTCTTTGTAACTAATTATTATATTTTATATTCTGTGTTCAGTCGTTTGCGTTCGCCGTCCAATCGGATTCCGTCCGCCATCCAATCGGATTCCGTCCGCCATCCAATCGGATTCCGTTCGCCGTCCAATCGGATTCCGTCCGCCATCCAATCGGATTCCGTCCGCCGTCCAATCGGATTCCGTCCGCCATCTGATCGGATTCCGTTCGCCATCCGGTGGCAAATGCACAAAAAAAAACCGAGCAAGCGTGGGTGTCCACGTGCTCGGTCTGTGTAGTTAGTTTATGGAAACCGTCAATTAATCGCCGATTCCCTGATTCTTCTTAGCCTCGATCATCTTCTGGAGGATGTCAGCCGGGATTGCGTTCTTGTTAACCATGAAGTCCATTGTGTTGGCTACGATGTAGTTCTTGGTCATGTACCAGATACCCTTGTAATCGCCTGTCTCGCCCCAAGAGTTCTTCACCATGTAGTATTCCTTGCCATGCTGGTCCTTAGCGATACCGAAGATAAGCATGCCGTGGTCGTCGGTGAGCTCCCAGTTGTCGAAGCGCTGCTGACGCTGCTCTGCTGTCGGCTCGAGCTCTGGCACCTTGCAGCCGAGTGAGTCGATGAGGTTTGTGCGCTTTGCCGGAGAAAGCTTCAACCAGCGAGCCATGTCGCTGCCAGAGAGGCCCTCTGCCTTCTTTGTGTCTACGAAGTAAGCAAGACCCTTGCGTGTGAAGCCAGGCTCGCTAACGTCGCCACCCCAAGCTACTGTGTAGCCGTTCATGACAGCGTTCTCGAGGATGCGTGCCATGTCCTCCATCGGAAGGTTCCATGACAGCGGGTTGCGCCAGTTGTCCTGCACCTCAACAGCGTACTGTGTGTAGTACGGGTGGTGAGAGTAGCTTGTGATTGTTACATAGTCGTCGAAGTTCAAACCGAGGCTTGCTGCGAATGACTTCGGAGTGTACTCCTTGCCTTCGTATGTGAACTTCTCCGGACACTGGCCGAGGTAAGCGTCGAGGATGCCCTGGAGACCCACTTTCCACTGCGAAGAAATCTTGTTAGCTGTGCTCTTAGCGATACCTGCTACGTACGGCTCAAGCTGGCCGAAGAACTCGTTGAAGTTGTTGAGCGAGTCGCCGTAGAGTGAACCTGGGAACGGCATTGCGTCCTCCGGGCAGATACCCTGGTTCTTCAGTACGTGCAATACGTCGTAAGCCGAACCACCCTGAGAGAACTGGCAGTCGCCGTGCAGACGAACCACCTGAACGGCGCGGTCCATATAGGTCTTGTTAGCTACGAAAGCCTCGCAGAGGTCGTAAGTCTTGCCTGTAGCCTTGAGAATCTCGCTCTCGAAGTATGAGAGAGTAGAGTAGTCCCAGCATGTGCCGCTACGGTTCTGGTCCTTGATACTTGTGATCGGGTTCTCCTTGATTGTCGTGAAGACAGGCTTGTTGCTCCTTGCAGCCTTCTTTGGCTTAGCTGCGTTTGCGCCAGTCGCAAGAAGTGCGAGAAGTGCGAGTGTTAAGATTTTCTTCATGTGATTTTGTTGTAATTTAAAAAGTTGTTTATATTAGGCAATGTCTATTTGCTCTCTGCCATGAACGCTTCGACGTCCTTCGGGTGGTACGGTATTCTGTCTTTGCCGAGGAAACGGCAATCGTCCTTTGTGATGAGGATGTCGTCTTCGATGCGTATGCCGCCAAAGTCCTTGTAAGTCTCAATCTTGTCGAAGTTGAGGAACTCGGCACAATGGCCCGAAGCCTTCCAGTCGTCGATGAGTGCGGGGATGAAGTAGATGCCTGGCTCGTCAGTCACGACGAAACCTTCCTCCAAACGGCGTCCCATGCGCAGGCAGTTTGTACCGAACTGGTCGAGGCGCGGGCGTGTCTCCTCATCGAAGCCAACGTTGATCTGGTCGAGACCTTCCATGTCGTGTACGTCCATGCCCATCATGTGGCCCAATCCGTGAGGCAAGAACATGGCGTGAGCGCCTGCAGCTACGGCTTCGTCCACGTCGCCCTTCATCAGTCCGAGCTCCTTCAGACGCTCGGTCATCAGGCGGCATATTGAGAAGTGTACGTCCATATACTTCACGCCGGGCTTGGCAACGTCGAGTGCATGGTCGTGGCATGCTTCTACGATGGAGTAAATCTCAAGCTGGCGGTCGGTAAACTTGCCGTTGACGGGGAATGTGCGTGTGTTGTCCGAGCAATAGTTGTTGATTGTTTCGGCACCGCAGTCGCACAATACGAGGCGTCCGCTCTCGAGTTCTGCCATCGACGGATTGCCGTGCATTATCTCGCCGTGCTGACTGAAGATGGTTGCGAAGCTTGTCATTGCGCCGTAAGAGAGGGCGATGCCGTCCACTTGTCCGGCTACGTATTTCTCTGTGAGGCCTGGCTTTGTGAGGCGCATGGCTGTGGTGTGCATCTTGTGGCCGATGACTGCCGCACGCTCAAGCTCCTCAATCTCCTGCTGCTCCTTTGTAGAACGCATCTTTACAACGGCACGGATGAGATCCATGCTTGCCGCTTCTTTCTGCTGAACGGGGTGGATGCCGAGCAAATCGAATATCTGTATCTTGGTATCGTGGCGGTAGGGTGGCAGGAAATGGATGCGGCGTTTCAGGCGCATCGCTTCGTTGCAGATGCTCTTGAGCGACTTCATAGGCGCTGTGTTAGCTACGCCTACCTGCTCTGCCATGTCCTTCACGCTGTCTACGCTGCCGTACCATACGATGTCTTCAATGTCAATGTCGTTGCCAACGAGTGTTTCTGTGCCGTTGTCAATGTCAATGACGCCAACAAGTCCTTCTCGGTTTTGGCCGAAGTAATAAAGGAATGAGGAATCTTGACGGAACGGGTAGTAGCCATTTGACGGGTAGTTGCATGGCGATTCGTTATTACCGAAGAGTATTATTATTCCGTCTTTCATAAGCTCTCTGAGCTTGGCGCGACGGTTAACGTAAGTTGCTTTGTCAAACATATAACCTTGATTTTGTTATTATTTCCACAAAGTTACGTTAATTTAAAGAAATAGCAAAACGTTAATCGTATTTTATGTTTTATTATGATAATGTTTCGCTTTTGTTTCTAACATTTGAAATAAATATACGGATAATATTAATGTAGTAAATGTTGTCGGATTGATGTGATGAATGTTGGTAGAAGTATAAAACAAAGAGTCAAACTTCAAAAGAAGTCTGACTCTTTGTTGGGTGGCAGGTGGGACTCGAACCCACGACATTCAGAACCACAATCTGACGCTCTAACCAACTGAACTACGGCCACCATGTTATTTGCTTTACTTAGCAGTATTGCTTAGTTCTTTAAAGCGAGTGCAAAGGTAGCGGTTTATTTCTAATCCTCCAAATGTTTTTCAAACTTTTTTCAATAAAAATCAACTTTTTCTTGATTTTTCCTTGTTTTTGCTGGTTTTTCTGCTGTCTTTGGGGTGTTTCGAACCGTTTTTATGGTTTTGAACCCTTGTTTTGCTTTATCGGTTGGTGTGTCTTAACAATAGTGGTTTTTCGTGAATGGTCTGCCAAAAATTCACTTTATCATAAAAATGGCTGTTAAAACTCCATCGCTCCATAAAATTATTGAACGGAGATTTCAAGTTTTAGTTGCGCATACCTACAGTTATACATACTTATATACACAAAAAACGTCCAAAGCGTATTGCTCTGGACGTTTTATGCTTTAAAACGGGGCGTAATTTCCTTTACTCTTATTGGTGCAGTAGTCTCTCTTTGCAAATTACTTTGCCGGAGCCTGCTGGGCTGGAGCCTGCTGTGCGCCTGCAGGTGCTGCCTGCTGCTGGCTTGCTCCGAAACCAGGAGTAGTGTTCGGGTTTGTTGTCTGTGTTTCAGTTGCAGTCTTCTCCATAACGCTTGTACCCTCTGAAGAAACAGGAGCAACGTGAGCGCATACGATGCTGAGGACAACCATTATGATTGCGAGACCCCATGTAGCTTTCTCTACGAAGTCGGTGGTCTTGCGTACACCTAAGATAGCGTTAGATGACGAGAAATTTGATGCCAAACCGCCACCCTTTGACTCCTGAATAAGCACAATGCCAATCATGAGCAGGGATGCTATCACGATGAAAATTACGAATAATGTGTAAATCATTTTTCTATTTGTTATTTTTGTTATTTATTATAAGTTTCTTTAAAAATCTGATTTGATCTGCAAAGTAAGCATTTTTTTTTGGATAATTCAAATTTAAACGCTGAATAATTTCAAGAGCCTTTGAATATCTGCCTTGTTTTATATAAATCTTGGCCAAAGTCTCTGTGAAATAGCCGTCTTCGCCTTCGTTTTCTTCTTTTTTCTCTTCTTCGAGTTCTGGCTTGTAGGTAGGTTTCTCCTGCAGCTGTATTTTGCCTCCGTCTTTGTTGATGAAGTCGTCGATAAGCTTCTGGCCTTTCAGTTGCGGACTCTGTTCCTGCGTATTCTCTTCTTCGCTTTCCGTCTTCAGCAAATATGCAACATAATCTACCGCAGCGTCTGCCGGTGTGGGCTTGTGCTTAGGTTCGTCAGGTTGGTCTTGCTGTGGGGCGGAATCGAGGAAGTTGTTGATAATGGAGATAGTACGGTTGCCGTCGTCCGCACTTGTCTCCATATTGTCTGCAGCAACTTCGTTCGGGTTCTTGAACTCGTAGTGTGCACTCTCCACCAACTTGAATAGCATGCTTCTGTCTGTCACGTATAAAGCGGTTCGGCGAAGCTCGTCGTCGAACGCGCTATCGTGCAGCAGATACATGTTCCTCAACATCAATATTCGTGCCGTCTGATAGTATGGATATAGCGCGACTAAGTTGCGGAGCTCGTACAGAGTCTCCTTGTTCATTAGTTCCGGATGATTTATGAGGCGTACTAAATCCACTTTTTTACGTTTTGTTTATTAATGTTTAATATTACCAGTTGGCTACCGTTGCGTTGAATATCTGCTCGGTGATGTCCTTGATCATCTGCGTTACGAGTTCCTCCTGCACCGTTGCGAGGCTTTGTGTTGTCTCGTATGACTTGGATGACGAGAACTGACGCTCGAAGTCCTCGCTGTGATTCACGTTGTTAGTGAATCTCACGTTCACGGTTATCGAAAGCTCGGTCTGTGCAGACTGTCCGCTTGCAGACACCGACTTGTTGCGCTGCGAGTATTGCGTAATCTCGCCTTCAATCTTCAAGTCGCCGTTGTTTCTAACCTGACTCAGCTTGGTATGACTTGCGAACATGTCCTTCAGCTGATTGTTGAACATCGGGCCCATCGGTCCCCATACATAGCTTGAGCGGATTGGAAAGTCGGCTATCTGTATTGTCTTTGTCTTTGTATAGTCGATGCTCGCTCCGTTGAACTTGTAGCTTACCTTGCACGCCGAAATTGTTATAGATGCAATCAGTACAAGTGCTATATATATATAATGTGTACGGATTCGTTTCATGTCTTTTTTATTTGTCGAGTCCATATTGCTTTATGCGTCTGTAGAGTGTGCGGTCGGAGATGCCCAGCTCCTGCGCAGCCTTCTTGCGGTTGCCACCATTGCGTTCGAGCGCTTTCTCTACCACCTGACGACCGATGTCGCTAAGGTTCAGACTCTCGTTCTGTTCGTTTTGAGAGGTAGTTACGCCATCTCTTATCTCCTCGGCCTCTACGTCCTGATACGGACTGAATGTGGCTGGCTGCAGAGCGTGTACCTGCTGGGCAGCTGCGAAGTTGTCGAGTGTGCGGTTGTCGTCAATCTGTTTGCGCAGATTGGTCATCTCGCGGCGCAGGTCGCTCACGTTGCCTCTCAACTCGTAGAGAATCTTATATAGAATCTCGCGTTCGCTCTCGTACGAGTGCGATCCGGTTGGCGTTGTGGTGGCAAGCTGCGTGCTTTCCTTGTCCTGCGGTATGAACTTGCTCAGCGTTTCGGCGTCTATCACGCGTGTTGTGCTGAGTACGGACATCTGCTCAGTGATATTCTTCAGCTGGCGCACGTTGCCCGGCCACTTGTATTTCAGCATTATTGCCTTCGCTTCGTCGGTTAGCGTGATGCGACTCATGCCATACTTCTCCGCAATCTGCATTGTGAACAGACTGAAGAGTAGGAGAATGTCGTTGCCACGGTCGCGCAATGGCGGCATTTGGATAGGGATGGTGTTCAGACGATAGTAGAGATCTTCGCGGAAACGTCCCTCGCTTATTGCCTTGTGCATGTTGACGTTGGTTGCGGCAACGATGCGCACATTGGTTTTCATTATCTTCTGACCACCCACACGTATGTATTCGCCTGTTTCGAGCACACGCAGCAGGCGTGCTTGTGTTGCCATTGGCAGCTCGCCGACCTCGTCAAGGAAGATAGTGCCTTTGTTTGCCGTACCGAAATAGCCTTCGCTCTCGCCGATTGCACCCGTGAACGATCCCTTCTCATGTCCAAAGAGTTCGCTGTCTATAGTGCCTTCCGGTATAGAGCCGCAGTTGATGGCGAAGTATTTCTCGTGTTTGCGTGGAGAATTGTCGTGTATCAGTCGCGGTATTATCTCTTTTCCCACACCGCTCTCGCCCACAATGAGCACACTGAGGTCTGTCGACGCCACCTGCTTAGCGACGTCGAGAGCACGGTTCAACGCATCGCAGTTGCCTACGATGTTGTACCGTTGTTTTAATCTTTGCAGTTCAGATGTATCCATTTGGTAACAAAATTACATATTTCTATTAAAATAGATGCAGCTTTATGCTACTTTTTTAGCAGACAGAGGTTTTATCTGTTGCCTTGCTGGTTGTTGTCGCGCTTCTTCGGAATAGAGAATCTCACCTTCTCGCTTTCGTCACGCTTCTCATGATAGAGCTTCGGCAGCGGATTGGTAAGTGGCAATTCGTATTCTTCGCGGTTGCGCACGATGTCGATAGCTGCATAGATAGCGTGGCGCAATGCGTTCTCGTCGGCAACGCCATGTCCGGCATTCGTGAAGTCGGGAGTAAGTGCTGGCGCCGTGCATACGAGGGGAAGTGATGATATGTAATAGATGCCGTTGTTCTGCATTGTGGTGGTGAACGGAATGTTAGCCTGGTCGTCGTACATGGCGAGTGTGCAGTCGAATGCGTCGCACGCATTTTTGCCGAAGTAGTCCTCGGCAGCGTATGGTCCGTAAGCTGTTATACCTTCCTCCTCAGCCTTTTTGATAGCCGGCAGCAGAATTTCCTTCTCCTCAACGCCGTCTGCTTTAGGGTTCAAAGCGAGCACGCCGATGCGTGGGTTCGACAGACGGAAGTCGCGTTTCAGACAGGTGTTCAGAGTACGAATCTTGTTGAGGATGTTCTCCTCTGTGATGTTTGCTGGAACGTCCTTTATCGCCAGACCGTTTGTGGCAAGAGCGATGCGGAGCGATTCGTTCACCATAATCTTCATGCCCTTAGCTCCGTCGCCTATGCAAGTCTCGGCATATTCCTTCAGTCCGTTGTATGTGTAGCCAACCTCGTTGGCAGTCATGTTGGAGAGTGAAACCGGACAAGCTACGAGCACATCGTAAAGTTGGCTGCGGAAGTCGGTCATAGCCTTGTCGAGAGCCTTGAGCGCCGATTCGCCCGACTCCTTTGTGGGCTGTCCGAGCTCAACCTTCACCTCTTCGTCGAAGCAAGCGAGCAGGTTGACGCGTCCGTCAACAGCGTCTTCTGCCTTGTTGATGATACTGAAGCTTGCCTGAATGTCGAGCGCTTTGCGGTGATATGCCGCAATCTTTGGCGATCCGTAGATGATCGGCGTGCATAGCTCGAGCATTTCAGGCTCTGCAAAGGTTTTAAAAATAAGCTCATATCCGATACCATTGGTATCGCCGTGGGTTATTGCCACGCGGATTTTTCTGTTTTCCATTTGTTGTTTTGTTTGGGTTGTATTGTGTATAGTGCTGCTTCGGTGTTGAGCAGCAAGTTACGTTTCTTGGTTCCGGGTGCGAAGACGAAAACTTCAGCCACTATCGTGCGTTGCTTGTCGCTGCGCTTTATTATGTGCTGCACGAACGGACCGCCCATTGCGTCGCCGTGCATCTCCCATAGCCCGCGGCACACGGTTCGCACGCTTCCGTCTACGGTGAGTTCTGTTCTGGCGACACTGCCTTCTACGGTTGTCATGTACATGTCGTCGGTTTCGCCCTTTATGTTAGTCTGCATCACGCTGTCGCGGTTCTCCGATGTGTAGATGCAGATGTTTGTCATCGCTGTAGGCGAGTCGTTGGATATCCAGATGAAGTTCTTGCCCTTGCGACTTGCCTGCATGTCTGCCGGAATGCGCATGTCTATGCCGAACATCTGCAGCACTTCCGCCTCCAGCTTTGTGTTGTGCTTGTGTTCAAGTCGCATTATGGCGTTCTTCATTTCGTTACGCTTTATCAGATTGCGCATATTGTCTGCCGCATCCTGAAACCGCATTGCCTGGCGCAGAACTTTCATCGAAGGTGTACTTATGTGCACTATCATCTGTGGTTCGGCATATACGTTGCGTTCGTATTTCACCTTTATTTGATTCAATTTCGCGTCGATTTCTACAACAACGATGTTGCGTGCGAGTCGCAGTGTGGCGTTCATCGAGGTGTTCATGCTTACGTCGAATGCCGGTTCTGGCTGTGGCAGAGAGCCGACGGGCGCTGACAATACCTTATACAATATGCTGTCGCTGTCGCCGATGACCACCACTTCGTATGGTCTGCCGCCGCTGTCGGGCAGCATTGTCTGCTTGCCGCGGTTGCATGCGGCGAGTGTGACGGCGGCGAACAGCAGTATCAGATAACGCATAGGCTTATTGATGTTGTTCGCGGCGCTTGCGCTCCTCTTCTATCTTCTTCGCTGTGCTAAGCAGTCCGCATGCTGCGAAGATGTCCTGACCGCGGCTTGCACGAATCGTCGTGAACACGCCGTGGTTTGTGAGATAGTCGCGGAAGTTCTCTATGTGGCGGTCGTCTGTGCCTTCCAGATTCACGTTGGGGATAGGGTGGAATCGTATGAGGTTGAAGCGGCAGTCGAGTCCTTCTACGAGCTTTACAATCTCGCGAGCATGAGTCGTAGTGTCGTTCACGCCCTTGAACATAATATACTCGAAAGAAAGTCGGCGCTGGTGGGTGAAGTCGTAGTTGCGCATGAGGTCTACCACCTCAACGATAGACATGCCGCGCTCTGCCGGCATTAGTTGTGCGCGCTGTTCGGGTATCGGCGAGTGCATACTGATAGCCACATGGCAATCGCTCTCGTCGAGGAAGCGCTGCAGCTTCTTGCGCAGACCGACGCTGCTCACCGTGATGCGCTTAGGGCTCCATGCGTAGCCATAGTCGGCAGTCATCACCTGCGTCACCTTCAGCACGTTGTCGAGATTGTCCATCGGCTCGCCTTGACCCATGAACACGATGTTCGTGAGTTTCTCACGTTCGGGCAGCGAGTATATCTGGTTGAGGATGTCGGTCGCGGTGAGGCTTTCCTCGAAACCCTGCTTGCCGGTCTGGCAGAACATACAGTTCATCTTGCATCCCACCTGCGACGATACGCACAGTGTGGCGCGGTCGTGATCGGGTATGTACACAGTCTCCACATGCTTGCCAGTAGCGGTGGGGAAGAGGTACTTTATGGTTCCGTCCTTCGATACCTGGCTGTCTATCGGGTCCATGCATCCGATGGTGTATTCGGCTGCCAAGCGCTCACGGTTAGTCTTCGAGATGTTTGTCATCTCGTCAATCGATTTTACATGTTGTGTATATAGCCATTTCGCCATCTGTCCGCCGGTGAAGGCAGGCATACCGAGCGATTTTGCCACTTCCTTGAGCTCGTAGAGTGACATACCCATGAGCGGTTTCTTCATATCTGTCATATCTGTGTACACTATTTGTTTTGCTGTAGTTGCGTCCTAAGCTACAAAGTTACGCATTTTTTTTGAAAATAATAAGGTGTATAACGAAAAAAGCGTGTAAAACATATTGTTTTACACGCTTAGTTTGGTAGTGGATAGGGGAATCGAACCCCTATGCCAAGATTGAGAATCTTGTATCCTAA
>ERZ1032078.1089-NODE-1089-length-10286-cov-4.295866_pt1 | contig 10286 bp, 7 predicted proteins | sample MGYA00517101_ERZ1032078 | MGnify/ENA primary metagenome ERZ1032078 (study PRJEB33719, sample SAMN04261301) | wastewater metagenome | biome: rural village; feature: human; material: feces | host: Homo sapiens | place: El Salvador | collected 2013-01-14 ... | reverse complement strand
GCTGAACCGCTCTTCCGATCTGGTCCGGTCTCTCTGTTTAATTTTGGAGAGGGGGGAAAGTACACTATTGATGATCTTAAAAAGTTAGGTTCAGAAGTAGGAATGGAAGCAAGTGCTATAGACGGCGTATTGCTCAATCACGAGCGAATCTCTAGCACTAAGATACGAGAATATCTGTTTCATGGTCAGCTTGATCTAGCTAAAGAAGCTTTAGGTAGATACTATTCCATGTCAGGAATTGTCGTTCATGGAAATCAAATTGGACGAAATTTAGGTTTCCCTACAGCTAATGTGAATATTAACCGTAGAATTTCACCTCTAAGAGGTGTTTACGCTGTAAAAGTTCTGTCAAAAGTATCTCTTTATGATGGAATGGCAAACGTAGGTTACAGACCTACTGTAGTAGCAGGGCAGAACAAGGCTCTGCTTGAGGTAAATTTATTCAATTTCAAACAGGATCTGTACGGAGAGAGTATTAGAGTTTTCTTTATCAGTAAGATCCGCGATGAAGTAAAGTTTTCAAATATTGAAGTTTTGCAAGAACAGCTTTTAGCTGACAAAAAAAAGGCAAAAGAGATCCTTGCAAAACATAGTAACTACGAATTTTAAATTATTGTTTTTGGTAGATTGGAAAAATGGCTGATTACAAAAGTACTTTAAACCTTCCTAATACCGCATTTCCAATGCGAGGTAATTTAGCTCAGCGTGAGCCTGGTATGTTACAGGACTGGGAGAAGCGTTGTCTTTATAAGAAGATCCGCACTGCAAGAGCAGGTGCAAATATGTTTATTCTGCATGATGGTCCTCCATATGCAAACGGCAATATTCATATTGGTCATTCAATTAACAAGGTTTTAAAGGACATTATTGTAAAGTCAAAGACATTATCTGGCTTTGATTCTCCATATGTTCCAGGTTGGGACTGTCATGGTCTTCCTATTGAAGTTAAAGTTGAAAGCTTAATTGGTAAGCCTGGTGTTAAGGTTGATGCTGCAACCTTCAGAAAAGAGTGCCGTAAGTATGCACAGAGTCAGGTTGACGGTCAGAGAAAAGATTTCAAACGTCTAGGTGTTTTGGGTGATTGGGATAACCCATATCTAACTATGAACTACAAGACCGAAGCTGATACCTTAAGAGGTTTAGGTAAGGTTATCGCAAATGGTCACTTCGTACGTGGCCTAAAACCTGTTTACTGGTGCATGGACTGTCAGTCAGCATTAGCAGAAGCTGAAGTTGAGTATGCTGATGTTAAATCAGATTCTATCTATGTTCGATTTGCAAGCACCGATGATGACAAGGTATTAGCTACCTTTAATGCACAAGGCAAAGGTGAAGGTCCTATCTCATGCGTAATTTGGACTACCACTCCATGGACTTTACCTGCTAACAGAGCAATCTGTATGAATGAGCAGTTAAAGTATGTTTTAGTTCAGGTTAAGACAGAAAAGGGCACAGAACGTTTCATCATGGCTGCAGATCTTGTTGAGACCGTGATGAAAGAGTGTGGTATAGAAGAATACTCAATTTTAGGTGACGAGGTTTCTGGCAAGGCTTTAGAGTTACAGAAATTCCACCATCCATTCTTAAATTTTGATGTTCCTGTGATCTTAGGTGCTCACGTAACTCTAGAAGCTGGTACTGGCTGTGTTCATACAGCTGGTGGTCATGGTCTAGATGACTATAACGTATCAGTAAAATATGGATTAGAGATTTACAATCCAGTAGGACCTGATGGTTGCTTTAAGGATGATGTTGAGTACTTTGCTGGTCTTAACGTATTAAAGGCAAATCCTAATGTAATTGAAGTTCTGAAAGAGAAGGGCGCTTTAGTAAAACTAAAGGTAATCTCTCACAGCTATCCACACTGCTGGCGTCATAAGACTCCTGTAATCTTCAGAGCAACTCCTCAGTGGTTCATCTCAATGGATGCTAAGGGCCTGCGTGCTAGAGCATTAGAAGAGATTAAGAAGACCAAGTGGATCCCTGCTTGGGGGCAGAACCGTATTGAGGCAATGGTAAAACAGCGTACTGACTGGTGTATTTCTCGTCAGAGAACCTGGGGTATGCCATGTGCCGTTCTAATCAACAATGAGACTAATGAGATCCATCCTGATACTCCTGCAATCATCGAGAAGGTTGCAAAGGCTGTTGAAAAAGATGGTATTCAGGCATGGTGGGATCTTAAGGTTGAAGATCTGATTGGTCCTGAAGAGGCAAAACACTATCACAAAGATCCAAATACTCTAGACGTTTGGTTTGATTCTGGTTCAACTCACTTCTCAGTAGTTGATCAGCGTCCTGAGTTTAATCATCACAGCGCTGACTTATACCTAGAAGGTTCAGATCAGCATCGTGGCTGGTTCATGTCTTCATTGATGCTGTCAGTTGCAACTAAAGATAAGGCACCATACAAGCAGGTTCTAACCCACGGCTTTACCGTTGATGGTCAGGGCCGCAAGATGTCTAAGTCATTAGGTAACGTTATTGCTCCACAGGAGATCATCGACAAGTTAGGAGCTGATGTTTTACGTCTATGGATTGCATCAAATGACTACACCGGTGATATGGCTGTATCACACGAAATCTTTAAGCGTTCTTCAGATGCTTATCGTCGTGTACGTAACACTGTAAGATTCTTGCTTGCAAACTTAAATGGCTTCAATCCTGAGACTGATAAGGTTGCATTTAATGATATGGTTGAGTTAGATAAGTGGGCAGTATCTCTGACCTCAAAGACTCAGAAAGAATTATTAAAGTGCTATGAAGAGTATGACTTCCACAAGGTTGTTCAGATCTTAATGAACTTCTGTTCAATTGAGTTAGGTTCATTCTACTTAGACATCATCAAGGATCGTCAGTACACAGCTAAGGCTGACAGTGCTGCTCGCCGTTCATGTCAGAGCGCTTTATATATTATTGCTGAAGCTTTAATCCGTTGGATTGCTCCTATCCTGTCATTTACTGCTCAGGAAGCGTGGGAAGCAATGCCTGGCAAGAGAGATGAATTCGTATTTACCTCAACTTGGTATGACGATTTACATGAGATTGATGAGTCTTCAGAGTTCAATTCTGAGTACTGGGCTAGAATGTTAAACTTCAGAAATGAAGCTAACAAGGCAATCGAAACAGCACGTAACAACGGCGTAATTGGTGGTTCACTAGAAGCTGAGCTTAAGATTTACGCAAAGGGCCAGTTATTAGAAGACTTAAAGAAGATTGAATCTGAGTTATGCTTCGTTCTAATCACTTCTAAGGCAATCGTATCTGATGAAGAAGCTCCAGCTGAAGCCTTCAAGTCAGAAGTTTTAGATTGCGCATTCTCCGTTGAGAAATCAAATGCTAAGAAGTGCGAGCGTTGCTGGCATTATGAAGAAAGCGTTGATGCAGATCCAGAGTTCCCTGGCTTATGCAAGCGTTGCGTTCAGAATGTTAAGTCAACCGGCGAAATCAGACATTTTGCATAAAGATACATTATGTCATTTACAGTAAATAACAATGGAAGCAAGTTCCTTTTATGGAGCTTGCTTGTAGTTGTCCTAGATCAACTAACAAAATACCTAATTGTCAGCACTATCCCAGTAAACTCGATTGGCTACAGGGTGGCGCCTTTCTTTGACATTATTCATGTTCATAACGAAGGCGCTGCTTTTAGCTTTCTAGCTTCAAGTGGTGGTTGGCAAAGGTATTTCTTTATGTTGATAGCTGTGACCATCAGCATTGCACTATTCATTGCTCTATTGCGTACAAGTAAAGAAAAGAAGTGGACATGTCTTGCTATATCTCTTGTAATAGGTGGCGCAATAGGTAATCTTATCGACAGAGTTTGTTTGTCATATGTAGTTGATTTTCTTTTGTTCTACATCAAGACAGACTCATTCTCCTACTATTACCCAGCATTCAACGTAGCAGATATCGCTGTTTGTTGTGGAGCCGGTTTACTCATTATCATCGGTTTCTTTGGTAAAGAGAATAAAGAGAGTAAATAGGAATGCCATTTCAGTTAAAGATTGCCAAATCAAGAGGTATGTGTGCAGGTGTTGAGCGTGCCATCAGTGTAGTGCAAAAAGCAATAGAACAGTATGGTCAAAATAAAGTTTGGGTATTGCATGAAGTTGTACACAACAGGCATGTTGTAGACGATTTAAGAAAGGCAGGTGCTCACTTTGTTGAAACACTTTCAGAAGTACCTCATGGATGTGTGTTAATTTTTTCAGCACACGGTGTTGGCATTAAGACTGAAAATGAGGCTAAAGCTTTAGGGGTTAAAGTAATCGATGCTACATGTCCAGTTGTTACTGCTATTCATAAAAAAATGAATAGAGCAGGTAACAACAATCAGGATGTGGTAGTTATCGGACACAATGGACATCAGGAAGTAGCAGGTACTATAGGTCAATATACTGGTTCACCTGATAAAGTCCATGTAGTAAATTCAATTCAAGATATCGAAGCTTTAAATATTGACGGAGAAAATGCTTTCTTTGCCACACAAACTACTTTAAGTGTTGATGAAACTCGACATGTTGTAGAAGCTTTAAAGAAAAAATATCCAAAAATTATCGGCCCAAAGGCTGACGATACCTGTAGAGCAACTCAGGTTCGACAGAACGCGGTGCGTGACTTAGCAAAAGTCTGTGATCTCGTGTTGATAGCAGGCAGTTCTAATTCATCAAATTCAAACAGACTAAAGGAAGTTGCTATTAGCGAAGGTACTAATGCATACCTGATTGATGATAGTTCTATGATCGATCTTAAATGGTTTGAGAATGTCTCATCTGTGGGTATCAGTGCAGGTGCTTCAGCTCCTGAATATGTTGTGTCTGAAATTGTTGAGTTTTTATGTGCCCATGGAGCAGTCAAAGTTGATGAATTTGGCTGCGATTTAAAAGAAAAAAGCTTCCCACTACCTAAGGAAGTAAGTATTTAACCTTAAAGGTAAGATAATACCAGACCTTTTATAGGTCATTTGAGTACTTTAAGGAGAAACAAGTGAAAGACTCTTCTAAATGCTTGCACGCAGGCTATACTCCTAAAAATGCTGGTCCTCGTGTAATGCCAATTGTGCAAAGCACAACCTTCCGTTTTGATAGCACCAAAGCTATTGCTGATCTTTTTGATTTAAAGACTTCTGACTATTTCTATACAAGACTTGGCAATCCAACTTGCGGTCATGTTGAAGAAAAGATAGCAGCTCTAGAAGGTGGTGTAGGTGCGATGCTGACCTCATCAGGACAAGCTGCAACACTAACAGCTGTACTTACTATAGCAAAAGCTGGTGATCATATTCTGTGTAGCTCCACAGTGTATGGCGGTACATTCAATTTAATGGCTGTAACTTTCAAGAGAATGGGTATTGATGTAACCTTCTTTGAACAGTCAGAGTCAGATGAAGAAATCGAAGCTAAGATTCAGGAGAACACTAAAGCAGTCTTTGGTGAAACCATTGCAAATCCTGCTTTGACCATCTTTGATATTGAAAGATTTGCAAAACTTGCTCACAAGCACCATTTACCTTTAATTGTAGATAACACCTTTGCAACTCCATGTCTTTGCAAGCCATTTGAGTTTGGTGCTGATATTGTGGTTCATTCAACTACCAAGTACTTAGATGGTCATGCTGTACAGGTTGGTGGCTGCGTAGTAGACAGTGGTAATTTTGATTGGGCAGGTTCTGGCAGATTCCCTGAGTTTACAACTCCAGATGATTCATATCATGGTCTTGTTTATACCAAAGCCTTTGGAAAGGCAGCTTTCATTGTCAAAGCAAGAGTGCAGATCATGCGAGATTTAGGTTGCTGTCAGACAGCACAAGGTGCGTTCTACTTAAATTTAGGTATTGAAACTCTACCTTTGAGAATTGTAAAACACTCACAAAATGCTTTAGCTGTTGCTAAGCACTTAGAGTCACATCCTAAGATTGAAAAGGTAATTTATCCAGGTTTAGAGTCAAATCCTGATTATAAGTTAGGTCAGAAGTACTTAAAGGATGGCTTATGCTCTGGTGTTTTATCACTAGTAATTAAAGGTGGTAGAGAAGCTGGAGCTAAGTTTATTGACAGTGTAGTAATGTCATCTCCTGAAGTGCATGTAGCAGATATTAGAACCTGTCTGTTACATCCTGCAACCTCAACTCACAGACAGTTATCTGATGCCCAGTTAATTGAGTGTGGTATTACACCAGGCTTAGTTCGTCTGTCAGTAGGCATTGAAGATCTTGAGGACATTATTGCTGATCTTGATGCTGCGCTAGCTAAGGTTTAGTTGTAGCCATTAATGTCTAGTTAATTTCAATATAGGTGGAGACTTTCTTGTCTCCACTTTCAATTACAAACTCTCCAACTTTTACCCCAAGATTTGACAGATCATAAACTCGAATTTGGCCTACAATTTCATTACCGCATTTTAGAACACGTCTTTTCGAAACTTCGTCAGAGCCTAATTTAATACGGTTTAGACTTACCTTAATAGGTGTGCCATAACCTAAGACATAGACAGATACAGATGATGTATAAACGCGTCTGATACCCACAGCTAGTACTTTTTCTACATTCTTAATCTTAAGCTTGTTATAGCGAGAGCATAAGTAGTTATCAGTCTCAGCAAAAGAGGATGCTGAAAACAATAAGAGAAAAGATAAAAGCAGGGTATATAGCAGTTTTTTCATCAAAATCTCGGCTTGAAGTTTTGGTTTATGCATAAACAAAAGCCTCAGAAACCTTAGAGGTAACTGAGGCTTTATCTAAATTTTAAGCAAAAATTTAGAGATTTTCCATTTCTTTTAGCTGAGCTTGCACCTTAGCTAACTGGGTCTTGTTAAGCTCTAACTGAGCCTTAGCGCCTTCAATGATCTTGGCAGGAGCTTTAGATACGAAAGCTTCGTTAGAGAGCTTGCTCTCACCAGACTTGATGTTACCTTCAAGTTTAGCAATCATAGTCTTTAGACGCTTGATCTCTTCATCCTTATTAACAACATCAGTCATAGCGAAAAGAATTTCTGCATTACCGATTGGCTTTGCAACACTTGGAGGAAGCTCATCATTTGTGCCTACAAACTTAACAGGCTCGATATTAGCTAAATCTTTCATGAAGATGAAGTTCTCTTGAGCACAAGTTTTCTCTGCATCTGATGCGCCACGCATCATAGGAGCTAAAGTTACAGAAGGAGCAACCTTCATTTCAGCTCGTAAGTTACGTACTGTAGTAGCAAAGTCCTTGATGAAAGCAATATCTTTTTCAGCATCAGCGTCAGCATCAAAGTCTGAAGCTACAGGGTAAGCAGCATTGATAATGGTCTTATCCTGATTTAACTTACCAACCATAGGAGCGGTCTGCTGCCAGATTGTTTCTGTTAAGAATGGCATTACAGGATGAGCTAATCTCATAACAGATTCTAGAACTTCAACTAGAGTGTAAGCTGTAGCATTCTTTTGAGCATCAGTTGCTTTATCTGACTTTAAGATAGCCTTGGTGAACTCAAGATACCAGTCGCAGTACTCGTTCCAAATGAACTCATAGATGTTTGAAGCAACCTGATCGAATCTGAATGCATTGATTGATGCGGTAACATCCTCGATTGCCTTTCTCATCTTTGAACGGATGAACTTATCTGCAAGAGATAAATCAGAAACATTAGGTTTAGTTAGCTTCTTCTCACCTACGTTCATCAATACGAATCTTGAAGCATTCCAAATCTTGTTACAGAAGTTTCTGTAACCATCAAGACGCTTCATATCCCAGTTGATGTCACGACCATTTGATGCAAGAGCACAAAGAGTGAAACGCAGTGCATCTGTTCCGTGAGGTGCGATTCCATCAGGGAACTGTTTTGCAGTACGTTTAGCAATCTTTTCAGCCATCTGAGGCTGCATCATGTTAGCTGTGCGCTTTTGAATTAAGGTATCTTTATCAATACCATCAATCATGTCTAAAGGATCTAGTACGTTACCTTTAGACTTTGACATCTTGTTACCTTCTTCATCTCTGATAAGACCGGTTACATAAACGGTCTTGAACGGTACTTGAGGATTGCCATTTTCATCTTTCATGAAGTGCATGGTCATCATGATCATACGAGCAACCCAGAAGAAAATAATGTCAAAACCGGTAACTAGAGCTGAAGTTGGGTGGAACATCTTTAGCTCTTTGGTGTTATCAGGCCAACCTAAAGTTGAGAAAGTCCATAGAGCTGAAGAGAACCAAGTATCTAAGACATCAGGATCTCTTGTAAGTTTTACATCTGCTGAGAGTTTGTACTTAGTACGAACTTCTTCTTCATTATGAGCTACATAAACCTTACCGTTCTCGTCATACCAAGCAGGAATTCTGTGACCCCACCATAACTGACGAGAAATACACCAGTCCTGAAGGTCATTCATCCAAGAGTAGTACATATTAGTGTATTGAGCTGGAACGAACTTAATTCTGCCGTCCTTAACAGCTTCGATAGCAGGCTTGCCTAAAACGCTAGCACGAACATACCACTGATCGGTTAGCATAGGCTCGATAGGTACACCGCCACGGTCACCAAAAGGCTGTGAGAGGTTGTGATCTTCGATATGATCTAAAAGACCTAAAGCTTTTAAGTCTTCAACAATCTTGTCACGAGCTTCAAATCTATCTAAGCCTCTGTAAGCCTCAGGAATATAGCTTGAAACCTCATCTGTAGGATTGCCATTGGAATCGAAAACTTCAGCTTCATCTCTAATGTGAGCATCCTCAGTTAGAATGTTTAACATAGGAAGTTTCTGTCTCTTTCCTACAGCATAGTCGTTGAAGTCATGAGCAGGAGTGATCTTTACGCAACCAGTACCTGTGGTCATATCAGCATGGATATCAGCTACAACAGGGATCTTTCTACCAACTAAAGGTAACTCTAAGAACTTACCTACAATTGATTTAAATCTTTCATCTGAAGGGTTAACAGCAACAGCGCTATCACCTAATAAGGTTTCAGGTCTTGTGGTTGCGATTAAAACGTAATCTTTACCATCTGAAGTCTTAACACCGTCAGCTAACTTGTACTTGATGTACCACATGAAGCCTTTGACGTCTTTGTTTTCAACTTCAAGATCTGAAATAGCAGTACGCAGTTTAGGATCCCAGTTAACTAGTCTCTTACCGCGATAAATCAGGTCCTCGTCGTATAATCTTACGAATACTTCTAAAACAGCTTTTGAAAGACCTTCGTCCATGGTGAATCTTTCACGAGTCCAATCTACAGAAGCTCCTAATCGTCTCATCTGACGGGTGATGGTACCACCTGACTGCTCTTTCCATTTCCAAATTCTTTCAATGAACTTTTCACGACCTAAATCGTGTCTGGTTAGATTTTCTTCTTTAGCTAACTTTCTCTCAACTACCATCTGAGTTGCGATACCAGCATGGTCGGTACCACACTGCCATAAGGTGTTATCACCTTTCATCCTGTGGTATCTGATTAAGGTATCCATGATGGTCTGCTGGAAAGCGTGACCCATGTGTAATGAACCGGTTACATTAGGAGGAGGTAATGCAATTGAATAAGAATCTTTTGATTCGTCATAACTTGGTTTAAAAAAGCCTTCTTTTTCCCATTTCTGGTAAGTAGAGCTTTCAAAATTTTCAGGGGTATAGGTCTTTTCCATATCCATAGTAAAAATGCCTTGAAATCTTTTTTTTATAAGTGCAAAAAATTTTGATTATTTTAACACTTTTTGCGCTTTCTCTCATCTATAAGTAGAGGGTAATAGATATTTACTTGTACCATTATGCACAAAAGAAAGGAGAAAGGGGGTAAATACAAGTAAATTCAACTAAAAATGGCAATTAGACCATACAAAATTGAAAATTTGAGCTATGACCTACAAAAATTGCATGCTACATTCGATAAAACTAATAGTTAGGTTACAATTAGCACCAATTTAAGTGTGTGAATAATAAGAGTCAATGGAAATAATCTTAGCTAAATACTATAAAAAACTCGTTTTCTTGGGAGCGTTCGTGCTCACAAGTTTAGTCTTTTTGCTTGCAACTTTATATTTGAGTGGAACTTTTGTAAAAGTTGTAGATGAGAAGAATCATGCCATTGGTGTTGAGAGAATGATTAACCTTTCAAACGAGATGGTAAAGGACTATAACATTATTTTTCAGCACACCAATAAGCTAGCAGCTTACATTGAGGCACATCCAAACGATTCTTTAAAGCAGATGGAAGACTTCGTACAGACTGTTTTAATGCCTCGTGATTTGGCCTCTTTCTTAGGTCCTCAGATCGGAAGAGCGTCGTGTAGGGAAAGAGTGTAGATCTC
>ERZ1032078.1082-NODE-1082-length-10369-cov-5.412934_pt1 | contig 10369 bp, 4 predicted proteins | sample MGYA00517101_ERZ1032078 | MGnify/ENA primary metagenome ERZ1032078 (study PRJEB33719, sample SAMN04261301) | wastewater metagenome | biome: rural village; feature: human; material: feces | host: Homo sapiens | place: El Salvador | collected 2013-01-14 ... | reverse complement strand
CAGGCCCGATGGGACGGCTACCGAGCCGCCAAGATGGCGTCGATGAGCGTCAGTACGCCCCCGTCGTTGTTGCTCGGAATGCGCCACTTGGCATGCGCGTTCATGTGCTCCTCGGCGTTGTCTACGATAAAGCTGTGACCGACGCGCTCGAGCATGGGGATGTCGTTGTACGTGTCGCCCACGGCTGCTGCATCGGCGATATCAATGCCGAGCTTCTCGCACAGGTGCGCCACACCGGCGCCCTTGTCCACGCCCAGGTTCATAAAGTCGATCCACTCGCGGCCGGCAAAGCCGACAGCTGTTAATAAGGATAATCTCAAAGAGGCTGCATACACCCTTACCGGCGATGCCAACACTCTTAGCGAGTGCTACATCTCTGACATGAAGACAGTAAAAGAAGCTGACTACAGCAAGAAAGCTGTAGCAATGAGCTTCCGTCATCTCACCAGCAAGGTGCGCATGGCTCTCTACGAGAATGTACCCGGCTATGTTATCAGCGACGTAAAGTTCTATAATGTAGCAACAGGTGGCACGGGTAGTGACCAAGGTACTCTCTTCGGCAAATTCAACAACAAGGGTACCCTTACTGTGTATTTCCCGACTACAGGTACAGATAATTCAAGCAAGGCAGACTACAACAAGGCTCATGTAAAGTTTGCCTCGACAGAGGCTGATGCAACTGTTTCGTCAAAGGAGTTTGGCAAAGTCAACTACAACAATCAGGTTGAGGGCCAGATAGCAGCTAACAAAGGCTTCTTGAGCCAGACATCAACAGAGCCTTCCTACTGCGGTGCAACAGCAAAGGAATATCTGAAAGTCCTCCCCGCTGAAGGCAAGAGCATGCCAGCAACACTGCGCATCGACTATAAGCTCACAGCTACCGACGGCACAGGTGAGACAATCAACGTGACGGGCGCCACAGCAACCGTTCCTGCAAAATACACAGAATGGAAGCCGGGCTATGCTTACACTTACATCTTCAAGATTTCTCAGAAGACCAACGGTTCTACAGGTGGCAACGATAAAGGTTTGACAGCCATCAGCTTCGACGCTGTTGTTGTTGACGATGAAGCTAACGGACTGCAGCAGACCATCACGACAGATTCTGATCCGTCTTTCACAACATACGGATTCAAGGACGGCAAGGTTACAACCGATGGTGACGAATACAAGAACGGCACCGACATCTACGCTACTGTTCACGTTCCTGCAACAGAAACGAAGGCAGCAACAACAGCTGCTCCTCAGAATCTCTACACCGTGACCATTGAGCCTGGTGCTGCCCAGACCATTAACGAGGCAAGCGTGGCCAACGCTCTTGTAAACGGCAAGAAGAATGACGATGCTACAACATGGACCGTCACCGACGCTAACGGCAAGAAGATGATTGTGACCAAGGCTTCAGGCGAGACTGTAAAGAAGGTTCCGACAGAAGACGGCCACGACCTCGACGTCAACGCTCTCAAGTGGACAGGTAATGTTACAGATCCAGCAACTGAAACCTTCTACGCTGTAGAATACATTAATGGTACAAAGAAGAGCTACAAGATCGTAAAGGTCGTAAAGTAAGTTTACATAACGTATAAACTTATACCCATCCCTTAATCGCCGAGGGTGCATCAATCCAAAACATTGACGCACCCTCGACATTCGTTGTTAATTATTCCACAAGAAGTTATGCTGTCATCACGCATTTTTTCTTTGTTGCTATGCTTGTCGCTATGCCTTTGTTTCTCCTGCTCTCCTTCGGCGCAGGACGAACCCATAGTGCCCAATCCCGACGCACCCACAACGAGCATTGCCTTTGGCAGCAACAACGGCAAATGGCAGGATGCGCAGACCACACGAGGTGCCGGCAACGGCCTCGAAACACTTTTCACTTCGTTCCGCGTCTGGGGATATAAGACCGTATCAGACGTTTCCGCCTTGTCGTCTTCACAGATTGTGATGGACGGCTATAAGGTTGTTTTCACTCAGGGCAGCGCGGGCAACACCACCTCCAACACTGCCGACTGGGAATACGTGGGCATCGAGAACCCAATTCTCGCCATTCCGCAAACCATAAAATACTGGGACCATTCAGCCACAAGCTATCGCTTCTTCGCTTACAGTCCCTTCCGTTCTGATGTCACCGTCACCACCCCGACCACCGCTGACCCCAACGTCAGCCTCTGCTTTCCTTTTGAATATTCCGATGTTGCCACCGCCATATCGTCACCATACGCCAGCCGTCTCTGGCTTGCCACCCCATCCTCCAACGGCACATCAGCCTCATCGCCCGCTTACGGCTCGTGCGTGACGCTCACCTTCGCCCCCATCATCGCCAAGGTGCGCTTCCGCTTCATTTATCCCAACGGCACGAAGGGCGTCACAATGAGGAACATACAGTTCGGCGACAGCCGCTTCCTTGACAACACTTCCAAGGCAGACACCCCTCTCCGTGGCACCATCTCAGCCTCCTATCCCCTTACCGGCATACCGTCAAGCCTGCTGCCCGTCATCACGATGACACCAGCGTCGGCCAATGCCACTGGTCAGCTCCTACTCACCGTCCCCTACGAGGAGCCGTCGGACGCTGTTCACATCCTCACGGACCCCACGCTCTATCAGAAATGGTATTACGTGCCGCCCCTCGCCAACATTCCCTACGCTCAGGGCGCTTACACCATAACAGCCACCATCAGCGGAAAGAAGGTGTCGGCCACCGTTCCGGCGCAGTACATGCAATGGAAGGCTGGATGCCAATACACTTACATCTTCAAGTTGTCTGACGTTGGCGACAACATCACTTTCGCCGACATGCAAGTGGAGCAATGGCTCCCAGGTGCCGAAATCAAGAACGAAGGCAACGGCACACACGACTGGTAGAAACATCTATATATGATAACAAACATGAAGCATTTCACTTCCATAGCAGCGATGGTCTCTCTCGCAATCCTCAGTGCTTGCGACGCTTCCGACATGCCCATTCAGCCTGCCGACAGCTACGACTACATCACCTTCGCCGTACAGTCGCAGAAGATTCTCACCCGCACCAATCCCTACGAAGCATACGATCCGCAACGCCATCCTGCCACGATGGGCGTCTTCGGCTATCAGGACCTCAATTACTCCGCCCCCATCTTCCTTAACGAAACAGCCACATACGACGCTTCCACGCAGAGCTGGCCTACGGAGACGCCAAAGCGATGGGCTGATTATCCCAACGCATCCTCGTTCAACTTCTTTGCATACATGCCTTATTCGGCAGAAGCGACGCTGACCCCCACCCTTAACGGCGCCCTCACAATCGCCTTCCCTTTCGCCATGGAGAACGCCACGTCGCCCGTCATCTTCGACACGAAGGCAGCCCCCATCATCTGCGCTCAACCCGTCAACAAGGAAAGAATCGGCACGGAGAATGCAGACCGCGTCATCAACCTGAAGTTCGACCAGACCCTTACCGGCTACAGTCTGTCCTTCCGACTCGACGCCAAGATGAACGCCATCCGACATTTCCGCATACATAGCGTCTTGCTCTCAGGCACTCTCGCCACATCGTGCACCATCGCACGCTCTTACACATGGAACAACAGCACCAATAGTTGGACTGCCTCTGCCATAAAATGGAATGACGTCAATCGTGCGACGTTCGTCGATACACCCATCCCCTACAAGGGCTACAACAGCGAGGCGTACGACGATTCCACGAAGACTGCCATCGTCACCTCTGCCGGCTATACGCAATGGGGTGCCAACTTCTACACCATCCCCGATACTGATTTCCAACCCGTCATCACCGTCAATTACGACGTGGAGCTCATAGCCAAGGACGGCACGACGGTGGTCACACGAAAGGACGTCACCTCCAATATAGTCCTTAACAAGGGCAATTTCAGTAGCCTCGCAACGGGCAAAACAGCAATGATAAACCCCATCCGCATCCTCATACAACCTCGTTATCTGTATGTGCTGGCAGATCAGGATGCCTATACGGGCCATCTGCTGATAGATTGATTTTAGGACATGACAAACCGTTATTCTTCCATATAAGCACTTGAAAATGAACTTACATTTCTCAAATTGTATATATCGTAGACTCTTCTTATTTACCCTCCTGCTTGTATGCGCACAAACGGTGATGGCGCAGCAGGACTCCACTGTCGACACCGAACCGAAGGTGTATGGCGATGTGTATGACGGCACGCCTTACTATGCCGACAGCTATGAGGCAGGCGACGGATCGAAGGAAAACCCGTACCTTATCAGCAACGACATGCAGCTGGCTAAGCTTGCACACGACGTAAACAACGGCAAGACGTTCTCAGGCAAATACTTCAAGCTTACTAAGGACATCGACCTTAGCCAAGCGTTGTGGACTCCTATTGGCTCATGGAACCCAAAAACACCTAATTTCTTTGCCGGTAAGTTTGACGGCGACGGCCACAAGATAAGCAACATGCACATCTGCTGGACCAATGCAGAGGGCCAGGAGGCATCATGGGGTCTCTTCTCGCGTCTGGCAGGAACAGCTGCCAACGAGGAGGGCTTCGCCTGCGTCACCAACCTTGTCGTCGACAATGCCTGCGTGGAGAAGACGAAGGGTTATCGCCCCGTAGGCAGCGGTACCATCAAGCTTGGTGTCGTTGCTGCCGACCTTACCCAAAACGCAGAGATAAGCAACATCATCATACGCAACTCAAAGGTTACGGACAACGAGGAAGCGTATGACGTTAACAGCGTTTACCGCATAGGTGGTATCGTGGGCTACATCAACGGCGGTTATCACCGCATATTCAACATCTCTGCCGACGTCAGCATGAATATGCACAAGAACGCCACATGCAAGAAATCGGGCACCATATCTGGCGGTATCGGTTGTGCCACCAGCTTCTCCAAGAACACATATACCATCCTTCCCACCAACATCTATGTGCATGGTCCCGGCATCATAACAAACGGCAGCAACAGCAAGGGAAGCGTCATTGCCTTCTATGGCAGCTCATACCAGAAGATTTTTCCTGCATCCAATAAGGCTACATTATATTACTCTCATGCCAATGCCGTATCTGGCTCAGCCAACTACAGCGACGGAACGGAGCATGAACCCAACGACACCGACACCACAACGGGCAAGTCGTTCGGCAAGACTTTCACCGAAATAGCCAACGCTTACATCAACGACAAGAAGCTCGACCGCAAGACGTGGGCTTACTCCGCTACGTCCAACAGCTTTGCTTTCAGCTCCATAGCTCTTAAGATGGAGCGTGGCAAGGAGGATGTGCTTACCGTCGTTGACGAAGAAGGCAATGCCATGAAGGACGTATACGACTGGTATGTGTCGCACGGCGACGCTGAGCCGGTGAAGGTAAACACCGACAAGCTCAATCCATTCACCCTACAACGTCAGACATACGCCCAGTCGGTGTATGCCACCGACGGCAACGCCACCACCAATACTCTCATCGTAAACCCCATCACGCTTACGGCAAGTCTTACGACAAGCAAGAGTGATTTCACCGTCAACGTCACCAACGACTCCGAGGAACATCTCTCCAACGAGGAGCTGGGCCTGGATATCACCTACGAATGGTATAACGGAACGGAGCGCCTGACCTCCATCCCCACTTCGCAGAACATCGTAACGCGCCCTACGGACAGTTCCAAAGGACGCAAGTATTACTGTAAGGTTACGGTTAAGAGCGGCTCATCAGTATTGCTTGAGAAATACGTGAATGTTTCGGTCGTGGTTTATCTCTGCCCCGCCGGTGTAACCACGTCTGACGGCAAGACATACGCCAAAGGAACAGACAATCTTACGGACGACTCATGGGGCTACACTCCCGACAAGCCTATGCTTACATGGAAGGGAGCCTACAGCAAGCTGTCAGCCAAAGGTTCGTGGGACGAGAACACCATCGTCCTCATGGGCACCAGTTCTTCCAACACCACCCTTGCCGGTTTCTGCCTCACTCAAAACTATAAAGGCGAGAACCTTCTTACGTACGATGACTGGGCAAATGCAAAGCGCAACACTCCCCAGCTCTTCCGCAATACCACCATCACGGGCAAGTGGGACAAGGACTACGAAGGCAAGATAGAGATTTGGGGAGCGTCAAAAGGTCTGCCCATCTGGGGAGACACCCGCTTCGAGAACCTTACCTTCGCCATGAACGGCGGCGACAGCTATAAAATCATCTACTGCCAGTATAACAACATCCTCATGGATGAGGGCATCCGCATGACGGGATTCAGCCATAACTCACCCGACTACGGCACCATCGACGGCGCCGTGACCAACGCCCTGCACATCTTCGGCGGCATCAACAACGACGGCCGCTTCTATCCGCTCAACAATCCGGACAGCATCGCAGCCTTTAATGCTTCCATGCCTCATGGCAAGGAGGGATTCAGCATCAGCGTCAAGTCCGGCTTCTATTCCTGTATCAGTGCCGGAGGTCGTCAGTCGGTCACAGTCGTAAACGGCGCACCTGCCAAGCAGAACGGCATTATGGGCACACCCCAACAGCCCATCAAATGTACCATCGACATCGACATTGACCGTACATGGAACGACCTCCACAACGAGCAACGTATGGTGACGATGAACGACAGCACAAAGAGGCTGAGCGCCAACGACTATGACGCCGGCGTCATCCTTGCCGGCAACCACGAGGGCGCCATGTATGCCGACGTCGACATTATCATCAGAAGCGGCAAGGTGGCTCGTGTTGTCAACGGCACGCTGGGTGCCCAGACCGAGCTGACGCTGCCTTACAACGGCAAGACCTACAACGTGCCCTGCAATACGTTCATGGGTAGAGCCAACATCACGCTCGATCCGTCGTCGTCCGTCAACAACAAGGACGAATACACCGACAAGCGTGTCATCATAACCGAGCTTTACGGTGGCAGTACCGGTCGTGGACATACGGGCAACGTGGTGGTCAACAATCCCTTCTACGGCATCAGCACCGTAACCATCAACGGCGGCACCTTCGAGATTCTGCCTGAGAAAAACGACAAGAAGGACAACATTCTCTGCGGCATCTTCGGAGCCGGTGCAGGCGGTATGAACGGCATCGGATATGGCGACGGCGCTGCCGACACGCACACCCCTGACCAACGCATTCCTTACTGGAACGACAACAGGGACGTGATGCTCTACGGACCATACGCCACAGCCAAGAACCGACTGGTGAGCTATCATTGCTACAACACTGACACTCAGGACTTCACAGACGTAAGCCCCATGGACACACGCTCTGTGATTGTGATCAATGGCGGTGAGTTCGGTTACGATTCCGCACCCATTGACGGCATCTATGGTGGCGGCAGCGGCTTTATGAGCAAGAGTCTGTGGACCAAGAAAGCAGCCACACCAAGCCAATTCGGAGGCAATGTGTATGGCAACGGCAATGCTACTGACATCGTAACGTCACTAACCATCAATGGCGGCGAGTTTTATTGTCAGAAGGGAGTGTTCGCAGGAGGACGAGGCACCGACTACTTCTTCTCTACAAACGCTTACGGTGGCAACAACAGCAACTATAAGGAGCTGGGCAAGACCTACGGCAACGTGGAGCTAAACATTACTGGCGGCATCTTCCATTGCCCCATCTTCGGTGGTGGCTATGGCGTGGCTGACGCCAAGCAGCATGGCACGTCCAACGTAGAGACTCTCTCACACATGGCTCGCGTCTATGGAAAGTCTAATGTCAACATCCAGGGCGGCGTATTCTTTGACAACGTATACGGAGGCGGCGACATGGCAGTGGTGGAGAACCACGGCGACGCCACCAACGTAGTTATCAGCAGCAACGCTGACATCCGTGGCTCCGTGTTCGCAGGTGGCAACGGTCGTCGCCGGCGTCCTGACACACAGACATTCGCTAAGGACGACAATATGACGCAGCATCCCAACTCGGTGGGCTTGGTAATAGGCAACACCAACGTAAGCCTCACCGGCTCGGCAGAGCAGGCACCTTACGTATATGGCGACATCTTCGGTGGCGGCAATCTGGCTCAGGTAAGCGCCAACACAAACGTAAGCGTCTTTGCGGGCAACATGGCAGGTCAGATATTCGGCGGCGGCAACGGAGACATCACAAACGACACCGTCACCTCCGCCGACGTCCTCGGCAACACCAACGTCATGCTGGCGCAGGACGAAGGCGATATGGGCGGCGAGGGCGAACCCAATGAGAATAACAGTTTCTCCATCAATGTGATATGGAACCGCAAGTGGGATGCCACGAATAACCTCTTCTACGTGTGGGATTCTAACATCGAGGACTCCTCAGACGAGCCTGCCATTGAGGGAGCTGTATACAAGAAAGACGAGTTCTTTGCCAACGGCAAGTTCCTCAATCCTCATAACATCTACGGCGGCGGCAACCTTGCCTGTAACGTCGGCACTTATACTGATGCCAAAGGCATTCCAGCCAAGGGCACCGGACACGCCACCGTACTGGTACAGAAGGGTACTACTCCATACGAGCTACTCATGACAGAAGAATGGAAGCTCACGTATACGGACAACGACAATCCTCACTTCAGCGTATTCGGCGGAGGATACGGCACCCTGACGAAGGTGGGAAGCACCGACGTTACCGTCAACGTGGACGGCGACTACAGCAAGTATGACACTCATGCGGACAACAACAAGCAGCTCGTACATAAGAAGAATACAAGTGCATTGCCAGTGTTCGACAACTTAATGGGCATACCCAACTTCACAGTTTGGGGCGTGCTTGGAGGCGGTTATGCGGGCACCGTAGCAGACAGCACCAAGGTCACGGTGGACGGCAACACCTTCGTACATCGTGTGTTTGGTGGTGGCTTCGGCGATCCCGCGTCTACCGAGGACAACACAACGGGACAAATAGGCAGCAACACGGAGGTGTATGTGCGCGGTGCCTTTACGCACGGCGACGTGTTCGGCGGTGGTGCAGGTCTGAAGCCGGCGGCGGCATCGTCCGTACACTTCGTCAATGTGGCTCGCGTCTTCGGCACCACCAAGGTGGACATCTCAGACGACGCCGTCATATACGGCAATGTGTATGGCGGTGGCGACAACGCCAACGTGGGCGCATACGTGTCTGCCAAGCCTGCCACATATTACTCGCCCGACTCGCTTCTCAGCGTCTCAACACTCAATCAGACCGACGGTTCTTTCGTAAGCTACGAAGCTAAGGGCTATCGTTCGTTCGTCAATATCTCCGGTGGCACCGTCTTCGGAGAGGTATATGGTGGCGGCAAGGGTCTGAAGAAGGCAGAAGCTGACCAATACTATAACGTTGGACGCATCAACGGCAATACGCTCGTACACATCACAGACAGCAAGCCCGGCAACTTTACTGACAAGGACAACAACACTCCCTACATCTGGAATAACGTCTACGGCGGCTGTGCCTACGGCACGGTGGACGGCAATACGCTCGTACACGTCGAGGGCGGCATGCTCGGCAACTGTGTCTTCGGAGGCGGATATGGCGACGTGCACATTGACAACGAGCAGGATGAATCAGCCGAGGTGCTCGGACGCAAGGACCCGGAAGCCACCTACGCCAACATCCTCGGCAACACGAAGGTGCAGATGGACGGCGGCTCGTGGCTATGGAACCGCAGGGCTGACTTGCAAGGCAACATCACCACATGGACCGCGGCAGACGCTGACAGCAAACGCGTATGCAACAACAAAGAAGAGTTTATGCGTCTCGTCCTTACAATGGTTGCTGCCCAATCGCTTGACAGCATCACCGATACTGCAACCAAAGAAGTAATAAACCGAATCAGGAACGACAAGAACACGAGTCTCTTCTTCGATTTGGACAGACGCATGTTCACCAACCACCATAACATCTTCGGCGGCGGCAACCGTGCTTGCAAGGTGGGCACCACGGGAGACAACAACACGGGCAAGGCCGTGGTCATCGTCAATCATTCGCCCCTTGAGGACCTTAAGGACTCGAAGGGAAAGACCGTCAGCATGTTCGACATCACTTCGCTTCAAGGCATGTGCTGGTTCTTATGCTGTTCGGATGCGTTACGCCCGCAGTTCTCTGTGTTCGGAGCAGGATATGGCGTCAATACAGAAGTATGCAAGACGGAGGTTTATGCACAGCCCGGAACAAAGGTTGGCGACGAAGGCATTCTGACCATAGACGGCATCAAGTATCGCTATCTGAATCAGAACAAGGACTTTCAGACATATCTGAATCTGGAGTTTTCCATGCTTGATGACTACAAGAAAGTGTCGAAGGAAGAAAAGATGCTCTATTACGGCAGCTATGACGGCAGCGACGACGACCCTAACACGTTCCGACGTTATCACGCAAGCCGTCTGGCATGGATGACAGGCGCAAGCGGACTGACATTGCTTCAGATA
>ERZ1032078.1075-NODE-1075-length-10432-cov-6.710128_pt1 | contig 10432 bp, 8 predicted proteins | sample MGYA00517101_ERZ1032078 | MGnify/ENA primary metagenome ERZ1032078 (study PRJEB33719, sample SAMN04261301) | wastewater metagenome | biome: rural village; feature: human; material: feces | host: Homo sapiens | place: El Salvador | collected 2013-01-14 ... | reverse complement strand
GTTAACGTAGGTTGCCTTGTCAAACATAATTATACTATTAGGTTACAAATATAATAATAATGCATTGCAAAGTTAATAAATTCGAAAGAATAACCAAAACGCAACAGGCTTTTTATGTTTTATTATGAGATAAAGATACAGATATAACAGCATTTCGGATTAAATTTACATATTGTCATTTTTTGTGACAAACATATTGGCAATATGGCATAAATTGACTACTTTTGCAGACGAAAAACATCAACGAAAGGGACATTATGACTATTGACAGTAATACAGGACTGGTGCTTGAGGGCGGTGGCATGCGAGGAGTTTTCACAAGTGGCGTGCTCGACGGCTTTATGAAACACGACCTTTACTTCAAACATGTAGTGGCTGTTTCGGCAGGTGCGTGCAACGGTCTGTCGTATATGAGCCACCAGCCGCGACGTGCCCGCGTGTCAAACATCGACTATCTGGCGCGCTATGACTATATCGGTATGCGCCATTTCTTAACGCAAGGCTGCATATTGGATGCCAAACTACTGTACGACAAGTTTCCTAATCAGTATATCCCTTACGACTACGACACCTTCTTCGGCAGCGACGCCACCTTCGAGATGGTCACTACCAACTGCCTTACGGGCCGTGCCGAATATCTTCAGGAGTATCACGACCGCCAACGTCTTACCGACATAGCCCACGCTTCAAGCTCGCTGCCATTCGTATGCAAGATTGTCAACGTTGACGGAACGCCTATGCTCGACGGCGGCATTGTAGATTCGATACCCGTGATGCACTCCATTGAGACGGGACACAGCAAGAACGTACTCGTACTGACACGCAACCGTGGCTATCGACCATCTGGACGCGACCACAAGATTCCACATTTTATATATAAGAAATATCCTCGTCTGCGCGTAGCGCTGAGCCGACGAATTGAAGCTTATCGCCAACAGCTTGAACTGGTGGAACGACTTGAAGACGAAGGAAAGATTATATGCATCCGTCCCGAACGACCGATGGAGGTGACACGAATGGAAAAGGACACCGCCAAACTCGAACGGTTGTATGAAGAAGGCTTTGCATTGGGCGAACGGTTCAGCATTGAGCATAAAGGAGAACTTATATAAGGCTCACCAACTTTCATATTGAATATAAATGCCATTTTATATTATATTAAAACAGCATTTATATTACTGAACTTTCGCAAGTTCAGAGAATTCAGAAGTTAAAGGAGTTAAGAAGTTAAGCCAAATGCTTACAATGCTATATCAAGCCAAAAAAACTAATGGCTTAACTCCTTAGCGACCGTAGGGCGCGACAACTCCTTAACTTCTTAACTACTTTCGCTTGCGAAACTTAAATATATTATATAAAAACAGCATTTATATTGCGCCTCTGCAAAAGGACTCCTTTTAGACTTCAAAAGGAATCCTTTTGCCTTCTAAAAGGACTCCTTTTGCAATGCAAATGTAGTCCTTTTGCAACCCAAAAGGACCCCTTTTGAAATAGAGCCTTTTTTATACTAATAAAACAAAAAACAATTCCTAAACAATACACTTTTAGCGAAAATTGTTATACCTTTGCGCCCGAAAAGACTCTTTAGAACTTTTTTAGCGCATTTATGGACATCATTCAAACAATCGACTCGGCTGACAAGTCGGCCACAGTTTATCTGAACAACGACATGGGCAGCATTGCCGACGCTACTTTCTGGACGTTTTCATCGCGCCTTATTTGGGTGCCCATAGCTCTGTTCTTCCTATATTATACATTCAAGCACTCCCGCAATTGGCGAATGATGATACTGACAGTACTTGTACTTGCTTTGACCATCACCCTGTGCGACCAGATAGCATCGTCATTGTTCAAGCCGTGGATAGCACGTCTGCGTCCGTCGCACAACTTGCAGATAGCAAGTCTGCTGCACTATGTCAACAACTATCACGGCAGTTCATACGGATTCATGTCGAGCCACGCTGCCAACGCATTCGGAGCGGCTGTATTCGGATCTAAGATTATAAGAAAACGATACTTCACGATATTCATGTTCTCACTCGCTATGATAGTCAGCTACTCGCGAATCTATCTCGGCGTACACTATTTGGGCGACGTAGTATGCGGAGGAATAACTGGAATGTGCATAGGATATTTGATGTACCTGCTATTCAAATATGCAACAATGCGCTATACAATGTTCAGACCAATACCAAGAAAACAAAGAGTCTGATACTTATTTGTACATTAATTATTATAAATATGTAAGGGTATGCCGAAAATGGCATACCCTATTTTTATGCCATTTCAACAAAAAACACTAACTTTGCATCATCACATTCAACCTAAATAAAAACTATATTAAATAAATCATAAACAATGAACAAAACAAAAGGGTTCTTATTCAGTCTGCCTATTGCAGCATTGTGCCTGTTATCGACCGGCGTGCATGCTGCCGACAAACAGACTGACTACACCAAGTATGTCAACCCATTCGTAGGCAATGCCGACAACGGACACACATTCCCCGGAGCATGCCGACCATTCGGAATGATACAGACCAGTCCGGTGACTGGCGGTGTTGGATGGCGCTATTGTGCCGAGTATGTCTACAGCGATTCTATCATATGGGGCTTTACACAAGACCATCTGAACGGAACGGGATGTATGGATCTTGGCGACATTCTCGTCATGCCGTCTACAGGAAGCCGCACACGACAGTGGGACCAGTACCGCTCGCATTATGTAAAGACACAGGAGTTTGCCACACCGGGCTATTACTCGGTGTATCTTTCTGATGCCAAGGTGAAGGCTGAGCTTACCGCCACACCGCATGTGGCTTTTCATCGCTACACCTACGACTCGACCGACTCTACATCTGTGCTCATCGACCTGCAGCATGGCCCGTCGTGGAATGACAAGCAGTATCACTCGCAAGTAAATCTATGCGAAACCCGTTGGGAAGATGCCAACACTCTTGTAGGACATGTGCAGAATACCGTATGGGTGAAGCAAGACTACTTCTTCGTAATTAAGTTCAATCGTCCCGTAGCAAGCCACATTACTCTTGCTAAGGCTGCCGATACGGAGAAAGGCGAACGCATCGTTGCCACTTTCGACGGCATCGACCAGGGCGAACAGCTGCTCATGAAGATAGCCATGTCGACAACAAGCATCGAAGGAGCAAAGAAGAATCTTCAGGCAGAATTGCCTGGTTGGGACTTTGCTGCCGTCAAGACTGCCGCCCACGACGACTGGAACGCATATCTGAAGCGCATTGACATTGACGGTACTGAGGAACAGAAGCAGAACTACTACACTTCGTTCTATCACGCTTTGATACAGCCCAATCAGATAGCCGATGTCGACGGAATGTACCGCAACGCCGATGACAAGATTGTAAAGGCACAAGGCGGCAACTTCTACTCTACCTTCTCGTGCTGGGATACTTATCGCGCTGCCCACCCGTTCTACACTATCGTAATGCCCGACCGTGTCGACGGTATGGTCAACTCGCTTGTTGAACAAGCCGAAGTGCAGGGATTTCTTCCTATTTGGGGACTGTGGGGCAAGGAGAACTACTGTATGGTGGCAAACCATGCTGTGTCTATAGTTGCCGAAGCTTATCATAAAGGCTTCCGCGGATTTGATGCCGAACGTGCTTTCCAAGCCATAAAGAAGACCCAGACCGTATCGCACAAGCTCAAGAGCGACTGGGAGAACTATATGAAATACGGTTATCTGCCAACCGACCTTACCGAAGCCGAGTCGGTTTCATCGTCATTGGAGTCGATGTACGACGACTATTGCGCCTACGACATGGCTCGACTTATGGGCAAGAAGCAGGATGAGCAGTACTTTGCACGTCGTTCACAGTTCTACAAGAACCTCTTCGACAAATCAACACAGTTTATGCGTCCGCGCCTTTCAGATGGAACTTGGAAGACACCGTTCGACCCGAGCAACCTCGCCCATGCCGAAAGCACTGGCGGCGATTACACCGAAGGCAACGCATGGCAATATACCTGGCAGGTGCAGCACGACATTCCGGGACTCATCAAGCTGTTTGGCGGACAGAAACCTTTCCTTAAGAAGCTCGACCAGTTCTTCACTCTGAAGCTCGAAAGCAACCTTTCTGACGTTACCGGACTTATCGGACAGTATGCACACGGCAACGAGCCGAGTCATCACGTGGCTTATCTCTATGCATTGGCAGGTCGTCCGTCACGCACTCAGGAACTCATTCGCGAGATATTCGACACTCAGTATCGTCCTACAGTAGACGGTCTTTGCGGCAACGACGACTGCGGTCAGATGTCAGCATGGTATATGCTCTCGGCTATGGGATTCTATCCTGTCAACCCAGTGAGCGGCCAATATGTGTTCGGAGCACCGCAGATGAAGAAGATAACCGTTCACTTGCAGAACGGAAAGACATTCACCGTCATAGCCGACGGACTGTCAGAGGCCAACAAATACGTTGCAAGCATCACGCTCAACGGCAAGAAGCTCTCAAAGAACTATATCGACCATGCTGCCATAATGAACGGCGGCACATTGGTATACAAAATGACATCGAAGAAAATGCACGACAAATATTAAATAATAAGCCCACCGCCTGATTCAGCGGTGGGCTTTATTTAATCTAAAAAGAGATTTACCATTTTACCTTTTCATTCAGTATGACTCCATCCGTGGCATCTTCTGTTGTAAAAGTGGCACCACGATATTGCACGCAGAGCATTACCAATGGTTCTGTGCCATTGTTTCGGATGGAACGCTTGCCGTTTGGTGCAACTCTTACTACGCTCCCCTCTGCAACTGGAAACACCTTACTGTCAACTTGAAACTCGCCATTGCCACTGAGGAAGAAATACAATTCCTCATGAGTCTTGTGGGTATGCAGGAAGCCAGTCTCTGTGCCAGGAGCGAACGACTGGAAGGAGAAATCACCTCCTGTTGCGCCAACCAATGCACCACCGAATACCTTGCCAGGTATCTTAACCTCTGGAGTAAGTTCCAATACATACTCGTTCAAGTTGCTCAACTTGCCGAAATCTACGGCTGTAACATTCTCAGCCTTGATAATAGTATTTGTCTCTTTCATTGTCTTTGAATAATTTTTTTTATCAAATATTACCTTCATTTTGACGGTGCAAAAGTACGATGATTTTTCTTTCCTCACAAGAAGGTACTTCTGCGTGAGCTACTTACCTCAAGGTAAGTATTGCTGATTATCAAGAACTAAGTTTTTGACGTTTTATTATACTTTAACACAGAATGTTGTGTTACGCAAAGAAGGTTAGTTACTTTTGTATATTATTAGTGAAAACAAAGCAATTACAAATATGTTTGCAAAGCAAGAATTATGAGTAATCAGATTACAGATATTATCATTCAAGACTGTCCTATTCGCAATGTATTGTCACATATTTGTGGCAAATGGTCATTGCTTGTCATCTACGTGATGCACCAGAATGACAGCATTCGCTTCAATGCTCTCAACAGAGCCATTCCCGACATTTCGCAAAAGGTACTGACCTCCACCCTCCGCTCACTGGAGATGGATGGTTTTATCTCCCGACAAGTCTATGCCGAAGTTCCACCGAGAGTGGAGTATTCACTTACTGACCGTGCACGCTCATTCATTCCGGTTATGGAAAACATGATAGTATGGGCACAGGATAATATGGCTGGTATATTGAAAGACAGAAATAAGAAACGATAGTACGATATAAAAAAGAGGCTATGACACAGATGCCATAACCTCTTTTTAATTATAATTTAAGTTTCGCAAGCGAAAGTAGTTAAGAAGTTAAGGAGTTTTCGCGCCCTACGGTCGCTAAGGAGTTAAGCCATTAGTTTTTTTTCTTGATTTATAGCATAAAAGCATTTGGCTTAACTTCTTAACTCCTTTAACTACTGAATTCTCTGAACTTGCAAAAGTTCAGTTATAATATTAATCCTTTGTAACGTCGTTGAACGTTGCAACGCGGTTGAATTCTACCTGCTCGAAGAGCTTGTCGGTTGCACCCATACCCTTGGTTGTAAGGCGGTCGGCGCTAATCTTGTAGCGCTTAACGAGAATGTTCTTTACAGCTTCAGCACGAGCTACTGAGATTTTCTCGTTGATTTCCTTTGAACCTTCAGGCGAAGCGTAGCCCTTGATTTCTACCTTAGCGTCCTTATGGTTCTTCATATAGTTGGCGATAAGCTCAATCGGAGATCAGCAATACTACAAGCGCACCTTCTTCTTGGCACCCTTGCTCTCGTTGCTCAAGCGGTCGAGCGATGTAACTACGTAAGTATATTTCTGCTTACCGCCATCGTATGGCAGGCGGAGCATGGTTTCGGGCGTGATGCCTACAATCTTCGACGGGTCATCGAGATTAATCTTTTCGCCCTTCTTGAAGCGATATACCACCGACTTCTTTACCTCGTCGCCCCACTTCTTGGCCTTAGGATTGGTCCAGAACAGCACTGGTCCGTCGGCTGTCCATACCACTGCCAGCTTCTTAGGTTTCTTCGGAGCCTTCGAATCGATGAACGGCATACGTGGTTGCAGAGCCGGATAGCGCCAATAGTTGTTGCGCAGCATAGTGCCATAGTTGCCAATATTGTCCACAGCTGCCTTTGCATACCACAGCACGGTGCCCTGAACGTATGGCTGCTGTTGGTGTAATGCAAACTTGGCAGGCATCTGATTGATGTTAGGATTGTCAAGATCGGCTGCCTTAACCGTACGCTCTACGTCCTCACCGATAAACAGCGGGCGCTTTGAGGCATAACGTCCCCACCACTCAATGAGCGTCTTGTAGTCGGCTGCCTTGTGTCCTATCTCCCAATAGAGCTGCGGTACGGTATAATCTACCCAACCATTATTGACCCACAGTAGGATGTCGGCATATAGGTCGTCGTAGTTCTGCGTACCGTTTGTGTTGCTGCCCACCTCAACGCCAGCGCGTTTGTTGCGGTATATACCAAACGGTGACACGCCAAACTTAACCCAAGGCTTTATCTTGTGTATGCTCTCGCTACACTCCTTGATAAAGACATTGACGTTGTCGCGACGCCATTCGGCACGGTCGGTAATGCCGTTGTTGTACTGCTTGAAGTCGCGGTCGTCGGGAATTTGCAGTCCTGCCACGGGATATGGATAGAAGTAGTCGTCCATATGAATTCCGTCGATGTCATAACGCGCCACGATATCGTTGACCACCTTTATTATATATTCACGGTTGCGTGGCTGACCTGGATTAAGAATGAACTGTCCGTCGTATGAGAATACGCTACTTGGGAACTTCATCAGTCTATGGCTGAGATGCAAAGCTCTTGTCGTTTTGGTCTTGGCACGATAAGGATTGATCCACGCATGCAGCTCCATACCACGACTGTGACACTCGTCAATCATCCATTGCAGAGGGTCCCACATAGGCGAAGGAGCCTGCCCCTGCTTGCCGGTGAGGAATCGGCTCCACGGTTCGAGGTCGCTCTTGTACAAAGCGTCGCACTCGGCACGTACCTGAAAGAATATGGCATTGACACCATCCTTCTGCAACTCGTCGAGCTGATAGCTTAACGTCTGCTGCATCTTCTGCGTCGACATACCGATAAACTGACCGTTTACGCACTGTATCCAAGCTCCGCGGAACTCTCGTTTGCGTGGAGTATAAGTATCGGCAGTAGCATAAATTACGGTGCTGACAATCATCAGCACCATCATAAGGATTTTTCTAATCATTTCTTTGAATTGGATATTTTTTTGATTACGCTGTATGCTTTGTATAGTCCGAGTTCGCCAGCCTTGCTAAGGTCGGCTATGCCCTCGCTCTTCAGTCCGTTCTGCACACGTGCCAGTCCACGATTGTAGTAGGCTTCTGCCAGACTATGATCGATATTGATGGCCCGTGTGAAGTCGTCGATGGCATGTATATAGTCACGTTCGGCCATGTATGCACAGCCACGGTTGTAGTACAGATACTGATTGTCCTTGTCTGCCTGTATAGCAAGGTCGAGGTCGGCTACTATACGTGCCGACTTCAGCGATGCAGCTGTAGCATCACCCTTGACATTACGTGACTTATTGTCAAACTCAGGCATCATGGTCTGGCAGTAAGCCCGTTGCCACAGAGCCACTACCGACGTAGAGTCGATGCCGAGACAGGCTTCAAGGTCGGATATGGCACCCTCATAGTTCTGCGCCACCGTTTCGGCTACAGCCCTCTGCACGAGTGCTGCGGCAAGCTTCTGTTCGCCTCTTGCCGTACCTACAACAGCGGTGAGCGAGTCAACACGTTGCAGCAAGCGTCGTGAAGCAGCCTCGTCCATAGGAGCCGTTCCGCACACTACATAGAGTCGCGGTTGCGGATGGGCGGCGTTGAAAGCCTCCACCTTCTGTGCAAAGGCGTGATAGGTGTGAACGTCGCCCACCATAGGTGCAAACGACAGGTGGAACATCGGCTGGGCGTCAAGGCCCGTTGCACGGTTCTGCACACGTCCGCGATACTCGCTTTTGTATTCATGTTCGGCATTGTTCTCGTCAGCCACAACAATCTGGTTGTACTTATTGGGGTCGATTTCGCTGCGTCGGCGCATCTGCTTGCGCTTGCTGTTGTTCCATCGTGGCTGAATGCCCAGGTGCTTGTCCATCTGTGCCTTCATTATACGGAATTCGTCCATTTCGGCTTTGGCCGTCATGCCCAAGCGACGGTAGCAGTTGGCACGTGCCGACAGACCCGTCCAGAAGTTGGGATATTCGTTGATCATGCGTGTATAGTCGCGAATGGCAGCGCGCAGATTGCCCGTCTTGTCGAGCAAGATGGCACGGTTGTATATAGCCAGAACGTTTTCGGGCTCCATACGTATCACATAGTCGAAGTCGGTGATAGCGCGGTTGTCGTCGCCCAGCTGCATACGCAGCAGTCCACGGTTGTAATGAGCCAGAAAGTTGTCGGGATCGAGATCGAGCGCCGTGTCATAGTCTGCCATGGCGCCACGCAGATTGTTCACGTTATATCGTGCCAGCGCACGGTTGACGTAGTTGCCTACATTCTTAGGTTTGAGGTGAATCGACTTGCTCAGATATGTATCGGCATCGCGCCACTTGCTTCTTGAGAGCGATATCATGGCACGTGTGTTCCATGCATCGGCATCGAACGGGTCTACTTCCAGACTCCTGTCGAGCCATTGGTCGGCCTGCGTGGTGTCTTTCTGCGCCAGGCACACCTGTGCCTTGAGCGAATAGGCAGGTGCAAACTTCTTCCACTTTACGATGACGGTGTCGAGGTCGAGCTGTGCGCGTTTGTAGTCTTTGCCCTCCACACGGCACAGCGCACGGTTGTACCATGCGCTTTGGTTTTGCGGATTGAGGCGTATTGCGGCATCATAGTCGGCTATCGCCTGAGCGTAATTCTTCTGTCGTATGCGGCAAAGTCCACGCAGCTCATACATATTATATATATATGGGTTGAGCCCTATGGCGTGCGTCACGTCCGACTCGGCTCCTCCGAAATCGTCGAGATAGAACTTGGCAAGGCCCCGAAAAAACCAAGGCTCATAGAGATATGGCTTTGCCGTGAGCACCTGATTGAAATACTGTATCGACAGCACGTAGTCTTCATAGTACAGCGCACTGCGTCCCGACACCATAAGGCGGTCGGTATTGAATTGGGCTGAGGCATGCTGGGGCATGAGCACTGACAGCGCTGTTGCCACGAGTGCCGCTCCATAGCGCCATGTGTGTGACGTTATGGAGCGGGCATTGCTGTGATGCAACAGGAGTTTCGTTATTCGTGAAATGGTCATACGATTATTGTTGGTATGCCCCATAAGCATATTGTGGGGCCTTTTTACTTCTTGGGGGGCTTGGTGCGGTAAGCGCAGCGGAAGCGTCCGAGCAGCAGATTCTTCAGTTTTCCGCGCACCATCTGCCGGCGCATTGGCGAGATGCGGTCGATAAACATCTTGCCACCGAGATGGTCGAACTCGTGCTGCATGACTCGTGCGAGATAACCGTCCACCCATTCGTCGTGCTCTACGAAGTTCTCGTCCTGATATTTCACGTGTATACGTGTGGGGCGTGTCACGCTTTCGTGTATTCCAGGCAGCGAGAGGCATCCCTCCTCCATTGTCTCCTTCTTCGAATCTTCGTCGTATTCGAGTATGTAGGGATTGATATAGGCATGGCGGAAGTCCTTGTATTCGGGCATATCGTCGCTCAGCACATCAAGGTCGATGACGACAAGACGAATGTCGAGACCTATCTGTGGAGCTGCCAAACCGATGCCGTCGCTGGCAGTAAGAGTTTCAAACATGTTGGCCACGAGCGTCGAAAGCTCGGGGTATTCTGGGGTGATGTCCTGCGCCTCCTTGCGAAGCACGGGCTGACCGTAAGTGTATATTGGTAGTATCATAATGCAAAAGTACAAATTATAAGCTAATCGAAAAATTAATT
>ERZ1032078.1066-NODE-1066-length-10508-cov-4.580503_pt1 | contig 10508 bp, 10 predicted proteins | sample MGYA00517101_ERZ1032078 | MGnify/ENA primary metagenome ERZ1032078 (study PRJEB33719, sample SAMN04261301) | wastewater metagenome | biome: rural village; feature: human; material: feces | host: Homo sapiens | place: El Salvador | collected 2013-01-14 ... | reverse complement strand
AGGTACAATTTAATTTTTCAGCGACAACAGGTATTTTTACTTGCGGTTGGCTATCCCTGAAAAGTGTTGACAGATTTGAGGGCGATTAACTAATGTAGTTTACACCGTCTGAGACGGTTCTCTAATTTTCTTTACACGTTTTTGTCGGTTGACTGATTCTGTTTACAGATTTTGTTCTGTGAACTGTTTTTCTTTACAACCCCGACCTTTAATAATTTTGGGTTGAGAGCCCTCGACCTCGATGCCAAAGTTAACTCTTTTTCTCGACATATCATCCAATGCCGAGAGTTTTTTTAATCAGAAAAATCGATTAGCTTCAGATCTCTCTGGTTAGTGCTTTACCAACGAGGCACATTTAGGTACAACCAGTGTTCCTTATCACCTATGGGATTAAAGATGGCATTAATGGCATTAATGCCGAATTTCTTCTCACATTTTCGAATGAAGTAAACCTTCCTTTTGTAGACTGTCTTATACATGTATTCATCTTCAAACTTAAACACATAAAGAGGAATCGCACATATAAATTCAGCTTCTATCCCATTGTCGTCGAAACAGGGAACCTCTCCTAAGTATGTCCAGTTGTCATTTGTTTCTGCCATGATTTTATTGTTTTTAGTTGTTAGTTGATTTGGTTGTTATTTGTTTTGACGGCGGCTTTTGGGGGCGGCGTCTGTGTGTATATACCGAGAGGAGGGAAAAGGTAAATGAAAAAAATGATTTTTTCGAGAAAAAAGCCAACTTTCTTTTTGGGGGATGGGATGGCGGGCGTTTCGGTGAGGAAGTTTTACTCCAAAAGTCAACCTATTTTAGGACAAGATAGGGGACGAGGGGAGGCGCCGTTGCACTTCTTAGTGGATTCTTTCGGGGGGGGGACGGCAAAGGCGGCATTTTCGGGGCTGTTGCACAGGTGGGAAAAAGTGCGTAAATTTGCAGGTCATAGTGCCCGGAAGGTTCGGAGCACGCAAAATGACACAAGAGAACATATTAGGACATATAAGGACACGACAGAACGCGCAATGACGGACAAGGCAGATAAGGCACGCAATGCCGACTCGACCTTTAAGGCTGACGGTAAGGGCGGCGCGAGGGCACGGCGCATCGATGACGGAGTGGTCGTCGGGGGGCTGATGTCGCTGACGGCACTGGCTATCGTCTGGACTACGCATTGCGTATGGGTCGTGGCTTTGGCGGCTGTGGCTGCTATCGGCGTACCGGTTGCAATGTACTACTGCACAAGTCGGTGGCTGACTTCGCTGTCTGAGCAACCACATCCGGCGGTGGCGCTGATGCAGGGATTCACCATGGTTTTCTGCGGCTGCATACTGCTGGGCTTGACGGTGTATCTGTATTTGGGATATGCCGAACCGCAATGGACCGACTTAACAATGCGACAACTGGCCGTAACTCAGGGCGATAACGGTCTGGGGCGTGCTATGGCTTCGTTGGTGGCGCACGGGCACATCCCGTCAGCCATACAGTCGTCCATGTTTGTAATGCTGCTGGCTATGTTCGGCGGATGCTCAGCCACGCTGCTGCTGACGCCTTTGGCGCTGAGAAATAACGCCAAACACCGAAGGCCGCACAAGCGGTAACCCCCATTATTCCCATAGTTCCTATTATTCTCACAGTTTTTTTGAAATCAATAAAATACACATATATGGATATATCAGTGGTAGTGCCTCTGTACAACGAGGCCGAATCGCTCCCGGAGCTGGAAGGTTGGATACGCCGCGTCATGGACGAGCACGGCTTCAGCTACGAAATCATTTTTGTGAATGACGGGTCCACGGACGACTCATGGGAAGTCATCACGCATCTGCGTGAGACCAATCCCGAGCATGTGCGCGGCATCTCGTTCCGTCGCAATTACGGCAAGTCGCCGGCGCTGAATACGGGTTTTGCCGCCGCGCAGGGCGATGTGGTCATCACCATGGACGCCGACCTGCAAGACAGCCCGGACGAAATTCCCGAATTATACCGCATGATTACCGAGGAAGGTTATGACCTGGTGTCCGGCTACAAGAAAAAACGCTACGACCCGCTGTCCAAGACCATACCTACCAAGTTGTTTAACGCCACGGCGCGACGCGTGAGCGGCATCAAGAACCTGCACGACTTCAATTGCGGCCTCAAGGCCTACCGCGCCCCGGTGGTGAAACACATCGAAGTCTACGGCGATATGCACCGCTACATCCCCTATCTGGCCAAGAACGCAGGCTTCACCCGCATAGGCGAAAAGGTGGTGCAGCACCGCGCTCGTAAGTACGGCAAAACCAAATTCGGCCTCGACCGTTTTGTCAACGGCTACCTTGACCTGATGACGTTGTGGTTTACCGGCAAATTCGGCGCCAAGCCCATGCATTTCTTCGGCCTTATAGGCTCGCTGATGTTCTTTCTGGGCTTTGTGGCAGTGATATGCGTGGGCGCCATCAAGCTTTACAACCTCTACCACGGGCTACACTACATCCTGGTGACCGATTCGCCGTACTTCTATATCGCTCTGGTACTGATGATATTGGGCTGCCAGTTGTTCCTCGCCGGATTTGTAGGCGAACTGATAGTACGCAACTCGGCCGACCGCAACCATTACGAAATCAGCGAGACCCTGGGCGTGGACCGCGACATCGTCCAAAAATGACGAATAATAATCCATAGCTACCATTATTCTCATTTCTCCCATAATTCCCATAAAAAGCAACCATGTCAATAAGCAAATACCCATACTTCTACGACCTTGTACGCGAGCGCTACTCGTGCCGTCACTATGATGCCTCGGCGCCCGTGGATGATTCTATCGTCAAAGCCATCCTCGAAACAGCCCAACTGGCGCCCAGCGCCTGCAACCGCCAGCCCTGGACCTTCGTTGTAGTGCGCGATAAGGCCACACGCCAACGCCTGCTGCACGCCTCGCGCCCGTCCTTTGTCGATGCACCCGTCCTCATCGTTGCCTGCGGCCATCACGAACAGGCATGGCACCGCCCCTCGGATGACAAAGACCATACAGACATAGACTTAGCCATAGCCGTCGAGCACATCTGTCTGGCGGCGGCAGCGCTGGACCTTGGCACCTGCTGGGTGTGCAGCTTCGATGTCGAAGCCTCACGCGATGCTCTGGGTCTGCCCGCCGAAGTCGAGCCTGTAGCCTTGATTCCCCTTGGCTATGCCGCCGCCGAAGCCGATGGCAGTCCTGCTCCCGTACCGGCCAAGACACGCAAGGACCTCAACGACATCATCCGATGGGAAAAGTATTGACACTGAGCGCCTGTGCCGCCGCCATCGCCGCCGCTGCCATTGCCCCCGGATGCAACAGCGACGGATGCACCGAGATGCGCAGTGCCATGCCCATAGCCCAACTACGCAACAGCGCCACCGGCGAGGTTGCAACCCTCGACTCGCTCGACATTCATGGCATAGGCGTGGCCGGCGACAGCCTGCTGGTAAGTGCCGGGACGGCCGTATCCAAACAATACCTGCCACTACGATATTCCGCATCAAGTGTGCGCTGGTGCATTGCTTACCGCTATGCCGGACTGGACAATGACCGTCTCAACGACACCCTTACGCTGACATACACATCATCGCCATGGCTGGCCGATGACGACTGCGGCGCCATGTACCGCTACACCATCACCGGGGCAACGTCCACCACACACCTCATCGACAGCGTCAGTGTGGCACAAGCCGAGGTCACCAATCTCGAAGACGTCAACCTCAACATCTACTTCCGCATATCCGAGCAATGACCACGCCACGACTCCAGACACTTGCCACAGCCGTCATAACCCTGCTGATGCTGCTGCCTTTATTTCCCGGCAACGCCGATGCCCAGCGCCGCATCACCCCCGTGACCCCGACATCGCCCATGCGCGCGCCCGTAGACTCGGCATTGATACGTCAGCGAGCACTGGAAGCACGTCGAGCTCGCTCCACGCAATACACCGATGATCAGGGCAAAACAGTTATGGTAGACACCGTCACCGGTACCGAATGGGTAGACTCGACTATGCTGCCAAAAAAGCCCAAAATGCTATACCCCAAGATTTACGAAGTTAGCATCGGGCTTAATATCTGGGATCCCGTGATGCGTGCATTTGGTCAGGACTATGGCATCGGAGGCGTTGACATTCGACTGAATATGCACAACCGCTACATTCCCGCTGTCGAAATCGGACTGGGACAGGCACGCCATAATGCCGACGAATACGGATACACCTACCGCTCACCTCTGGCACCTTACGCCAAATTGGGCATGGACTATAACTTCCTGTTCAATTCCAATCCCGCCTACCAACTTTACGGCGGACTGCGCTACGGCTTTGCTTCCTTCAAATACGAAGTTACAGGCGCCACCAACCCCGGTACATATTGGGGCGACAAGACTACCTTCGATATCCCATCGCAAAGTGCCTCGGCCGGATGGCTGGAAATAGTGCTGGGCCTGCGCGTACGCCTATGGGGCAATATCAGCGCCGGCTGGGCATTACGCTATCACACCATACTGCACCAAAGCCACCCTGTCGGCGGCGACCCTTGGTACATCCCCGGTTACGGCACCGCATCCTCACCTCTAAGCGGCTCCATCACCATATCCTACACCATTCCATTGGGACATAAACGCCGGGCCAATACTGACCAAATTCCGGAGGACGAAATCCCTGCAATTCCCACCACAGACAGCGATGCACAGCCGGAAACGTCAGCAGACCGAACACAGCCTGCACCCGACACCAAAGAACTGCAACAATAAACACCATACGCTAAGCCATGCAAACCAAAATGGCATAACCATACAGTTAATTTAATTAAAAAGTAGCAAACATACCTTAATTAGCCTTGGCTTGCAGCCAATAAATGCATAACTTTGCAAGTGCAAAGCAAAGCTATCCACGCGAGCCCATTCCGCCACATAAAAGGCAGAGCAAAGCACGCCACTGCGACGACCGCCATCGTGAGACGCCGCCACCGTCCGGCCGGACAGCCATCGCATTGCACACAAGTAAGTATGATATAATCTCAAATGGTTTATGTAGCCCTACCTACATGTATGGTAGTGGCAATAAGAAACCGAACTTTAGAAGTCAACAATGCCTAATGGCTGGTCCGGAATCCGCTGTCGAAGCGTATTCGGACTTTTTTTTGCCCCTACACCTCCGAAATATAGCGCCCACAACAGGCTCAAAGCACCATCATATAGCCCCCGAGTCGCAGGACAAATATCAATAGCCACGACAGCCAATAAGGCCATGCAAAAGCGGCAGAAACGGCTATTACACGTCCCGGGCAAAAGAGCACAACCGATTAATTTGCGGTATTTAGCCATTTCTCGCCGAAATATCGTAACTTTGCACTATATTTAGACTAACAAGACACTGAAAGTGATTACACAAGACCAAATAAAAGAACTGGGACAACGCCGCGATGCGTTGCGACACTACCTGGACATCGACGGCAAGAAAATCCAAGTCGAAGAAGAAGAACTGCACACACACGTTCCCGACTTCTGGGAACACCCCAAGGAAGCGCAGGTACAGATGAAGAAAATCAAGGACTTACAAGGCTGGATTGAACGCTACGATGAAGTTGACAAAGCCGTCAGCGAGGTCGAAACCGGGCTGGACTTCGTCAAAGAAGGCCTTGTCGACGAAGCCGAATTGGATGAGCTGTACACCGATGCAGCCACCAAGATTGAAAACCTCGAACTACGCAACATGCTACGCCGCGAAGAAGACCGCCTCGGCGTGGTACTCAAAATCAACTCCGGAGCCGGAGGCACAGAGAGTCAGGACTGGGCACAGATGCTGATGCGTATGTACCTGCGCTGGTGCGAGAAGCACGGCTACAAGACCTCGATAGCCAACATCCTCGAGGGCGATGAAGCCGGCATCAAATCCTGCACCATCAACGTCGAAGGCGACTTTGCCTACGGATTTCTCAAGAGCGAAAACGGTGTCCACCGCCTGGTGCGCGTCTCACCATACAATGCCCAAGGCAAACGCATGACATCATTCGCCTCGGTCTTCGTTACCCCGCTGGTAGATGACACCATCGAAGTACGCGTCGACCCGGCAGCAGTGTCATGGGATACCTTCCGCAGCGGCGGCGCCGGCGGCCAGAACGTCAATAAAGTAGAATCGGGTGTACGACTGCGCTACCAATTCGTAGACCCCTACACAGGCGAGCACGAAGAAATCCTCATCGAAAACACAGAGACTCGCGACCAGCCTAAAAACAAGGAAAACGCCATGCGCCAACTGCGTTCCATCCTATACGACAAAGAGCTGCAACACCGTATGCAGGAGCAGGCCAAGATTGAAGCCGGCAAGATGAAAATCGAATGGGGCAGCCAGATACGCTCGTACGTATTCGATGACCGCCGCGTCAAGGACCACCGCACCGGACACCAAACATCCGATGTCAACGCCGTCATGGACGGCGACCTCGACGACTTTATCAAGGCCTATCTCATGCAATTTGCCGGCAATGAAGACTAAACATACACACATTGGCTTCACCCTCGGCAACGCCGGCACCATCACTACTGCTGCCCCGGTCCATAGCCAACGACACACAAGGCATCACCATTACACAATTACCTCGCCATGACATACACCCGCACCATACTTACAGCCATCACACTGGCACTCGCCACGATACTCATCGCTGCCTACGCCGCTCGTCAACCACGACTGCCAAAACGCTACGAAGACCAACAGTCGCTGACAATATACCAAGTTATGGTAGCATCCTTCAACCGCGATACCACCGCCACCACCCCGGGATACACCGCCATGTGGGGGCCCGACGACAACCGCAAAGACGGCAATATCGCCGGCGTCACCGCCGCCCTCGACCACATAGCCTCCATCGGCGCCAATGCCATTTGGCTCACCCCCATATTTGACAGCTCAAAAGCCAAAGGCGGCGAAAAACTCCGGTCCACCGGATACTTCGCCAACGACTACTTCGCCATAGACCCCCATTTCGGCACACCGGACGATCTGCGACACCTCATCGTCGAAGCCCATGCACGCGGCCTCTACGTCATCCTTGACGGCGTCTTCGGGCACCACGGCGGAGTCACCACACCCTCACCCTCGGGATACACCATAGACAGCACACCCAGCGCCAACGTGCGCGACACCATACCCTCGGGCAATGTCGCCTACCCCGCCTCCCTGCCTTACTTTCGCGAAGTGGCCACCTGGTGGATAGACAACTACGACATCGACGGATGGCGCCTCGACCAGGCATACCAAGTCGTACAAAACGGACACAACTACTGGCGCGAAATACGCCAAGCCGTACAAGACCTCGCCGACCATCGCGCTGCACAAGGCAAGCGCTGGGGCACACTCGCATACATGGTAGGCGAAGACTGGGGTGACGCAAACGCCATCAACGCCGGCGTATACAGTGACCACGGACTCATCAGCGCCTTCGACTTCGACGGAAAAGAACGTATTTCCGGCCCCATGCAAGACATCGAAAGCGAAGGACTTGACAACTGGGACGATATAATATACGTGCTCAGCACCCCACGCCAACGCGGATACAAGGACGACACCGTGCTGCCCAACCTGTTTGTCACCAACCACGACGGATACCGCCTGGCCGACCACCTCAACCCCGCCGAGCCACTATACATCGAAAAACAAATGACACGCATGGCGATACTCGCCGCATATAACGGACCCATAACACTATACTACGGCGACGAATTCGGCGACCGCGCAGTCGACAACCACGGATGGCAAAAAGACAACGTCTCGCGCACATCCGGACACATCGTCCCCCTCGACGACCAACAGCGCCAACTTATGCAATACACCTCCAACGTCATGAACCTGCGACGCCAAAATCCCGCCATGTGGCGCGGAATCCCCACATTTCACCACCACAACATCGATGGAGCCGATGTACTCATCGTTGACAAAACAGACATCAAGACAGGCAACCGCGTAGCCATAGTCTTCAGCGACAAAAACGCCTCAGTTCCCATAGAAGGCACATACATCGACGTAGACGCCTGGCGCCCCGAAATCAAGGTATTGACACCTTCACACGTCAAGCACCACAAGAAATAAGCAAACATACACAAAAGCACTACAACAAATACACATCACCATGAACGTAGTAGACAGATTTCTGCGGTACGTCAAATACGACACCCAGAGCGATGAACTCACCAACATGACGCCCTCCACACCCGGGCAAATGACCTTCGCCAAATATCTCGCCGACGAACTCCGCCAAATGGGACTCGACGACATCACCCTCGATGACAACGGGTACCTCATGGCGACACTGCCGGCAAACACCGATGCCGAAGGCATTCCCACCATCGGATTTATCGCACACCTCGACACATCACCCGACATGAGCGGGCACAATGTTACCCCACGCATCGTCGAAAACTATGACGGCGGCGACATACTGCTCAACAAGCATACAGGCATTACACTGTCGCCCAACGACTTTCCCGAACTACTCAACTACAAAGGACAGGCACTCATCGTCACCGATGGCAATACCCTGCTCGGCGCAGACGACAAAGCAGGTATAGCCGAAATCATCTCCGCCGTAGGCCACCTCCAACAACACCCCGAAATCAAACACGGCAAAATACGCATAGCCTTCAACCCCGACGAAGAAATCGGCCAAGGCGCACACAAATTCGATGTCCAACTCTTCGGTGCCGACTGGGCATACACCATGGACGGAGGCGAAATAGGCGAACTCGAATACGAAAACTTCAACGCCGCAGTCGCACGCGTCACCTTCACCGGGCGCAACGTACACCCGGGATACGCCAAACACAAAATGATAAACTCGATGCGCATAGCCAACCAGTTTGTCATCATGCTCCCACGATGGGAAACCCCCGAACACACCGAAGGATACGAAGGATTCTACCACCTCATAGGCATGGAAGGAACCGTCGAAAAAACAGTGCTCACATACATCATACGAGACCACGACCGCGACCGCTTCGAACGCCGCAAAAAAGAGATGGAACACCTCGCACGCAAAATCAACCACGAATTTCCCGACTGCTGCGCCATCGAAATCAAAGACCAGTACTACAACATGCGCGAAAAAATCGAACCGCTGATGCACATCATCGACACAGCCGAACAAGCCATGCGAGACAGCGGCGTCACGCCCAAAGTAGTACCCATACGCGGCGGCACAGACGGAGCACAACTCTCATTCAAAGGCCTGCCATGCCCCAACATATTTGCCGGCGGCCTCAACTTCCACGGACGTTACGAATACATACCTATCCCCTCCATGGAAAAAGCCACAGAAGTCATCGTCCAAATAGCCCGTATCGTTGCACAAAACCATCGCTGATACATACGCCCGTCCCGGTGGCACCGCCATCATCATCACCGGTGCCACCGGCAGCGGCAAAACATCACTCGCTATAGAACTGGCGCGACACCTGCACTGCCATATCATCAGCGCAGACTCGCGCCAGATTTATCGCGACATTCCCATTACCACAGCCGCACCAACCCCGGACCAACTCGCCGCAATACCACACCACCTCGTAGGCACACTACCCATAGACGCCACATACAGCGCCGCCCAATTCGTTCAAGACGTACACACGCTGCTACCGCGACTATGGCAAAACAGCCCCTACGTCATCATCTGCGGAGGCAGCATGATGTACCTACACGCACTGCTGCACGGCATCGACGACATGCCCACCATCACCGAAGACACACGCACATACGTACTCGACCTATACCACCGACACGGCCTGCAACACCTGCTCGAACTGCTTGCCACTCTCGACCCGCAATACCGAGCCACCGTAGACCCGGCCAATACACGCCGCATAATACACGCCATCGAAGTCAGCCTCCAAGCCGGACGCCCTTACAGCAGCCACCTCACCGGACGCCCCACTGCCCCGGAGCTGCACGCCGTTACATTCGCCCTCACCATGCCACGACCTCAACTCTTCGACCGCATCAACGCGCGTGTCCTCCAAATGGTAGCCGACGGCATGGAACAAGAAGCACAACGCATGTACCCCTTGCGGCACCTCAATGCCCTCAACACCGTCGGCTTCAAAGAATGGTTCAGTCACTTCGACGGAACGCTCGACCGCACCACCGCCATAGCTCGCATCGCCAAAAACACCCGCGTATACGCAAAAAAACAACTCACCTGGCTGGCCCGTGCCGCCTTCGACGTCACCCCACTCGACGCCCAATCCCCCATCTCCCCCCTCACCCAAATCCTCCATCACCTCCCCGATACCTCAATTCACACCGCCACCTGACACCGGCAATCATAGCCGCACAACCACCCGACCCCTTTCACTATCCCCACGACCAACGCCATCCGACAAAATAACCGAAAACGCCATCAAAAAAGCCGAAATTTTTGGAGGCACGAACCCCCAATTCACAAAAAAATCCGTAAATTTGCATCCGTGATAACACCCGAAAAGGTACATATTTTTGGTCTCCAAACGTTAACGAAATTAA
>ERZ1032078.1064-NODE-1064-length-10526-cov-5.243625_pt1 | contig 10526 bp, 6 predicted proteins | sample MGYA00517101_ERZ1032078 | MGnify/ENA primary metagenome ERZ1032078 (study PRJEB33719, sample SAMN04261301) | wastewater metagenome | biome: rural village; feature: human; material: feces | host: Homo sapiens | place: El Salvador | collected 2013-01-14 ... | reverse complement strand
AGTTCATGCCAAACTTGGCAAAAAAATCCAAATTTGGCATGAACTCAACTTATAAAGGACTGCTTAATTCAAAGATTAGAGCAGTCTATATGAATACAAAATCTGCTTGAATGCCGCTTATAACTTCAAGAGTTTAGCAAACTCCCAAACCACGATGTTCTGCTTGACACCCTTCACCTCGTTGCCGAAGATGACGGCGTAGCCGGAAGGGAGGAAAGAGGGAAGAGGGAAGAATATTTGCCCATTTACTTTCTGGAACACATTGTTACTATAAACATCTTGATAGCACAAATGTAACAATACATATAGTACAAATGTTGCAAAACGCAGTAATAACAATACATTTCAACAAGAAGCACGCTTCAAAAGCACATCGTAAAGAATACCTTGCTAACTTTGCACCGACTAACAATCATAAACAATTTTATTTACTTAAAACAATGATCAGATATGAGAAAAGTTATCCTATCACTTCTTGCTTTATTGATGTTGAGTCCTTTTCTGCAGAAAGCAAACGCAGAGGAAATCATCCTCGACAAATACTTGAGTGCCACTACGGAGCAACCATACGACGTTAGCTTCTGGCTACAGAACGCTTCGTGCCAAGCCAACAACGGATGGTCGCGCAACTCACAAGACGCAGCGGCTGGTTACAACAAGCACAACACGGAGTTTGATAGCGAACAATATAAAGGTATAGGCATCGAGTCTTGGTATTGGAACCCAGTGAAGAATGCCAATCTCATTTGGCAAGAAGTCAGCGACTTATTGCCTGGCACTTACGTCGTCACCGCATACGCTGTCGGTCAAGTATACAATGATGCCAGCAACAAAGGCAAATGCCAACCAGGACTTTACCTCACCGCAAATGGCAATCGCACTCCCATCACAAGCAACAAATGGGAAAAGCTTTCCGTGACTTGCACCATCAAGAGCGGCGAGACACTAACAATCGGAATCACAGCCGATGACCAAAATCTCAATGATTGGACAAGCATCTCACAAGTAAGCCTATCCTGTATCGCCCCTGGACAAGCAGAGGACATCGCACTCAGTGAAGACTATGACGTGACTTGCGTGAGAGGTGCTTGCTTCGCCAACGTACTGCTGAAACGCAATATCCCATCAGACCAACTGACCACGATTTGCTTACCTTTCGACGTAAATACCACTCTTACAGAAAAATATTTCTCTGAGGTGTGGGCGGTATCAGATGCAATCCCACACGGCAATGACGTAGTCCTAACCACCACAGCCAGCGACAACATCAAGACAGGGCAAGTATATCTTGTCAAAGCCAAGGATGAGAGCAAGTCTTGCTATGAATTTGACAACGTACTGATAGACACCAACACGCCTACCGCACAGGTATTCACCAATGGCTACAAGCTACAGGGAAGTTATCGACAGCTTCTCACGACACAAGATGTATGGCAACTACAAGAAGACGGCAAGACTTGCCACCGCATCAAATTCCCTATAGACTTAAAAGGATTTTGTGGGAATATTGAGAAATAAAACATAACTTATTATTAGGTACATCATAAAAGAACATAATATGAAAGCAAAACAACTATTTATCGGCCTATTTTCATTGATGACAGTATTGTCTGCCTCTGCCGACAACAGAAAGACTTGCATTGATGAAAACTGGAAATTCCATTATGGCACCGCAAGCGAGGCCATCAGTCCTGATTTTGACGACTCTTCATGGAGAACACTCACCTTACCTCACGACTGGAGCGTAGAGACAGAAGCTGCCGAAGCTGCTGGAGGCGAACATATCGGTCCGTTCTCTCGTAGTAGTGTAGGCGGCAATTCCACTGGTCAGACCATTGGAGGCGAAGGGTGGTACAGAAAGAAGTTCACACTCAATAGCGAGGACAAGGACAAACGCATCATGCTCTACTTTGAGGGAGTTTATAACCATGCGACCATTTGGCTTAACGGCCGAAAGATATATTTTAACCACTATGGCTATCAAAGTTTCCGCTTCGATGCGACAGAGTTTTGCAACGCTCCTGGCAAGGAAAACACCTTGACCGTAAAAGTCACCAACAATGGTGTCAATACCCGTTGGTATGCTGGCGCAGGCATCTATCGTCACGTTTGGCTCATCAAGACCCCACAACTCCACCTGGACAACTGGCGCAACTTTGTTCACACCTCAGAGGTTTCAGCTTCCAAAGCTACCGTCAACATAGAGACTTTAATCAAGAATGAATGGAAGAAAAAGTCGGAGGGTGAAGTTTCCGTACTCATATACGACAAGCAAGGAAATCTAGTTGCATCGGACAAACAGACCATCAATATCGCCAAGAACAGCGCAGAGAACGTCAATTTCCAACTTCAGCTTGACAACCCACAACTCTGGTCACCAGAGAGCCCTTACCTCTACAAGGCCGTCGTCAATGTGAAGAATACAAAGGACAATATGTCAGACCAAATCGAAACTCGCTTTGGTGTGCGTACTTTGGAATTTTCTGCCGAGAAAGGTTTCTTGCTCAATGGCAAGAGCATCTTGCTACAGGGAGGATGTATCCACCACGACAATGGTTTGTTGGGTGCAGCTGCGTATGATGCAGCCGAAAACCGCAAGATTACCTTATTAAAGAACGAAGGTTTCAATGCACTCCGCACAGCCCACAACATCCCATCAGAGCATTTCCTTAACGCTTGCGACAGCATCGGTATGATGGTCATCGACGAGTCTTTCGACCAATGGCTCAGAGCCAAGAACCCTGATGACTACCACCAGTATTTTGAGGAATACAGCGACAGAGACATGCAGACGATGATTTTGCGCGACCGCAACCATCCATCCATCATTATGTGGAGCATCGGTAATGAGATTCCAGGGCGTATCACCACAGAAGGACAAGCTGTTGCTGCACGTCTTCGCAACACTATCCTCTCACTCGACTCCACACGTGCTATCACGGCAGCCATTCCTGAATGGGATGATTTCAGGCACTCATGGGAAGATGACAATAACTTGGCATTTAAGAGCCTTGACGTGGGTGGCTACAACTATCTGTATGATAAGTACGAGAGCGACCACAAGAGTTATCCTAATCGTGTGATGGTAGGTTTGGAGACCTATCCGAAACGTGCATCAGAAAACTGGGTTTTGGCTGAGAAACTGCCATACGTGATAGGCGACTTCGTATGGACTGCCATGGATTACCTTGGTGAATCAGGAATCGGCAGTGCTTCTTTCCGCACAAGTGGCAATCAACCGTTCTCACCAGGTTGGCCTTGGTTCAACGGTTGGTGCGGCGACATCGACTTAATAGGCAACAAAAAGCCTCAGTCTTACTATCGTGACGTGGTATGGCACCGCAAACCTATTACGATGGCGGTGGAAGAGGCTGCTCCTCAAGGCACTTACATGAGCATCTCCGCCTGGGGATGGCAATTGGAACAACAGAGTTGGACTTGGGATTATCCGCAAGGCACTAACCTCACTGTCAACGTATACTCTCGTTCTCCACAAGTACGCCTCTATCTCAACGATAAATTGATAGATACAAAAGCAACATCAGCTACATTCTGGGCAGGATTTACCGTGCCATACGAGGCTGGTGTCCTAAAGGCAGTAGAATACGATGGCAAGGAAGAAGGGGCTTCCTTCATCCTGAAGACAACTAGCACTCCAGTAGGTATTCGCCTTGTCACAGACCGCTCCAATCTCGTTTCCGATGGCAACGACCTTGCTTACGTCACAGCCGAGTTGGTAGACGAGGAAGGACAAGTTGTGTACGACTCCCAACGCACCATCAACTTCACTGTTGAGGGCGAAGGCAAGATTATCGCTTGCGGTAACGCTTGTCCTAACGACATGGAGAGTTTCCGCAACCCATCACCAAAACTCTATAACGGACGTGCGCAAACCATCATACAGACGACCAAGAATGCTGGTGAGTTCACCGTGAAAGTAACATCCGACAACTTACGTGCACAGACACTGACCATCAGGACAAGCAATGACCCAACAACAGCCATCGCCGCTCCATCCACCGACCGTGCAATCCCTTTTCAAGTAACAAGTCAGAATGGACACATCTATGTATATGGCGTTAGCGATTACAAGATATACGACACCAATGGCACTGAAGTAGCTGCACATAATAGCTTGCCAAGCGGTGTGTACATAGTAAAGGCCACAAAGGGTTCTGTAAAGGTTGCAGTAAAATAATGCAATGCAAAATATCCGTTTCTCAATATTTATAGTTATCTTTGCATCGTAATCAAGAAATTAGCAATTATAACTATCTTTAAAATACCATTCCAATGGTATACGAACATTATGCATCCAAGACATATTATATATAGACTATTGGCTCTTTGCTTACTGCTGTCCATCACAGCAGTGGCAAAGAGCTTTGTCGTAACCAGTCTTCCTACCCAGTCGCAACTACCCGTTGGCAATATCCATTGTATCTTCCAAGACTCAGAAGGTTATATGTGGTATGGCACCAGGGGCGGTGGCATCTGTCGTGACAATGGTTACCAAATAGATAAGTTTGGTGGAAAGAACATCATTTGCATCACGGAAGACAAGAGTGGAAAAATATGGTTTGGCACATACGATGGACTTTTCTATATAGACAAAAAAGAATATCAAGTTAGAGCAACTTCCTACAAAGGGGAGACTTCAACCTTGATGTGTGACTCGCAAGGCCGACTATGGGCAAGCGTCGGTGGAACAATCTATTGCATCAATCCACAAACACAAGAAAAACTCCTCGAAAACAAGCATATAGAAGAGAATGCTGCCTATTTCTACGAAGATAGTCAAAGAGATGTATGGATATACACTGGTGGCAAACATCTGCAGCCTTTTATGCCGCAGATGACCATAAAGCCAACGAGAATCATCGAGGATAAAAAACAAGATGGCTACTGGATAGCCACTTGGGGAGACGGGGTGCTTTTTCTTGACAACAAGACCCACTCACTTATCCCCCAAGAATCCACAACACTCAGCCTGGACTTAGGTCAGGTACTGGATATGAAAGTAGATTTGAATCGAAACCTCATCTATACTTCCACAACAGACAACCTATATATTTACTACATAAATGGCAAAAATTTGACACAAGTAAATACCTTGCCATTTATGTCAGCACAAAAGAAAATCTTGGATGGTATGTGGATTGACCACTCAGGCAATCTATGGGTGGGAGGATTTATACCTACGACATTCATTCTATCGCCAACCCTCATACCCACCCAGCGATACAGTCTACCACAAGTCACACAGCAAACGGGTTATCCACTTATAGCCGACAGATGTATAAAAGACGGCAATAAGTTATGGATAAGTCAGGGGCGTATCGGCCTTATGCTATATAATAGGTTGACACAAAAGCTTTTAGCCATAAGCGACATACCTACGAATAGTCGTCTGATAACTAAGAAGCGCAAGTCATCTGGCGTATGGGCAGCCAAGGGCACTACCCTATTATCCCTTACAGCAAATGAGCAACTGCAAGTCGCTGCACAAAACGTATGTTCTTTTGACAGTGACATCATGATGATCCGAGACCTCGGCTCTCATTTGCTCATCGGCACAAAGACAGGACTTTACCAATGCCAATTGGCACAAACACCAGTTGAAAAACCAATTACGAACCTTATATTCCGCTCAGACAAACCAATCACCCAAGCTGTAACAGACGTAGACGGACAGATTTACTTCTTGGTAAAGAACAAGGGGTTATATTGCCATACTCTAGACAAGAGAACTCACATCTTATGCAATAATGCCTATAAGTTAAATACGATGGACATCAGCCCTGACGGAACATTGTGGCTTGGCTCTGAAGACGGAAAGATATACACATCACAACCTTGTAAACGACAGCTTGTTTTACAAGAAAAGTTATGCAATCCTAACCAGAATTCCATCGTAGATATTCTGGTGGATTATCTGCGCCATATCTGGATATTATCCGACCAAACCGTCAAGGAAGTAAATCCAGAGAATGGTAATATGCGTATTTTACATAGCCAAGATACGGACATACAAGTACCCAACTTCTACAAGTTAGAGTACACTGGGCAAAAACTTGTTGGTATCGGGGCTGCTGGAGCTTATTTTGAAATTTCCCCATCATTGGCTCTTAACAACACCTCTGAAAAGACATACTCTGTCATCCCTACCAGTTACAAGATAGGAGACTCCCTAATAATAGTCACCCAAGGCTCCAACAAAATCAACATTCCTGCAGATGAATCCAACCTTACTCTCTACATGACGACCAACCAACCTTTGGAGGCTAGTAAGATTTCTTTTGCCTACAAACTAGCAGGAAACGCCAGTTGGGTATATCTACCTCAAGGCATCAACTCTGTATACCTCAACAGTCTTCCTGTAGGAAACTGTACTTTATTGCTCAAATCCACCGACAAATATGGAAGGTGGTCAGAACATATCACAGAAATAACTCTTTACCATATTCCCCATTGGTGGCAAACCATTTGGGCAAAACTCCTATTTATACTAATTGGGATAGGGATACTCTATTCTCTGTGGATTCTAGCCAAGCGCATCCATATCCTATCCAACCTACAAAATATGCGCCAACGCTTATCTCTTCACGAGATAGAGATAAAAGATGGACACGAGAAACAAGCTCTCAAAGCTGAGGATACGCTGAAAGAAATCATTGGGTACATAGAAGCCAACATCGCCGATGCCAACTACAATGTGCAACGACTCTGCGAAGATATGTGCATGAGTCGCACGAATTTGTATCGTCGTATTCATACGGTATCAGGCTTGTCCATCATAGAGTTCATACGAGACATCCGACTCAAGCAAGCTGCTCTCATATTGACCAATCAACCTGATACCCCAATCACGATAATACATAAGTCTGTCGGCTTTACTTCCAACAGTTACTTTACCAAATGTTTCAAGAAGAAATTTGGCATAACCCCATCGGAGTATGCCAAGCAAAAGGCTACAGCTTCAGAAGTTTAGCAAACTCCCAAACCACAATGCCTGCCGTTACGCTGACATTCAACGAGTGCTTGGTTCCAAACTGAGGAATCTCCAGGCAACCATCGCTCATATCCACGATGTTTTGCTTGACACCCTTCACCTCGTTGCCGAAGATGACGGCGTAGCCGGAAGGGAGTGAAGAGTGAAGAGTGAAGAGTGAAGAATTCTCTTGCTTTTCTGATTCTGAAGCCGTTCTAACAATATTAGAATGAGCCTCTGGCAGATCCTGGAGTTTGGTGGAGCCTTCCACCTGTTCGATGCTATAAATAAAAAAGCCTTTCTGCTTCAATTTCTCCACAGCCTCTTCCGTGGTCTTGAAGTATTCCCAATCAACACTGTCCTCACCACCCAATGCAGTCTTATGAATCTCGGCATTAGGAGGAGTAGCGGTAATACCACACAGATATACCGCCTCCACTCGGAAAGCATCGCAAGAGCGGAAAACACTTCCTACATTATATAATGAACGCACATCATCCAAGACTACTATCAGGGGAAGCTTCTCTGCCTCCTTGAATTCCTCCACGGTGAGGCGGTTCATCTCTATCGTTCTTAACTTACGCATAGACTTCTCTAACTTTAATATAAGAAGGGTTAAGCCTCAGCCTCCTTGGTCTTGTAAGCCAAGGCATACATACGAATCTGCTTGATCATCGCCAAGAGACCATTGCTGCGAGTAGGACTCAGGTGATCCTTCAAACCTATCTTCTCCACGAAGTAGAGGTCTGCCTCCATAATCTCCGTTGGAGTATGACCGCTGAGCACACGAATCAAGAGAGCGATGATACCCTTTACGATGAGCGCATCACTATCAGCGGTGAACACGAGCTTGCCATCCACATAGTCGCACTGCAACCACACACGGCTCTGACAACCATCTATCAGGTTCTGCTCATTCTTATATTTCTCGTCGAGAGGAGCCAACTCATTGCCCAAGTCTATGAGCATCTGATATTTGTCCATCCAGTCGGTAAAGTCCTGGAACTCCTCTACTACCTCGTCTTGCAAATCATTGATTGTTGCCATTTCTTTATACCTTATTATATATAACCTCAGCCCCCTCCTATCAGCTATGGCTTTGATTTCTTATTATCTACTTATTTGATTTCTTGGATTTCGTTGACAGTAATCAACTTATAGAGTTTGTCATTCGGACGTACCTTGTCTGGCACAGGGATAGACACTCTCCATCCTTGCTTAGCCACCTCCACTGGCTTGAGGTCATAGCGAATCTCATCAGCATGGAGATACATCACACCCGTGGTGTTACCCGTAATCAAGAGTTTCTGTCCTTTCTCAAACTCTGAAGCCTCCACAGCAACCTCAGCCACACCGAGCTTGGAGAAGTACTTCATCACCTTACCGATGAGCACCTTCTTCTCTGTAGCCACAGAGCCATAATGCTTGTTCCATTCGCCGAGTGTCTGACCCTGGTAATAACCATCCCAGAAACCACGATTGAAGACAGTTGCCAATCTTTCGTCCCATGCATCCTTCTTTTCCTCTGTAAAAGTACCCTCCAGTACAGAAGCAATCGCCTCCTTATAGCACTTTACTACAGTATAAACGTATTCAGGACCACGGGCACGACCTTCTATCTTGAAGACACGCACACCGGCATCCATCATACGGTCGATGAAGCGGATAGTCTTCAGGTCCTTAGGACTCATCACATACTTATTGTCGATTTCGAGTTGGTTGCCCGTCTCGTTGTCTGTCACCGTATAACTGCGACGGCAAATCTGCACGCACTCACCACGGTTGGCAGAGCGATTGGCATTGGCTAGACTCATATAGCACTTGCCCGATACAGCCATGCAGAGCGCACCATGGCAGAACATCTCGATGCGAATCTGCTTGCCCATCGGACCACAGATGTTCTGGCGCATGATTTCCTCGTGGATATGCTTCACCTGGTCCATGTTCAACTCACGTGCCAAGACAGAAACATCCGCAAAGCGAGCATAAAACTTCAGAGCCTCGGTATTGGAGATGTTCAACTGAGTGGAGAGATGCACTTCCTCTCCCACCTCATTGCAATAGCTCATCACAGCCACATCACTGGCGATGACTGCCGAGATGCCAGCCTCCTTGGCAGCATCGATGATTTCCTTCATCGTGGCAATGTCGTCGTCATAGATGACGGTATTGACAGTGAGATAGGTCTTGATGCCATGCTCATTGCAAGTAGCAGCAATCTCACGCAAGTCGTCGATGGTGAAATGATTGGCAGAGTGAGAACGCATGTTCAACTTGCCGATGCCGAAATAGACAGAGTCTGCTCCAGCCTGGATGGCAGCCGCCAAAGACTCACGTGAGCCCACTGGTGCCATCACCTCAAATTCTTTTATATTATCATTCATGAATGTCGTATATTTCTTTTGTGGGTGCAAAGTTACTGCAAATCGAAGACAATACAAAATAAATTACTATTTATTTTTCATGTTACATGCTACGTAACTTATTAAAAGTTACTGCTTTTTCCTCCCTAGGATGTCGAGAACCAAGAAAAAGTTGTACCTTTGCACCGAAATACATTCATCTATCAACTTATACATTATTATATATATATGAACAGAAGAATAGGAATCATAGTCCTCGCCATACTGGCATTTACCAGTTGTGGATATAAACGTGTCGCTTCATCTCATCAACAAGCAGAAGACGCCCAATCGTTTCTTCCCTCTCATGTCCAACTGATTTCCACCACTCCCATCAAGGATCAAGGGAGCAGCAGTCTCTGTTGGGCTTACGGCATGCTCGCCACCATCGAGAGTGAGCACATCATGAAAGGAGACTCCATCCATCTCTCCATCGCCTATATTGCCCGAATGATGCTGCACGAGAAAGCCTTGGAGTACTATTTCTCCAAGGGAAGCAAGCCCATCAGCATGAGGGGCATGAGTTCTATGCTGATACATTATATCAATAAGTATGGAGCCGAACCATACGATAGCTACGAAGACCCCAAGGAGGTGAACTATACCGTATTGTGCCGAAAAGTGGAACAAGTATGCCGAGGAGCCATCGCCAGGAGAGTGGGCATCGAGAAGTTGAGAGATAAGTTGGACGAACTCTTTGATGCAGAGATAGGCTATCTCCCTGCCAAGCAGATACACATGTTGGGAGCAGAATACACACCATTGGAGTTTGCCCACAGCGTATGCTATCCTGAGGAATATGTATCGCTCACCAGTTTTACCCATCATCCTTTCAGAGAGTACTTCTCACTGGAAGTTCCCGACAACCAACTGCACGACGAATTCCTCAATCTGCCACTCAACGAGTTGATGCTCCATATCCAAAAAGCGATAGAGAAAGGACATCCCGTCTGTTGGGAAGGCGACATCAGCGAAAAAGGATTCCAGCATCCTAAGAATAACTATGTGGACATCCAGCCTACCGAGCATCCCGTGACACAAATTTCTCGTCAAAGAGAATACGAACAGCTCCGCACCACCGACGACCATGTGATGGAAATCATCGGTACTTTTCTCAAAGGCAAGAAGAGATA
>ERZ1032078.1057-NODE-1057-length-10577-cov-27.272667_pt1 | contig 10577 bp, 7 predicted proteins | sample MGYA00517101_ERZ1032078 | MGnify/ENA primary metagenome ERZ1032078 (study PRJEB33719, sample SAMN04261301) | wastewater metagenome | biome: rural village; feature: human; material: feces | host: Homo sapiens | place: El Salvador | collected 2013-01-14 ... | reverse complement strand
CCAAGGACCGCCTCGCCATCCGCTTCCGTTTCATTGATCATGTCAAGAAGACGGGGCTGTTCGATGAGCAGGGCGATGAGATTGAGGAGCCGGTGTGGCAGCCAGAGTCGTGGTGGCTCTTTACTGGATCTGACATCTTGGTTGACCAGGCACGCAAGGAGTGGGAACTGTTGGATAAAGGCTTCTACACCGTTGCAGCGGAACTCACCAACAAGTTTGGCAAGAAATTTTATAAGTTTATCTAGATGCACAAGAAATTTTATCTTTGCCGTATGTCATACTTGAGATATGACAGCAAGCATTTTCTTCTGTTCCTGAGTGAGCAGAAAGTAGAAAACTATCACCCAGACACAACAATGTCGGAGTCTGATGGCGATAGTAAGACAGTGACAGCATACAGCTACGAGGGCACAGAGATTGACGGCTCCACCAAGATTGAGGCTGTGTCGGCAAGCTATCGCGAGTTCGTGAATGGTCTGGTTCGTACTAAGTACAGCCAGAGCGATGTCGAAGCTATCCTGTGCAACCATGGTGATGGGAACAAGGAGCACGAGACAGAGTACCAGGTATTCCAGGAGTGGCGAGAGCAGGCTAAGCAGATGGCCAGAGAGTTACTCGACCGGGATATCTCATAGTTATCAGATACGGCAGGAGGAAAATCGTTCTTCCTGCCGTATTTTTATATTTCTTATATTATATGTACCTTTGTGCCAGATAAAATCAGGTACAGATATGCAGAGAAATACCAAGGATTGGATACACTACAGCTCTGCTGGCATAGTTCTGCTTGCTGGCATTGTGCTCGTGTACATCAGCTTTTTTTTGTCCCACGACGTTACATCAAACGTCTTGTGGTACTTTGGGCAGAGTCTGGTTTACGTGGCAACCGTCTTTGGTTTCGCACTGACTTTTGACACCAGAGTTAAAGACATTATCAATAAATATTTCAATAATAAAAATGGCACGCAAGATTAAGAAAATTTTCGTTCATTGTACAGCAAGCCGACAGTCATGGACTGTCGATGCCTTGCTCAAGGAGTTCAGAGACAAAGGCTGGCATTATCCAGGTTACCATTGGGTAGTGACCGCTGACGGCAAGCGCACGCAGCTCATGACAGAAGACCTGCCGTCCAACGGAGTCAAGGGGCACAATTACGATTCCGTCAACGTGGCATACATGGGCGGAATATCCCGCACTGGCAAGGCTATCGACAACCGCACAGAGGCACAGAAACTAGGTTTGCGTGAGTTGCTCAAGGAATTGAGAAGCCGCTACCCTGATGCCAAGATCATGGGACATCGTGACATTTCGCCTGACAAGAACCACAATGGAGTGGTCGATCCATGGGAGCGCATCAAGGAATGCCCATGCTTCGACGCTATTCCGGAATACGCAGACATTTAAGAGATTGAGCTGATGAGTAGATTTAATAAAAATTTAGGGTTCATCCTCGTATTTCTGATGGTGACCTGCATAGTCAAAGACTGTTACTACGAGTATAAAAAGCAGCGAGCGGAGCAGAACCTGCGAGAACAGCTCAACAAACTTCAGCTGCAGTATGCTCCAGCTGAGCGTGACACCATCCGTGACTCAGTCAAGGTCGTGACGCAGAAGGTCATCATGATGCCTCCTGATGAGTACAAGGAGTTTGCAGCAGACAGAAATATGCTGAAAGATCTCAACATCAAGGTCAGCCAGATAATGGCGGATCAGCGCACATCGGTAGTCACCGAAGGCTCTGTCAAGACGCTTCGTGAGAATTCGCTATACAAGTATAGCGACAAGTGGTTGAGCGTTCAGCTCAACACTGCAGACTCCATCCTTACATATAGAGCGCGAGACAGCTTGCAATGCCTTGTAACTCGCAATTACAAACATCGATTTCTATGGTGGAAGTGGGGAACCGATGGCTACAATATCAAGATGATCAATTTCAATCCCAACTCCACTATCTTATATAACAACTATATACAGGTCAACCGCTAATGGCAAGACAAGAAGTATATACTACAGTCATCAAGCTAAATTCAGAGGAGGCGAAGAACCGCCTCAAAGAGCTTGAAGATAAGGTCGCTCGTCTGAAGAAGGCAAAACAAGATGCCTTCTCGGCGGGCGATTCCCGTTTAGGCGCATCCCTCGCCAAGGATCTGAAGGCCGCAGAGCGAGAGATGAAGCAATTCAAGAACTCAACCATGAGCGTCAAGGAGACACTCGACAACCTGTCAAGTGCAAGCCTCGGACAGCTGGAGAAGGCAGCTAGACATCTGAAGGGGCAAATGAAGGCAGCGTCTGATCCTTCAGACTTCGCCAAGCTGGATGCACAACTCTCAAAGGTCAAGGAGCAGATGCTTGCCCTGAAGGGCGCAACACGCAAGGCTGATGAAGAAGCGAGACGCATGACGGCAACCGTGTCAAATCTGAAACATGCATCTCTCAACGATCTCAACTTTACTGCAGGCAGACTTCGCTCGCAGATGGCCGATTTCGACCCAAACACAACCATGTACGCCTCTAGAGCTTCGCAGCTGAAGCTGGTCGAGGCAGTGCTGGAACGCATCCGACAGAGCGAGCAGAAGGTGGTCACCCTCATGCAGCAGTATGACAAGGAGATTGACCGCACAAATGTGGACATCAAGGAGACAAAGCGGCAGATGCAGCTGGTCAATAACACCATGTCAAACCTCAAGACCTCTTCCATCCGTGACTTGGAGTACTCCATCAAGGCACTTAACCAGCAGATGCAGGGTATGGAGCGTGGTACCGAGCAATTCAAGCAGATGCAGCTGCAGGCGAAGCAACTGAAGGCAGAACTGCAGGCGGTCAGAGCCGAAGGAGTAGCCCAGGAGTCCTGGATCAAACGCTCTGCCGATTGGTTCAACCGCATGCAGGGCATCGCCCTTGGAGCCGTTGCTGCCATCTCCGGCATCACCTTCACAGTAAAAAAATGTGTGGAGGAATATGCCAAGATGGATGATGAGATGACCAATGTACGCAAGTACACCGGTCAAGCAGCCGATGAGGTCGAGCGAATGAACGAAGACTTCCAAAAGATGGATACCCGCACACCTCGCCAGAAACTCAACCAACTGGCAGAGGATGCCGGCAGATTAGGTATCACATCGACTGCTGCAGTTGAAGATTTTGTTGATGGAGCCGATAAAATCAATGTCGCCCTCGGGGATGACCTCGGCGATAAAGCAGTCTCACAAATCGGTAAACTCGCCCAGATGTTCGGCGAAGACAAAACCAAAGGTCTGCGAGGTGCCATGTTGGCGACAGGTTCTGCAGTCAATGAACTGGCTCAGAATTCCTCAGCCTCTGCAGGCTATCTCGTTGACTTCACCGCCCGTGTGGCAGGTGTCGGCAAGCAGGCAGGCTTCACACAGGCTCAGATCATGGGTCTCGCATCTGTTCTCGACCAGAACATGCAGCAGGATGAAACTGCGGCGACTGCTGTACAGAACCTCTTGGCAAAGATGTTTCAGGACTCCGCAAAGTTTGCAAAGATTGCAGGACTCAATGTCAAGGAGTTCGCCAACACCCTGAAGGAGGATGCCAACGGCGCACTCCTCCAGTTCCTGGCAGCCATGCGAGCCAAGGGCGGTTTTGCCGACCTTGCACCAATGTTCGAAGAAATGAAGATGGATGGATCCAGGGCTACTGGTGTCCTAACCGTCCTCGCAGATAAACTCGATGACATCAAGACTGCCCAGAACCTGGCAAACGAAGCCTATTCCGAAGGAAAATCCGTCCTCAATGAGTTCGAGACACAGAACGAGAGTGTACAGGCTCAACTTGACAAGGCGAGCAAGAAGTTCCTGGATCTGTCCATCGAATTGGGCCAGAAACTCTATCCTGCAGCACGATATTGCATATCTGCAGCTAGTCTCGGAGTTCGGGCACTCTCCACACTCGTTGATTTCGTCAAGGATTATTGGCGCATATTAATTGTGCTGACAGCCGCCATCGTCACCTATACTGCAGTATCTAAGGCAAAGTTGATAGCAGAGAAGGCGCAAATGGCATGGCTCAACATCATGATTCTGCGCGAAAAGGCGCATCTCGTCCTTGTGGGTCTTAAAACATCTGCTCTCAAGACCATGGCAATCGTTCAGATGGCGTTGACACGTGAAATAAAACTGACCACTGCTGCGCAGATGTTGTGGAACAAAGTGTTGTTGGCCAACCCGATCACTGCCGTGATTGCTGTTGTTGCCGGACTGACAGCCGCAATCGTCACACTCTCTGAAGAGACGAGCACAGCTGAGCAAGCTCAGCGTGACTACAATGATGCCGTGACAGATGCCAACAAGCAGGCAGCAGAAGAGGAGGCATCCATCATGCGCCTCGTTTCTGCTATCCAGTCAAACACCAGTGCAGAGTCTGACCGCAAGGCAGCCCTTGAGGAACTCAACGGCAAGCTGATGCGTGAGCACCTCGGTAACATCACCGAGGAAGCAGTGCGCACAGGCAACGCTACAAGGCAGATTGAGGCTTACATTGATGTAATGAAAAAGAAGATTATCATCGATGGCCTACAGAAAAAGTTAGCTGAGTCTATAGCAAAGAGTGCTGATCTAGAGGATTGGCTAGAAGAGGGAAGAAATTATAAACCTGGATTTTTACAGGGAGTATTAGATTCCTTCAATCCTTTCCCTTCGAAAAAGGTTGCGGCAAGCAATCCACATTTTCAAAAGGATTTGGAGAGAGAGATTGACAAGGAAAAACAGTATCAGAAGCGTCTCCTTGATAAAATCAACGAGTTAGAGTCACAGCATTTCGAAGTGAGCGATCCGGAACCATGGCGCAACAATGGCTACAATGGCAAGGGCAATGATGGTACAATCATTAAGAAGCAGAGTACAGCCGTCACTCATCAGGTTTCAGAAAAAGAGCGCAAGGCTCGTGTCAAGGCAGAGAAGGCAGCTGCAGCCGAGGCACGTAAGCGCCAGGCTGAAGCCAAACGCAAGCAGAAGCAGGCTGCCGATAGCATCAAGGCTGAGACCAACGAACTGATGGCAGACAACGCCAAAGCCTATGCAGAAGGCAAGAAAACCTATCAGCAGTTCATCGATGACCGTCAAAACATACAGATCAAGGGCTTTGCAAAGCTGAAGCAGCTATATGGTGAAGAGAGCAACGAGTATAAGCAGTTGCTCGACAACCAGGTCAATGTTGTCAAGCAACATGATGCTGCCATTCAGAAGACGAATGAGCAGACCATTGAGCGTGAACGCCTCCAGAAGGAGGCTAGCATCAAAGCACAATATTATGATGTCAATTCGAAAATCTATCAGAATGATACCGCTCTCAATGAAGCCCTATATAAGAATGATGTCGAAGCCATGAAAAAACGTCTTGCACTCTACAAAGACAGAGAGGGCAGCGAGGAGTGGCTGGATCTGAAGGCTGAGATGGAACAGGCTGAGCTCGACCACCAGCTGCAGATGCAGGAGACATACCAGAACCAGCTGCGTGAACTGCGTCAGCAGTTCGGTAAGCAAGACTTGCAGGCACAGGAGACCATGTACCTCAATGGCCTTGACAATCTCTACAAGCAGGGATTGATCAAGGAGGAGGAATATCAGCAGATGAAGTTGGAGATAACCAAGCAGTTTGCTGCCCAGAGAGCGCAGATAGATGCTGCTGACCATGGAGCAGGTAGCGCTCAACTGAAGATTAATGATAAGTCAACAGAGATGGTCAACAGTGCCAGGGCTGCTGCAGGTGAGTCCCAGACGACCAGCAATGCAACTCTGGGTGGCTACTTCTCTTCACAAGTTGAGAACTACCAGAACACCATGGAGAAGTTGAAGGAATTATATGGCAATGACAAGCAGAACCATGCTGCATACATGCAGGCGAAAGCGCAGGTCACCTCTGATTACCTCAATGACCTGGTTGAAAAGACAGCTGTTGTTTACAATGGTATCAACGGTATTCTATCAGCGTCATCGTCATATGCTCAGGCATGCTCTGACCTCGAGCAGGCGAAAATCTCCAAGAACTACGAGAAGCAGATTGCTGCAGCTGGCAACAATTCGAAGAAAAAGAAAAAGTTGGAGGAGAAGAGAGACAAAGAACTGGCCGCTGCGAAGTCAAAGGCCAACAAAAAAGCCATGAAGATAGAAATTGCGCAGGCGATAGCATCTACAGCAATGTCTGCTATCAATGCCTATGCATCTGCTGCAGCTATACCAACAATAGGTTGGACATTAGCTCCTATTGCTGCAGGTATGGCCACAGCTGCAGGTATGATACAGCTTGCGGCTATCAAGAAGCAGCACCAGGCAGAGGCAGCAGGTTACTACGAGGGTGGTTACACCGGTGGCAACCGCTACCGAAAGGAGGCAGGAGTGGTTCACGAAGGCGAGTTCGTGGCTAATCACAATGCCGTCAACAACTCTTCCATCCGTCCAGCTCTTGACCTCATCGATAGGGCACAGCGCTCCAACACTGTTGGCTCGCTGACCGCTGCTGATATCACACGTTCTCTGGGACAGGGCAGCAGTACCGTGGTGGCTCCTGTTGTCAATGTTAACAATGATAACACCGAAGTACGCCAGTCCCTCGATGGTGTCAATGCAGCCGTCAGCCGTCTGACACAGACTCTTGACGATGGCATTGAGGTCGAGGTTCCGATATCTGGACGTAGAGGTCTGCACCGCAGACTACAGGATTATCAGCGCATTTTAAACAATAAGTAGTGGAATATGATAACATGCATCATCAATGGCCATAAGGCCTATCCCATTTCTACATCATCCATCAAGGTGACATACGCAAACCAGTATGTCACCGATGATGGTGAGTACACCTATGACATCACCTTCCCCATGAATATCCTGGAGAACCGTGTCATATTCAAGAATGTCTCACGCTTGGAAGTCAAGAAGAATCTCGCCAAATACGATGACTGCAAGCTGTACTGTAACAGCCAACTCATCATGAGCGGTGTCGGTACCATACTCTCAGTGAATGAGAAAGAAATCAAACTGCAGATAGTTGGCGGAAAGTCCCGCATCAAGTTCAACAACAAGATGACAAAGCACTACATCGATGAGATTGACCTGGGCATCGCTGATGCCCCTGGTTCGAATGTGGATAAGTCTGTTGAAAACAAATTCAACGACTTATCAAAGGTCACTGACATCTTCATCCTGAGCACCGACAAGACCAAATTCCTCGGTGTAGAAGGCAAATGGTGCTATATGCCGGTACACGATGAGACCTATGAGATGATTGCCAACTACGTTGGAGTTGACCGCACCGGAAGACATTGTGGCCATAAAACGGCATTCATCCAGAATACAGCTGTACAACCAAATCTGATGTACATCTTCAAGAAGGTTGTCGAACACGAAGGATATAGGCTTATCAGGAATGACATAGATGTCAAGCCGTGGAACCAGCTGTATATAGCGTCAGCGTTCAAGTCCCGAGAGCTTCGCAGAGCGCTTCCGCACTGGTCATCCTACACATACATCGAGGAGTTTCGGAAGCTGTTCAACGCATCCATCTACTTCGATGAGGTGGGCAAGACCTGTTCCGTTGTCAGTTCCTCAGAGCTGAGTACTGCCGATTCGGTTGTGATAGAGCCGCTGGAAGAGTATGCGACAGACTATGACGAGGATGGCTCCTTCAGTACTTCATCGACAGCGAATCTCGAATATAAATTCGACGATTCTGCCAACAGAGGAGACTATGAGGTCATACCTAAGAAGGTATTCGAGAATTTCGAGCAGGTAGAATCTCAGGAATTGCTAGGCTATTCCAAGCAATTCGCAGCGACAACTATGGGCTGGTCAGAGAAGAAGAAAAGGCAGACTATCATACATAATTTCGGAGATTACTATATATATATAGGTGAAGAGGGTAGCCGCAAGTGGGAACTTGCAGGCATCTGGTCTCCACTTATCAGAGACGTGGATTCTGATGATTATGTTGACTTGAAGATTTCTCCTGCTGCACAGATTGCAGAAGATATCAACTTCAAGAGTAGCGCAGTCTTTGAGGACAACTGGATAGAGAAGCGCTGCCTGCTGTCAATCAGCAATACCAGAGAGTCTGACGCCAAGGAGTGCGATTCTGACAAGGATGGTCTGAGCTACGTTTCTGTACAGGATGCCATCGATGACGAGTCGGCCATGGACGAGAGCGAAGACGCAGAGGAAGTGATGAGCATCTTCTTCATCTTACCAGGTAGAGTGCAGCAACATGACAAGCCATACGGCAAGATATCGTGGGTAGGTGAGAAATCCAGATGGCCTCAATTCCTGACAGATTACCGAGTCAATGCAGACTATAGGTACAATGGCATTGCCTTCATCGATAGAGATCTCTATACTCTATCGTTCAATTCTGATACTGCCGGTACCACATCATTAAATCAGTTCCAAGGCGAAGTTATCAAAATTGATAACCGAAACTGTATGGAAGTGAAATTCAAGTCAGCTAATATTCCGGATCCATCGAAGATATACATCATCAGGAATAAGCGATTCGTCTGCGAGAAGATAGAATTGGAAGTCAAGGATGATACCATCGAGCCTATCTATACCGGCTACTTCTATATGCTTTCATAATATATATAAGGTGGGGAGCAGTCAGCCCTCCACCTTATTATATTATAGGATTCCCTGATAGTTCTTGATATACTCATTCGCCTTCTGTATATCCTTAGGCGTATAGATGTCTGTGATGAGGATTGATGAGTGTCTCGCCTGGTCTCTGACCGATAAGACGTCGGCATTGGCCCGCAGCATATTGGTGATGCCTGTGTCTTTCAAGCTGTAGAACTTGAAGCGGGGAGAGAGCTTCAGCTCCTTTCTCAGAACTCGAGTCCAGTAGTCTCTGAACATTTTCTCGTTCTTTCTTTCAGGTCCTGGGCAGAACCCGTCAGAGAAGAGGTAGTCCTGTCCTGGGTGAGAGAAGATGTTGAGTTCCATCATCAGCTTGATGACATGAGACGGGAGCGTGATCACGGCATCATTGCCATTCTTCGTATTCTCGCCATGCAGACTGATTGTCTGAGTCTTAACGTGGATATCGCAGATTCTGAGATATGACATCTCTCGAGGGCGGATGAAGAGGTAGTGGATAATTTCACACGCCAGCAGATAGTGCCTGTTGTGCTCCATCAGATAATCTCTGATGAGCTGCATGGTGCAGTCTGGTATGACATCTCGGCTTTTCTTCTGCCTGTTCTTGATACGTTCCAGGCCTTCTGTAGGGTTCTTAGGTATATAACCTCGAGCTAACAGATAAGCAGAGAAACTCTTAGTCCAGGCAAGATAGTTATTGCGGGTCAGTACAGTATTGTTCCTGTCGATGAAAATGTAGTCCAGGAACTTGCTCACATTACTTTTGTCCCATTGATAAGAAAAATTGAGAGTTATGTTTTTTTCTTTCTTCCATCTTTCCAAGATCCGTACACGGCTGCTGTAGTCAACAAAAGTCTCCTCACGCATACTTCCCTCATTGCACATTTTTGTTAGATAAGCCTTATATCTCTCGAGAACGTCTTCCCACTTCGTATATTCCAGAGGCTGCAGAGACTCAATCCAAGGATTCCAGCCTGCCATAAGTTTCTCGGTGAGATTCTTCATAATCTGATCGGCATAGACACGTTGGTTCCGCTTGCCCTTGATATGGTCAAGCATAATTTTTTTCTTCCTCATGCGGTTGATCCCTGGATCAAACGCCATAAAGGAGATATAACATTCTGATCTTTGATGAAAAACTGGAGGTTTCCAGCCAATGACACTACTAAGTACTGTGTCATTCGAATTTGGAGCATAATTTTTTTTAGCCATATCTTTAATTTTTCTCAGATACAGCCTATTATTAATAATGTATATAAAGGTGTGAAACCGACATTGTACCGACCACTTTGGTGCCGACTAAGGCGAAACCTCAGTGTTTATGGCACATCTGACGACTTTTCGTCGGGATTACTGGACTCGAACCAGCGACCTCATCGTCCCGAACGACGTGCGCTACCAACTGCGCTAAATCCCGTTTTGTGGTACTTATGAGTACAAAGACGGTGCAAAGGTACACCAAAATCTCCATAATACCAAATAAAAAAGCACTTTTTTATCTTTTTTGAAAAGTTTTTCACTTAAAAATTTGGTGGAACCAAATAATTGTTGTACCTTTGCACCCGCAAATGAGAAATCATCTGTAAGAGTATGGTGCCATAGCTCAGTTGGTAGAGCAAAGGACTGAAAATCCTTGTGTCCCCGGTTCGATTCCTGGTGGTACCACTTAAAAAGCCGAACTTCTTCAAAGAGGTTCGGCTTTTTGGTGTTTATAAGGCTTTTGCCCTTTCAGGGCGCATAGCAGTCTGGATTCCTGCGTCTTTTTTCTTTCTTTTCCCTTTTTCTTCGATATATTTCGGGTATTTGTCCCTTTTGTTGCTAGATTTGTCTGATATTTAGCGTGAGATTGCGGTATTCTAACCTACTTTTGCAATCGAAATCAAATGAAAAAATCAAAAGAACAATGAAGAATATTTTGGGAAAAGCCATATTGCTGGCTTCAGCACTCTTGTTTTCTATCACGGGCACGAGTT
>ERZ1032078.1053-NODE-1053-length-10605-cov-6.016493_pt1 | contig 10605 bp, 9 predicted proteins | sample MGYA00517101_ERZ1032078 | MGnify/ENA primary metagenome ERZ1032078 (study PRJEB33719, sample SAMN04261301) | wastewater metagenome | biome: rural village; feature: human; material: feces | host: Homo sapiens | place: El Salvador | collected 2013-01-14 ... | reverse complement strand
TGAAATGCAAAATTAAGCATTTTTTCTGAGTTACCCAACTTGTGAAGTGTTAAATGTTCATTGGGAATGAAATTATGGCACTTTTCGCCCGATTTGGGCTTGAGTAACATATATAGAATGCAGCTTATTAGCATCTTGTTTCTTGTATTACTTATTTGAAATTTCCCAAATTCCATTTTTATCAGAACCTATTCGGTGTATAAAACCTTTGTCTTGTAATTTCTTGATAATCCTTGCAATTGTTGCTCTTGATAATTTTGTGACTTGCATAAGTGTTTGATATGTAATAGCATTGTCATTTTGTATTAAATCGAATACACATGCCTCAGACTTGCTGATTTTTACAGTCTCATTTACAGTCTCATTTACAGTCTCATTTACATTTGGACATCCTCTGGGCATAACAATGAATACATCACATAGCAACTGTTGCAATAAGATTTTTTCCTTTTTTCTCTTTTTGAGTGCTGATATTTTGAAAAATATCTTTTGAAAATATTTGGTGATTTTCTTATTTATATGTATATTTGCAAAATATATTATGAGCTATATTTAATTTCCTTAGGAATATTGACACTATTGTATATGTTTGTCTTTAGTGGCGATTTCCTTCTGATGTTGACAGTAGATAGATTAGGGATAAAAATTCAAAATGATGAAACAAAAAAGAAAAATGCCTTTGGGCATACAGGACTTTGAAGAAATGCGTAGGGGTGATTATCTCTATGTGGATAAGACGGATATTGTATGGCAGTTGGCTAATGGCATTAAGTACAATTTCCTAAGCCGTCCTCGTCGTTTTGGTAAGTCCCTGTTGTGCTCTACCCTCAAGTGTTATTTTGAAGGAAGGAAAGAACTCTTTGAAGGATTGAAAATCATGCAGATGGAGGAAGACTGGGTCAAACGTCCGGTCATCTATCTAAGTATGAGTTTGGGTGGCTCTTCTGCTCAGGAACTTAAGGAATATTTGCATTATGTGCTCTCTACATACGAAAAGTTTTATGGGAAGAATCCTAATGAACGGTCTTTGGGCAATCGTCTAAATGGTATCATTCAGAGGGCTTATGAGCAGTCTGGAGTAAAGATTGCCGTCATTGTAGATGAGTATGATGTGCCTTTGCTGCATACCTATGAGACGAATCAATATGATGAATGTAGGGAAATCTATCGTAATTTCTTTACGGGACTAAAGGATTATGGTTATTGTATTAAATGTGTGTTTATCACTGGCATCACGAAGTTTACACAGTTTAGTCTGTTTAGTATGCTCAATACTTTGACTAATATAAGCTTTGACGGGCAATATGCTGCTATTTGTGGATTGACCCATGAGGAATTGGCTCAATACTATCCTGAGGAGATTGAAAGGTTAGCTTTGCGCTATGCCTTAGATGTGCCACAAGTGCTTTCTGAACTTAAAGCTACTTATGACGGTTATCATTTTTCACGTAAATTGCAAAATGTCTATAACCCATTTAGTGTGTTAAACGCATTGAGTCGTTCTCAGTTGAATTCTTATTGGATAGCTACTGGTTCTAATGAAATGCTTAATAAACTTTTAAAAAAGTATGTGGATGATATACCTTCACTTGATGGTAGTCTTATAGATGCTGATTATTTGGAGATGAGTGATGTCAATATGGACGAGCCGAAACTCTTTCTTTATCAGTCTGGTTATCTTACCATTAAGGTTGTGAAAGGTGATTGTTACTTGTTAGGTTATCCAAATAGGGAAGTGAAGAAGGCTATGTATGAAATGGTTTTGCCTATGATGACTGACAAGCCTTCTTCTGAAGTGACTACTCTGGTTCAAAAGTTGAAAATGAACTTGTCTATGGGGAATGTAGATGATGCTATGCTTTGTCTCAAAGGGTTGGTAGCAGGTACTCCTTATAGTATCAAAAGAAAAGAGCAATTTGTGTTTGAGGAGCATTTCCGTTTTATTTTGAAGAATATATTTTACTTGTGCGGATTTGAGGCTAAGGAGGAAATTGAAATGGCTTCAGGTCGAATTGATTTGATAGCTCAGAATGATTCTTATGTTTATGTCATGGAGTTGAAAATGGACGATAATGGCGGGATTAATGCGGCTATTAGTCAGATGAAGTCTCGTCATTATGCTGATATTTATGCGGCAAGTGAAAAGAAAATAATCTGTTTAGCTCTTGAATTTTCTAAAGAAAGCAGAGGACTGAAAGAGTGGCAGGTTCTGGATTAGTCCAATAAAAACGAGCGGAAGAAATCAAAATCTTCCGCTCGTTTTGCTAATGTTTATATCTCTCCAATCTCTGTCGTCTTACCTTGTTGGAATATTAGATATATTCCGTGTAATTGTGTTCCTACAGATAGACTTCGTATATTCGAGTCTGTAATGTGTTTTTTCAATTGCTCCAGGGCTTGTTCCTTGGTTATCTTTACTTCTCAAATAAAGGTTGCCATTCTCCTTCTTGTGCCGCTTTACGGTACATAGCAGACAAACCGTTGAGATCCAAGCTATGCAATGTCTGAAACTGTTCTACCAAGAAGTCGTAATACAACTTGCGGATGGTATTGTTGGGGATTTGCTGTGATTAGAATCTTGGCTTCCCTTTTTTATATATCTCCACATTTATGCGATAGCCATATCCGGAAGGCTCGTCGCATTCGGTGTTGGCTAATGATTTTTGGAGATATTCAATAGCCTGTTCTATTACGTCTCTTCTTGTAGCACCGTGAAGACCGCAAGAAGCAACCGGTTGGTCGTTGCCCATCAGCTCCATCTGTGCTTGTACTAATGTTTGTAAATCCATAATCTTGTCTTTATTTTATAATATAATTGGTATACATATGCTGTTATTTTGTGAAATGTGTGCCATCTTCTCTTTCAAGACGTTCCTTTCCCTTCTCTGTAAGCAAGTATTTCTGCTTTGGATGATGAGGTGAGTTTGGATAGAGAGGGGTAATATATCCTTTCTTGATGGCAGGAATAAGATAATTTACCATAAAGTTCTCTCTGTCTTTAAGTTTAAGAAATGCCATTATTTCTTTAATAGAAAATGTATGGATGCCTATAACGTGTAAGAGTTCTTTGCTTCCCTCTGAGCTTGCCGGGTACTTGTCGGGTACTTGTCGGGTACTTGTCGGGTTGCGGTATCATTTACAGTCTCATTTGTCTTTTGGCATCCTCTGGGCATGATAACAAGTACACCGCCCATGGTTGCCTCCAATTTAGGGGCAGAAAGCCCAGCATTCTTGAAGCCTGCTTGGATTATGCCGATGCCTCGTCCCCATGACTCGATGAAGCCTGCCTTGTAGAAGGCATTAGCAATGTTGAGATTGCGGGGTTTGGAGGTGTGTTTATGGAGTAAAATGTATATAATGCAAAAGTTTATTTCTCTTCTATTTCTTCTTCATTCCCTTCTTCGCCTTTCTTCTTGATCTTACCCTTGATCTGGTCGAAGCCTTCACCATATACGCCAATCACGGCACTCTGACTGACGAAGGCGTGAGGGTCTATCTCCTCGATGAGGCGGAAGATGGTTTGTGACTGGCGCTGCTTGGCCAGTACGAAGAGCATCTTTACTTGCTGACCGGAATAGAAACCGGAGGCATCTACTACGGTTACTCCACGATCGGCATCTGTATTGATGCGCTTGCCTATCTCCTGATATTTCTTGGAAATGATGAAGAACTGTACGCTTCGGCGACGACTGTTGACCACCTGGTCGATACAGAAAGCCTGGACATAGAGTACTACATATCCATAGAGTACTTTCTCCCAGTCGTGGACTACAAAGTAGCTGGAGGAAATGATGAAAATATCACATATCATGATGACTCTGCCCAGAGAGATGTCGCGATACTTATTGACGATGGCTGCTACGATATCTGTTCCTCCCGTAGAACCGCCCGCAGAAAAACCGAGTCCGATACCGCATCCGCAAAATACTGCTCCTAAGAATGCTGCCCAAAGCGGTTGGCTCTGGAGAAGATGCAGATTCTCTGTATGGTGTGAAAAATAGGAGGTGAGAAGGGTTACCACGATTACGGCATAGATGGTTTTCATGCAAAACTTCTTGCCGAGAATGATCCAAGCTGCTACGATAAGACAGGAATTGACTATAAAATAAGGTATCTGTACTGGACATCCTGTGGCCCAATAGATAATAGAGGAGATACCAGGTAAGCCGCTGGCTGTTACGTTGGTAGGAAGGAGAAATACATTCCAGCCGATGGCATAGGAAATCATGCCGATGGCGATGAATACATAGTCTTGAATCTCTCGAAACAAGGGTCGCTTTGTTAAGTTTGCAGTCATGTCTTATTTTATTTTTTTATTTATTCTTGTTCGTTTTTCTTGTTTATTTAATTGATCTCTTTTATAAGATGATAATTGTGGCTGCAAAAGTACATAAAAAAACTCAGATAAAATAAATTATCTGAGTTTTTCTTGCATAAGAATGCGAATTGATGCCGTTTTACCAGAACTTCTTCTGCTCTTCTGACCATTCGAAACCCTGGGTTGCCATTTTAGCTTCCAGATCGGCACGGTTTACATGGAAATGATAGCAAATCTCATCCAATGTATCAAACTCATGGTCGCGAAGCAGGAAGTTGATTGCGCTTACCAGCATCGGCACATCATTCATAGGTAATTTATCCATAAAGCAATCTTTTTTTGTTAAAATATAGTGTTGATAATCTTATTTCTTTTCTCTCTTGAGTTCTTCTGCCAGGAATCTTGGAGTGAATCCTTTCTTGCTCTTGGCTACTTCCTCTGGGGTTCCTGCACACAGCAACTGACCGCCTCCTCGTCCGCCTTCTGGTCCCATGTCGATGATATAGTCTGCCAACTTGATAACGTCGAGATTGTGTTCGATGATAAGTACTGTGTTGCCTTTATCTACCAACTTCTCCAATACATCCATCAGGATGCGGATGTCTTCGAAGTGGAGTCCGGTAGTAGGCTCGTCCAGGATATAGAGGGTCTTGCCGGTATCACGCTTGGAAAGCTCGGTGGCAAGTTTTACTCGTTGGCTTTCACCGCCGGAGAGGGTAGTGGAACTTTGTCCTAACTTGATATATCCGAGTCCGACACTTTGCAAAGCCTTGACTTTCTGGAGTATCTGCGGTACGTTCTCGAAGAATTCTACAGCCTGATTGATGGTCATATCAAGCACATCTGCAATACTCTTTCCCTTGTATCTTACCTCTAAGGTCTCACGGTTGTATCGCTTGCCGTGGCAAACTTCGCATGGTACATATACATTCGGCAGGAAGTTCATCTCAATGGTCTTATATCCATTTCCCTTACAAGCCTGACAGCGGCCTTCACTAACGTTGAAAGAGAAGCGACCTGATTTATAACCGCGTATCTTGGCTTCCGGCAAACCGACAAAGAGTGAACGGATATCGCTGAATACTCCTGTATAAGTAGCAGGGTTGCTGCGAGGAGTACGACCGATAGGACTCTGATCAACATTTACTACTTTGTCGATGTTGTCTATTCCCTCAATACTGTCGTATGGCATCGGCTTCTTGAGCGAACGGTAGAAATGATGGGAGAGTATCGGTTGAAGCGTCTCATTGACGAGTGTTGATTTGCCCGATCCGCTGACACCTGTTACCACAATGAGTTTGCCGAGTGGGAACTCGATATCTACATTCTTCAGGTTATTGCCCTTTGCGCCACGGATGATAATGCTCTTGCCATTACCTTCACGCCGCTTCTCGGGTACTTTGATTTCCATCTCGCCATTCAGATATTGTGCGGTGATGGTCTGGGTCTTCAGCATTTCAGCCGGTGTTCCCTGAAATACAACTTCGCCTCCCTTGCGTCCTGCCTTCGGACCGATATCCACTATCCAGTCTGCTGCAAGCATCATGTCGCGGTCATGTTCTACTACGATGACGGTATTGCCGATGTCGCGAAGTTCTTTCAGACTGTTGATGAGGCGTTCGTTGTCACGCTGATGCAATCCGATGCTCGGCTCGTCGAGGATATAGAGTACATTGACCAACTGGCTACCTATCTGTGTGGCAAGTCGGATGCGCTGGCTTTCACCACCGGAAAGGGATGCAGACTGACGGTTCAGAGAGAGATAATTCAAACCGACATCGAGGAGGAAGGTTACGCGGGAACGTAATTCCTTTACGATTTCATGAGCTACTTTGGCTTTCATCTTCGGCAGATGTTCCTCTACGTGTTCGAGCCAATCGAGCAATTCATCAATATCGAGGGAGGCTACTTCTGAGATATTCTTATCCCAGATGCGATAGGAGAGAGACTCTTGTTTCAGACGCATACCGTGACATTTCGGACAGTCGATGGTGGTGATAAACTGGTCTGCCCATTTCTTGCCGGCAGTAGAGTCGTCATTCTCTATTACTTTATGAAGATAATCGATTACACCATCGTAGGCGCAGATATAGTCGGAAGAGGTTCCTGCCTTTTCCTTCGGTATCTTCACGTTCTCAAGTGTGCCGTACATTACCTCTTGCATGGTGTCATCATCAAGGTCCTTGATAGGGGTCTTGATGGTGGCATTATGTTTCTCTAACAATGATTGTAACTGCCAGAATATCATCTGGTTCTTGTATTTTCCTAAAGGAACGATTCCACCTGCGTAGATGCTGAGGTTGTCGTCTGGTATTACCTTCTTGAGGTCTATTTGATTAACCTTTCCTAAACCTTTACAGTGTGGACATGCTCCTTCGGGAGAGTTGAAGGAAAACATGTTTGGAGCTGGATCCCGGTAGGCCATTCCGGTAACAGGGTCCATCAGTCTCTTGGAGAAAATCTTGGATTCTCCCTTTTCCTTATCGATGACCATCACCATGCCGTCTCCTTGTTTCATGGCAGTGGTGATACTCTTGCGGATGCGCTCTTCGTCATCATCGCGAACTGCAAGTTTGTCGATGAGAACCTCGATGTTGTGGTTCTTGTATCTGTCCACTTTCATTCCACTTTCGAGTTCCATGATTTCCCCATCTACCCTCACATGTAGGTATCCCTTGCGTCGCATACTCTCGAAGAGTTCGCGGTAATGACCCTTGCGCTGACGAACGAGTGGGGCAAGGAGGAAGATGCGACGGCCTTTGTAATCGCTGAGAATCATGTCGATGACCTGTTCCTCGGTATATTTTACCATCTCCTCGCCAGTATGATAGCTGTAAGCTGTACCTGCGCGTGCATAGAGCAGACGCAGGTAATCGTAAATCTCGGTGGTTGTGCCCACGGTGGAACGGGGATTCTTGTTGGTAGTCTTCTGTTCGATACTGATGACAGGACTGAGACCTGTAATCTTATCTACATCAGGACGTTCCATGCCGCCCAGAAAATTGCGGGCGTATGCAGAGAATGTTTCGATATAACGTCGCTGGCCTTCGGCAAAGATGGTGTCGAAGGCTAAAGATGACTTGCCAGAACCTGAAAGTCCTGTAATTACTGTCAGTGAGTTGCGGGGAATCTCTACGTCCACATTCTTCAGGTTGTGAACTCTGGCTCCCCACACGTTTATCTTTTCTTCTTCTGAATTCATTGAAGTTAATTGATTCTTGTTGAAATGCTATTTTTATATTGAATTGCTTCTTGAAAAGCTTTTCTCTTCTTGAAATACTTCTTTTTTATGGAAATATGACTTGTTTTTGTGGAAATATGACTTGAATGATTTCCTTTCTTTCTAATCCTGTTGCTCTCGGGTTTATTCCGTGGCAGTAGAACCAGATTCGATGTATCCCCTCAACAGGTTGACATCCTTTTTGATGTTGTAGGTCTTGCCATCGGCTCCTTTTGCCTTGACCAGGCAGAAATAGACTCCATCTTTCACAGGCTTACCCTTATAGGTGCCATCCCAACCGTCTGCAGGATTATTCCATTCATGAAGTTTCTGTCCCCATCGATTGAAGATATATGCATGAAATTCGGTCAGACTCTGGTATCCGTCTTTCGCCTTGTAGATGTCATTGATACCATCGCCGTTTGGGGAGAAGGCATTAGGCATCTGCAAGAAACTTTCAGAGATGGTAAGAGTGAGAGGAGAATCCTCATTGTTCTGTTCGATAACCTGACCGTCTTTCGTGAATTTGGCATAGAGGATGATGCGGTGCAGACCAGACTGATTAAACTCAAGATCTGTATTTTCTTCATACCTTATTATATATGGCTCTGTATCGCTGTCGTGATAGATACGCCACTCATAGTATTCTGTCCATCCGGTAGTGCCAGTAGGATTCGCCTTGAAAGCAGCCTTGATAGGTGCTGAACCGGAATAGGATGCGTCTTCACTGGTCTCACCGTCACTTGTGGTATAGGTGACTGATGGGGCAATAGATGGAGCATCGTCAGCGAAACTGGTTGTTGCCATGGCTAAAAACACCATCAATAATAATATGAAATTCGTCTTTATTTTCATGTCTTTATGTAAATTTCTGCAAAGATAGCGCAATTTTCTGAATTAGAGTATGGTTGAATGAGAGTTTTTTTGTATTTTTGCAAATGAAATTATAAAATTAAGCAAAAGAAATCATAATTTTGTGGATTAATAACATAAATCAACGAAAATGATGAAGCAAAAATTAAAATATATCTTGTTGGGGTTAGGATTGATTTTGTTCAATGCCTCAGCGTTCTGTCAGACTACTAAATGGCGTGACATTTATACGGTGAAGAAAAAAGATACGATTTTCGGTATCGCCAATAAGTATGGACTGAGTTTGCCTGAACTGATGGAAGCTAACCCGGAAATGAAGAAGGAAGGATATATGCTCCAGAAGGGTGCTACCATCTTTATTCCTTTCGAGAAGAATAATACCGCTACAGGTGGAACTGCTCAGGCAGGTCGGACCCATGCAGCTCAGAAACAGGTGGCTCCTCAGAAGAAAGCCAATACGGTGAATGTGGGTGTGATGCTTCCTCTTCATGATGTAGATGGTGACGGCAAGCGTATGGTGGAGTTCTATCGTGGCATTCTGATGGCTTGCGAAAAGTTGAAGCAGCAAGGTATCTCTACGAATATTCATGCCTGGAATGTGCCTATTGATGCGGATATTCGTACTACACTGGTACAGGAAGGTGCCAATCAGTGTGATCTTATCTTTGGTCCGCTTTATACCAAGCAGGTGGCACCATTGGCTGATTTCTGCAAGACCTATGGCATCAAGATGGTGATTCCTTTTTCTATCAATGGTGACCAGGTGGATCGCTGCAAGGAAATCTTCCAGGTATATCAGTCTCCGGAATCGCTCAATGATGCAAGCATCAAGGCTTTCCTGAACCGTTTTAAGAATGTACATCCTATCTTTGTGGATTGCAATGACACTACTTCCCGTAAGGGTAACTTTACTTTTGGTCTCCGCAAGGAACTGGAGAAGAGAAAAATTACTTATAGTGTGACCAATGTAAATTCTTCATTGGAATATTTTGCCAAGGCGTTTGTTCCTTCCAAGCAAAATGTAGTGATACTCAATACCGGACGTTCGCCACAGCTGACTCAGGTTTTGAATAAGTTGGATGAGTTTACCGCCAAGTATCCTGGTGCTGACATCTCCCTCTATGGTTATACCGAGTGGTTGATGTATGCCAAGTACAATCTCGACCGCTTCTATAAATATGATACTTATATCCCTTCCACATTCTATTATAATGCAAATTCTGCTAAGACAATAGATTTGGAGAGTAAATACAATATCTGGTTCCATCAACCTATGCAGGTAGCGATGCCGCGATTTGCCATTACGGGTTATGATCAGGCGATGTTCTTCATTCAGGGCGTCAACAAGTATGGCAAGAATTTCACAGGACAGATGACGCAGGTAAACTATACTCCTGTGCAGACTCCTCTGCATTTTGTCAAGACTTCAAAGGGTGGTTACCGTAACCAGATATTACAGTTGATTCATTATACATTCAATCGCCAGATAGAGGCGGTAACCTATTAAAAAGTGACATATTAAAGATAAGTAAATGAAAGCAATTAAGATATTGGTGATGTTTCTGATGCTGGGCGGTATGACAGCACAGGCTCAGATAGGTGAATATCGCAATGACTTCTCTATAGGTGTAAATGGTGGCTACTTGATGAGCAGCGTGGGCTTTACTCCCAGTATTCCTCAAAGCCAACATGGAGGACTGACCGGTGGTTTCTCTTTCAGATATGTTTGCGAGAAATATTTCAAGAGTATCTGTTCTGTCTATGGAGAGGTGAATTTCGCACAGGCAGGATGGAAAGAGAAAATCCTGGATATCGAAAATGCTCCGGTCATCATTTCCAGTACGGGTGAGCCGATGGCATACGAGCGTACCATCAGTTATGTTCAGATTCCTATCTTTGCACATTTAGCATGGGGTAGAGAAACACGTGGACTGAATATCTTCGTTAATGCTGGTCCTCAGTTCGGTTACTATCTCAGTGAATCTACGAAGACCAACTTCGATCCGAAACGCCTGCCAGCTACAGACAATGACCGTGTAAACAGAATCATTGCACAGGATACGATGGCAGTGGAGAATAAGTTTGACTATGGTATAGCTTTAGGCATTGGAGCGGAATACAGTATCCCGAAAGTAGGGCATTTCTTAGCTGAGGCTCGTTATTACTATGGATTGGGCAATATCTATGGATCTTC
>ERZ1032078.1046-NODE-1046-length-10678-cov-6.525746_pt1 | contig 10678 bp, 10 predicted proteins | sample MGYA00517101_ERZ1032078 | MGnify/ENA primary metagenome ERZ1032078 (study PRJEB33719, sample SAMN04261301) | wastewater metagenome | biome: rural village; feature: human; material: feces | host: Homo sapiens | place: El Salvador | collected 2013-01-14 ... | reverse complement strand
TAATCCATCTACGATAGATGGAGGTTAACAGACATATGTCCGCTAACTTCTGTTAACTACGGGCAAAGCCCAAACTTCCTCTAACTTCTATTTTGACCCATACTCTATTTATTGTTTTCTTTTCTATTTACTTACACTTTCTGTACCATTCAATAAGGTTGGCTCTTGGAACCCCAAGCTTCACCATTTCGTCCAGATCTTCACGTGCCTCCGTCTTGCGCTTCATCAAGATGCGCACATTGGCACGATTCAGTCTGAAGTCGGTATTGAGCGGTTTCAGTTCTATAGCCTTGCTATAATCATACTCGGCAGGACCATACATCTTACGCTCCACTTCCATTCCACCACGTGCGGCATACGCCACAGCGCTGTCGGGATGCTGAGTCACCAATAGATTTATCATGTCCAGAGCCTCAGTATAGTGACTATCTTTCTGATTAAGCAATGCCAATCCGAGTGTGGCCTCAAAGTTGCCCGGCACAAGACTCAACAGATGCTCGTAGTCAAGACGGGCAAATTTGTATCGTTTCTGCTGTTCGTTGACAAAGGCGCGATAGAACAGAGCAGCCAGATTGTTCGGATCACGTCGCAAGACATAATCGTACTCATCACGGGCATACTGCCACTCCTCAAGCTGCACGTTCCACGACGCTTTCCTCAAACGCAGGTTTAAGGAATCGGGATGGAACGACAATGCCTCAGAAGCAGCCGACAAGCTGTCGCGAAGTTGCTGCCTTGTCTGTGCAAACATAGTGTTTGCATTAAGCGCCATTAACGCCAAGACAAGTATTAAGGTCTTCATACAGTTAGGCTTTTGCTATATAGTCGGCTATCCACTGGCCTACCTCAGCCGTGCCATACTGTGCACCACCTTCAACCTGAATCTCCGGCGTACGTACGTTGGCATCAAGCGAAGCGTCAACAGCCTTACGTACAAGTGCACCTTCCTCATTCAGTCCGAAATGCTCAAGAAGCATAGCAGCCGAAAGAATCTGGGCTACCGGGTTGGCAAGGTTCTTGCCAGCTGCCTGCGGCCATGAACCGTGTACAGGCTCGAACAACGGAGTATGCTCGCCAAGCGAACTTGACGGCTGCAATCCCATCGAACCAGTGATACAAGAGGTCTCGTCGGTAAGTATGTCGCCAAATGTATTCTCTGTAACAATAACGTCGAAGAATCTTGGCTCGGTAAGAACGCGCATCGAGGCATTGTCGATAAACATATAGTCGGTATTCACCTCAGGATACTGCGGTTCCATCTCCTTGGCAATCTGGCGCCACAGACGTGACGAAGCCAGCACGTTGGCCTTGTCTACTACTGTAAGGTGCTTGTTGCGCTTCATGGCAAACTCGAAGGCAACCTTAAGGATGCGCTCTATCTCGGGGCGAGTATATATGTCGGTATCGTAAGCCTTGTCGTTGTCCTGATACTTCTCGCCGAAATACATACCGCCGGTAAGCTCACGTATTACAACAAAGTCGGCACCCTTGAGCAGTTCGTCCTTAAGAGGCGACTTGTGCAGAAGGCAGTCGAAAGTGGCAACTGGGCGCACGTTGGCAAAGAGTCCAAGCTTCTTGCGCATAGCCAGGAGTCCCTGCTCGGGGCGTACCTTAGCAGTAGGATCGTTATCGAAACGTGGGTCGCCTACAGCTGCAAAGAGCACAGCATCGGCATTCAGACAGGTCTGGAAAGTGTCTTCAGGGAAGGGGTCGCCCACTTCGTCAATGGCATGAGCGCCACAGATGGCTTCCTTAAAACTGAACTCATGGCCGAACTTTTCAGCCACAACCTTCATTACCTTCACACCTTCGGTCATAATCTCGGGTCCGATACCGTCGCCGGGAAGTACAGCTATTGATAATTTCATATCCTTTGTTTTTTATTATATTGTTTATTTTGATTCTGAATCTTGCATTTGTTCCTGCTCCACGATGTTAAGCATCTTGATTGTAGCCTTTATTGCAGCTTCGGTCTGGTCGGCATCGAGTCCACGTGTACGCAGTATCTTCTCGCCGCTACGCCATGTTATGACAGTCTGCACGAGTGCGTCTGTGCGTCCGCCAGGCGGTATTGACACGGCATAATTCTCAAGTGTGGGGAATGTGCGTCCAAGACGTTCGCGGTATATCTTGCGCATAGCCTTCACGAAAGCGTCATACTGTCCGTCGCCAAGAGCGTTGTCCTCATACTGCTTGCCGTCAATCTCAACCTTAACAGTTGCCATAGGGCGCAGTCCGTAGGCAAGCGACACCATATAGCTCACAAGCTTTATCTTGTCTTCGGGAGCCGAATGCTTCAGCACGTCGCTCACGATGAATGGCAGGTCTTCCTGAGTTACAATCTCCTTACGGTCGCCCAGTTCGGTAATGCGTTGCGTCACACGTCGTGTCTGTTCTGGTGTGAGTTCCAGTCCGAGCAGTTCCAGGTTCTTGGCGATGTTTGCCCTACCGCTATTCTTACCAAGTGCATACTCGCGCTTACGTCCGAAACGCTCAGGCACAAGATTGTTGCAGTAAAGGTTGTCCTTATTGTCGCCATCGGCATGAACGCCAGCCACTTGCGTGAACACGTTCTCGCCAACGATAGGCTGGTTTGGCGCAATGGCAATACCTGAATATCCCTCTACCAGTCGGCTTATTTCGCCCAATCGGTCTTCACGGATACTGGTTTCAATACCGAGCTGGTCTTTAAGTATAGCCTGCACGCTTGCAAGCGGGGCATTGCCACAACGCTCACCCAGTCCGTTCACCGTGACATGCAGACCGCTTGCGCCACTCACCACAGCAGCCAACGAATTGGCTACGGCAAGGTCGTAGTCGTTATGTGCATGGAATTCGAATTTGGTGTCGGGATAGCGCTCCACCATCTGGCCGAAATACTTCGTCACCTCCATAGGGTTGAGTATGCCCAATGTATCTGGCAGAAGGAAACGCTTGATTCCACTCTCCACGAGGGCGTCCATCATCTTGAACACATAGTCGGGCGAGTCCTTCATGCCGCTACTCCAATCCTCAAGATACAGATTTACCGCCATACCCTTCTGCATGGCAAGAGTGAGCGACTCGTATATTCCGTCGATATGCTCTTCGGGAGTCTTCTTGAGCTGATGCGTACAATGCTTAAGCGAACCCTTTGCAAGCAGGTTTATAACCTTGCATCCGCATTCGTCAATCCAGTCGATTGACTTGCCACCATCGACAAAGCCCAACACTTCTACCCTATTCAGCTTGCCCACACTCTCGGCATAGCGGCAAATCATGCGCACAGCTTCCTTCTCACCATCAGAGACACGTGCCGAAGCCACTTCTATACGATTCACATTGACATCGCCAAGAAGCATTCGCGCCACCATGAGTTTCTCATGAGGAAGGAATGACACTCCGCTGGTCTGCTCGCCATCGCGGAGTGTACAGTCCATTATTTCTATTGTTCTTGCTCCCATGACTCTACCTTATCACGATTCTGTACAAGGAAGTCTACGTCGTCGAGTCCGTTTTCAAGGCAATGCTTCTTGTATCCGTTTATCTCAAAATGCTCGCTCTTGCCTGTAGCGAGGTTTGTCACGGTCTGATTGGGCAGGTCTACCTTCACCTCTGTCTTGTGGTCCTTGTCGATGCTGGCAAAGAGTTCCTTAAGGAATTCCTCGCTCACCACTACCGGCAACACAAGATTGTTGAGCTCGTTGTTCTTATGGATGTCGGCAAAGAACGAGCTGATGACCACACGGAATCCGGCTCCGGCAATAGCCCAAGCTGCGTGCTCGCGCGAAGAGCCCGAACCGAAGTTCTTGCCTGCTACGAGTATCACTCCGCTATACGACGGATCGTTCATAACGAAGTCGGGCTTCGGAGTACCGTCGGCATTATATCGCCAGTCACGGAATAGGTTGTCGCCCATGCCTTCTTTGTCAATTGCCTTAAGGAAGCGGGCTGGTATTATCTGGTCGGTATCCACATTCTCAAGCGGAAGGGGTATGCATGTGGAGGTTATAACGTTGAATTTCTGTTTCATTATTCTTCAATTATTAAACATTAAACATTAGAACATGAGTTCTCTTGGGTCTGTTACCACTCCCGTAACTGCTGCTGCAGCTGCTACCAGAGGCGAAGCAAGGATGGTGCGTGAGCCAGGTCCCTGACGACCCTCAAAGTTACGGTTGGATGTCGATACCGAATACTTGCCGGCAGGTATCTTGTCGTCGTTCATGGCAAGACATGCCGAGCAGCCCGGCTGGCGAATCTCGAAACCAGCTTCGGTAAGAACCTTGTCCAATCCTTCCTCTCTTATCTGCTTGTCTACGAGCCATGAGCCCGGTACAAGCCATGCCGTAACGCCTTCTGCCTTATGGCGTCCCTTCACGATAGAGGCAAATGCACGGAAGTCTTCAATACGTCCGTTGGTGCAGGCACCGAGGAACACATAGTCGATCTTATGACCGAGGAGCTTCTCGCCCGGCTCAAATTCCATATAGGCAAGCGACTTCTTGAACGAAGCCTGACCAGCCTTGTCTATCTCATCGAGTGTAGGAATGGTCTCGGTAATACCGATACCCATACCCGGATTGGTGCCGTAAGTGATGCGCGGCTCTATGTCGGCAGCATCAAACACGAGTTCCTTGTCGAACACGGCATCGTCGCCACTCTTCAGAGTCTTCCAGTAAGCCACGGCCTTGTCCCATGCCTCGCCCTTAGGAGCATATTCGCGACCCTTGATATATTCGAATGTTGTCTCGTCGGGAGCCACAAATCCGCCACGCGCACCCATCTCGATAGAAAGGTTGCAGAGTGTGAGTCGGCCCTCCATAGACATGTCGCGCACTACGTCGCCAGCATATTCAACGAAATATCCTGTAGCGCCCGAAGTGGTGAGTCGGCTCATCAGGTAGAGAGCTACATCCTTAGGCGTAACACCCTTAGCCAACTTTCCGTTGACGCTTATACGCATCGACTTCGGCTTGGTCTGCAGAATGCATTGTGAAGCCATAACCATCTCTACCTCAGATGTTCCGATACCGAAAGCTACAGCACCCATAGCGCCATGGGTAGATGTATGTGAGTCGCCACACACGATGGTCATACCCGGCAGAGAGAGACCCTTCTCCGGTCCTACAACGTGGATGATGCCGTTGTCCTTAGAGTTCATGGCGAAGTGTGTCACGCCGAAATCGGCAGCATTCTTAGCCAATGTGTCCACCTGACGCTTTGACACGGGGTCTTCGATAGGCTTGTCCTGGTCGTGTGTAGGAGTGTTATGGTCGGGCATGCAGAATATGTGGTCGGGACGGAACATCTTGAGTCCGCGGGCACGCATGCCGGCAAAGGCCTGAGGCGAAGTCACCTCGTGGCAGTAAAGACGATCTATGTACAATTGTGTAGGGCCGTCCTTGACTGTCTGCACAACATGCTTATCCCAGATTTTGTCGAATAATGTGTTCATTATAATATGTTTATATTGTTAATGTTATTGCTTGTTTGTATTTATAGTGTGGATGATTGGAGTGTGGCTTTATTTCACACGAAACTTGTTGATACAGTCGATGTAAGCCTCAACAGAAGCCGTCACGATGTCGGTATTTGCTCCGAAGCCGTAGTAAACGCTTCCGTCGTATTCCACCTGCATGTGTACCTTACCCACGTCGTCCGATCCCTTCGAGATGGCCTGGATCGTAAACTCCTTCAGGGTCATCTGCTTCTGAATGATCTTCTTGAGAGCCTTGATGGCAGCATCTACCGGACCGTTGCCAGTCGAAGCCTCTTCAAACTTCTGGCCTGAGATGTCGAGTCCGATGCTTGCCACACTCTTAACGCCCATGCCTGTAGTAACCTGCAGGAAGTCGAGCTTCACAGCGTGCGAAGCCTTGGCATCGGCACCTGCCAACATGAGTATGTCGTCGTCGTTGACTTCCTTCTTGCGGTCGGCAAGCTTGAGGAACTGCTGGTAGATAGTGTCTATCTTCGACTCGTCGTCTATCTTCACGCCCAGCACTCCGAGGCGATACTTCAAGGCGGCTCTGCCCGATCGTGCTGTCAGTACTATGCTGCCGCTGTCCAGACCTACATCCTTCGGGTCGATAATCTCGTATGTGCTCACATTCTTGAGCACTCCGTCCTGGTGGATGCCGCTACTGTGGGCGAATGCGTTACGACCCACAATGGCCTTGTTAGGCTGAACGGGCATGTTCATCAGGCTCGAAACCATGCGGCTTGTGGGACAAATCTTGGTGGTGTTGATATTGGTATCGATATTGATGCCGTTGTGACACTTCAGAATCATGGCAATCTCTTCGAGCGAAGTGTTGCCCGCACGCTCACCTATACCATTGATTGTCACCTCTACCTGACGCGCTCCGTTCAGCACTCCGCTCAGCGTATTGGCTGTGGCAAGACCCAAGTCGTTGTGGCAATGGGTTGAGAGTACGGCCTTGTCGATGTTGTCCACATGCTCTACCAGATATTTAATCTTGGCTCCATACTCCTCGGGCAGACAGTAGCCCGTAGTGTCGGGAATGTTGATAACGGTAGCGCCAGCCTTGATGACAGCCTCAACCACACGTGCCAGATACTCGTTGTCGGTACGTCCGGCATCCTCGGCATAGAACTCCACGTCCTCGACATATCGCTTGGCATAGGCCACGGCACGAACGGCACGCTCTATTATCTCCTCACGATTTGAGTGAAACTTATACTTAATGTGCGAATCTGATGTACCGATACCGGTATGGATGCGTCCACGCTTGGCATACTTCAGAGCCTCGGCAGCACAATCTATGTCCTTCTCTACAGCACGTGTCAGAGCACAGATTGTGGGCCATGTCACAGCCTTTGAAATCTCAATGACCGAATTGAAGTCGCCAGGACTTGAAATAGGGAATCCCGCCTCAATCACGTCTACACCCAATTGCTCAAGCTGCTTTGCCACCTGTATCTTCTCAACGGTATTCAACTGGCAACCTGGCACCTGCTCACCATCGCGGAGCGTAGTGTCAAAAATGTACAATCTTTCACTCATCCTTATATGTGTTTTTACGTTATTACTTAAACCGAAAAAACCTTTCACACTACCTTGTAGGGGTTAGTGAGAAAGGTTTTTCTTGTCGTCTGCTCTTAAGAGAGACTGTATTGTTTGCGGCAACATATTAGCATACACTACCCCGTTCGACATTGTTCCAAAGTCGAATTCGAATAATAATGCTAATAATGTTGTACGACAAATTCATATTTATAATATATTTATGGTGATACGTCTTATTTCGGTTACAAAGGTAAGAAAATATCGGTAGCCTGCAAATAAATTATTACTTTTTTTATCGTATTTATTGCATTTTGTTATACCGTAGCGTTTTTCAAGTCCTACTACACCTTATTATATAATAGAGCATGTATTACAAAACAGCTACAAGAATGTAATAAAAAGACAAATTATTAATGCGTTTTCTTGGTTATTCTCCAGAAAACATCTATTTTTGTAACGTTAGAAAAAAAAAAACAAATTATGAAAACGACCAAAGAATACATATCGTTGATAGAATCTCATGCCGAAGAACTAAAAATATTGTTCGGCATAAAGTCTTTGCGCATATTTGGTTCGGTTTCGCGCAACGAACAAAAGGAAGGTAGCGATGTTGACGTGTGCGTGGATATGGCGCCAAAAGCTTTTTTAGTTGTTCGCCTGAAACGCTTTCTTGAAAATCTGCTTCAATGCTCTGTCGACGTCGTAAGAATGCACAAGCATATCAATCCATATTTACTTGAGGAAATTGATAAAGACGGAATTTATGTTATCCAATAGATTAAAAGTATTGCTGTTTCAGATAAGAACAGCAATACTACAATTGAAAGAATGGAATAATAATGTTCAGAGTTCTGACGATTATTATTGCTCACCTGATGGAATGAAAAATCTTGCAGCCAGTTGTATGCTCATTGAGGCTATTGGGGAGAGCATCAAACAGATTGATAAAATCACAGAAGGAAATTTGTTAGCTAAACGGCCATAAATTCCATGGAAGGACGTTATTGGTATCCGTAATCATATAGCCCATGGTTATTTCGATATTGACGGCGACATGGTGTTTGATGTCGTCAAAAATGATTTGGATTCTTTATTGGAAGCTATAGAGTATTTTATAGAAAATCTTACTGTAGAGAAATGATAGAAAAGGACTCCATTTGGTGAGCAAATGGAGTCCTTTTGCCACCTAAAAGGAGTCCTTTTGCAAGCCAAAACGACTCCTTTTGCATTCCGAAAGGAGTCCTTTTGTATTTAGGGGGACAGATTTTGAGGTTTCAAGCCCGTTTTTCCAAAGGAAAACCTTATTTTTGCATAACGTAACATTCAACCTAAATACACATACAAACTGAAATATGATAACAGGCGAAATAAAAAACAAGATCGACCAGATTTGGGACACCTTCTTTGTGGCTGGCATCACCAACCCCATAACCGTACTCGAACAGATGACATATATATTCTTCATGAAGATGCTCGACGACAAGCAGCTGCAGGAAGAAGAGAACGCACGCGACTGGGATAGCGAAGTGCAGAACCCCACATTCATCGACGGCAAACTGTGGGTCAATCCCGAAGCCGTGAGCGATGAGGAGCGTGCCGGAGTGCCTTACGAGAACCTCAGATGGCACGTTTTCAAGAATTTTGGTGCCGACAATATGTATAAGGTTGTGCGCCAGAGCGTGTTTGAGTTTATCAAGCACATCGGAACGGGCGAAGAGAGTGCCTACAGCCGATATATGAAGTCAGCCATATTCCTCATACCCAACGCCCGAACGCTTGCCAAGATAGTTGACGGAGTAGACTCGCTCGACATGAACAACCGCGACGCCATGGGCGATGTCTACGAGTATATACTCGGCAAGATGGCGGCTTCGGGCACCAACGGACAGTTCCGCACGCCACGCCACATCATACGCATGATTGTAGAGATGATGCAACCTACTCCACAAGACTACATCTGCGACCCTGCCATGGGTTCGGCAGGATTTCTGGTAGAGGCGGTAAAGTATATCAAGGAGCACTATGAGACAGCCTTGTACGTCGGCGACGAGGCACGCCACATGAAGACTTCGATGATTAACGGATATGATACCGACCAGACCATGCTGCGCATAGGAGCCATGAACCTTCTGCTTCATGACATTACAGCTCCCGAACTGGCGTGGCGCGACTCTCTGTCGGAGCAGAACGACGACCAGGGCTGCTACTCGCTCATTATGGCTAACCCTCCCTTTGCAGGCAGTCTCGACAAGGGCAACGTCAACAAGAACATCCTTGCCTATGCCAATACCAGCAAGACCGAACTGCTGTTTCTTGCCCAGTTCGTACGCTCACTTGAGATAGGCGGACGTTGTGCCAGCATCGTTCCCGACGGAGTATTGTTCGGAACATCTAAGGCTCACGTTGCCATACGCAAGGAGATAGTGGACAATCAGCAGCTACGTGCCGTAATATCCATGCCGAGCGGAGTGTTCAAGCCATACGCAGGAGTGTCGACAGCCGTACTCGTATTCAACAAGACCAACTGTGGCGGAACCGACCGCGTATGGTTCTACGACATGAAGGCAGACGGTTTTTCTCTGGACGACAAGCGTTCGCCAATCAACGACAACGACATTCCCGACGTAGTAAACCGATTCCTCAATCCCGACAAAGAGCAGGAACGCACCCGCAAGGACCAAAGCTTCTTCGTGTCCGTAGACGAAATACGCCAGAACGACTACGACCTCTCTATCAACAAATATAAAGAGGTGGAGCGCGAGCGTGTGGAGTATGAGCCGGTGAAGGACATATTGGCGCGATTGGAGCAGACCGAAGAGGAATATGCCAAGGGATACGGAGAGCTGAGAGGAATGTTGGAGGAGTAAAGGAATAGCTATAAAAACCTATGGCACAATCACTTTGTAAAATCTATTTGCACATTATATTCCACATCAAGACCACAAGTCCATGTATTCTTGATGATGATCTCAAACGTGTGCACGCCTATATCGGCGAAATAATAAACGACACGAAATGCACAACCATTTGGGTTGGAGGTGTTGGCGACCATGTACATGCCTTGTGTCTATTAGGTCGTGAGGTATCGATAGCGCAACTTGTGGAGGCTATGAAACGCAATAGCAGCCGATGGATAAAATCGCTATCCCCAAAATATTCATGGTTTGCATGGCAAGGCGGTTATGCGGCTTTGTCAGTAAGCCAGTCGGTTGTGGACAAAACATTGGCGTACATCAAAAACCAAAGGGAGCATCATAAGAAGACGTCATTCCAAGACGAATACAGGCAGTTTTTGAAATTGTATAATATTGAATATGACGAAAAGTATGTGTTTACGGATTAGCAAGGACATGAAACCACCAACGTTGCAAGGACACGATACCAACAACGTATGTGCAAGGACGTGACCAATAACGTTTGCGCAAGGACGTGACCAATAACGTTTGCGCAAAGACGGGCTGAAAGCCCAATGTTTCCATAGCCCAGGGCATCGCCCTGGGTAAACGAACACAAACGGCAAGCGCCCTGTAAGGGCAACTATAAAAAACAACAAGCAATTAGAGCTGCCCCTACAGGGCGCTTTGCTCATAACATCCTTATACCCAGGGCGATGCCCTGGGCTGTGGAGAAGTTGCCCCGTTGGGGCGCGCAGCTAATAACAAGGAT
>ERZ1032078.1045-NODE-1045-length-10683-cov-8.517219_pt1 | contig 10683 bp, 22 predicted proteins | sample MGYA00517101_ERZ1032078 | MGnify/ENA primary metagenome ERZ1032078 (study PRJEB33719, sample SAMN04261301) | wastewater metagenome | biome: rural village; feature: human; material: feces | host: Homo sapiens | place: El Salvador | collected 2013-01-14 ... | reverse complement strand
TATTCTTTTCTCTTGGCGAAGCATCAAGTATGGCATCAGTTGGGCGATAAGTATCATCTGTGGGAGCAGTCAAGGCTTCATAATCTCTGCGAATTTCGGGGTCTTTAATGTTGTACTGCAAGTCATACGTGCCTTTTGCTTGCTGCATGGCACGTAACGTAAACACATAGTCCTGGTTGTGAGGTATTGTCTTTCGGCTAAACGAAATGGGCCACACCTCTGTACCACTCTCCGACTGAAATGGTTGATTGCCTGTTTCAACTACTGCGTGGCCTTGTTGTTGCACTTTGGCTTGTTGCTGTGCAAGTTCTTTTTGAAAGGCATTAAATGCAGCAATTTCATCGGGGTCGTTTCTTCGCTTTACATTTTCCACCTCATTATTCCATCTCGCGTTGTATTGTTGCTCTGTTTGGCCAGTACTTAAGGTAGGCTTTATGTTGCGCCACGTCCACAACTTTTGTCGGTCATTAAGGCTCATAACTTGCTGCCGTGGTTGTGGCGCATTCATTGTGGCTTGCGGTGGCATTGCTTGCGATGAGCTTTGCTGATTATGCACTTGCGCTATCTGTTTATTGCCTTGCTCCGTTTGCCCAACTTTGCTCGTTATGGGGAGTGATTGCTGGAATTGTGCCTGTTGTGGTTGTTGTGGTTGCGGTTGATTAGGTTGAGCATTTGTGGGTTGTGAATGGTTAGCTTGCTCTGGCTTCACCTTGTCACCCATCATGTCCTTTTCAAACTGCTCAAACGTGCCAACATCATAATCCTCATGAATGGCATTCCATAAGTTTTTGCGTGCTTCGGCACTTTGCATACTCTTTTCAAACTGCTCGGCTGTGCCAAGGTCAAAGTCGCCTTTTAACGCTTCATATAAGTTTCTGCGGTTATTTTTATCCTCAATCTCGTTAATCATAATCAGTGTCCGTTAAATCCCTTTACTACTTTTTTCTTTTTATGTTCAGTAGGCTTAGGCTGCGGTTTGGGTTGTTGCCTTACTTGTCGCCCTGCTGAATAAACGCGTGTGTTTTTTACTCGCTTCACTTGGCCCGTTGTACCATCTACAACAGTACCAGACGTTTCAGTTTTTGGATAAGTTCCGCCAATGCGTTCTGTTTCTGAAACCGCTTCGTCACGTGTGTAAACGTGGTTTACCACATCACCATCTTTATTAAACACAGGGTATTTGGGGGTTGAACCCTTGCCACCGCCTTTGCCACCACTACCTTTTCCGCTACCAGCCTTATTGGCTCTTATTACGGATGCTGCTGCGGTGGTAGTTGCAGCATTGCCACGTTTTTGGTTCAATTCAATTTGCGACTTTTGCACGGCTGGCTTACCCTCCTCCGTCACCTTGCGAGCTTCATTCAATCCTTGCTGAGTTTCTTGCGTCTTAACATAAGCATTAGCCTTAGTTCTGTCGTTCTCGTTCTGTGCATTGCGTCGGTTAATGAGCGATTGAAGGTTGCGGTCTTTCTGTGCCAAATCAATCAATGCCTTGCGTGCCGTATAATCACGATTGTTGAGGTTGAGCATGGCCTTGTCATAGACATCTTTTGCCTTTGCTCTGCGTGCCAAATAATCGTCATATCGCTTTGTGTAAGCATCGCTTAAAGGTGTGGCCGTTTTAACGTTTGGGGTGGGGGCATAACCCTTAGCTGCCCCAATCCGTGCAAGGGCCGAAATGCCATCACCTATCGAAGCAATGAGGTTGTTGCGATACTGCCGTTTGCGCTCCTTTCGTTCCTCCTCTTCATTGTACGATGCGTTCAGCCTATCGCGCTCCTTTTGCAGCGTGTCAAGGTAGTCAAGCAACCCACCTGCATACTGCTGCGTGGTGGCAGGAGTGGGCGCGTTTGTGTCGGTGGGTAAACTATCAGTCGTTGGTTGAACAATGGGTTCGCTCGCTGATTGCTCCACCTTGTTTTTATCTTTTTCGTCAGTGTCGGTCATAATGTAGTTCCGTTAATTCGCTTCAAGTATTCATTTGATTGCTGATTGGCAAGTACTTCTGATAAATCTTTCGTCCTTTGCCACGTCTGCATTTCTGCTGGTGTAATTGATGGATCCTTCACCTTTGCTTGCTTTTGTGGCTTACTATCAATCGCATTTGCCATTGTGCCTATGGCCGAAATGGCTTGTGCGCCAGTGTCGGCAATGTTCTGTGCGCGTTCCGACTCCATCTCTCCAAGTTCCTTGTTGATAGTCCTGTCCTGATTACGATAACTCTCTTCCACTTGTTCCTTGCGAGCTTCGCCTTGCGCTGCAATGGCACTGGCAGTGTCGCTCATGGCCTTAGCATTAGCCTCTTTGGTGGCAGCAACACTCTCTTCAGTTCCACCCACCACGGCTTGCGTTCCTGCTGCTTCGCGGTTGCGATTGCGAATGGCTTCTTGCGTTTGCCGTAACAAACGTTGTGCATCAGCGCGTTGCGTTGCGTCCTCATTGTAACGTCTGCTGTACCATGCTTCGTTTTCAGCCTTTTCACGTGCCAACTGCTTTTTCTTTTTACGTGCAGCTTGTGCCGATTTTATGCCACTAAAAATAGAACTGCCTATTGCAGTAGCAGCACCAATAATTGCTCCAATCATAAATTCTGTATTTTAAGTTATATTTTGAGCGAATGTACAATGCGGTTTCATAGGTGCTTTTTTATTTCCAACTTTATCTACTAAAATCTATTAGTAGACAACTTAAAACGCTGCAGATAACAAAGAAAAACGCTAACGATAACAAAAAAAAATTGTTGCCGTTAGCGTTTTCATTTGCTCCTATTACAAAAAATCAACAAGCGTGTATTGCTCTGCGTTAAACTTTGGGTGGTTGTGGTAAATCTTTTTCCATAACCAGGGTAAGGGTAAGTAAGTGTGCCACGAATGGCCATCAAGTGGGAGGAAGCCTTGCACGCATGGCACCTCGTTAAACGTGTGATAAATTGTCCACTTTGGGTGCTTATAGGCTATGTAAGTAGGAGTAATGAAATAGTAATCTCCGAGCGTGTGGTCTTCAACAAAACGTTTCAAGACTTCGCACAAATAAGGCTCACCACGTTCAAGGGTGAATGAAATGTAGGCTTCATCGTCACAACTCCCCAAAGCCCTTATAGTCCTTAAAATATCAAGCAATGATTTTTCGCTCGTCCACAATCCGTGAGCGCATCGCCACACACCTTTTTTATCCAATACAACGCGCAAATCAAAGTATCGGCAACCCATTTTATATTGTGCTTCAATACTGCGTGATTGACATCTGGCAAATGGAGTGGCCAAACATGAGAGCAACCCTTTACCCTTTTCGCCAGTGGCACTATTATGCGTCCCTATTTTATATTTTCTTTCTTCCATTTTCTTTCTTCTTGTTTACTCATTTTACGTAATAACCTTAAAGCTTCATCAAGTGCTTCGCCATACTCCTTTTGCGTGGCGAGAGGTTGGCTTATAGCTCCTCTGCGCCACTTTTGGTGCAGGTGCAGCGTGTGAATTACTTGTTTTGTAGTCATATTATTTCTCATTAAAATTGCGCCCTCCGTGGCCACAAACCACGTGCTGCCGACACCACTGCACCTATTAAAAATCAATCCTTTAGTATTTAAGTTATTAAATTGTGGCGTTGCAGAGAGAGCTTATAAGTACCCCACCTCGGACACGAACCGAGTGTTACCCGACCTCGGGCAATTAAAGAATCCAACTAAAACAAAACCATTTATATTTATGAAGTAAATAAAATATGAGGTTGGTAAGTGGGGTATGTTGCTAATTAGCTGCTCGCAATCGGCGGTCCGTCATGACGGTTGATGTCCTTCCAGAGCCAGTAAACGAACAACATTAGTGCTATTACTATCAGTAGTTTCATGTTTGTCAATTTATTTTAGAGAGTTTCCACGTGCAACCGTTGTACGAATATCTATCGTCTTTATTGTATGAGCGTTCCAGCGATTTTATTCTATTTTTGGTGATGACACCTTTATCACAATCGTTCATGAACATTCGTGCTTCGTATTCATCAACGAACGCGCAAATATTCTTCTCCATGTATCGCATCGTGCCTCGCATTACGCGACTAACAACATAGTGTTTGTCAGGCACATTTTTTTCAACTAACGAAAATTCCATGTCTTTTACTTTTTTGTGTTTGCGGCAACATAGCCGCGAATAAAACCTTTAAGGCAGGCCTTTGCCATTAGTGGCGTGCAAATGCGCTGCTCGCCACACTCGTCACAGCGTATTCGGTCGGCAGCATCACGCGCCTTCTGTTGCAGTGTTCTTTGCATTAGCTAATTTCTTATAATGTTCGATAATGTGCCCAAATTCTCTGTAAGCCTCGCTGCGGCCCTTGTAGAAGCCATGTTCTTTGCCAGCAATGTAAGCCATGTACGCACCATAAACGAACCACACAGCAGTAGAAATTATCGTTATCATGCCTTTCCCTCCTCTTCTTTGTCCTTACCAAAAAGCTTGTATGTGCGCTTCATTTCAGCATCGAGGTAGGCTTTCTCCTCCTCCTTGTTCATAAGACCTCGCACATACTTCATATCTCTGTCGAACATCTTTATTCGGTCAGGCACAGAGGCCACTCCCTTGTATTTATCTAATCCGCACAGAGCGCGCTCGCACAATTCAGCAAGTGCCGAATAGCACTGCTCAAAATCCGTATGGTCAGAGTTTTGTATGGCATTGTCCAATATTTCATACCATTCTTTTAATCCCTCAACAAAAAGTTTCGTCATGATTTTAATTGTTTTTCTTGTTAATAACTATTTCTACTTCTATCATTTCGTTTGGCTGTGGCTTAACATCAGCAAGTAACTCCTTACCGATATAAGCACTTCCAAGACTGCTGTAGAAAAACACGCTTCCATCGCTCGTTTGGTAGCATTTAGGTTTGCTGAAGTATAGTGCGCTGCTTCCGTCAAAGTCAGTAGCGAGGTAGGCTTTAACACGTTTTTCGCTCATTGCCTATATTGTTTTCTGTTTAATCATTATCGGGCAGTCGCGCCCGTTCGGCCTTGTGTAATAGCAAGCCTTGTAGATGTTGCTTTTATCATGCTCAGTATGCGACAGGGCAAAGCGCAAACAAAGCTTGCGCTCCTTGCAGCCTTGCCCGTCACATGATTTAATCTTGCCCATTTTTGTCAAGCTCTTTTATCAGTTGCTCGTAGCTTTTGGTAGTGCCTATCAAGCGTTCGGTAATTTTGGAGAGTGGTAGTTTGAAGTCCCACAGAATGTCTCCACTACAACAATTACTACTATCATAGAATGTTACTTGTTGCTTGTTATCAGCACAAACTCTTACTTTCCAATGGTCATAAATTGATTCTCTCACCAAACAAGGTTGCCACTTTTGTGGGATAAAGTTTGAATAGTCGCGGTTGTAAGTAGGGACTTCGATTAGGAGGTCATAGTCTGTTTCTTCATTAAGAAGAATCATACCATCATCTCTAACCGCGAACACACCTTCACTTCCGTCTTTATTCGTTACAAGCGCAATTATGTTTTTAGGAGGGTCAAAAATATCATCTGTTTCCTTTCTGTCGAAACAAATAAATCTTGCTTGGCGTCCGTCTCGCGTAACGATGTGCCCTTTAACCTCCACGTTCGTTATTTTCTTTGCAAGTTCAAGGTTGAAGGGTACTCTCTTAAATGTTGTTCGTGTCATTCTTCTGGTTTTTTTGTTGTTCCAAGTAAGTGTTCGTTACCCTCATAGGGAATACACTGCCTCCACCATGAGCTAATGCAAACAAAAACGCCCTCCTTATCACCTAAGTGACAAAAAAAGTCACACCCCCATTTTCTATCATCTCTATCTCGCACAAGCACTTTGTCGAATGGCTTGAACTGAGGTTTGGTTTCTTTGTCAGTCGCTCCGAACTTACTCCAATCGCGTTGGTCTTTTGATGGGAAAAGTACACATTCCGCGTCAGGATAATCGAAGTAAACCCTACCATCGTTTGTAAAGGAATCTTCATATCCATTCCTTCTTCTACAAGAAATAGGGAATATATAATTATTATTAACGCAAACCAATTCTACTTCACCATAGACAGTACTATAAAGCTTTGTCCCCTTTGGGCACTTTCTCAATATTTCTGCAATATTCATTGTTTCTTGTTTTTATTGTAAGACCTTGGTCATTTATGTTTTCTAATCCAATTCATAAGCCATCGCTTTTGCTTTTCGGTAGCAGGATAGCAACTTGTTATGAATCCGTAATGAAAAGTGTACGGTTCATATTGTAGTAGTCCACGAGCATTGTCTGCATAGGCCTCATAATAAACTTCTCCTCTTGCGCCAATGTGATGAATTTTGACGAGCGTGTCGTCTGATGCATGAACAATATCACCTTTACGCACCATGTTGGCTTCAAGCTTAAAACAAAACTGCCTACGAAGAAAAGCATCTTGCTTAATATATGCTTCCATTTCTTCTTTAGTGTGCTCGCCTTCCCAAAGGAAATCAGTGTGACAACCATCGCGTGCGTCATCAACCGACCGAGGAACTGCATACACAGACCACTCAGAGCCGAATAATTTTGCTTGGCTATAAGTGCCATATTTTCTTATCCAAATAAGCATAGCACCATCGAAACGCGCCCAATCGTCACTTTTTACATCAGGCAAATCTGAATTGATAGGAAGAGCATAATGCCCAGCACAACCATTCGTTCCGAAATAGAACATTCGTTGTTTCTTTTCCATATTGTTTTGAGGTTATTCTTTTACTTTAATTCCGTAGTATTGAAAGAACAAATCTTCAAACTGATGGGCTGCGTAGAGGGCAGCTTCTTTGTTGTTAAAGCATAAGGGGAAACCAGAATCCGTATACAAAGCCCCATTACGAAAATACGCAGTCGCATCACGAAAATCCGCAAACGCACCGCTGACACCCGTATACTCCGCAATATTCGCAGCAGCACAGGAGAGGAGTTGTCTAATACCATTTCTCTGCTTCTCCTCCTCACTCATGCGCTCCATTTCTTTCTTTGAATAGAACTCCCAGTAAGGGTAATAGCTCCAGCCATACTTATCACGCCACTTGCCATTGTTCATAGCCTTTTGAATGATAAGCAGCCTGTAGAAAGCATTTGCTTGCAATAATGCTTCTACATCGCCTAACGAATCTGCTTGCAGAGATTCTGCACTAATTCCTAAACGCATGCAAGCATCTGCAAAGGTTTTGATTTCGTGAAAGTCAAATACTTTGTTATCCATTGTTGTTCGTTTTTTTAATTATTGTAAAACCTCTTTCTTCTAATTCTTCTATGAGGTAAGAATCATCAAGATTGCTGATAAATCTCTGTTGTTGCTCTTCAGTGCATTCTTCAAATATATTTTCAAGCACTTTTGATTGTTGGTATTCTGAAACAGACTGAAGAATGTCGGTATCTTCAATATATGATGTGATTTCTACTTCCATTTTGTTAGTTTATTTGTTTAACTCGTCAGCAAGAATATTCTCAACATATCTTACCACGCGTTCGTATTCTCTTCCGCTTTCTTCGCTATCAGCATAAGCTTTCTTTATTAGCTCTTCACCATTGCCATAAAAGCAGCCTACCTTCCACATCTTATTACTACGTGTCCACGTGAAATATCGTCCACTGCTCCACCAATTTTTGAATACAATGTAATCGCTATTTTTATAGACCTTAGCATCTCCACAGACCTCAGCATCGCCATAGACCTCAGCATCGCAAAAGACAGAAGCATTGCCACAGATTTTAGCATTGTTATAAACCTTAGCATTGCCATAGACCTTAGCATTGCCATAGACAGAAGCATTGCCACAGACCTCAGCATAGTTATAGACCTCAGCATCGCCACAGACCTTAGCATGGAAATAGACCACAGCATTGCCATAGACCTTAGCATCGCAAAAGACAGAAGCATTGCCACAGATTTTAGCATTGTTATAAACCTTAGCATAGTCAAATACCTCAGCATTGCCACAGACAGAAGCATCGCAAAAGACCTCAGCATTGTCATAGACCTCAGCATTGTCATAGACCTCAGCATCGCCATAGACCTTAGCATTACCATAGACTTTAGCATTGCCATATACCCAAGCGTTACCAAGTTGTGAGAGATTATTCTCGGATTGCACGAACCCTCCTTTATCGCCAGTCTTCACATCGGAAAAATCCATTAAAGCTTCAATTCGATAAAGTGTAAATCCTAAGTGTACAATCGTTTCATTTGTTAATTTGTACTTTTTCATTTTGATAAATGATTTCTTTTGTAATTATTAATTTGTTGAATGTCGCTCTCTGTGAGTATTGAGCTATCGTAAGCATCAATCTCGTAAAGGTGCGCTGCAACGGTACGCGGAAACATTAGCTTACCGTCACATTTGCGCCTTGTCCATGCACTAACTTTGCTTGATATTGTAGTCATGTTCTGCAATCATCTTTTCAAGTTGTTCTTTGTTATGCTCGGTAATGGCTTCGTATCTTCTGCCATCGTCATAGCCCTCGGCACGGCCCTTCGCGTAACCGTCACGATAGCCTTCCTTATGGCCGCGCTCACGACCAATCGTGTAGCCTTCTTTCCAACGCGATTGTCGAAGGCGCGCCACTTCGTCGGCCATTGACTCTTCGGCTCGATAGAAGCCGAACTTATACGTGAGCCATAGCACGACATATACGGACGTGGCGTAAAAAAGAATAGTCAGTACGTCTTTTAACATGGGTATCATCGTTTATTGTTCTTTTTGCAGTTCGTCTAAAAGGTTTTGAGCGCAAGCACGCGCCCACCACGTTTCATTGTTGTTGATTTCGTCTGCACAAAATGTTTTAATTGTTATCCAGCCGAACCATTCACGGCCTTGCACGAACACGTTCAATATGCCGTTAATAATTTTTTCGTCTATTCTGAATGAGGTCATAACTTATTGTGTGAAAGTTTCTCGTAAATGTGAATTTCTGATTTCATGCGCTTTAAGAAGTTGCGCACCATTTGTTGCCGTTCGTCCTTGTCTCCTACGCGGTCAACCATGAGTAGTAAAACATCTGCAAAGAAGTCGCTATCTTCGCAAGCGGTTTCAACATTTGGCACGTTATACATTTGTTGAGAGACTTCTTTCCATGCTCTACGCGCTAAACGTGTCTGCTCTACAGCTCGTTTCCACTTCTGCTTTTCTTCGCGTTTAAAATCCATGCCTAAACTTCTGACACGGCTATAAGCGTCTAACAAAAATGTGTCTGTTACATCAGCCATGAGGAACGCAACATTGGTAAGAATGCGCAACTCATTAGGAATCTGATTAGTGGGTGCTAATTGCTCTTTCATAGTTTGTAAAGTCTTATTGCTTGTTTGATAGCAACAATAGCATTGGTTATTGCGAACTTTTGGTGCTTAGGTTTAAGACTTGTGAAGTCCTTGCTTTTGAGCAATTGTGTGAGTTCTTTGTGTAAGCCTTTTACTACTTCTACCTCTTCCATAATAGTTACTTGTTACCTGTAGAACCAAATCCGTCTTTATCTCTTTCGGAAATAGCGAAATCGTTAGTTACTTCAAAGTATTCTACTTCGGGTATCGGCATAATAACGGCTTGTGCTATGCGTTCGCCTACGTGATATTCGCAATTCAAACCTTTCATTACAACGTGTACTTCGCCATGATAACCGCTATCAATTACGCCCACGCAATTTGCTTGTAAGGCGCTGTGCTTGAAACTTGACGAACGCGGATAGATGAACATTGCATAACCTCGTGGAATGTCGAAGGCAAGACCAGTGCCGTAAATAGTTGCCCTGTGTGCGCGGTCAAGCGTTTTGCTTGTTGCATAAAGGTCGAAGCCAGCATCTTGTACGTGTTATTGTTCTGGTAGCTTTGCTTCGGGAATAAGTTTTTTAGTTGGGATTATCATTTTATTAGAATAATTTATGGTGAATAACTTTAGGAACTTTGTCTTTTGTTCCTAATTTTTAGAAAGTTTCTATTCTCGCATTCTTGTAGGAGTGGTAAATCTTCTGTTAGTATTGCAGTTGGTGTTTCGCCACCTACATTAACGTACTCAGGATTGATTCCGAAACGATTGCAAATTTTGTGACGCGTGGCTCGATTGCACTTCCAAAAGATTGTAACTTTCGTGTATTTCATCTGAAAGGGTGAAAGGTGAAACCTACCTTGCGTGCTTTGTTTTCAACTTCAAGATTTCTTCTTGTGTCATCTGTGTAATAGAACACAAGAGAAATTTTTGCAGTTTCGGGTATATAATGCCTTCGCTTCATTGCTGTACGATACCATTTTCGTTTTGCGCTATAAGGCTCACGAAATCGAATCTTTGTTCTTTGGCTATCACCATTTAACAATCTTATGTATTCCATTCGTCTTATGGAAATTTCTGCCTCCAGCAAGGAATTTTTCAAAATCTCTTTGTGATACGCATTTTGCAGCGTGTCGGCAACAAGAACTGATATATGCAGCATCTTTCTTTAGTCCCAATGTTTGTGCAAATTTTACTACCGTTCTCTTTGAGCAACCTAAATTCTGAGCTATTGTATCGTTATCTGTTACTGGAAAATACTTCCTGAAATACGCTTCGCCCTGTTTGGTTAAGACAAATCTTTTGTAGTTGTTGTCAGTTGTTATGTAGAGTTCGTTGAAATTATTCATTTTTGCGTTTTAAGCGTCTATTTTTGTCTAAGGTTATAACTTGTGCGTCTACTTGAAGAAAGTTGCTCAGAAACAAA
>ERZ1032078.1043-NODE-1043-length-10690-cov-7.678420_pt1 | contig 10690 bp, 6 predicted proteins | sample MGYA00517101_ERZ1032078 | MGnify/ENA primary metagenome ERZ1032078 (study PRJEB33719, sample SAMN04261301) | wastewater metagenome | biome: rural village; feature: human; material: feces | host: Homo sapiens | place: El Salvador | collected 2013-01-14 ... | reverse complement strand
GGTAAAACCGCACCGCCCATAAAATCCCGACCAAAGGGAACACACCAAAGGAAAAAACAAGCCATCAAAAAAAGCCCCTGCCAAAGGGGCTTTTTTCATCTTACCCTCCTGCATGCCAGCCGGTGTCCCGATTCTCCCTCCTATGCGGCAGTCAACGATGCGGTTAAAAAGCTCGTAGAAGCTGGATTTTTCTAAGCTGCCTATACGGCAGTCAACTTCGTTCCGTATCGCCTGCTCTGGAAGCACTGTTTCTAAGCTGCCTATGCGGCAGTCAACGGGGATTTTCCGTCCCCTTTGCCCCCTTGTTAATTTCTAAGCTGCCTATGCGGCAGTCAACGGAAACCCCGAAAATGTTTCCCGCTTCTTCATTTTCTAAGCTGCCTATGCGGCAGTCAACCTGACTACAATGCGGCGAGTAACGCTGTCAGGTTTCTAAGCTGCCTATGCGGCAGTCAACTAAATACATTACAGGAGCTTGCAACAGCGTTATTTCTAAGCTGCCTATGCGGCAGTCAACAAAAACTGGAAGCTCATGCCGGATCACAAGCATTTCTAAGCTGCCTATGCGGCAGTCAACCCAAAACCGCCAAAGCCGCCACCTCCCATCAATTTCTAAGCTGCCTATGCGGCAGTCAACTTCACGATAAAGGGATTATATAACCATTCTGGTTTCTAAGCTGCCTATGCGGCAGTCAACGTTTGCACGCGAAAAAGCCGCCTGCGGGAACATTTCTAAGCTGCCTATGCGGCAGTCAACTGGCCAAATCTAATTTTAAGATATTTGCAGAATTTCTAAGCTGCCTATGCGGCAGTCAACGATTGCGAATTTTTACCCTAGCAGGCGTTCGATTTCTAAGCTGCCTATGCGGCAGTCAACAAATCGCGCGGTATGCAAAAGTTTGTGTTTTCTTTCTAAGCTGCCTATGCGGCAGTCAACAACTTCCTTTTGATGTTGCTCAAGGTCAAGGATTTCTAAGCTGCCTATGCGGCAGTCAACAGGAGGCTTTTATTATGTCCAAAGCAAAGTATTTTTCTAAGCTGCCTATGCGGCAGTCAACGCGTAAGCGCACTTACTGGTTTCTCCTTTGGATTTCTAAGCTGCCTATGCGGCAGTCAACATATTCATCGCATGATTTTCAGTAGTTGTATTTTTCTAAGCTGCCTATGCGGCAGTCAACCTAGCGTCCCGGTCTCTCGTACTCCTCAATATTTTCTAAGCTGCCTATGCGGCAGTCAACGTGCAACTGGTTGCAGAGTGGTAGGTATTGCCTTTCTAAGCTGCCTATGCGGCAGTCAACATAGTCAAAAGAATGAGGAATAAACCAACCATTTTCTAAGCTGCCTATGCGGCAGTCAACTTTTCCTGGTTCTTCATTCTTACTGCCTTGTTTTTCTAAGCTGCCTATGCGGCAGTCAACCATATCTATCTTTAAATAATTTTTCTCCTGTCTTTCTAAGCTGCCTATGCGGCAGTCAACGAGAGAAGTGGAGGTGTATAGATAATGCTTCATTTCTAAGCTGCCTATGCGGCAGTCAACGGCTGACTTTGGCCATTCCCCATCCTTCCGGAATTTCTAAGCTGCCTATGCGGCAGTCAACGGATTAAGTTCCTTCAAAACTTCACCGGCCGGGTTTCTAAGCTGCCTATGCGGCAGTCAACGATCCGGAAGCCTCCGCGCATGGGCTTAGCACTTTCTAAGCTGACTATGCGGCAGTCAACTGATAAGTCGGGAGGTCAGAATAATCACCATATTTCTAAGCTGCCTATGCGGCAGTCAACGCGGAAGGATCCGGCACTCGCCAACAGTCTATTTTCTAAGCTGCCTATGCGGCAGTCAACACTTATGTGATCTCGCATTACATCCGATCTTTTTTCTAAGCTGCCTATGCGGCAGTCAACATTTGCATCTTGATATGCTATTAGCTAATCAATTTCTAAGCTGCCTATGCGGCAGTCAACGATTATTGGGACTGCGCGCCGGTGTCCGATGATTTCTAAGCTGCCTATGCGGCAGTCAACGAGCCAACGTCAAATCCTTTATCAGCCGGAGCTTTCTAAGCTGCCTATGCGGCAGTCAACTGCATCTCGCTTTCTTCAGCATTTCCCAAACGTTTCTAAGCTGCCTATGCGGCAGTCAACTGCAAAAGAAAGTGAAAGAGCTTCGGCGCCATCGAGGGAAAACCCATCTCCATCTATTTTACCCAAAGTTTCAACAGGGCGCAAGAAAAGCCGATAGAATCGGCTTTTCTTGCATTGGTCAAAAATTTTGGTCAAAATTCAGGGACAGAGGCACTATCGCTCAGGCCATAGGTGCTCAGTGTTCCGGACTGCTCTATCTGACAGGGTGTCTTCTTGATGAAGAGGGAAAAGGTCTGCGCGGTAGATAAGCTTTTCATCTGGATGAATGGCAGATCGTATGTCTCTTTTCTCTGGCCAAGCAGACCGAGCGCGTCCTCATAAGAGACGCCTTCGTGCCGCCGGACGTAGCGGCGCGCTTTTCTCTCCACGGATCCATCCGGCTGATATCGGCTGTAAATGCTATAGCCGGTGATGCGGCGTTCCACTATTTTTCGGATCTTTGTCAGGTGTACATAGTCAGAAAGTCGTTCCAGCCCCTGTTCGAGGTGCAATCTTTCCAATTGTTCTGCCGAGGGAGCGAGGATACGGATCTTATTTCCCAGCCCTTTGTCCTGATACGCTGGGAAGGCCAGCGCGGTCTTCACCATCCCTTCTCTTCGTTGTTCTTCAGCCAGTGCCAGATGCAGCTGGGTGAATACCTTCGTCCAAAGAAAGGATAGCGAGACTTCACCATCTGAAATGAGGGTGATATCCTGATAGTAGTTCATATTATTCCTTTCCGCTTGCTCCAAACACACCGCCACGGACAAGGACTGCCATGACATAGTCTTTGTCCGTTTCGTTTTCAGGTGCCGTTCCGGTCGACCAGTTATCAAAGAGTGTATAGAAATCTACTTTCTCTTTCGGAGAGCGGAAGGCTTTCCCGAGTGTGGTCACAGCGCCGTATGGTTCTGCTGCGATCGGACCAAGGCCAGACACGCCATACTCCGGATACCATGTATCGATGGTACGCAGTGCATTTCCGATCTTCTGAGAGTGCATGGCCGCCATGCCATTGACCTGATACAGCACCTTGCTCTTTTTCCCGTTCCCTTTGTCAAGGATCAGTTCTTCACTCGGGTATACTTCCTGTCCATGTCCCATCAAAACGCAGGCTTCGATCTCAAGCAGCAGATAGCTGATCCTGCCGCACAGTGCATCAGCGATCCTGGCAGAGAGCTGATCCAGATCAGGGCTATGCTTATCGAAGTTCTTCAGGCTGTAGTCATATCCGTCAAATGTCATGGTCTCCCCGGATGGCTTGACACGTACAATGACTTCGACTTTTTCTGCGCCCACGCGATTTCTCCAGAAGAATCGTCCACTGGCGATATTGGTGGCATAGCGATGTGCCAATTCCGAGAACCCACTTTCCGCGATGTAATCTTCGACCATTTTTGAAATGCTTTGGCCGTGTTCCTCTTCATTGCATACGGATGGATGCTGTACCCCGGACAGGACTTTCAGTGTAAAGCGAAGTTTTAATGTATCCTGATCCAGTTTCAAAGAGGCGCTGTCTACGGTTTGCAGATTGGCCTTTTCTACTTCTGCATTGAGCTTCATCGGATCATTCTTGACAGCTGCTTTTAAGCGATTGGAGATGGTCCCACGCACCGACTTCTCGATCAGCGCGATCGGCTCTTCTTCTGTCTGTCTTTTTTCCCAGCTTGTACCATAGAGGAAACCATCGGATGGGACCAGTTTCTTTTCAAATGCCAGTACGCTTGCTAATGCAATTTTCTTGTTTGCCATGATTGTTCTCCTTTTTTATTTTTCGTTTTTACAAATATACAGATCATTGCCTTCATCATATTCGTAGTGCCACATCAGGTCTTCGACGGAAGAGAATCGAAATGGCATTTTGAATTCGCCCAATGTGATCACAGGTTCTGCAAAGCGATGCGAGACATTCGGATCTCTCTGCGCTTTCACCTTTCCCAAGCGGGTCAAGCCTTGGAAGCCGACAACAAGGGGGATGAGCCAGCCAGCTTCTCTTCGCTTCGAGGTCCAGGCGCGTACTTCATTTTCTTCATTGATCTCTGCTTCATGGTGGATCGTCAGAAAAGAGAGGAGTGTGTCCAATGTGTCTGTCTCTTCATTTCCTGCTTCTTTCAGCAGTCTGCCTCTCTCGACCACCACGAAGCCGGGCATCAGTCGATGGAGGATCTTCTTTTCTTCCTCCGGGTGTTCCTCGCTGATAAAGTATACAACGGGCGTTTTGAAGGAAAGTATATCTCCTCCTGCTATTTTGAGAGAGGGAAGTGTCTCTCCGACTGCCTGCAGCAGTTCCTCTTTGTTATCGGCAGAAAGGCCGCTGCATTTGACCAGCAGGGATACTTTGAGATGGATCCGAGGGTCTTCGATAAAGGGCGGACGTTCAAATGTATTTCCTACCTTTTTTCTAAGCGGATTGGATGAGATGGCTATAGAGTAATGGTAATCCCCAGGGTTCTTATAGACCTGCAGGCGGCTTTCATGACTGATCACGCCAAGGCTGATGAAACGGACTTCACGCAAGGATTCTGTCAGCCGCACTTTTCGCTCCAATGCATGCACGGCTCCCATCCACGCTGTCATGGCAGGAAATCCGATGGTACAGAGGCTGCTTAGTGCATTAGCATTTTGTATCTGTATCTCCGGCAGCAAAAGGTATGTCATGATTCGTATCTCACCTCATCTTTCAGTACGATCTCCATTTGGTCCTTAAAGTTGCGCCATTCCGCGTCTCCCAAGGAGACGGCTTCTTCTCCCAAGAGTTTTTCATAGGAGAAAACTACCCATCTGGCAAAAGCAGCTGCGATCTCACCTGTCCAGGAGGTCTCCAGGCGCTCTTCCATGCAAGCATCGTCCAGCCAGATCTTCTGTGATCTCGGAAGTGCTGTATACGTCTCCTCTTCGCTCCATCCGACAGCGCCTGCTCGGATCTGATAGGCGACCAAAAGGACGGCGTCGATCATTTCATCCACCAGATCGTGGATGGCCTTTCGTATTTCCATGGTATTCCGCTCTTGTTTCATATAGGCGTGCAGCCGATACAGGGCGCTGCTTTGTGATTTATACCAGATGGACTCTTTGAAGAAGTCCGATCTCGGCACCCTGACCTTCACCTCACGCAGAGATGGCGGCAGGGAAGAGAGAAGATAGGCCTTCCCTCCGCACCGAGAATTCAATGCGCTGATATTCTGCGGCTTGGTCCCTCCAAAGCCTATCATGGTGAGTCCCGTAACTTCTTCGCAGGGCTTTCCGTAGTTCTCTGATTTCTTATTGCAGCAGTCTATTTTATGGCCATTGATCGCTCGGATCCTCTGATACATTTCCAGCGCGAGGCAGGAGGATGGCATGACCGACAGCAGATGATATTCTCCCTCCGCGATCGGGAAGTAGACCTGTCTAAGATGCGTATCTGTCGCTTCCGGTTCCTTTTGGCTGTCTTCCAGCATCTCTTGGACTTTCTTTTGCAGCTTTTCTATGGGGAGGGACAGCAGTTCCAGTTCTTTCTCAAGTTCCTTGTCTCGTGTAATGACTGCCTCCAGCACATTTTTATCGGGAGTCACTGGACTGAGCAGCAGACTGGCGCTTCCCAGATACTGCGCTGGTGTCAGAATATCCAGACTGCAGGTGCTCCCTCCGGTCGTCACATAGCCTGCCACTTTCTTCGAATGGCTGCATACGGTGGTCTTGATGTCCGGATTCGTAAATTTTCCGACATGACTGGCCAGATGACATTCATTCATATGCATGACCATCGCGTCAAACCAGTCGGCTGGTGTTTTCCCCTTTTTTGCCGCACTTTCTATGATGTATTCGTGCAGCGATGTCACTTCTTTCTTTTCTTTTGCCACGCTTATCCCTTCCTTTCCTTAAATAATCCCAGCTGATCCGAATACAGCCAGTGGGTATCCCCAGACGTTTTCGGCATCGTGATTTCACCATACTTCCTTTCAGCCTGCTCGATCTGTTCCTCTTCTGACCGGGGATCTTCCATATCGATCATCTGTCTCACAGACTTTGCATAGCTTCGCCGGATCCACAGGCGGCGTTCCATTTCTTCTGTCATGCCTTCATAGTCATCGATATGCAGGATGGCCTTTCGATCGACAAGGCTGCCGTGGTCATCAAGTTCACAGAATGTTTCTTCTCCATCAGTATATCTCACAGTGAGCTTTACGTCTTCTATCGCATTTTCGCGGAAACGCCTGAATTCCATGGGAAGTCCAGTCAGCCACCAGTATTCATCGAGCCAGCCATGCATAGATTGTGGGCCTACGTCTGAGCGGCTGTTGAAATCCATCATCGTCTGGTGTTCGAGATCGATGAGCTTGCTTTCCGGATGGAGTTCCTCCGGCTTCCGGATCCTCGGCGCGGCATCGATGCGGCTTGCCAGATCATTGACATCGATCAGCTGTCTCATATCATGGCTTTTCAGCTGGTACTTCCCGACTTCATAGCCGGGCCATTTGAAGGCTTTCGGTTCTCCCTTCACCCCGCGAAGATTGTACTCCATGACAGCCACATTCGACGCTGCCTGATCCTTTGCAAGAGTGCGATGACGCATCACGCGTCCGGAAAGCTGGATGATCGAGCGATAGGAGGAGGGCTCGATCACCGCCCAGTCAAAGTCATGGTCTCTGCCGGTTTCTTCGACCGGCGTAGCCACGACGAGGAAAAGGATATTTCCCTCCCGGCTCTCATCGATATGACGGCGAATGACCGGGTCTGTCAGCTCCGCGCTCTGTCCTTCTTCCCCCTTGCGGGACAATACGCTGTCCAGATATTTTTCCTGTTCATGACGCAGGAGAAGGATCTGCCGGCTGTGGTAGGTCATCAGCCGCACCGCTACGTCCTGGCTCCATGTACATCGGAGCAGGTACTCTGAAAGCTCCACGCAGGGATTGATATTCGCCATGCGTACCACGCCAAAGGATACACGCTTTCCTGTCTTTCGGTCGATGATATGATTTTGCTCGTGCATTTTTTCTGCAGCCTTCCGTATCTCCTCAAAGTAATGGAGCTCCGGAGGGGCATCCCCGTCCCGGGAGCTGCACTCGATCAGTTCACCCTTCCTTCGGACGATCTGTGTTTTCAGCTTCCGGCAGCGGCTGGCGACGAATTTCTGATGCAAAAGAGCAAAGTCTCCTTCCTTTCCCGCCTGCATGTCCTGTACGACAGCTTTATATTCGTCACACCAGAGTACGGCACAATGCTTCTTTGCTGCGAAGAAATCATTGTACACGGAAAGCCCTGCCTGATAGGCGCGATACATGCCCTCCGCCAGGTCAGGCGGAATCGTCGCGGAAGAAAGCCCTACATTCCGTCCCAGCATACCGGCAAGGTGTACCAGTCTGGCGATCGCATAGAGATCCTTTGTCGTAAAGTCATCGATCTCATCGATGACCAAGTCAGATGACATGAGCCGCAGAAAGGGGAGCATGTACCGCCCGCCTTTGATGGTCTGGACGGCTCCCATCATGTGATCGATAGTCGCTGCCAGGATAGGCTTCAGCAGTAATGCCTTGTTTTTATCCGCGCGCCGGTTCGTATCCCCCAGAAAGAGATCCATGAACTGCATCTCTCCGCCATCGAAGGTATCCAGATATTCTACATTTTCCTCCATCCATGGCTCCGCCGACTCTGCGCCGCAATCGCTTTCTTCCTGCGATTTTTCATGGAGCGCCCGAACGGCATCTGATCCAATGAGCACAGCCAGCTCGCTCCCATCCATTCCCAGCTGCCTACGGTAAGAGTCTCCCGTCTGCAGTGTCAGGGAGCGCAGCCCCAGTGCCAAGATATAGCGAAGAGATTTCCGATCCGGCGAAATGGCATTCATGATTTTCGCATTCGCTATCGTTTTCCCGCACCCGGTACTTGCCATATTGACAATGAACCAGGATGCATCTCCGGTCTGTTCTTTTCTGAATGCATGGATCTTAGCTGCCGCTTTTTCCTGCCATGCATACGCGCCCGTTCCCTGCTTCTTGAGTCCGCGTACATCATAGGCTCTTTCCATCTTCTCTGCGAAAAAAGGAAGCCTGTGTGCCGCCCTGAGCGACTGATCGCACACCTTCAGCAGGTGCTCTTCCAGATACTGCCTGCATGCACCGCGTCCATCAATATTCGCCCACAGGCGAGTCACTTTCCAGACCGATCTCGCAGACGGCTCCTTTCCCAGCGAAGACGCATAATGATCTCCGATCATCAGGCAGAGTCTGGCGTACGCAAGGATCAGCCGAAAGGCCGGCCTTTCACAAAGTGCCTGCCCAGCCATCGCCACGGACGGCAAGGTCCCATAGGCCTCCTGCAAACGGCTCACCCATTTGCGCACCGCTTTCTTCCACGCAGGAGATTTCTCCCAAAGAAGTCCTTCCGAAAAGCAGAAACATTTCGCCCGGAGAGCGGCAGATATCTCCTCCGTCCTTTGATTTTGATACCCCCAGTCCGCTGTCAGATGCGACCATATACTTTGGAAAGACGCCCTGCACACATTTTCATATCCTGCTCTGGCATCGCCTTTTTTATCTGCCATCCTGTGATGTGACAGGATGAGCCAGGCAATGACAGAGGCCAGCGGCGGCAGCCTTCCCAGATGACACTGTCTTTCTTCCGTCAGATCTTCTCCGACCTTTTTCAGAAGCTCCGCTTCATCAAGCGTTCCGGAGATGAGAGCCTGCATCCATTTTTCATCCGTCTCTTCTGCGCCAGTGACTACGACCAGCGCCTCCAGCAGCTTGCAGGAGATCCACTCGTGCCGAAATGGATCCATCCGATTTTTCCCGCCATGCCTTCTTAACTTATCCTGAAAATAGTCATTTGTCTTTCCCCAGTCATGGAAAAGCGCAGCCACAGCTGCCAAAGCCTTAATGAGAGGCAGGTACTGCCACTGATTCTCCCATTCAAAGTGAGATACATTTTTCTGCGTCCAATTGACAGGCACCAGACCCTCTGCATTGAACTTATTCCGATTTCCCACGATCCACAGAAGGTCGCTCCGCGAGCGCGATCGGATCCATCGGCAGGATACAGCCATACTCTTCGTCGCATTCCTCCGCAGTGCCGTTTTGACAGCGAGAAGTCCGGCCTCCGTGATCACCGTCTGCCAGGCATCATCCCCGATGCGATCGGCAAACGAGTCCAGAATCTTCCGTACGGTAAGGACCGCCTTCTTCTCGCTTTGACTGATAAAGATGACCATCATGCGGCATCACCTTCTCTCTCCGAAATGCTGGCTGACGCTTTTGACTTCACCAAACATGAAATCAAGCGCTTGATGCTCCGTGAATTTTTGCAGCAGCTGCTGACGAAACTGCTGCTCCGTATCATTTTGCGAAGAACAGATAAATGACCATGGGAGAACCACAGCATCCTTGATCAGATCTGCCACATCAAAGACCAGCGCTCCCCGCCTCGTCTTTCCGTGCATCACGGCAAAGCCATGTGGAATGCCAAGCACCCACAATGTCACAGCAGATAGACCATACGCCAGATAGTTTCCATGATTCAGGAAAGCATTCGCCTGATCTTCTCCCGAGTGATCTCTTGTAAATCCGGAAAGACCCACGGCATGTGCCGCATACTTGTAAAGCTCTTTCGTGAAACGCGCCTCGCTGCTTAAAAGCTCCGTCACGCTTTGCGCCTGCTCGATCATGCGTCGATATTCCTGGATCGCCATTTCGATTTCCATATCATCCACATAGAAACCCGCATCCTGCAGATCCTCATCCTTTTCCCAAACTCTTTCGATAAAAGCGCAGCGCTTTCTTTGAAATTCCTTGGCAGCAGACAGCCGTTTCTTCTCATCAAACCAGAAAGACAGCCATTCTTGCACATATTCCGTCGGGCGATATTCATTTTGTGGATTCAGCCACTCGATCTCTGTCCCGGCCAAGAGCGGCGTCGCACCACCACCGCAAAATCCAACAAGTACCCCCGCCCCGGAGAGCAGGCGCATCGCCGCCTGCGTAATGGAGGTGCCATTTCCCAAAAGGATCACGGTCGTATTCGCGATCGGGATATTCCAATATGCATTTCCTTTCTCTGTCTCCGTCAAATAGAGGACCCGTCCATCCTTCTGCATCACACGGCATTTCGAAAGATAATAAATATTGGCCCGCTTCGAATGAAGAATGGCCTTGTATTCAGACTTTTCCATCGTGTTTTTCATAGGACCCCCTGTACGTCTGCTAATGAAACCTAGGGAAATGCTGATCATTTTCTTTTATTTTATCAGACAACAAGAACAAAATATAACTACATGAGCAAAAATGATATAAAGTTATTCTATAACCAAGAATAGATCGCATCCCATATGCACCCTCTGCGGATCAGCTTTTCTTCCTGCCAAACTGCTTTTCTTTAGTATAGCATAGGTATGATGACAAAAAACGCCCTAAGAAAGGCCGATCACTCATTTTTCGCAAGGGCCCCTATTGCGTCTTACGCACCTTCTTATCATAGGGGTAACCGGTGACTAAAAAGCCACTTTCGGGCATCGCTCCAATAAAAAAAGCAGCGAAGCCGCTACCATACAAGCCTTCCCCGCATGGGGAAGGGGGACCGCGTCAGCGGTGGATAGGG
>ERZ1032078.1042-NODE-1042-length-10711-cov-3.686843_pt1 | contig 10711 bp, 7 predicted proteins | sample MGYA00517101_ERZ1032078 | MGnify/ENA primary metagenome ERZ1032078 (study PRJEB33719, sample SAMN04261301) | wastewater metagenome | biome: rural village; feature: human; material: feces | host: Homo sapiens | place: El Salvador | collected 2013-01-14 ... | reverse complement strand
AGGCTTAATTCTAGCAAATAAACTGCATGCAATTGCGACGAAACTTATCATTACGTTTATTACATTAAACGCGGTTACTTTGTAATTATCTAGTGCAGACTTTTATAATCACTTGGAAGTAAATGCAGTTGACCGAACTTTTATCCTCAAAAATAGCGAAAACCAGCAAATAATGTTAAACTTTTGACATTGAATTTAATTAAAAGGAGTTTTGCTATATGTCAATGCCAGAACGTTACCACCCAGAATGCCCACCAGATGCTCATAAAGTTATTAGACCTCCTGTAAAAGAGGTATTTGCTACACTTTGCGTCAAGGTTGAAGATTCTGAAGAGAAGAACGGCATGGCAAACGTTGTAGAAATACTCTCTTTAATGAGCAAAAAGCCTTTAATCTTATGCTCAGATAAGATGCGCAAGCTAATCTGCGACTACACTAAAGACAGTGAAGTAAAACCTGAATTCTTAAGAGTTCATGAAGACGGAAAAGCTTCAATCTGCTATGAGAATGGAGCTATTGGTCCTACTACAGATTTTTATGATTTTGCAGGCAATTCTCTGAACTATAAAGATTTCTTAAAGACCTTAGAGAAAAAATGTATTGTAAGTGTAGATATGTTATCAATGTTTACCTTACGTTCAATCTCTACTGTATATCCTTGGGATGAACTTTTAGCAAATCAGTTCTTAGGTCAGTATTTAGAGGCTTCAAAAACTCTGACTGATGACGACATTGCTCTGCTTACAGATGTACGTTATGGCAGGTTTGATGCACTCAACGTTGAAGAGAAGAGTGCTACTGCTTATAAATTCTTAAGACTAGAACGTAAACTTTTCTTGCAGTATCCAACTGAAGATGACTAAACTATTATCTAAGACCGCCTCTTTGGCGGTCTCTTTAATTCAAAAGCCTTCAATTACTCCAAACGATCTTGGTTGTCAGGATTTAGTAAGAGCAAGACTTGAGAATGTTAACTTCAAGTGCTTAACTTTAAAAGACAGTGGCACTGAAAATCTTTTAGCTCTCCATGGTGAAGGTTCCCCTTTCTTTTTATTTTTAGGTCACACAGATGTCGTAAGTCCTGGTGATGAAAGTGCCTGGGCAGTGCCTCCATTTGAAGCCTTAATAGATGATAAAGGTGTTTTACATGGCAGAGGATCACAGGACATGAAAGGATCTGATGCTGCTATGACCGAAGCTCTAGTAAGCTTTGTAGAACACAATCCTCATCACAAAGGCACTGTAGGTATTCTTTTGACCTCTAACGAAGAAGGAGATGCTAAAGGTGGTACTCCTTTTGTAGTTGAGTACCTAAAAAAGAAGAACCTCATTCCTGATTACTGCCTTGTAGGCGAGCCATCTTGCTCTAATACTTTTGGCGACACCATTAAAAACGGCAGACGCGGTTCGCTTACCGCTCATATCACTGTAAACGGAATTCAGGGGCATGTAGCCTATCCTGACAGATGCGATAATGCTGCTCATCATGCTGGAGTTTTAATCTCACGATTATTCTCTAAAAAGTGGGATGAAGGTTCAAAGTTCTTTCCTCCAAGCTCTTTTCAGGTAACCAACATTAAGTGCGGTACCGGTGCTGAAAACGTAGTACCTGGCAGTTGCTATATTATGTGCAACTGGAGATTTAATGATGCCTTATCAAAAGACAAGATCTCAATTGAGGTAGAAAAAATCATAAGAGAGTTAGAGCTTAACTGTGAGATTAGATATGTTCTAAACGGTGAACCATTTATTACTAAAGGCGGTGAACTTTTAGATTCTCTTGAAAAATCAATAGTTGAAGTTACAGGTAACAAAGCTTTGTTATCTACAGCAGGTGGCACCTCAGATGGTCGCTTTGTAGCTCCATTAGGCACTAAAGTAGTTGAATTTGGACCTGTATCAAACTTAATTCATAAAGTAAATGAATCTGTTGAATTAGATTCATTAGACAAGCTTCATGAGGTTTATGTTAAGACTTTAAACGATCTGTTCAGATAAGATATGAAGTTAGGCTTTTAGAGCCTAATTTTCTTTACAGCCAAACTAAAATTGATTAGAAGACATGCTCTTTAAAGGCTTTAATCATGGTCTTAGTAAGAGAAATTACGGGATCAGCAATTTCAAGCTCCTCGCGTTTTTTCCATAAAGCTTGAGCTAATTCATTCTCATCACGCACAATCGTACGTGAACCGTCAACTTCAGCTACATAGCCTAGAAGCAGATTGCTATCAATTCCCCATGGTTGAGAGCCATAGTACCTTAGGTTTTTAATCTTAAGGCCGACTTCCTCTGCAACCTCACGAGCACAAGTCTGCTCTGGAGTTTCTCCTATTTCACAAAAACCTGCAATCAAAGCTACACCTCTGTATGGTCTATCTTTATATTGAGTAACTACGATGTTATCGCCATCAGTTACAGCAACAATTACCGCAGGAGCAATCTTAGGATAGATCGTGTTACCACAATGAGGACATACTAAAGCTCGCTCTGTTTTAGAGTGCTCTGTTCTACAGCCACAGAAGCCGCAGAACTTATTAGACCTGTACCATTGGAATAACTGATAAGCAGTAAAGCCTGCAAAGCATACAGTACGAGGATTGTCTGAGCGTAAGACTCTTTTGGTCATATAAGAAAAACCATCAAGATATGGGCAGTTCTCACCTGTATATAAGAAATATGCTGTATCATCAATCTTTAACAGGTAGGTAAGCTCGTCTTTATTAAAAGAAGATACTTTTGGTAAAACTAAAGGAGAGTTCTCTCCATCACCTAAAACTAAAACATTATTGCCATCAAAGACAAACACAAAGTCTGTATCTTTTGGCCTTCTTTTTAAAGAGAACTCGTTAAAAAGCTTATGAGGAAATAAATCTTGGATCATAGTTTACTCTGTAGATATTTTTCCGCATCTAAAGCAGCCTTGCAACCTTGTCCTGCTGAGGTAATGGCCTGACGATAAACTCTGTCGGCACAGTCACCTGCAGCAAAGACACCAGCAACTGAGGTTGAGGTTTCTGAGGTAAAACCAGTTTTTACAGTACCGTCATCATAAAGCTCAATCTGACCTGCAAAAGGCTTTGTTGAAGGTTCATGACCTATTGCCATGAAGACACCTGAAAGAGGAATAGTTCTATTCTGTCCATTACTCTCCACCCTGACACCATTTACAAGATTACCATCGCCTAAGATCTCTTTGATGTTGGCATTTAAGACAAACTCAACCTTACCTTCAATCTCGAGTTTTCTTAATCTGTCGACTAGAACTTTCTCTGCTCTAAACTCTGCTCTTCTGTGAATTAAATAAACTTTTGAGCACAGGTTAGCTAAATACAAAGCTTCAATGAAAGCAGCTGATCCTCCACCTACAACAGCAACTTCTTTACCTCTAAAGAAAAAACCATCACAGGTTGCACAGGCAGATACGCCCTTGCCCTTATATTTAGACTCAGACTCTAACCCTAAATATCTTGCTTTAGCGCCGGTTGCAATGATCACTGTTTTTGCTTTTAAAACAGTACCTGATGAGAGATAAACTTCTTTTACATTTTTTGAAAAGTCAGTTTTTACAACTTCATCATAAATAAACTTTGTGCCGAGTTTTTCCGCATGCTTTGACATATCCTGCATGAGAGAAAAACCGTCAGGAGCATCAAAACGTGATGGCCAGTTTTCAATTTCAGGTGTGGTTGTAAGCTGTCCACCGACCTCAGAGCCACAGACTAAAACCGGCTCTAATTGGGCTCTACAGGCATAGATGGCAGCAGTATAGCCGGCTGGACCTGAACCTATGATAAGAGTATTTAAAATCTCACTCATTTAGCTAAAAGCTCCTTATAGTGTTCTTTAGCATAAGACACTGCATACTTTACCCATGGTTCATTAAAAGAGCTCAGATACTCAAGTGCAAAATCAACAGGGAAAGCATCTATGCACTCATCAGCTTTTTTTGAAAAAGAAATATGCCAAGGTTCAAAGGCAATAGTGCCTTTTCCGTTAAAAGGACGTTTAAAACCGAATTTATTGAGGTTTTGAGAAAGATACTGACCTAATTTGTAGAAGTAATTACCCTTTTGATATTCTCTTGCGGTAAGTTCTAACTGTTTACCCTCAGGTAAGAGGTTTACAGCATAGATATCAAAATCAGTACCAAAATGGTGACGGGAAAAACCAGGAATTGATGAAAATCTTATGATTTCTAAAACCTTCTGCTCATCACTTAATGAGCTGATATCCATAGGATTTTCATTTGCATCTAAGACAGGTCTTTTTCCTTTGAACTTGTCATCAAAGATTTTAAACTGCTTATAAAAACTTCTGTAGGCAGAAGCTATACGCAGTTCAAAACCTTTATCAAAGGCATCTGAGAATAAATCTGGTAATGCCTTTGCTGCATCCCTGTCACACATGAGCACACTCATGCGTCTAGGATCATCTTTAATATTTACTAATTTACTGTCATCAAGACCAATTAACTGTTCTTTAGTTGCCATATGTTTCTATAATCTTTGAAGCTTCCTCTTTAAGATCTGAGCTTCCGTGTTCCTTCACATCATCAATGATCTTTAAAGCTTCTTCTGTATCGCCAGTCTCAAAATACAGTCTAGCCAAGTTTAATTCATCAACATAGTACTGATGCTGTTTTGCATTTAAACCTTCATAGTCATCTGTATTTTCAGCATTATCTAAATTGTTGTCATCTGCTACATCGTCACTCTGTGAAGAAATAGGACCGATGGTATCTGCTACATTCTCTAAAGAATGATCTTCAGTATCATCAGGATCTGATGATTTATCTTCAACTGGTTCATTCAATGCTAAATCGTCCTCAGGGATACTCTTAGGATCAACTGCATTTGCTGAACTCATCATAGAAGCAATCTCATCATCTGTGAAGGCTTTTTCGTTATCATGAGGTAAATCGTCATGAACACCGCCACTTAGCATGTTCATAATATCCTCATCAGCACCTGAGTCATATTGAGCTTTTGATGCACTCAATCTTTGCTCCAGATCATCTAAAGCTTTTGCATCTTCTGCTTGAGACTCTGAAGATTCGATATTTTCAGCAGGAGAATCATTCTCTTTACTCTCAAGAGCACCTTCATTTGCATCAGTTGCTAAATCAGCTTGCTCTATAGTCTCTTCTAAATTATCTGATAGATTGTCCTCATTTTGAGGAGTGTCTTCAACAGTATCAGAAGCTGTTGTAGCACTAGGATCTTTGCCTTTACCTACAATATCGAAGTCGTCATCAGGAACTGCCCAGGATACAACGCCATTTTCATCTTTGCTGTTGTCATCATGTGGATCTGGATTAAAGATAGCCTGCTCTGACTTATCCTGAATATCACCAATATCATTAGCGTCATCATTTTCGCTCTTAGCAACATCTGTGGTGTCAGCAGTATCTTCGTCTGCTGATGTAACCAGAGCTTCTTCTACAGGAGTTTCATCAAAAGAATCATCCTGCTCTGGCACTTCAAATTCAGGCTCTACAGCTTCATTATCGAGGTTATCAGCCTCATCAGTGTCAACAGGTTCAGCATCTACAGTCTCTGCATTTTCAGGTTCTACAGCATCTGTATGAGGTTCTGCATCTTCATCGATAGTGTGTTCTGATTTTTGCTTCTCTTCATCTTCAGGAATAGCATCAAATGTTTCCACACCATCTGCTATTTCTTCAGGAGACTCTGCCTCTTCTGGAGCATCAACAACATTGTCATTGCCAATTAGGAGATCTTCTAAATTAAGATCATCATTTAAGACCTCATCAACATTCTTTCCTACAGAATTGTTTTTAGGGACTTCATCATCAGAGATCTCTTCAGCATCTGCTTCAGGAATATTGTCTTCTTTACGGTCATTGTTTTCAAATTCTGCATCAGTTTCAGCTTTTTCATCTTCAGTATTGTCAGAATTCTTATTATCAGACATTGACTCTAAGAATGCTTTTTCTTCACCTGAGAGTTGCTCTTGAGGATCTTCTGATGAAACTGGCTCTTCCTTTGAAGGCTCTGTAGCATCATCTGTCTTATTTGAAGCATCAAGAGGATCTGCAACATCTGATGCATCAGCATCAACGTTATCAGATATTTCAGCTTGTGAAGACTCTGCTTTAATATCTAAAGTCTCAGGATCTACGTGATTTTCTTCTAAAATCTTATCTGAGTTATCTTTTAGGTGATTTAACAGTTCATCTTCACTGACATCTTCAACTTTTACATCATCTGCAAGGATGTCGTTTGTTGCTGGTGATTCTTCTTTTGATTCAGTCTCATCTGAAGGTGTACTCTCTGCAGTATTTTCCTGTTCTGCCACAGTCTCTTTATCAGCATTATCTACAATTGGATCAATGTCTGCATTGTCTGTTACATCTGTTGCTACATCTGAAGTTTCACTTTCTTTTGCAATATCAGCATTTTCATAAGCCTTATTCATGGCCTCTGTGATCGCTTCTTCTTCAGACTTTGGGGTGGTATCTTCAGCCTCCCTATTTTCCTTTGAAGATGTTTTCTCGGTTACAGACTCTTGTGCTGTTGCATCTGCTACAGGATCTTCTTCAGATTTAGGAGCATTGGCTTTATCTTCAGTCTTTTCTTCAGCTTCTTTTTGCTCATTTAAAGCAGCGCTCCAGGCATCAGCCATAGTCTCTTCTTCAGATTTAGAAGCATTAGCTTTATCTTTAGTCTTTTCTTCAGCTTCTTTTTGCTCATTTAAAGCAGCGCTCCAGGCGTCAGCCATAGCTTCTTCTTCAGATTTAGAACCATTAGCTTTGTCTTCAGTTTTTTCTTCAGCTTCTTTTTGCTCATTTAAAGCTGCGCTCCAGGCATCAGCCATAGCCTCATCATCAGACTTAGCTTTATCATCATCTTTCTTTTCAGAGTTTTCCTGTTCGTTTAAAGCAGCTTCCCAAGCTGATGCCATATCATCTTGTGAAGTATCTTTATTCTCATCTTTATCAAGATCAACATTCTTTTCAGAACCAGTCTGCTCATCTAGAGCTTTAGACCACTCATCCATTACATCCTTGTCATCTTTTATCTCATCAGATGAGTTAGTTGTTGCTGCATTATCCCAAGCCTCTTGAGCAGGATCTTTTTCAGTTGCAGTTGCATCAGCACCAGTGTTATCTGCTGTTGCACTGTTATCAGGAATTTCTGTAGCATTTGAAGCTGATTCTTCAGCGTCAGCCTGCTTTTTCTCATTTAAAGCAACTTCAACATCTGATGCTGAATCAGATGCTGAATCAGATGGTGAATTTATAGAGTTATTGTTCTTGTCCAGTTCTCTTTGAGGAATATCCGTAGTATCAGGCTCTTCATCGCCAGATACGGGAGCTTCAAGATCGATAGAACCGTTCTCATCTGATAATAAGGTATCATCTGATGAGTAATCATCCTCAACATCAAAGTCATCGGTCATCTTAGCGCTAGCACGAGACTTTAACTTGATAATCAAGAAGACAATCATCAGTACTAAAGCTAATAAGCCAGCACCGAATAAGATCATCATGACAGGCTTATCAAGATCAACTACAGAGGTAGGTGTACTTACTGAGAATTGAGACAGCTGCAGCTGCATATCCTCAATCTTCTCATCATTAGCAAGTAACATCTCTCTCATTCTGTCATTATCCTGAGAGAGCTTTGAAATATTACCTTTAATCTCAATAATGTCTTGCTGAAGACCTGAAATAATATTGTCATACTGAGAAGCTAATGTAGAAACACTGTCTGCTGCTGTTTTAGCAGTAGCTGCAGATGTTTTCTTCATTCTGTCCATAGCTTCAGCTAACTGTTGCTCTAAGACTTTAGTTTTCTCATCAATAGCTTTCTTATTGCCATCGAGCATGATCCTGATAGATTGAGCATCTACAGCAGCAGCTGCAAGATCAGCACTCATTGCTTTAGCAGCTTCTGCCTTTTTGTTATTGTCTGCACTGCCCTCATTATTACCGTTTGGTACGGTCTCTTCTGTAACCTGACTTTTATCAAGATCAGCGCCACGGGTATTCTCTGGCATTGCTACGGATAAATCTTTTTTAACCGCTTCTTCCTGTAACTTTTTAATCTTAGTCTCAGTGGCGGTGTACTGAGGAATATCGTTATCAGACAGTGACTGCATTGGCTTTGAAGCTTGTGTTGCAGGAGCAGGAGTTGCTGTGTTGTTTAAGGTTGCCTGAGTATTTACAGTAGCAGGAGCATTACCTAAAGGAGGTAAAGTCATACTGCCCTGAGCTAAAAGTCTTGAACCTGTATCGGTTGTTTCTCGTGCAATTTCAGATACAGGAGGAATAGTAATAGTAGTTCTTAAAAGGTTGTTGACGTTACCACGACCGAATGCGCCACGATTATGTCTGTAAATTGAGGCTACAATCTGGAATTCATTAACACTTCTATCCAGAGGTAAGTAGCGGTGGGCTACAGACCAGATGGTATCACCTGATGCAACGCTATAGGTCCTAGCTGGGGTCTGCTGAACAGATGTTGCATTGCTTTCAGTCTGAGGTTGTCTTGTTGCTGTAGCCGCTGGTGCTCTGGTTGCAGTTGCATTTACAGTAGCTTGTCTGTTTTGTCTAGGAGCTGCACGTCTTACAGGAGCTCTACTAGCTGGTTGTACAGGCTGTACTTGAGGAACAGTATCCTCAACTTCAGGACCTTGAATAGTAATAGTAAAAGTACCATCTTCATCAGCTGACATTGCCGAAAAAGGTAACAAAAAAGATAAAGCTACAGATAAAAGTGCTTTTTTGTAAGCGTGCATAACTAACAACCCCTATTTTTATGCATTATTTTACTCAAAATGAAATCTGTCAAAATAAGGTCAGATCCCATTTTTGGAAAAGTTATGCATAAAGTGTGCACATTTTACAGATTAGAGAGATTTTGCAATCAATTTTGCAATTTCAACACAAGAAATAGCTTCACCTCTTCTAGTGTTATCCATCATAATCACAAAGCTGTAAGATTTTGAACCAGGTTTGTCCTGCTTTAATCTTGTGAGCATTACAGTTCTCTCGTTGATAATATCTGCTACAGGAGATAAAACATCATCCTCTGAGGCTACAGTTACATACTCTGAAGCATCAAAAGCCTGTTTAACCTCCTCTAATGTAGCCTTATCCTCAAGATCAACATTAACTACCATAGTGTGACCGTAGAATACAGGAACCTGAATGCAGGTAATATCAAAACCACGCTCGAAACGGCCTAAAATTCTTGATACTTCATTACTGATAGCATTTTCATGGTCCGAATATCCATTATCCTCAAGCAGTCCCATTCTAGTGTGCAGATTGAATGCTAATTGAGCTGGAAATCCCTGATGCTCTGCTGCCATACCGTTTAATAATAAGGTTGACTCATGAGCTAGGGTTTCAGTACCTAACCGACCAAATTCTGAAACAGATTCCATTGAGGTTACAGTAGCTCTTGCAATGCCATACTCATCATGAAGAACAGATAAAGCTAGGCACAGCTGTACAGATGGCGCTAAAGCAGGAATAACCAGTCTGTTTTCAATTGCCTTTTTAATATCAAAAGGATTGATTTCAGGTACGATGGTTACAGTCTTATCATCACCATTGAATAAATGGCTGTCATCAATAACGATACAGCCTTTCTCTCTTGCAGCATTAATCCAGTGCTGAGATTCATCCTGAGTAGTTAAAAATAAAGCTACATCCGCTTTTGAAAAATCAAACTCTTCAACTGGCTGAACAAAGTAGTTCTGGCCTTTAATCTGAACGGCATCATATTCACCTGTCAATGGTGATAATGGGAAAACTTCGCCTAAAGAGAGATCCTGTTCTTCAATGGTTTCAATCACAAGTTTACCAATATCAGTATCATAACCGTAAATAGCTAGCTTCATTGCCACAGTATCGCTCCTAAAAACATTGCTTTATGTTTACTGTTTTAAGATTATTTCTCTTTTAGGAATAAACATAACTAAAAAAAACTTTGTACATTCTCTATCGTACCGTACCTGTCAAGTACCTTTAAAGAATATGGTGTTACTTTTCATTGCGTTACTTTACAAAAATTCTCTAAGATAACTTTAGACATAACATTTAAGTCTTAAAGCAGACTTTAAAGTAACATTAATTCATAGAGAACTACATACTCGATTTTACCACAATGTCTCATAGATAAACGTATGTTCTAATAGAGATTAGAGCTAATAAGTAAGGGGTAAAAATTGCGTTTTTAGAATCTAAAATTTTAATGATATAAAGAGAATTTTAATGATTCCTGTAGAAAAATAGCTTTCTACATAAAGTTTCTGCCATTGTCATTTGGATCTTTAGGATAGACTTTGTTTTTACGGCGGAAAGTATATGGATTCTGCCTGCCAGTAGAACCATACTTGCCGTTCTTTTTAATACGTGTTTTTCTGATGACAGATGACACCACGCCAAAGAGTTCACACTCATCAACATGAGTTAAGTTAATGTCAGGAATAGAATCATCAGCACAGACTAATCTTGGTTCTCTGCCATCTAGAAACTGTCTTAAAAGAAAAGTGCCGTTGATACTCATCACTACATAGTCGCCGTTTTCAATGAGCAGGCTTCTGTCAACAATGACCACATCGCCTTCTAAAATGCCGTCTTCATGCATAACGTTAGAGCTCATTCTGAAAAGGTAAACAGAAGGTAAATTCCTATAAAGATAGGTGTTAAGATCCTGTCCTTTAAAGGGACCTTCCT
>ERZ1032078.1041-NODE-1041-length-10714-cov-6.641617_pt1 | contig 10714 bp, 6 predicted proteins | sample MGYA00517101_ERZ1032078 | MGnify/ENA primary metagenome ERZ1032078 (study PRJEB33719, sample SAMN04261301) | wastewater metagenome | biome: rural village; feature: human; material: feces | host: Homo sapiens | place: El Salvador | collected 2013-01-14 ... | reverse complement strand
GTAATTTTTTTATATCTTTGCCACTGAGATTCAAGACAATAGAATACTAAACAACCATACTGACGTAGAACCATTTATTCAATAAAATCTATAACATTAAAACTAAGTGATTATGAAGAAAACTTTACTTTCTATTATGGCATTTGCCTTGTCATTAACTGCTGCAAATGCACAGACAAAAGCACTGGCGGAGAATCAGGAGTATCTTGCAACTCATGGTACTGTTACTGCAACATCAGGTGATGCTACCAAGATCCAAGGTTATGATGAAACCTATGATTTTTGGCGAAGTGATATGGCGGCAGAATTAATGGGCGCAAAATTGGATTTGGATGCCGTGTTTGCAATTTTTGCTAAAGAAGACCTTGAGAAGTATATTGGCTACAAAGTTGTAGGTATCAGTGTTGCTGGAGAGTTTGGCCAGAAAAAAGTTGATTTTATGCTGAATATCAATTGTAAGCAGACATTTGGTGAAGAAGAGAAAATTTCTTCAAAGAATGTGGCTATTGCCAAGGACGTGGAGCCTACTCCATCAGTTCAAGCAATGGGGGGGGTACATTTGGAACGACGTTATGTTTAAAACTCCTTATACCATACCTGCAAAGAAGGAAGAAGCTGTTGATGGCGATCCTGAAAATTTTCAGGACCTTTATGCAGGTTTTGGTGTTAAGAATGCAGATGGAAATATTGTGCTGGAACATCTTATCGTAGCTCAGAATTATACTGAAGACGGTGAACAGTATGGTACATATTTCCAGCAGACAGGTTCAGGTACAAACGTACCTCGTTTGAGTGGCTTGTCGCCTAATATTCTTCCCGTAAAGCTAATCCTTGAAAAACCCGCTGGTTTAGGTGTAAACAGCGCTTCTAATTCAACCAACGTTACAGAAACAGGCCGTTATACTGTAGACGGCACACGTGTATATCTCCCCACAAGAGGCATCAATATTGTTAAGATGTCAGACGGAACAACTCGCAAGGTTATTGTAAACAAATAAATCAATCCTAAAGTGCTCCTTTATTATAGGGGCACTTTAGCACTCCGAAACACCCTGCTCTACAAATCAGAAAAATCACCAATCACAATCATATATGCTAAAGTTAAATTATTTTTTTGCAGTCCTTGCTTCTGTACTGTTGCTCAGTGCCTGCTCCGACAATGATGACGGAACGACGGGAGGCTCGCAGATTGTGCTCTACGACAATTCGTTCAATATCGGTAGCGGAGTGATATGGCAGGGTAATCCTTATTCCATTGTCAATACCGTTCCTTACATCTGGCAGGACACATACACCAATGACAATGGTGAGACAGTGACCGACAATATTGAAGGTTTCACTGTGAGCGATAAAGCTACGCAATTAGGTAACTATACCATTTCGCTCTATGAGAATGGATTGACTTATAATCCCGAACTGGCATCGGCAAAGGGTAAGGGTGCAGTTGTTAGCATACAGTTGTGTTCACCAAGTATTGATGGCGTAGCAGAAGGTACATATATTTATAGTGAAACCACAGCGTCAAACACTTTCCGCGCTTATTGCTCGTCAGAATATCAGTCGCAGAAGACAATCAGACCGGCTGCAATAACCGAGGGTGAGTTGAAGGTGGCTAAGTCTGGCGATGCTTATCACGTGGAATTGAACGGCAAGACATCATTTGGTGGCAGTGTGGCTGTAAAATATGACGGACCTTTGGAGGTATGCAAGGTTCCGCAGCAGACATCTCTTGAATATACCGATGTAAGTATGGCTGGAATGATGGATAAGATGGACATCGAGGTGTACTATGGTGAACAGTTGTTGGGCTCAACAACAGAGCTTGATGACGGCAATCCTGATTATCCCGACTTCGGAACGGGTTTGGCTTTCTTCTCACTTACTTCGGGTTTGACGCAGAGTGCATCTGCAAGTCGTAAGGATATGGCAGATATTGCACTCTATTGGGATGAGGCTGGCAAGTGTTTCCGATTCGAATCGCCCATAAAAATGCGTGCCCATTTGGGACACAAAGAGGATTATTTGTTCCCATGCCACACTAAATATATGAAGGCACCGGAATCCTTTACCGATGCCGACTTCGACAATCTCGAAGCCAACAATTTCAATACCGTCATCATTGAAAGTAATGTAGAGATACCAGTAACTACAGCCGACGACTTCAAGACATGCTATGTCTTCTTTGAGACAGGTCGCGGTGTGAAGGGTGTTATGCGACTTAAACAATACACACCGCAAAGTATGGGATCGTACGATTACTATGGTGTTATGACATACAACTATCAGATAGGTCCGAAACTGCTTATGGACATCAAGTGTCCGGCAATAGTGTCAAACCCACAGATTAGATAACATATACTACACCTTATATATTATATATATGAAACTGAATATTCATAATAATAAATACACCTGTCGTATGTTGCGCAGATTGACTGTTGCGGCTCTAACGTTTGTGTGCGTCATGCCTATTGCCGCTACTACCGATGAAGCGCCAGCTACTGTTATGCAGCAGCAACAGCAAGGAAACACACTGCGTGGTGTCGTTGTTGATGATACTAAGCAACCTCTTCCTGGTGTGACAGTGGCACTTAAAGGTTCTACACGTAAGACTACTACAGACATAAACGGTGTGTTTGCCATGCCAATGTCCAATACGTCAAAGGCTGCCACACTTGTCTTTACATATATAGGAATGAAACCGCAAACCATACGTGTCGTTGATTTTAGCAAGGTGATGCGTGTCACGATGCTGGAAGATGCCAATAAGATAAACGAGGTGGTAGTTACTGGTATGGAGGTAATCAACAAAGACCACATGACAGGTAGTGCTGCGGTAATCACAGCAAAGGATTTGAAGATGCAGGGTGTGACATCTATCGACCGTATTCTTGACGGTCGCATTGCCGGACTCAATTCTACTACGCTTTCAGGTGCGCCTGGTGTGCGTTCGCAGATAACCATACGTGGTGAGAACAATTTAAGTGGTAATACCGAACCGTTATGGATTGTCGACGGACTTCCTATGACATCAGGTGTGCCAACAAGTTCAACGGGCGACTATGCAGGCACTATCATGCAAGACGGTGTGGGCAATATCATGCCTGACGACATTGAGTCGATTAGTATTTTGAAGGATGCTTCGGCTGCTGCCATATATGGTGCGCGTGCTGCTAATGGTGTTATTGTAATTACAACAAAGAAGGGTTTCCGCTCAAAAACACAAGTTAGTTACAGCGGAACATATAATTGTGCCATTGCACCTGTCAACAATCTTAACTTCATGAATTCGGCTGAGAAACTGCAATATGAACGTTCTATCGTTGACAACTACGGTCTTAGCTATGCTTACGTTACAGGTCGAGGAGGTTATACTTACAAGCGCAGCATCGACGGATACATCACTCCGACCGAATATCAGCAGGAATTGCAGCGCCTTTCGGGTATAAACACCAATTGGTTTGACGTGCTCTTCCGTACAGCACACTCACAGTCGCACAACGTTAATCTTCGTGGTGGTTCAGAGGAGTTGACCTATTACACTTCACTCAGCTTCCAAGACCAGAACGGTATTCTCATGTCGAATAAGTATCAGAATGCCGGATTGCTCATGAAGCTTGACTATCGCCCCATAAAGGGACTTATTATAGCTGTCAATCTTTCAGCAAATTCGCGTAAGAACCGTGACAATGCTTCTGCAATCGACCCCTTCACATACGCAATGTTCGCCAATCCTTATGAGCGACCATACAATGATGATGGGTCGTATGCAGCCGACTTGAGCTATTTGAGTAATAACTATACCAACGAACGTGCGTCAGGATACGTTTACGAGAAGTTCAATATCCTTCGCGAGATGCGCGATACACGAAAGACATCGGATGGATCAGACGTGGAATTTACGCTCAACGCTCGTTATGAGATAATACCAGGACTTTCTATTGAGTCGATATTCCGCAAGGGAATGTCGTACAATACCACTACAACAGAGATTGATGCGGGTACATATACGTCGTGGGCAAACGAGCAGTTTGCAAAGACTGCATATGCAAACTACAACATTATGCCCGACCAGTTTGATAACGGACAACTCACCGAAGGCTCTGGTAAGAATCATTATTGGACCATACGCAATCAGATTGACTACTCGTTCAATCTGAAGGATGCTCATTTGTTCTCATTCCTCATTGCCAGTGAGGTGATGTCGAAGAAGTATACCAACTTCAGCTATACTTCACCTATATATTATAAGGACTTCCGCATTACCGGTGTTCCTGCGTTTGACATTCCCGTATCGTACGAAACAATGCGTGCCGTTATCGGTAACATGTTCTCAACAAGCGACGGACAGGATCGTAGCGTGTCGTTCTTAGGCACCATGCGTTATGGATATAAGGACAGATATATCTTCAGTTTCAACTATCGTGCTGATGGTGCCGACGTAATTGGTGACGGCAATCGCTTCACACCGTTATGGTCGGCAGGTCTGCGATACAATCTTCATAAGGAAAAATGGTTTAAAAATCCTGTTGTTAACGAATTGGCGTTGCGTGGAAGTTATGGATTTACAGGCAACATTGACCGTACTGCCTATCCGTTCTCTACCATTTCTTATGGTTCGCAGATGTATAACGGCAATCGTTTTGCCACCAGTTTCACCTATCCGAACCCAACCGTGAAGTGGGAGAAGAAGCGCGACATCAACCTTGGTATAGATATGGCTCTGTGGCAAAATCGCATCAATATGACGTTAGATTACTATTCTACACGCACCAAGGATGTGCTTGAGACCTTGCAGGTGCCTGCTTCTACGGGAAGAACAGAGGTTAAAGCCAACGGTGGAATTGTGGAGAATAAGGGTTTGGAATTCTACATGAACGTAAAGTGGATAAACACACGCGACATGACATTCTCTACATCAGTCAACTTGTCGCGAAACAAGAACGTAATTGTTAAGTCGCACTATTCTTATTCTTCTTATCAAGAGGCAGTAAAGTCGAATGTGTCGAAGGGTGGTGTGCTTAATATCATTGGTGAAGAGACTGGTGGTATATACGGATGGAAGTTCGCCGGTGTTAATCCCGAAACTGGTAACCCACAATATTATCTTACCGAAGCAGGCAAACGAGCCTATGGTCAATTTCTGGAACAGAATTCCAAGAACATGGCAAAATACCAATATTATTATGATGCAGCCAAGAATGGCATACCTGACAAGATTGACTACATGCGTGGTTCGAATACCAATCCGTCGTTCTTTATGCCGTCTATGCAGTACTTGGGACGTTCGCGCCCAAAGATAGTGGGTGGATTCGGTACATACTTTAACTACCGTGGTCTGGAGTTTACTACCAACTGGACCTTCAAGTGTGGCCACCTTGTGCCCAACTTCAACGACTATCAGAATGCGCCGAAGAATCTGGCTACATTCAATTCGCTGCAAGCTTCGTTGGGATATTCATCCGACCTTGCAGTGTCGGGTACCAATCGTGAGAAGAAGTATTTGTACTACTGGCAGTTTGCGGGCGACATTACAGATGTACCACGATTCACAACGTCAAACACCGACTATTGGACATCAATCGTGACATCAAACAAATACTCTAAGGGCGACTATCTGCGCATGACCAATGTGTCGTTGAGCTATCGCTTGCCGGCACACATCATGAAGCAGTTGGGAGGTATGAACAACTTCACAATTGGTGTAAATGCGCGCAATCTGCTTACATTCACCAAATACCGCGGTCTTGATGTAGGCTCTGGTTCAGCCTTCTCATATCCTGTGGCACGTGAGTTCAACGTCAAGCTTACTGTAGGATTCTAAATCCTTATGGCTTAAACCAGCAAGTGGAAACATATATATATTAAACGAATATAACAATTATGATGAGACACTTAAAATACATCATAGCCGCATTGCTCTGTATACAGATGTCGTCGTGCAACAAATTTCTGACACTGACACCGCACGATACTAAGGTGGTGAACAGTGTTGAGGACTATCGCGACATATTGGCCAGCTTCATGCGCTATCTTAAAACACCGACACTTCCATCGCAAGATGTAGTGATGGGCGTAGGATTGTCTACTTTACCTTTCCCAAGTAGTGAGGTAGATGGATCGCTGTCGATATATACAGGTGAGTCGAATCTTACTACAGAGTCGTCATATTACTACGACCGTACTAATAATTTATATACTCAGACGGGCAAGAATGCTTTGACATGGCTCAACACCAACAGTTCTGCTTGGGACAATATCTACAGTTTTCTTGGCCCAATCAACCTTATTATCAGTTCGGTGCCAACCGCTGAGGGTTCTGACGAGAATCTTCGTAACCGTGTATTGGGCGAAGCTTTGACGTGGCGTGCATACGCATTCTACAAGTTGTTGCAGCTCTATTCGCCTATGAAGGACAATCGTTTGGGCATCCCCGTGTATCTGACTCCCGAAAAGGAGATAGGTGAAGCAATGCCCGAGCGCAAATCGCAGACCGAAGTGTTCCAGCGGATATTGGACGATTGCAATCAGGCTCTTGACCTGTTGACAAAGACAACTTACAATGATTGGAACTGTGCGTGGAATGCTGATTTCATAAATGCAATGATGGCAGACGTGTATGCATGGAAAGCATGCTCTGGAGCAGCTGCCGACACCGATTGGGCCAACGCTGAGCAGCATGCCACTGCAGCTATGCGCGGACGCAATCTTGTTTCGTCTGCCGATATGCTTAAGACTATTTTCGACTGTTCGGACAATGCATACAGCAAGGATTTGAAGAACGACGAGTTTTATCTGCGCATAGTTGATGGTCGCTGGACATACATCTGTGACTTCACATATGCATATTACGAGGACGGCGGAGTAGCAGATGGACTTGTAAACAAGGTGAATTATCGTAAATTTGCTGATAACGACATACGCAAGAAGGCGTGGTTCTCGGCTGATGGCACCCACAACGACAAGTACAACCTCATAGGTTCGGACATGTCGCAGGGATGTATTATGCCGTTCCGATTGGCTGATATGTATCTTATCAAGGCCGAGGCGCTGGTGCGTCAGGGCAAGACGGGAGAAGGTAAGGCTGTGCTCGACGAATTCCGCAGCCATAGATACACCGGCAGTTTGCCTACAATAGGCAATGACAGTGAAGCTTTGCTTAAGGCAATACACGACGAACGCTTTAAGGAATTCTATATGGAGGGCGACAAGGTGTGGCTCGACATGAAGCGTTTTGGCGACACTATGGAGCGAACCATTGCTGGCGAGAAAAACTATCTCACTGCCGATGACTTCCGCTACTGCTTCCCTATACCTGCACGCGAGATGCAATACAACAAGAAGATGGAGCAGAATCCGGGTTGGGAGAGCGTGATTGTATATTAGTGATTACATGTATATATAGAAAAGGCTTATAAAAACCAAATATGAAAGCAATGAAATCAATAATACAGAGTTTCTGGTTCGGTGCAGCGGCAGTGCTTGTCGCTACTGCATGTTCGCCCGACGAGGAGATTTTTCATGACAACAGCAAGGTGGATCCTGCCATTGTTGATGCAGTGTCGATAGCACCCAATCAGAAGTATCTGATTGCCGACGGCAATGCACAGATAGAATTGCAGCCAACCGTTTACACCAAGAGCGGTACGCAAGTGCCCGACACACGTGTTGACGACAACTGGATAGAGTACATCTCCGACACGCCGGGCGTTACAGCAGGGCGTACAATATCCGTATCTGATGCTTCACTTGTTGGCAAGACGGTAACCATTAAGGCTCGAATCAAGTCTACCGGCAAGGAGTCTGACCCCATATCGTTCACCATAATACCGTCAATGAAGCAAATGTTTGCACAGGAACTCGTCATTCCTGTCATCTTCCATGTGCTGCAGACAAAGGACGACATTGACAATTATGGTGGAGAGTACAAGCTTGAGCGTATTGAGATGCAGTTGAAGCGACTAAACAATATGTTCAGTGGAGCCATATCGAAGAATCCGGTTGGTGTAAATGCCAACATAAAGTTTGTCATGGCGCAGTACGACCAGTACGGTAACAGACTTGTCGAGCCTGGTGTAGACCGCAAGACAATAGCCGATGGAGCCTTTGCGCAGAAGGATGGCAGCGACATCAGTACTATTATAGAGTCAGAACATCTGCTGTGGCCAGCCGAACACTATCTGAATGTATGGCTCGTGAGCGACCGTAAGGGTGTTGTGAGCGACTTTGCCAACGACGTTACAGCCAAATGTGCACCGTGTTATGTCAGTGCAGAAGCTACAGATGTGCCCAAAGGACTGAAACTTCAGGCGTATGCCAATCAGACACTCACTCCTTCGCAGGCTGGAATAATTTACAAACTCTCTGAACTTGATGTTGCCGAGCGCAGCTTCTACGTATCTAACAACAACAAGAAGCAGGGGTATAACGAATTGGGTTATTACGTTGGTCTCTTCTACGGATTGTTGCCTACATGCAATTATGCCAACACCAAGGCTGGCACCGACTATTGTGACGACACAATCGATTATGCTGCCACTTCTACTGGTGGTAACAAGGATTGGTATAAGACAATGAAAGGATGTTACTTCCGTGCCGAAAACATCATGGACGACCCTCGTGGTGTGCATTGTTCGGTATCTCAAGATCAGGCAATACGCATGCGCTGGATAATGAATAATTGTATTGGACGCATGCAGTGGAAGTCGAGCTATGCATTGACCGGTAAGTAGAACGAAGCGGAGGGTGAGTCAAAAATCGATAATATAAGAAGAAGGCTATCTGTAGGAGGGTATAGCATCCCTGCTATACCCGCTCAATCAACTGAAAATGAAGGCTGAGTGGGTAGGGCAGGGATGCCCTACCCTCCTACATTTGTTGCTTTCAGCCCGCTTTGTTTGACTTTTGACACATCCTCCGGAGCAAACAATAACGAAACAGCGGACTCCCGTCCGACGCGCAAACTGACAGTATTGACATCTTTAATATAGATATTACTGATTTGGTTTGTGCGTCGGACGGGAGTCCGCCGTTATTGTTTTGGCTTAAACTCTTGGTTCGGACGATGTTTTATTCAGATGAAAATTTGCATCACTCCATCCTTCGGACGAACCAGACATTTTCCTTCCAGTTTACTCCTCCAGTGCCGCTGTAAATTCGCGGTGGAATGTTGAGAAGAAGTGGATTATTTCGTTGCGTGCCTCTTCGTCGAGAGTCCAAATGCTTTCTTCGCCGTTGCGGTGAGCCTGGATGCGGCGTACGCAGCGTGCAATCTTTCGTTTGTTGTTGCGAGCCTGCAGCTGGTCGCCCTGGATGGGGTTCTGCGAGATGTACGAGAAGGCAACGAGACGCTTCATGAATGTTTCGTATCGATTGAAGAGCAGAGCCTGGCGCATCATCTTTTCGGGGTCGTTGTCGAGATTTTCCATGTCAATCAGACCCTCAAGATGCTCGTGGCTCCAGTCGTCCTCGCTCAGCCAGAACCACTGGAATCCGTATTTCTGCTCCATAGCCATCAGTCGTTGTGCTATGGAGTCCTCGTCCTGGGCATCGGCGGCACTGAATACGCTGAAGGCGAAACGTGCCAGAGCCACGCCGTTGAGCTCCACTTCGTCGGCACCCTCAACGTCTTCGCCGCTCAGTAGTACACGCCAGCGAGACGACTTGTTCTTGATGAGAGCCGAGTGTGCCCCCATCAGAATGTCAGACAGCGGACCTTCGGCGTCAATCTCGCCCACCAGCGCCATACGGTTGCGCATGTCGCGTATAGAGAGGCGTGCATCGTCGCCCAACACGCACATATAGTTGAGCTTGTCGTCTGCCAACGACACCTGGAAGCGGTCGTTGTTGCTGTCGCCGACGAATGCGTAGCGATAGTCAGCCAGGTTGTTGTGTGTGATGTTGATGTCGCCCGTGATGCGCTGACCGTCAGCATCTGTTATGCAGAATCCCACATACGGGATGGTGAGACGTATTGTGAAGGGGTTGCCTTTGCGCGGAGTGAGGCGGCAGGCGATGCCGTCGTCGCCGAAATCGTCCTTGCGCAGCACGTAGCCTTCGTCCGTACGCTCTGCCTTATCTATCTCAACATTGCCGTAATGCCATGTAAAGTCGAAGACAATCTCGTTCTCGTCGTTGCGCACAACCTTAACGAAGCGGTCGGGCGACACGCCCAGATATACTGCTTCGGCAGGCTTCACCTCCTCGTCGTCGTCGCCTAGCACAGCCATCTGCAGACGTCCGATAGTGGGATCGTCCTCCCATTCGTCGTCGGCAGCATTGTCGGTGCGGAACACCACGAATGTGAGACGATGCTGCTCGCGTGTGCCGTCGGGGCGGCAGAGGAAGTAGCTTGTCTCCTCGGGAATATAAATAGGTGAACTGATATATGGGCTCATGCAACGAGCCGAAAATTCCAACTCTGTCCATGCAGAGCCAGTAGATGTAGTATTATTGGTAGCCATAAAAATTATAATGTTATCCTTTGGGGCTGCAAAGGTACTCATTTTTTGTGACATTTGAAAGCATGCAGGCACAAACAAATTGCATGTGGCAGAAGTTCGGATTTATGCCGAAAGCCTGAATTATTGTATATTTATACATTGCATATCCGTTTATCGGCAAGGAATGGCGGAGTCTATCGTATTAGTTATCAATTTGTTTGCAGCATTGCGGCAGAACTCTTAACTTTGTATTTCCGTTTTCGGGAAACCGT
>ERZ1032078.1012-NODE-1012-length-10883-cov-12.847894_pt1 | contig 10883 bp, 6 predicted proteins | sample MGYA00517101_ERZ1032078 | MGnify/ENA primary metagenome ERZ1032078 (study PRJEB33719, sample SAMN04261301) | wastewater metagenome | biome: rural village; feature: human; material: feces | host: Homo sapiens | place: El Salvador | collected 2013-01-14 ... | reverse complement strand
CAGGTGTTTCTACCATCAACGACCTGCAGGAGGAAATGGGAAAGAAAGACGGAGAAGCTTCGGTCAACAATAAGAAGTTCACCGCTCTCTACACTGCCCAGACATCTCTCGACTTCAGAGGAAACCAAGACACATACGGCAATCTGAGTCTGATGAAATGTACCAAGACCTACCGCATCGTGATGCTTCCATACGATAACGACCAAGAGGGATTCGTTGCAGAAAACTTCGACGTAAGAATCAAGGGTTCGGCAGCACTCCTCGACTACAAGGGCGACAAGGTAAAAGATGCCAATGGCGTGGAACAGAACAAGCCTATCACCTATGTACCTTACAACGAGAAACTGGTAGTAAACTCCAGCGGTAATACACAGGTAGAAGGTGAAGAAATCGACAAGGCACTGGTTTACGACCTTTCTTCTTCCAGAATGTTCGAGCGCAAGAACGATGTAAGCACCCGCAACACAGAAAGCACGGAGTACGACGACAAGCGAATCGTAATCACCGACAGGCGCACAGGCAAGGTAATCTTCAACCACTCACTGCCATGGTTCCTCGCTCTCTGCGGCGAGCGCACCGACAAGGGCTGGGAGGATCAGGAATACCTCGACCGCCAGGATCACTACACCCTCGTATTCTACGTTCCAAGTCCAGGTTCCGACTACCACATGGATGCTAGAATCAAGGTAAACGGATGGGTTCTCAATCTGCAGAATGCAGACCTCGGAGCCAAATAAGGAAACAGTGCTACCCACACTGTATAGAGAGAAAGAAAAGTATAAGTATAAGTAAAAGATTAAAAAGATGAAACGCTATAACTCAACTTTGACCAAGATGACACGCCGGCTAGGCATGGCTATCGCAGCCTTGCTCATGTTGAGCACAATGGCATCTTGCTCAGACCAAGATTCGCAGGTACCTGCAACTGGCGATGAAGCTTACCTCAACCTGAGCTTCTCTACCGCCAGCACCACGACTTCCAGAGCAAGCAGAGCTGAGGACATCGGAAACAACGAGACTCAGGCTAATCCTAACCAAGAGAGCGACATTCATAGCATCAAGGTATGGGTGTTTAAATCAGGAACAGGAGCAAGCGCCAATCCGATTGCTTACAAGGAAGACAACACTCCTACTGCTGTTGGCGGAGGTACCGCCAACGGCAACTACACGCTGAACTTGAGATTCTTGCGTAAGATCAACGGTGAAGAACTCAAAAACATCGACCTCTATATTCTGGCAAACTCAGAGAGTACCAATATGGCTGAGAAGCTGAATGGCAAGGATCTCCGCAGCATTACCCGAGCAGAACTGCAAGATGTAACCTTCGATAATCCATTCGGCATTACAGCAGAAGGCAAGGCTCAGACTACAGAGGTTCCAACCGGCAAGGGTCTCCCTATTTCCCGTGCCATTACCAATATAGAATTAGCCAATCACGTAGCAGATACAGAGATTGAGGCAAAGGGCAAAGGAATTAATATTCCTCTGGTTCGCGCCGTTTCCAAGCTGCATTTCTATTTCGCCCGCAAGGCAAATGCCAATACAGAGAATGTAAAGGTAACAAAAATTGAAATAGATGAAAACACCTTCCCTACAGAAAGCTATGTCTTCCCTGATGAAGAGAACTATGCAACTGCTGATGCCAACAAGGCTGCTACAAGCGGAAAGTACGGAACTCCTTCTTATGTTTCTACTCTCCTCAAGCTTGACGGTGTAGAGAATACCGGAATCAAGGAAGTGGAAGACCCTCTGACTTATAAGCGTGGAGCAACCGAAACAGCCCAGACTTATATGGACCGCATGAATAAGGAAATCGGTGGACATAACTTGAGTTATCTTCGTGAAACCAATAAGCCTATCACAGGTAAGATTTACTATCAGTTGACTGACGGAAGTATCGAAAAATCTCAGGGATTCACCATTCCATCCAGCGGCAATGCTATCCGCAACCGAGAGCTGGTAGTTTACGGCTACTTCCTCAAGGGTGGAGCCCTCTGCCTCGACTGGCAGGTAATGCCTTGGAACAAGGTATCTTCCGAAATCAGCTGGAGCAATGTAAATTGCCAGATGTATGCTTGGCAGACAGGTTCAACCCTGAAACCAAAGGGAGGTGACGCAGAAGGTCTCTACTGTCTGGTAAACTATCCTAGATACAAGGATACAGAACATGAGATATTGGAGGATAAGAAATCAGGAGCAGCCTTCTATATCAAGGTAGATGGTCCTACAGGACTGGTTTGGAAAGCATATCTCACCAACCCTACTGAGTTTGCTTTCAACTATGGTAAATCTACCGAAAGCACCAACTGCGTTTCTACAGGCATCGCCCGAAAAGATCCTTATCAGATCAAGGTAGAAGCCGTGAAGCCATGGACAACCAATGCTTCATGGAATGAGTTGACAGAATGGGCTATAGGTAAAGGCAACAATCCTGTATATACCGACCTCTACGTAACCGTATCGCTGGATGGAATCCATGAATACGAAGTAGAAATCAACCCTGACAATGCAGGAGGTATGTATCAGAAAGGAAGAAAGTTCGCAGGAACCAATACCCGCATCCGCATCTTCCAGCTGCAGGCTACTAAGGGAACTGCCTACGATGTGCTTCAGAAAAAAAGCGGACATTATACTAATTATTTAATAATAAAATAAGGAGGGCAAACAATGAAAGCAATATCAAAATACTTTGCGATGTGTGCAATCGCCCTCTTAGGGCTTGCAAACACATCTTGCATGAGCGATGATATAGAAAGCACTGCTGCTTGCAACTACAGCGTAGTGCTGGAATATAAAGTAGGCGGTTCTGCTACTGAAACCCGTGCTGCTGTTACACGTGCTGCAGTAGAGGATGGATCAGAAGATCTCAATGAAAACAAGATTGAGCGCCTCGACCTCTTCGTTTTCAAACCAGATGGATCACGCGTCAAGCAGGTTACATTTAATTCAGCAGATGTAAAGGGTAGTCCAACTACAGAATACAAGCACAAGGAGTTGACAAGCAATGAACTGACTCGTTCTGACATTGACGGCAACGTTCTCTACTTGGTTGCAAACCTAGACAACTGGGGCAACATCAACAACCTGAATGATTTAAAGATTGCCACCATCAATCAGGCAACAACCTTCCAGCACAACCAGAAGCAGTCTGCTTTCGTGATGGATGCCAAGATGCTAGAGAGAGAAGTGACAACAGGAAAGATTCACCTGAAGTTCCAGCTGAAGAGAGCGCTTGCCAAGATTCGCCTCAACGTACAAGATGACAAGGGTAACGCAGTAGCTCCTACAGCGTATGCCTGTCAGTTGATACACTACGCAGCAAATGGTTCTATCCTCGCCGAAGGTACCAGCACCAACAATTCATTGAATACTGATGCAGCTGCCAGCAGCAAGGTAACAGTTCCTGCCGTAACACAAGACAACAAGGCTGTGTTCTACTCATACGCTAACAGTTGGATTGACAAAAATAAGAATCCGTATGCAGAAGAGCCAATCGATGTCAGCAAGCAGACCTACATCCTGCTCAAGGCAAAATACAATGGCAAGGATTACTTCTACAAGGTGCCGGTTAACAAGCGCCTCTATGAAAGCAACGATGCCGCAACAACAGATTGGACCAAATACGAGCCTCTCTATCGCCTCGACCGCAACACCATCTACGACGTAACAGCCAAGGTAGACAGAGAAGGAGGTGATACGCCTGAGAATCCGGCAACATTGTATGTGAATCCTATCGTAAGTGACTGGGATGACAACATCGCATGGGACTATACTGACAAGGTAAGCATCGAGATGGAACGAGAAGCAGGAGAATTTGGAGAAGCAGTGGAAGTTCACTATGGTATTCCAAATGGAGGTGGTCCAGCTATCAAACTGAATAACATTGATACAGGCAACAAGAACTGGATCCTTCAGTGCGACAACCCAGACTTTGCGTTCTATGTGGATGGAAAAACCTATGATACAGTAAGTAAGAGCGACATCAGTGGCAACTCATTCACATTCTATGTAGTGCCAAAGAGAAATAAAGACTTAGCAGTAGAAAGAAATTTCGACACCAACGTATTTATCGTTCTTGCTCCTGACATGAGAAAGGTTCTGTTCAATGTAGGAACTGGAAAACTACCTGGAGATGACTTTAATATCAAGTTCACCCAGGGTGCTGATCGCTCAGGAATTTAAATGAGAATATGTGGTTTAAATAAACTAAAGGATTAAATCATCATGAAGAAGTTAAATAAATATAGAAAATCTGTACAAGGCTTGATGTTGTTGACCTTCGGTCTAACAATGGCAGGATGCTCCGCTCAGGATGATTTCTTCACCGAAACATCGTCAGAGAGCCTCAGCATCAAGCCTAGTGTAACAGAAGCAACTGTATCAAGAGCAGTTGCTTCTGACCAAGCCCTACGTGAAGCTGCACTGGACAACCTGTACGTGAAGATTTTCGACAAGGAATATCAGGAGCAAAGTGTCAACAAGAAGTTTGACAGCAACTTGCGAAGCAACCAGAAAGAGGTTCTTGGTCAGGGCAACTGGAAAGTTGACTTGAATCTGCAGGAGAACAAGGATTACTTCGTGTACTCAATTGCCAATGCAAAAGAGGACTTGAAACAGGTAAACTCATTGGACGACCTGGTAAAGAAGGTGCAGACTGATGCCGACATCTGGAAGCCTTACAGCAGCAATAATGCAACCAAGAACTTCCTGATGACAGCCAACTCTGGTTGGACAGTCAGCAAAGAGCCTACCCAAACCATCGAAAGTATGCTGACAAGAGCAGCAGCCAAGATCGTTGTAAATCTCAAGATCAATATTGCTGGCTACGAGGTGGTAGGCGAACCTACCTGGCAGTTGCTGAACTATAACACCCAGACTACTCTCTTTGGTGTAAATACAGCTAAGAGCATAGCTAGTATGAGCGAAACTGAGACGAATGAGACAATGGCTAAGACTACTGATGGCTATCAGTTGGTTACCTACAGCTACGCAACATTATGGGATAATAATGCAAGTGCACCTCAGGCAAAGATCAAGGTGATGCTGAAGAAGGGTGAAGAAACACCTGTGGATTACTATTACAGTATTCCAGTTCGCGACCCTAAGGAAACCAAGTCATTGGAGCGTAACTACGTCTATACAGCCAACGCTACCGTAACAAGTCTGGGCAGCAGCTCTGACATTACTTATGGTGATGCTATGAATCTGGTATATGATGTACAGAAGTGGAACAAGGGCGAAGAGACGACAATCAATGCTGGTGACCAGAAGTACTTGTTGGTTTCTCCTACCTTTATGATCATGAAGAACCAGAGATTTGATAATTCAACCATCAAGTTCTATGGTTCAGGTGAATGTAAGGTAGAAACCATGGAAATTTACTATTATGACAAAAATGGTAATAAACAAGCATGCTCTGGCAGTCAATACTTCAATGCTTCTGCAAATTATGCAGAGGGTCATGGTGAGTTAAAGGACAAGGGAACTATTGTTATTGGTGCAAAAAATTCAACAACCGCCAATGACTTCGTGCCATTGTCTGTTAAATATATCAAGATAAAGGTAACTTGCGATGGTCTGGAAGAGATTGTAACTATCAAACAGTATCCTTTGGAGTATATCCAGGGTATAGCTGGCTGGTATTCTACAAAATCTATAGACGGATGGATTGATTGGCAAAGAGATCAAGCTTCGCACGATAAAAAGAAGACCTCATATGATGATAATTTTAATGCAAAAGTAAAAGACGGGAACTATATTTATGATTATTACGACAAGAATGATGCTTTTTGGCCGTGGGATCCTGACAATTATAAAGCTACACTTGGAGACGGAGCCAGTAACGGTCAACATAATAATCAGATGTACGTTGTACAGATTACAAATACCCCTCAAAATAGCAAATACAAAATAGGTCACGTTACAAATATTGATAAAAATACGAAATTATCTTCAGAAGATGTTGTATCTCCAGCATTTATGTTGGCATCCCAATTAGGAACAGTAACAAAATTCAGTAAAGGAGTTGATGCATCTAACCATTGCGACAAATACGTAGAGGTGAGAACGGATGGTAAAAAATATACCGACTGGCGATTACCAACAGCATCAGAAATTGGCGTTATCACAAATTATCAATATAAAACGAATCAAAATGTGATTGACGTTGTATTGGCTGGAAGAACCTACTGGGCCTTAAATGGCAGTCAGGTTACAGCAAACACAAATAATAGAAATACTGGATTTGTTCGTTGCGTTCGCGACCTCTCACCAGAAGAGGTAAAAGAGCTGGAAAACAAGAATGAATAACAATTAAAGAAGGTACAAAATGAAAAAGTTAAAACTATATATCGGAATGTTGGTAGGACTGTTAGCAACCATGCTAACAGCCTGCACAAGCGATTTGTCTGAAGAGACGGTGCCTTCTAACAGCAAGGGTGAGATGACGCTCAGCTTCAAGGTATCTACTCCAGACTACAAAATCGGAACAAGATCTGAGGGCTACAACAACGAGGGATTCGGAAGCTCTGATGTGCAGATATTCTGCTTCGATGCCAATGGATACTTCCTGGGCATGGGTCAGGATTTGAATGTGGAAGCTACAAGCAAAGAGGAAATTGGCGAAGGTACAGTTAACACCAATAACAAAAAGATTAGTGTGAAGATGCCTAATGCCACTGCACGACTCCACATCATTGCCAATGCCAGTATCAATACAGAAAAGGCTGCCAACGAGTGGATTGGTTTGCATGAGAACAAGCTGATTACTACGTTTGAATCAATGGCTACTGAAGAGCAGGCTCTGAAGACCAAGTATTGGGGATATTGTAGCGGTTCTACAACTGCTGACATGAAAGCAAAGCTTACCAATAGCAGCAATGTGATTCATCTGATTAGAGATCGTGCTAAAATCACTGCTGACTGGGAAACTACTACCAATATCAAGAGTGTAGAAATCTCTATCGGTGAAGGAATGAAATATGCAACAATGGCTGCATTCGATCGTAACAGATTGGAATTTCCAAACACCACTGCTGCTAAGAATTGGGAATGGAATATTACCGACATTACCCTGCCTAAGTCAAAAGAAAGATACAAAGGTTCTGCAGGGCAGATGGGAACTGTGCAATATTGCTTTGAGGATGAAAACTCAAGTAAGAATCCTGTAAGATGTATTCTGAAAGTGACATTCAACGACAACACCGTAAAATGGTACAAGGTTTATCTTCAGAATGAGGATCAGCAATTCTATAAGATCAAGAGAAATTATACCTATGCGATTCATATCAAGAAGCTGAATCCAAAGTTAGGTTATCCTGGCTACGACAATGCCTTTAACGGCTATGCAGCTAACAACCCATGGATTCAGGTAGAGCAGATCGTACCAAAGATATCAGATGGAACTTATACATTGGAAATTCCTAATGGTACAAACGTGATGTTGAACTATGGTGCTGCAGAAAGTCAGGAAATCGACTTCAATTACGAAGGTGGTGATTTGAACAAAGCAAATCGTTTCGATGTAAACTGGGTTACGAATAATGAGTTAGGTAAGAAAGATCTCACCATTACCTATAAAAATGGTAAGGGTAAGATTGGCTTTACCAGAGATGTCATTACCGACCAGCTGAAATCTGGCGAAATCCGAATACTCGACAAGGTGAGTGGTATGAGTAGAATCATCAAGATATACAGTATCACGAAGTTCAACTTCGGTTTCACCTTCTCAGGTATGTCAGGAAGGTATAAGGATAATACGGGTACTCTTACCTATACGATTCCGAAGAACTATCCTTCTGAGCTTCTGCCAGTAGAAATCAGAATAGCTTCTAACACCATCAACCCTGAGGATTGCGATGTGGAGGTAGGTTCTACAGAAGAAATCACAGAAGGCAAGGATTGGAACTGCTGGTTCTTAAAGAAGTTTGACTCTGCTGCAAATCTCGGAGTAAAGCAGACAATTACTCTCAAGAACATCAGAAACAATAGCATAGGTGCCAAGGGTAAGTTCTACGTAAAAGTAAAATATGGAGGTGATTTGCAAAAATTTATATTCTACTATGACTAAAGAATTAGCAAAATACTTAAGTTTAGAAAATATATATCAGTAAGAGGGAAGGAAGTTGCGAAAACTTCCTCCCCCTAATTAGTATAGAACATTATTATCATTTACTATTATACAAAGAATGCGGAAACAAGACTAGACTGGTCGTTGGAATTTTAGTTGCCGAGGTGATCTCGCCCTCTAAGATTCCACGACATTTTTTGCCCATAAGGGTTTACCCTCCACTGTCATAGCACAATCAGGAAGGTTTTCACGAATAAGTAATCGCCTAGCAGCTGACTAACGCTTGTACATCAGCTGATGGACGCGTGCACATCAGCTGTTGTGCTGCTGAAGATATAGGCTATTCCGGCTTATACTATTAGTTCTTCTGGCAACAACTAAAGGTTTCTTCGAAGACTTTATACGTAAAAGCGATGCAACGAAAGTACTTTCAAGATGCAACGAAGGTACTTACGAGGCGAAAGAGGCCTGAATCGCAAAATTGCCTTACTATGGCACAACATTGCCCCTAACTGGGGCAATAATCTGCCATTGCCAGGCACAAAACGATACGTCGGGAGCTGGTAAAACAACCACTCTCTTTTTTACCCTTCACCCTTCACCAAATCGGCTGAAACCCCGATAAACACTGGGGTTGCGAGAGGTGAAGGGTTGCGCTGACCCTTCACCACCCTTCACCCACCCTTCACCTTCAGATTGCGCATGGAATTGAAACGGAAGCTCGCCCTGTTCGGTCGTGGGCCGAAACCACTTTTTTATGTCCCACAGATTTCACAGATTTACACAGATTTTCCGGGTGAAGGGTGGGTGAAGGGTGGTGAAGGGTCAGCGCAACCCTTCACCCGCGCAAGCTACTTAGCTACAGATATTTATGCCATTCTGGTGAAGGGTGAAGGGTATTTTTGAAAGTGGCTTGTTATTTTTTAAAAGAAAAAAAAGGGAATATGCTTGGAACTTTCAGTTATTTTTCGTACTTTTGCGGCAGAAGTTCCTATGGAACAGCTATCAACAACAAGAAGTAAAGAAGTAAAGGAAGAAAATGATGAAAGCAAAATATATCTCTTATCTTATCGCATGCATGCTCATGTTTTGCAGCCTGAATACTCAGGCGCAGAATGCATTCCCCTACCCTGCTCTGCCTGATACGCTGCGCAGCGTAGAACAGCGCGCTACCTACCTCAGCGAGCACTACTGGGACAACTATCAGTTTGCTGATACTACCCAACTGAAAAACGAGGAGATTACAGAACAGGGGTTCGTTAACTTCATCGATATCCTTGCCCGTTTCAACGACGAGATTGCCCAGAAAGGCATCAGCGCCTTCACCGCCAAGGCTTACGCTCAGAAGCCTGCCAAGGAGAAATTCGAGAGCCTGATAGAGCATTATTTCGACGACCCACAGTCGCCGATGAGAAACGACAGGGTGTATAGCTTCTTCCTGGCAGAAATGAAGAAGTCGCCTTACTTCGATGAAACAGAAAAGGAACGCATCGACTTCAAATGGAAGGCAGCCCGGAAAAACCTGCCAGGCACGATGGCTACCAATATCTCCTTCAAGCTGGAAGATGGGAAAATGCATCAACTGACTGACTATCAAAATGAAAAGGTGATACTCTACTTCCATGATCCGGAATGCGAGAATTGCCACAAGGTTACGGCGTGGCTGAAAAAACAGACCATTCCTGCTGAATACAGAATGCTCAGAATCATTGCAGATGATAAAATTAGTACTACATACAGCATCAAGGCGATGCCTACGATTTACTTATTAGATAAAGACAACATAGTGGTTTTGAAAGACTGTACACCGGAAATGCTCATCAGCGTAATCAACAATAATTAATAAAAAAAACTAGACTGGTCGTCTAAGCGACTCTCAACTTATTACCATTTACTATTTACCATTTACTATTATTCAATTACATTTCATTAAAAGGTATTGCATATATGATTCTATCTTATTTCGCCTTTGAAGAGTCGTAATGCATATTGAACTCTTCACGAGTATGATCGTTACGCTTTACCACGATTACATAGTCACCATCCTTCACTATACCTACCTTCGCAACAAGTGTGAAATAACCAAACTTACCAGACTTTCCGTAATCGCCTGTCTCAGTGATGATTATCTTGTTGCCAACCATCTGAGTGGCAAACTTGATGTTTGTGCCCTCATCGAAGATTACATTCTTGTGGGTCAACTGCATCTGACCACCTGAAAGAACCTTGCACACCAGCTTCTCATTGTTCTCACCATTGATGTTAGAGGTTTCATTCACCTCAGCACCGGTTGTCTGTGAGTAGCTGAGCAGTGAGTAATTTGAACCAGCAGAGACTGTATTGGCGCTAGTTGTTGTATCCGTCAAATCATCGTCAGCTGCACTGCAACTTACTAAACCTAAAGTCATCATACTTGCGATGACCATACCAGAAATCTTTTTCATATTTTATCATTTACTAATTGTTATTCAATCATTTAAACCTGGTCTCCTCTTACAAGAATCTGCCCTGAGGCAGTACTTAGGAAGACTTCCCAAAATAACCTTTCGGCCTAAATCATCTTTTACAATATACAAATGATATTCAAGAATATAAAATGTACTTCTTACATCTATTCGACTGCAAATATAGAGAAAAAAGTAATACGCTCCAAACTTTTTAAGTTAAATTATGTAAAGAAACAAAGCGTTTACGCACACAACACTTTAATTACATGACAAAATGATAGATAAAGAAAGAAAAAGACACAAAAAAAGCGAGAACCCCGAAGGATTCCCGCTATTATTTTGGGTTGATAAATCTCGAAGATTAGTCG
>ERZ1032078.1006-NODE-1006-length-10935-cov-4.837776_pt1 | contig 10935 bp, 5 predicted proteins | sample MGYA00517101_ERZ1032078 | MGnify/ENA primary metagenome ERZ1032078 (study PRJEB33719, sample SAMN04261301) | wastewater metagenome | biome: rural village; feature: human; material: feces | host: Homo sapiens | place: El Salvador | collected 2013-01-14 ... | reverse complement strand
GCCAGGTCAACAAGGGAAATCGTTTCTCCCGCCTTAACCTTTGCTTCCAGTTCGTCAACGGTCGGCCATATAATTGCAAATATGGAGGTGGCCATATGACTTATGGACAAAAGATAACGCAATTACGAAAGAATGCGAACATGACGCAGGCTCAGCTTGGCGACGCGCTTAATGTGAGCGCGCAGGCGGTTTCCAAATGGGAACATAACCTTGCCGAACCCGATTTATCCACAATCAAGAAGATCAGTTACATATTCAAAATATCCATCGACGATTTTCTGGATATCGACCATAAGGACGGGAATAACGGCGAAAACGTGGCGGAAGACCGCCCCGACGAAAGCGGAACGACGGAAGTTTCCGAACAAATCGTAACGGCAGTCGAAAACGCCGTGAAGCAAAATCAAATCGCGCCGATCGGTTATTGCGTGTCGTGCGGAAGTATCGTTACGAAAGAAAACGCGGGAATAATTGCGCCGAAAGTTCTTTGCAAAAAATGCTATGAAGAAAAACTCGCAAACGATAAGGTTCTGGCGGAAAAACGTCAGAAAAATATCGACGCAAAAGTCAAAGACGTAAGGAAAAAGAAAAGAAAAAGCATCGTCTGGGGAAGTATCGTTTCGGTAATTTTATTAGTTTTCAACATTATGGCAATGGCAAGCGGTGAGTTTAACGATGATCTTGCGTATTTTATTCCGTTCACGATTTTTATGGTGTACGCCGCGTTTGCGTTCGTGTCGGAAGTTATCCTTGACGAAGGGCCTATCCCGGAAATTCTCGTGTGGTTCGTGACGCGCCCGATAAAACTGCCTGGGATCATTTTCACGCTCGATCTCGGCGGGCTTGCCTTTTTAATCGTGGCAAAAATAGGTTTTGCGATTCTGGGATTCCTGCTGGGCGTGTTATTGTTCCTGATCGGCGTCGGAATCGGCATTATCGTCGCGCCTTTCTCTTATCCGTTCACGATAACAAGAATCAACAAAGAAATAAAACAAATAAAAAATTCAATGGGAGAAACAATATGAAAAGAAAACCAATTTTATTCTTTGTAACAATAGTCATTGCCGTTTTGGCGATGATGACTCTCGTTGCCTGCGGCGATAAAGGCAGCGGAACAAAAGGTCTGGCGTCATTTGACAACCTGACTTTTGAAGATGCAACGTTCGAGTATGACGGAACCGAACACAAAATCGAGGTCAAAGGTGCACCGGCAGGCGCAACGATTGAGTATGATAACAATACCGCAACCGAAATCGGCGAATACAACGCGACTGTAACAGTGTCAAAAGATGGTTATAATCCAAAGACATTAAATGCAAAAATGATTGTTATGCCGAGTGCGAAATTGCTGGTTTCCGCACGAGCACTTGCCAAAAACGACAATGTTCAAAACTATGATTTTTATCTTAATCTTGCCGGCACTGTTGACGCGTTAGGTATCACGCAAACGGCAAACGCCAATTATGACGGGAAGTATAGATATAATCAAGACACCGGCGCAATCAAATTCTGGCGTCAAACGAGCGGAGTTTTGCTTGTCGACTCAACGGAATATATCTACACTCAAAACGATGCAAAAGTTAAAGTCGTTGCAAACGATAAAGGAGAAGTCAAAAAAACCGCGATTATTCCTGCCGAAGACGAGGAACTCAATCTTATAAACATTCCGTTTGTATCGCTTGTCAATGCGCTTAAAGAAGATAATGTTAAAAAAATCGAGCTGTCGGGACGTACGGATTATAAATACGTTGCAACCATAGGGCTGCATTCGGACAACGCCATAGTTTCAAAATTACTTTCAATGCTGGAAAAACTCGGCACGGAAGTCAACCTGAAAGGCGTAGCATTTTCCAATCCGATGGGCGTTTCTTTATTCTTCAATATAGGAAGTGATAAGAAGCTTGTCGATTTCAAATTAAGCGCGGATATTTCGTTCCCCGTGAAAGGCGTTAATGTTCAATTTAAGCTTACTTATTTGCAAAAAGCGAATTCGACAGAAGTAGTCATTCCGTCCGTAGCAGGGCTTATTACCGAAAAAGACGCTGTTGCAAGAGAAATGGCAACAATAGAAAATGCCATTACCGCTTTGAAAAATTCAAATGCATATTCCATTGACTTGGAAGCGAAAAACGAATTCGATCCTGCGTGGAATATAAACGCCACTGTGGACAAGTACGTTGCAAGAATGTATAAAAACACGGATGCCGAAACAGGAAGAGTTGATTTCAACCATTCCTTTGTTTACAATGCTCATACAGTAACCGATGACAAAGATAAATTCAAATTTACCATCGGAAATATCAAAACAGGCGATGTTTATCGTATTTCAAGGAAGGGCACAAATACCAGCACGAAACTTGAAGGAGTTAGTGCGGACGGACAATTCGATTATCTTATGGCTGTTGCAAAAGCAAACGCTTCTGACATAGATTGCATAAAGAAAGTCGAAAAAGACGGCAAGGTTTTGTATTATATTTATCTCAACGACGGTGCAACGCACGGCGTTCAAGGTAAAATAACAAACGTTATAAACTCAAATCCGACCGATGAAACCACAGATGTCGAAAACTATTTCAATGCGGAACAAAATCAAATCGACGAGTCGGAAATGGTTGTCGAAATGAAGGACGGCGCGATTGTGTCGATAAACATCAAAACGGAAATCCGTTACTGCCCGACCGGCGGCGAGTATACGGAAAGAAATATCGTGTTGACAAACGAGATAGTTTTGAAAATCAACGACAAATTGACCACAGCACAAGCATACGTTGCTCCGAAAGATGTTTCAACGTCACTTGGAAGCATCGGACTTAACAATGCAAAGTTCTATATTCTGTAATTATTTTATGGAAATTTAATTCAAAAAGCAGACGAAACGGCAATTCCGAAACGGCGGGATTGCCGTTTTTCGTTGTCGGTTTTTAATGGTTTCGGGCAAAAAATGTAAACGAAAGTTGTTGTTATTTTCACAAAGTAATGTTATTATAGTAATGTATAAGGGTTAGTGTTCCCTTTTTCAGGAGGAAAATATGAAGGCGAAGAAGAAACTTATCGGCATTCTGCTTGTAATAGTGGTGGTTGTTTTGAGCCTTGGCGTGCTTACCGCATGCGGCGAAACCCCGGGCGAAACGTCGAAGAATAAAAAGGCTGTCGTCATTTGTACGGCGTTGCTTTCGGGCGGTCTGTACGACACGAAGACGAACGAGGCAATCTGGGATCCCGTTGCCGAGGGCGTTTATTTCCAGCAGGTGTTCCCCGGCGGGGATATGATGGGACTTGTCATGGCGGTGCTTACCGACAAGACGACGTACGACTTAATCGGCGGCATTATGAAGTACAAGGACGAATCCGTCGAAAACTTATTATGGCAAATCACGCTTGACGAGCAGGGCAAAAGCAACAATCCGAATCTGCGCCCCGCAAACGTTCGCCCCACAACCGCGGACGGCACGTTCAAGTCAACGCTGTATAACGATTCCGGCGAAGTCGTCGACGGATACGGCGCATACACGGCAGGCGAAAAAATTCAGTACGGCGCAATCGCCGCGTATCGTCAGCAATGTCTGGACCTGAAAGCCAGATACGAAAAGCAGGGCTGGGACGTCGTCGTTTTCAACTACGACTGGCGCATCGACAACAGGGTCAATTCCGAACTCCTTGAACAATTCATTCAGACCAACGGCTGGGAAGAAGTAATTCTCACGTCGCACAGTATGGGCGGCCCCGTCGTTGCGGGATATATCGCAAGACTTCAAAACAAATGGTTGGAAGCGGAAGCGAAAAACCCCGGACAAACCGACGTCAAAAAACCGAACCAGATCATTCGCTCGTATCGCGCGTTCTCGCCTGCAACGGCGGGCTCTCTTGACGCGATTTATTATCTTGACGATCCCATCGGAGCGATTGCCGACGTTGTAAACGGAACGGTCGGCGACACCCTCGGCGGCGTTGTTCTGGGCGTCGACGCGATTTCGGAAGGCATAAAGAAACTTGCGGGACCGCTTGCACAGAACCTTACTTCCGTAATGCAACTTCTGCCGTTCCAAACCTTTGCGGACTCCGATTATTACGGCGAAAACGAAAGCCCTGTTTACGTTGACGGCGTACCCGTGAAAGATATGTACGAATGGTACTGCTCGCGTCCCTGGGCGCACACCAGCGACTGGAAACCGGGCGTCGACGGCATTTACGACAAACTTAAACCCGGCATGAAAAACCTGCCGGCATACTGGGATTCCTTCTACGTCAAAGAAAGCGTGAACGACAAAGACGCCAACGTTTACGCGCCCGAACTCGTGAACACGACTTATTGCCTGGGCGTCGGATACAACACCAAAAAGAGCGTTCAAATCGTGACGAAAGACACCGACACCGTTAAGGTCAACAAGGTTACTTACGAAATGTGGGATACCAGAAACCATAAGTATGACACGCCGCTTACCAGCATCGAGTATTATTCCTACGACCACAAAGCAATACTCTTTGGCGACGGCGACGGAACGATGCCCACCAACGCATGCCTCGGCGGACTTAACTACAATGGCGACAAGACGATAAGCAACACGAAAGGTCGCGCGATTTATCCCTTGCCGGAAGCGCGCCAGACCACGACGATTTGCTACTATAACACGAACCACGGTACCGTCGGCGGATATTGGGACGTCCTGAAATGGGACTTCTACGAGATGATGGATAAGATTATCGTCGAAGACGAAATAAATCCTTTCTTTTAAGCCTTGATTGGTAGCGAAAGCACGCGCTCGCCGCGTGCTTTTTTGTTGCTCTTTTTCAAAAACCGAATTTTCTTACAAGTGTATAAGATTTAGGTAAATATTAAGTAATAATTATATACTTGCAATAAAGACTATATTTATGTATAATAAGAAACGTAATGAAAAAGAAGGAAGCAAAAAAACTCAATAAAATCGACGCGCAGGCAGTGCATAAGAAGCGCGCCCTTATCACGGAAAAAATAAGGGAATCTTTCGTATCGACCTTGCCGATAATCATCATAGTTGCGATAATGTGTCTGTCGATACAACCTGTGCCGACGGGCTTATTGTTGTCGTTCCTTATCGGCGCGTTGCTGATAATCGTGGGAATGGGGCTGTTCACGCTTGGTGCGGACACGTCCATGACGCCGATCGGCAGCCGCATCGGCACGACTCTTACGAAGTCGAAAAACCTGCGAAGGCAAACCATGAGATGGAGTGCTGACCGTAAGGCAGGATGACGATGGCCGCCAAAAGGGGTCCGAGGGCCGATCCGCCGTTGCCACCCACCTGGAAGATCGATTGCGCCAAACTCTTCTTGCCGCCCGACGCCATCTGCGTTACGCGCGATGCCGTGGGGTGGAACACCGACGATCCGAAGCCCACGATGCTCACGGCTATGAGTATGGTGAGGTAATGGTTGGCGAAGGCCAGTGCCAGAAGGCCCGCCAACGTGAAGCACATGCCCACGGAGAGGGCGTACGGTCGCGGGTGGCGGTCGGCGTACAGGCCGGTGAACGGTTGCAGGATCGACGAGGTCATCTGAAACACGAGCGTGATGATGCCTATCTGTGCGAAGGAGAAGTCGAACTGGTCTTTCAGGATGGGATAAATGGAGGGAATGATCGACTGTATCATGTCGTTCAGAAAATGCGATATGCCGCAAATCATGAGTATGGAGTAGGCCGTTCCCTCGGTCATGGTGGGTTTGCCCTTGAGCTTCTGGCTGATGGCTTTGATTTGCATAGACGAATGTCCTTTTATGGTTTGTTGTGCAAAAGTACTCATTTTTAGCTTACCCCCAACATTTTATAATGTTGAATGTTGGGGGTTGAATGTTGGAATGTTGGGTGTTGAATGTTGAATGTTGGGTGTTGAATGGGAATTGTTGAGTGAGGGATGTAGAGTGTTGAAAGGGCATTGAGTTTTGGATGGGCACGTTGGAGAATCGGGCATAAATGGCGCTGGCTCGCGTGAGAGTAGCCGTGTCAATAGGTATGGGAAGTAGTTGGCTCGTGTGAGAGTAGCCGTGTTGTAAGTCAAACTATGCGGGCTGAAAGCCCAATGACCTCCATAGCCCAGGGCAAGCGAAGCGACGCCTTGGGTAAACCGCAGCACCATGCCACGCCCCTGTAGGGGTAAAAGTAAACATAACACGCTCTGTTTCAGTACTTTTGCCCTTGCAGGGCGTAAGCTACGCGGCACATTATACCCAGGGTGTCGCTTCGCTTGCCCTAGGCTATGAACTTCTGTCCCTTCGGGACGTGCCCGCTAAAACGCGCCCTCATAGAAACAACTCTCCGCATGCGAAGAATCCGTGCCCATCCGTCGCGCCGACGGCGCATCGAAACACGCCGCGGAATGCGGCGCAAGACTAACCGATCCGTGAAAAGACCAACCCGTGCGCATCGGTGAAATTACCTCTCCTTCGGTCGGTGGGGCTTCGCACGTCATTCGTGAGATAATAAACACCGGCGGTGTTTCCTTTCAGTAGTCATTCGATAGATTCGATAGATTCGTGTTCTTTTAAATATCAGCGAGCGTTTGCTTCGGCCAGCGTGGCTTCGCCGGGTCTCGTGTTCTTTGATAAAACCGCCCCGCATGGCCCATTCCACATTTAACCTTTAATATTCCGCATTAAAAAAGTTGTCATTCTACACCCAACAACCCCATTTGTTAAATAGTATATTTTCCCATCACAATTCAGCTTTTTTTCTACCGCGCTTCTAACTTTTTGTTGTAACTTTGCAGCGCAAACGCGGTACCTTGCCATCTGTCCAAGGCCCCCGCGACAGCCCATTATCTACCGGCGATAGCAACTACAATAACCAAATAATTAAACAACAGTAACTTTTTCAACATGAAACAATTCGGGCTTCTGCGCAGAGCGCTGATAGTGGTCCTGTTGGGAATGGTGGCCAGCTTCTCGCAAGCGGTCAACATCAACGACCCGGGCATTATCTATCGCATCGTGTGCCAGTCGAACGGCCAGGCCGTGACGAATGGTAACCAAAGCGCACACAACACGTACCTCACGACCGATGCCATTGATCTCTCGGCCGAGGGACAAGACTGGATGATTGTGCCAGTGTCGCCATCCGACAGCATCTATGCTTTCTACAATCCCCATTACGACATGGGCTTCGACATGGCTCCCGCGGCCCAGCAGGCATGGCGCCTCTTGCAGTGGGATCCCAAGTTCACCAGTTCCAACCAGCAGTTTGTCATCAAGCAGGTCAGCGAGGGTGTCTTCCAGTTCCTCAACGTTGCCGGCAATCGCGCCATGACGCTCCGCGCCGACGGCACCATCTACATGGATGAGGATCTCAACGCTGCCAACAGCCACTTCACCCTGCAGGCCACAACCAACAAGGTCGACAAGGTCATCAAGGGCTACACCTACCTGCTCCGCAGCAAGAACACTGGTTGGGTGCTCAGCAACCTCGAGAGCCGCAAGTCGGCCGCCCTGCTCCACACCGAGCCTTATAAGGAGGGAAGCTATGGCCAGCACTGGGAGTACCGCACCGTGGAGTTCACCAAGTATGGCTCCACCGGCTATTCCACCGTTCTCTTCAACGCCAAGTACAACTTCGCCATCGACGCCGGCCTGAACGGCAAGAAGTTGCCGTTGCAGTATGCGCTCGATGGTTCCAACTACAACCAGCAGGTGTCGTTCGAGGCTGTAGAGGGCCAGCAGGGCGTCTACCGCATCTCCTATAAGTACAACGGCACCGTCTACTACCTCTCCACCGACAGCAAGGGCGAAACCCGCATGATTCAGGACGCCAACGACGAGACCACCTATTTCACCGTGGAGTACACCGACCCCTACGTGCCCGTGCTCTCCGACTGGGAGAACCAGCGCGTGTTCGCCGTCAACAAGGAGGAGGGCCACGCCGCCTACATTCCTTACGCCAACACCGAGGCGCTGCGTGCCGACAAGGCCCGCTACGACAAGCCTTGGCTCGACCCCGCCAGCGACCGTTGGATGACGCTCAATGGCACATGGAAGATCAACTTCGTGAAAGACCCGTCGTTGCGTCCGGGCGAGGATGATTTCTACGGCAACGATGTCAACGTCTCTTCATGGGAAAACATCGACGTGCCCTCATGCGTTGAGATGAAGGGCTACGGCGATCCTTGGTATGTCAATGTCGATTATCCCTTCGAGGACAATCCTCCCTACATCACGATGAAGGGCAACCTCTACAACTCGGTCAGCTCCCTGCGCCGCAACTTCACGTTGCCCGCCAACTGGGCCGGCGACCGCGTGTTCCTCCACTTCGACGGTATCTATAGCGGTGCCTACGTGTGGATCAACGGCAAGAAGGTGGGCTACACCCAGGGTGCCAACAACGACGCCGAGTTCGACGTTACGGCTTATGTCCACGAGGGCGAGAACAACCTGAGCGTTCAGGTGTTCCGCTTCACCGACGGCTCATACCTCGAGGGTCAGGACATGTGGCACATGAGCGGCATCCATCGCGATGTGTACCTCTTCGCCACACCGAAGACCTACATCCGCGACCACTACATCACCTCTAAGCTCGACGCCGCCGACGGCTACAAGTCGGGCTCTATGACCGTGGCCCTCACCATGAACAACCGCGACGCTGAGGCCGCCAACAAGGATGTGTGCGTGCGCCTCATCAGTCCCGAGGGCCAGCAGGTGGGACAGCAGAACACCCATTTCGCCTTCAAGAAGGGCGAGAAGGAACTCACGCAGTATGTAACATTCGAGGGCCTCACCGACCTCCAGCTTTGGAACGCTGAGCAGCCCAACCTCTACACCGTCGAGGTGGCACAGACCGATGCCAAGGGGTCGGAGGAAGAGGCGTTCGCCACCAAGTATGGCTTCCGCTATGTGGAGATCCCCAACGACGACCACCGCGTCTACATCAATGGCAAGCAGGTCTACTTCAAGGGCGTCAACACACAGGACACCCATCCCACCCGTGGCCGCGCCATCGATGTGGAGACCATGCTGAAGGACATCACCCTCATGAAGCAGGCCAACGTCAACACCGTGCGCACCAGCCACTATCCCCGTCAGGCCAAGATGAACGCCATGTTCGACTATTACGGCATCTATGTCATGGATGAGGCCGACATCGAGTGCCACAAGAACTGGCAGGATGGCGCCGCCATCTCAAGCGACGCCTCTTGGCAGCCCGCCTATCTCGACCGCGCCCGCCGCATGGTGCTGCGCGACCGCAACAACCCGTCGGTGGTGTTCTGGAGCCTTGGCAACGAGAGCGGCTATGGCACCAACCACGACGCCGCCTTCGCCCTCATGAAGACGCTCGACAACCGCATCGTCCACTACGAGGGTGCCACCAACGCCGGTCGCGCCACCGCTACCGAGATGTGGAGCCGCATGTATCCGTCGCTCGATGAAGTGAAGGCGCAGGCCAATGGCAACTGGGCCGAGCAACCTTTCTTCATGTGTGAGTACGACCACGCCATGGGCAACTCGCTGGGCAACCTCCAGGAGTACTGGGACATCCTCGAGGGCAGCAAGTATGGCATCGGCGGTTGCGTATGGGACTGGGTCGACCAGTCGATCGTGGCTTCCGAGGATATCATGAGCGGTAACCTCATGCAGAACGGCTTCCACAAGTACCGCACAGGTTACGATTATCCCGACGCTCCCCACCAGGGCAACTTCGTCAACAATGGTATCATCAATGCCGACCGCTCTTGGAGCGCCAAGCTCGATGAGCTGAAGAAGGTCTATCAGTATGTGTCGTTCGACCAGTGCCAAACAACCGGCAGCAACACCGCTGAGATCACCCTCACCAACAAGTACGACTTCACCTCGCTGGGCGCCCTGCGCTTGGCTTACCAGGTGGTGGTCGATGGCAAGGTGGCCAATGAGGGCAATGTGGCTCTCAACGACCTCAAGCCGGGCGAGACAGGCTCTGTCACCGTGCCTACCGCCTACGACGAGGCTGAGGCCAAGGGCAAGGAGGTGCTGCTCAACCTGAGCGTTGTGCACCCCGCCGCTACCGCTTACGCTCCCGCCGACTACGCTGTCGCTACCGCACAGTATGTGTTGCAGGATCGCGACAAGCTCGCAGCCGTCGACCTCAAGGGCAGCAGCGCCGAGCCGCTGAGCGTCACCAAGTCGAACGGCGTTACCACCATCAGCAACAGCAAGGTGGAGATCGCCTTCAACACCAACTCGGGCAAGCTCACCAAGTGGTCGCAGAACGGCATCAGCATCGTCAAGGATGGTGCCGCACCCGAGTATGAGAACTATCGCTGGATCGAGAACGACGCTCCTTATGGCAGCGACCCCTGGTACGACCAGGGCAACGGCATCAACAGCCATAAGGTAGCCATCAGTCGTGTGGATGGTGGCAACAAGGTAACGGCCACCGTAACAGGCACCGGCTCATGGGTCAACTACACCTTCACCTATAGCATCTATAAGAATGGTGTGGTCGACCTCAAGACCCAGTTCACACCGCAGGTCACCGCCACCGACCTCTATGGCGCCGTGCGCCGTCTGGGCATGCAGCTCGAGATGCCGGGCGAGTTCAGCCAGGTCAACTACTACGCTCGTGGCCCGCTGGAGAACTACACCGACCGTTGCACAGGATCAAACCTCGGTCGCTACGCCACCACCGTGTTCGACATGAACGAGTATTACCTGCGCCCGCAGACCATGGGCAACCGCCAGGATCTGCGCGAGCTCACGCTCTCCGACGGCCAGGGCAACGAGATCAACATCCAGACCGAGGGTCAGGTGGCGTTCTCTACGCTCTACTGGTCCGACCAGACCCTCAAGTCGTATATGCACAACTGGGAGCTCCCCGTGGCCAACGATGCGGCCGACCGCACCATCTACGCCCACTTCGACTATGTGCAGCGTGGCATCGGCTCAGGCAGCTGTGGTCCCGGCGTCATCTCTAAGTATGTGGTTCCCACCTCGGGCACC
>ERZ1032078.1002-NODE-1002-length-10940-cov-3.931649_pt1 | contig 10940 bp, 5 predicted proteins | sample MGYA00517101_ERZ1032078 | MGnify/ENA primary metagenome ERZ1032078 (study PRJEB33719, sample SAMN04261301) | wastewater metagenome | biome: rural village; feature: human; material: feces | host: Homo sapiens | place: El Salvador | collected 2013-01-14 ... | reverse complement strand
TACTGGCTGGGAACAACTCCTAAGAAACAGGAGGGATGGAAATTCCTCGGTACCAAAATTCTTAAAGGATATGTTGCACCTTACAGCGCTACTGTAATAAACAGGCTTACAGAAGCAGGCGCTATTCCGCTGGGACGCTGCAATCAGGATGAATTTGCAATGGGTTCTTCTACGGAATATTCAGTTTACGGACCTACACGCAATCCAATTAACCGCGACTATGTTTCGGGCGGCTCTTCGGGCGGATCAACAGCTGCAGTTGCCGCAAACCAGGCTCTGTTCGGTCTTGGAACAGAAACAGGAGGCTCAGTAAGACTTCCTGCAAGTTACTGCGGAATTTACGGTCTTAAACCTACATACGGTGTTCTTTCGCGCTGGGGTGTTGTAGCTTACGGTTCTTCCCTTGACCAGGTGGGAATTCTTGGCCACACTCCGCAGGATATTGCACTCCCGCTTTCTGTAATGAGCGGTGCAGACATGTACGACGACACTTCGGCAGATCTTCCCGAAGCACAGTCCCTTGCAGACTTAAAGCCGTACGCCGACTTTGCAAAACTTAAAATTGCCGTTCCCAAGCAGTTTCTTGAAACAAAGGGAATGGACGCTGATGTTTCAAAAGTTTTTGAAGACACACGCAAATGGTTTGAATCAAAGGGCGCAAAAATAGAAACAGTTGACCTTCCTATTCTTGAAGCATCAATTGCATCTTACTATGTAATTGCACTTTCAGAAGCCGCCAGCAACTTAAGCCGCTTTGACGGAATCCGCTACGGAAACCGCGTTGACAACGAAAAAGGCTACGACGAACTTTACATAGACACACGTTCAGAAGGTTTTGGTCCCGAAGTAAAACGCAGAATAATTATAGGAAACTATGTTCTTTCCGAACAGTTCTCGGGCGACACTTACAAAAAAGGAATGTCTGTAAGGGCAAGAATCCAGAGGGAAATTGCTGCCCTTTTTGAATCTTACGATATTATCCTTTGTCCTACCTGTCCTACTCCTGCATTCAAGCTGGGACAAAAAGTAGATGATCCGCTTTCGATGTACCTGAGCGACCTTTTCACCACTTTTGTAAATCTTTCCAGAATACCGTCAATTTCTGTTCCGGCAGGAAAGACTTCACAAGAGAACGGAAGCATGCCTGTTGGAATCCAGTTTGCAGGACCAATGTTCAGCGACGCAAAGATTCTGAGCATAGCACAGGTTTGGGAAGACGAACATCCCGGCTCTGGAAAACCCGTTTCGGAGGTTGAATAATTATGGCTATAGATAAATGGGAAATTGTAATAGGCTGCGAAATTCACACACAGCTTCTTACAAAAACAAAGGCATTCTGTGCATGTGAAAACCGTTACGGCGGAATGCCAAACACCCGCGTTTGTCCTGTATGTCTCGGACTTCCGGGAGCAATGCCGCGTGTAAGCAAAGGCTATGTTGAACTTGGTTCTGTCGCAGGTCTTGCACTCAACTGCAATATTTCGCGCTTTACAAAGTTTGACCGCAAGCACTATTTTTACCCCGACCTTGCCAAAGGTTACCAGATTACACAGTACGACCTTCCTTTGTGTACTGACGGTTATGTTGACCTTCCCATGGCAAAGTATCCCGAAGACGAGCGTGAAGGCGGTGCAAAATGCCGCAGCAAAAACTTCAAGGGAGACGACTGCATCGTTGACAACGGAAAATACCGCCGTGTTCGCGTAGAAAGAATTCACCTCGAAGAAGACGTAGGTAAATCGCTCCACCTTCCCGGAAAGCATTCTTACATTGACTACAACCGCTCGGGAACACCGCTTATAGAAATTGTTACAAAGCCGGACATGACAAGTCCTGAAGAAGCAGCCCTTTTTATGGAAACTGTTCAGGAAATTCTGCGCTATGTAAAAGTTACAAACGGTAACCTCGAAGAAGGAAACATGAGATGCGATGCCAACATAAACCTTAATGTCTGGGAAGACGGAAAGCTCTGGCACACACCTATTTCTGAAATCAAAAACCTTAACTCTTTCCGTTCCATACGCGATGCATGTGCTTACGAAGCGCAGAGGCAGCTTAAGGAATTCCAGGAAGACAGACAGGAATTTAACCCCGGCTTTAAGGTAACAATGGGCTGGGACGAAGAGCACGGAAAAACCGTTATCCAGCGTACAAAGAATTCTTTTGTTGACTACCGCTTTGTTGTAGAGCCAGACATCAAACCGTTTACTGTAGAAGAAAGCATCATCGAACGCGCTGCAAAACGTGTAGGTGAACTTCCCGAAGCAAAGAGAACACGCCTTAAGAAAGAGTACGGTCTTTCTGACTTTGATGTAGAAACACTTACTTCTTCACGCGATCTTGCAATGTGGTTTGAAGAAGCCGCTGCAGGAACAAAAGATCCCAAGCGCACTGCAAACATTATTCTTACTGAACTTCTGGCAAAACTTAACGAAGAAAAGAAAAATATTACCGACGTTAACATTACGCCGGCTCATATTTCTGAACTTGTAAACGCAATTGACTCAAAGAAGATTTCTTCTGCACAGGGAAAAATTGTTTTTGCAAAAATGCTTGAAACTGCAAAAATGCCGTCAGAAATTATCAAAGAAGAAGGCATGGAAGTTGTAAGCGACAACAATGCAATCGAAGCTATTGTAGACAAAGTTATTGCTTCCAATGAAAAAGCCGTTTCTGACTTCAAGAGCGGAAAAACAAACGTTCTGGGCTGGCTGGTAGGTCAGGTAATGAAAGAGTCACACGGAAAGGCAAACCCCGGAATGGCAAAGGAACTTGTAGAAAAGAAACTTTCTGCACTTTAGTTTTCCCCGGTTTATCTTTTAACAGGCCGTCACCCTTATTTTACAGGGCGGCGGCTTTTTTTATCTTCTGAAAGAACGCGGGTAAAAAACAGAAAGCAAATCTTCGCGGCCGGCAGTTCTTAATGCTTCTTTTACAAGCGGAATATTTTCACTGCGGTTGAACTGAAGAAGCGCCCTCTGCAGACGCCTTTCATGACCTCCCCTTGCGACATATACACGTTCAAGATGACCGTCAGGAGTTGTTTCATGAGGATTAAAGCCTGTGTAATACATGCACGTTGCAAGACTTCCGGGGGTTGGATAAAAGTCCTGTACCTGGTCTGGAACAAAGCCTGTCTTTTTCAAATAAAGCGCAACTTCAATAGCTTCGTTAAGTCCGGCTCCGGGGTGACCCGCAATATAATAAGGAACAAGATACTGCTTTTTATTCAACTCTGAATTTATTTTTGCATACTCACGCGAAAACTCTTCATAAACGGAATGCGTACTTTTTCTCATAAGACGCAGCACTCCATCATCCACGTGTTCAGGGGCGACTTTTAACTGGCCCGAAACATGGTCGCGGCAAAGTTCATAAAAAAATTCACGGTTTTTGTCCATAAGCAGATAGTCAAAACGGATTCCGCTTCTGATAAAAACTTTTTTTACTTTTGGCAGAGATTTGAGGCGGCGCAGAATGTCCAGGTATTCGGTGTGGTCTGCCTTTACATTTTTGCACGGATTTGTTCCAAGACAGTCGCGGTTTTTACAGGCGCCGTTTTTTTTCTGAAGGTCGCATGCATCGTGCCTAAAGTTTGCAGTGGGTCCGCCTACATCATGAATGTATCCTTTAAAGTCGGCATCTTCTGTCATTGTGCGCGCTTCACGTACAAGACTGTCTCCGCTTCTTGCCTGAATTCTGCGTCCCTGGTGGAATGTTATAGCGCAAAAACTGCAGGCACCGAAACAGCCGCGGCAGCTTGTAAGACTGAATTTTACTTCTGCAAGAGCCGGGACTCCGGTCTTTTTGTTTTCTGCCGGAACATCATACATAGGGTGCCAGCGTCTTGTAAACGGAAGTTCGTACAGCGCGTCGAATTCCTTTGTCGTAAGTGGAAGCGACGCCGGGTTCTGCACGACATAGCGGCTTTCACTCGGTTCTATGAGCGTGCGGCCGTTTATGGCGTCGGTGTTTTGTTCCTGCACAATGTATGAGAGCGCGAACAGTTCTTTTGAAGATGATGTATTTTTTGAAACTGCGGCAAACGGCGGGAGCATGATTGCTGTGTTTTGGGGAAGGCCGGCTGCAATTATTGGCATGCTCTTCAATTCTTCTTTTCCTGCATTTGCCGCAATGAAAGTCGCTTCGGGAATTTCGCGCGCGCTGCAGTTTTCTACAGCAAGCGTCTGTTCTTCAAGCGGTTCTACATATGGCGGAAGCTCGTCTTTTTTTCCGGTATACCAGCAGGTTCCGCGTACATCACGAATCTGTCTTACAGGAATTCCTTCGGCAAGTTTCTGTGCTATTTCCAAAATTGCATGTTCGCCCATTCCGTAAATGAGAAGATCGGCCTTTGAGTCAAGAAGCACCGAGCGCTTTACCGTGTTTGACCAGTAATCGTAGTGTGCGCATCTGCGTAAAGACGCTTCGATTCCGCCTATAATTACAGGAACCCCCTTGTACGCTTCCCTTATTCTTGCCGTATACTGAACAAGTGCTCGGTCTGGTCTGTGGCCGGCAACTCCTCCGTGGGCATAGGCATCTTCTGAACGCGGCTTGTTGTTTGCCGTATAATTTGAAACCATGCTGTCCATGGCACCTGCGCTTACCAGAAATGCCAGACGCGGCCGTCCAAAAACAGTAAACGGCTGTGGGGAATGCCAGTCGGGTTGTGCAATAATTCCCACGGAATATCCGTTTGCTTCAAGAAGTCTTCCCAAAAGGGCTGCCGCAAAAGACGCGTGGTCTACATAGGCATTTCCGCTTACAAACACAAAATCGGGCTGCGTAATTCCGCGCTCATTGAGTTCCTTTAAGGTTACAGGTAAAAATTCACTGAACATAGTAACAGAATACAATATTTTTTGAGGTAGTGCCACCACTTCCAAAAACGGCTTTTTTTTTATATAATGGGAACACGTTAAAAACACATTTATTATGAGGCATTTTATGGCTATGGTAATCCTTACTTTGAACTGCGGATCTTCTTCCGCTAAGTATCAGGTTTACGACTGGGACAACAAAGATGTTCTGGCCAATGGTGTCGTCGAAAGAATAGGAATCGACGGTTCAGGAATCACACACAAGGCAAAGGGAAACAAAACAGAAATCAAGAGTCCCTGCCCTACACACAAGGAAGCAATTGAGCTTATACTCAAGACAATCACCGACAAGGAAATCGGCGTTATTCCGGATATGTCTGTAATCAAGGCTGTAGGACACCGCGTTCTTCACGGAGGAGACAAATTCACAAAATCAGTTCTTATTACTCCCGAAGTTCTTGATACATTCCGTTCAGTAATTGACCTTGGACCACTCCACATGCCGGCAAACATTATGGGAATTGAAGCTGCACAGAAAGTAATGCCAGATGTTCCTCACTGCGCAGTTATGGACACAGCCTGGCACCAGACAATGCCCGAAGAAACATTTATGTATGCAATCCCGCGCGAATGGTATACAAAGTACCACGCACGCCGCTACGGATTCCACGGAACATCTTTCCTTTACACCGCAAAGCGCGCTTCTGTTCTTTTACACAAAGCTCCAAAAGATACAAATTTAATTATCTGCCACATCGGAAACGGTTCTTCAATGTGCGCTGTAAAAAACGGACAGTGCTATGACACAACAATGGGTATTACACCTCTTGAAGGCCTTGTAATGGGAACACGCTCAGGTGACATTGACCCGGCACTTCCTTTCTACATCATGCGCAAAACAGGAATGACTGCAGACGAAATGGACACAGCACTCAACAAAAAGAGCGGATGCCTTGGAATTACAGGAAGATTTTCTGACCGTCGCGATATAGAAATTGCCGCTGCTGAAGGCGACAAACAGTGCCAGCTTTGTATAGAGATGGAAGCGCTCAGAATCAAAAAGTACATCGGCGCTTTTATGGCAGAACTTGGCCATGTAGATGCAATCGTATTTACAGCCGGCGTTGGTGAGCGCGGACCAATTACAAGATTCAAGGCCTGCAGTGGACTCGAAAAGTACGGCATTAAGATTGATGCACAAAAGAACGACTGGTCATTTACAGGAAATGCCGAAACCTGCATAAGCGCAGACGACAGCGAAACAAAGATTTTTGTTATTCCTACAGACGAAGAACTTGTAATGACAGAAGACGCATATGCTCTCATGAAGGGAACATACGACGTTCACACAAACTTTACATACAGCTTCCAGGATCCTTCTTACGTAAACAAAGCAAGAGAAGAAGGTCTTAAAAAGGATATGGAAAAACGCCCGCACCTCGCAGACGTGATCGTTCGTCCGTAATAGAAGATTAATTCTTAAAGAGCCTGCCTTGATAAAAAGACAGGCTTTTTTTTATTGAACAGTCCAGTCTTCTACCAAAAGTCCTGATCGTGTAAAGTATTGTTCGCAATTTCGCTTAGCCATTTTGAATTAAAAACTCCTGTTACAATGTAACACATCAATTCATATTTGTAAGCAAATTTATTATAACATCAAGATGACTGTATACTATCAGAAAACTGTACTTCTTCTACCAGGCTGCGGCCCCAGTAGTCGTACATTTTTTCGAGGGCGGCGGGTTTTAGTTCTTCTGGCACGGTGGCGTTAAGCTGCTCAAGATTGTTTTTTACATACCAGAGACACATTTTTTTTAATTCAAGAAGTTCGCTGTCAGAAACTGCCGACGGGTGTTCATCCAAGTATGAAAAAATTACCGTAAAAACAGAAGAGGCAGAACATACTTTTTCCCAGCGCGCCAGATCTTCTATTTTTGTGCATGAAAAAATTCCCTGGTCAACACAGTAATCGTAAACTGCAACATTTATTCCGCAGTAAGAGTCTGCATTGAGCGCAATAAAAAAATACTGCAGAACGTCTTCGGCCATTGTACACCACACAGGCGGAATAGATTCCAGCGCGTTAAGATAACATTCACGAGAAACAAGCCGTCCCCACAAAAAACAAGAATGTTCCCGCGATAAAAGCCAGTCAGACATAATTTCTTTGCCAAAAAGAATGCCTTCGTGTACTTTTATTTTTTCTTTTACAGATTGAATACGCTGCTCCGAAGCACTGCCTTCTGAAAAAACATTTGCCCTGCCCTGAACAATATCTGCTTTGGACTCGAGAGCCGCGCTGTACAAAGAGCGTACTGCGCCGGGCAAAAGACGGTCATCACTGTCAAGGCACATTATGTACGTTCCCGACGCTTCAAAAACAGCCGTGCGCCTTGCTTCCAAAAGACCTTTGTTGCATTCATGCCTTATATACACAAGCGGAATCTTGCACTGTTTTTTAAAAGCAGCAGCAATACCTTTACAGGAACGGCCGCGCTCATCTTTACCGGGACTGCAGTCATCTACAACGATAATTTCGATTGCAGCAAAATTCTGCGCGGCAACACTTTCAAGACAGCGCGAAAGAACGTCCTCTGTTTTGTAAACGGGTATGCATACAGAAACAGAGGGCGCCGTTTTTTTAGAAAAGAACATTAGTTTTTATAAAAGCCGGAAGGACCACCGACATAGAAGTCAAACATATTGTTGCTAAATTTCACACCGGTTGCAGTTTTGTCTGCAATGTCATAAGTAACAACATAATCTTCATCTATGTTTGTGTTAACGGAAGTATCATATTTTCCACCGTCAATCGCTATCTTAAGTTTTTTGGGCATTACCGCAACAAACTTTGAAGGATAAGGATTAGTTATTGTTGTTGCTTTATCGTTTACAGTAACAGCGGCGGGTTTATTAAATTTGAATATCGGCTCTAGAGCAGCCATTGACTCTGTAACTGTCGTATCTGTTATAGAAGCCGTGTCAATTTCATACATATTGCCGTTAAACTTTGAATAGAAACCTCCATCGTCATGATAAACTGCTGCAAGAACATACAGCTTTCCATCCTGTACCAGCATGTCTGTAATATCTGTTGTCAAAGAAGTATCAACTACATCACCAGTAGAGACCAGATTTGATATATTAAGCATTGCTATTCCTGCAATGGTATTCAAATCATCCAAGTCATATTTTATTACATACAAAGGTGCCTGTGCCGTGTCAGGACTTTTATCTTTGCAACCTATATAAAGATAAGTGTCGTCAGCAGCCAGTGAATTAAAGACATAAGTTTTAATACCTACATCCTCACTTGGGACTTTCCAAGTAACATCAGTTGCAGTCGAACCTTCAACCAGAGGAAGCTCAAATTTATTTAAATAAGGGCCGCCGGAAGAAGAGTCACTGGAAGAAGAGTCACTGGAAGAAGAGCTACCGGAAGCATAAACTTTGTTAGAAATAATTGCAATCTTTGAGATATTTGTACTTGTCGCATTTGCAGAACTTGTAATACTAAATCCATTAAGTCCATTGTAATAGTTTAACACAGTTGAATTACCAGAATCCAAAGTATACAGGTTCTTGTTGGCATCAAAACCAAAGTCCAATACAGTGTGGCCAAGACTTGTCTGACTTGACAAAGACAAATCTGAAGCTATTGCATCTTCTGAAACTGCATAATAACCGCTACGGTCCCACAAAATATAACGGTTGTTTTTTGTTGAACCTGTTACTGTAAACTTTACTTCATATGAAGTCGCATTTCCATCTGAGTCAGCTGCAGTAACCAGCATGGTTATTACACCGTATTTATCAATTGCCTTTGTCTTTTTGATATTCACTATGCAGGTGCCTGTGTCCGACTTCGACAGAGTTTCCCTCTGGCCGGCGGTTTCGCTAGAGCATGACCAGACATATGACACGGCATTGGCTGCATTTGCTGTGAATGTTATTTCATCTCCATAATCGTATGAAGCAGTTCCTGTAAACTTATAACCTGTTTTTGTTAAAGAAGGCGCTTCGCTGCCATAGGCGCATGTTACAAAAAGATTAGTAATTGTTTCTGTACCTAAAGTACAGCTTCCAGCCGGAACAATATAGTATTCGGCTTTTGCATCTGTTGTTTCTGTGGCTTCGACAGACTTTTTTGAAAGTATATAAGCACCTTTTGTCTGTTCTTTTCCGGCTGCATCATAGAAAGTATTTGTTGTATTACAAGGTGCTGTACTGTTAAGGGTTATAACAGGTGATGTAAGGTAATTTTCAATACCATAAACATGAAGATTCATTCGAACACCGTTAGAATTTTCTAACAGTATGCAGTTAAGTGAAACTCCACTTTTTAATTTGATATCAAGAGGAGTATTAGAGTATGAATTTTCAATAAAACTTTGTGCCACATTAACAGTCTTTTTAGAAGCAGTAGAAGCAGTATCAAAAGTAACAGAAGTTAATCCAGTGGCAGACTCAAGGTGTCCTTCGGGGGTTATTTCAAAACTTGCACCCGTAGAAGCAATCTGGAAATGAATAGTTTTGCCTGTAGCAAGAACTGAGGCATCAAGTTCCAGTGAATCACCTTTAAGTTTGTCCAGACTGAACGTTACTTTTTTAATAGAAGGTTTAAGAGACGTGGCTTTTTCGAACGCTTTCGAAAGACTAACGCGTGAGAACTCAAAGGTTCCGTTATTGTCATTATACTGCTGGTCTGTTTCGCATGATACGTAATACAGTTTTGAAGTATCAGGAGTGGGCACAACAATGCTTCCTGTACTTGGAAGATCGTCTGCAATTTCTACAAGGTTGTCATTGATTGGAATATTGTATACAAGCTTTGGATCATCTGCATTGTATCCCGTAACGTACGCAGAAATGTCCCAGTAACCTGACCCAATCGATTCATTCAGCATATATTCAGTCGAATATTTTGTAGTTTCAGAGCCATCATTTGGTTCGGTATACAAATTTACAGACTTCCCTACTGTATCTGCGACTGCACCGCCACGTTTTACAAGTTTATAAGACAGCACAGGCTTTCCTGTAAAGACCTGACCCCATCCCGAAAAGTCAAAGGTATAGTTCAAAGTACCTGTTACGCCTGTTGTCTTTTTAAAGGCTATATTGATTGTTTTGTTGACAGGAGTGTCAGAAACTTTAACACCGGTTAACTTTCCTTCTATTTCATATGTTATGCCAGCCGTTGCATCTGTAGTTGCGTCTGTATACGAAAGTTCTGCGGTTATTTCGTAGGTTCCGGTTGGCAGAGTAAATGCCATTGTTTTTTCAGAAGCAACACATTCTTTTGTAATATCATCCACAGAAGTGTCATCTGTTCTTGTAAAAGTAAAAGTCCAGTTTTTTTCTGTTTTTGCTGCAGATTTAAGGATTTCTGACAGCTTTCCCGGAGCAATTGTTCTTTCAGGAGACGCAAGTGTCAGAACAACATTTGCATTTGCAGGAATTTTCTGTTCCGCAGTAGTGTCGTCAAAACTGTTTTTACAGCCAGCCAGTGTTAAAAGTGCCAAAGCAAAAAAAGGCAGTAGTTTTCTCATAATATACCTCATCCTATTCTGTGGTTGTTGTCTATTTTATAACAAGTTCAAATTCAAACGAATTGCTTACTATATATTCCGGCGTTTCTACCCGAACAGATATAACATTGCCTGTTCCTTTCTGAATATTCTCGTCTGTAAACAAATCTATTTCAACAAAGTTAGTGGTACTGCATTCAGCTCCGTTCAGTTTCCAGAGGAAGGTTGTTCCGGTTGGCCAGTTAAAAGGCTCTTTTACAGAGAATGTTATCTTTGCAGCGTTATTTTTAAGGCAGTCGGAATCTACTGTAAAAACAGGTGTATCTGTATTTACCGAAGCAGAATAAATTTCAGGATCAGCAGCAACAGTAATTTCTGCGTTGGCCTGACCGGTACAGCGTTTTAGGTCTATTTTTACAGAATTTTCGCGACCGTCAAGAGTAAATGCGGCAGAATTTCCCTCGTAAAAGCGTATTCCGTCTTTTTCTATAAGAACAGAAAGTTCAACTGTGCTTCCAAACGGAATTCCTTCTATATTAAAGGTTGCGTTTTTGAGATCCGCAATGGTTCCTCTGGCGTTAAGTGTTTT
>ERZ1032078.1000-NODE-1000-length-10944-cov-7.327854_pt1 | contig 10944 bp, 5 predicted proteins | sample MGYA00517101_ERZ1032078 | MGnify/ENA primary metagenome ERZ1032078 (study PRJEB33719, sample SAMN04261301) | wastewater metagenome | biome: rural village; feature: human; material: feces | host: Homo sapiens | place: El Salvador | collected 2013-01-14 ... | reverse complement strand
CCTTGTGGAGGTGCCGCTCTTTTATATATGTATAAAAGTATTATATATTACTTTGCCATTTATCATTATATTAAATGCCACTTTAATATATGATACTTGGTCAAGTAGCATTATATAACTTTTTTATCTGATGTTATTCCGTCAATTGTTAAAAATGCAGCCAGTTAACAAAAATCCTAAAAATATTAGCTTTAGTTATGTAATTTATGTTTATCTTTGCAGCACAATCTTAAGACAACCCAATTCTATAACGACTTTAGAAATAATTAACCAGAAGGCTGACAAAGGTTCCTATGTCTGCCTATACAAACAATAATTGTTAGGAACCCAAAAACAAAGCATGTTTATGCAAAACTCCTATTTTAACAACGCACGGATTCTCATGTTGTCCGTTTTGCTGGCTGGGGGGGTAAAACCGCTGTTTGCCTCTCAAATCACAAACGTACATGAAAACGTTGCTCTATTAACAAACAATCAACAGAAACAAACCGTCAAGGGTACTGTGAAGGACGCTAACGGCGAGCCGATAATCGGCGCGTCAGTAAAGGTGAAAGGCTCTACTGGCGGAACAGTTACCGACATTGACGGTAAATTTACACTTGATGCACCTGCCGGTGCAGAGCTTGAGATTAGTTCAATTGGCTATCTTAAGCAGGTGGTCAAGGCAAAGGCCAATGTTGCCATAGTTCTTAAGGACGACTCACAGACTCTCGACGAACTTGTTGTAGTAGGTTACGGTGTACAGAAGAAGGAGAACCTTACTGGTGCCGTAGCATCTATGAATGCCGAGAAGCTTGCCACACGTCCGGTATCAAGCCTTTCGTCAGCTCTTGCTGGTGAGATGGCTGGTGTTACTGCTGTGCAGATTACGGGTGCTCCTGGTAGCCAGAACGCTTCTATCACAGTACGTGGTCAGAACTCGGTTAATGCAGCCTCTCCACTCGTTATCGTGGATGGTGTGCCGGGTTCGATGAACGTTATCAACCCTGCCGAAATCGAGTCGGTAACAGTATTGAAGGATGCTGCTTCAGCTGCCATCTATGGTGTGCAGGCTGCCAACGGCGTTATCCTTATCACTACAAAGAAGGGTAAGACCGGCAAGACTACAGTTTCTTACAATGCTACATTCTCATGGTCGTCACTTCTCGCTAAACTCGACCTCGTTGATGCTTACGGCTATGCTTACCTCTACAACGAGGCTTACCTTAACGACCACCCGGGCGCAAAGAAGCCTTTCTCTGACGAGACTGTAGAGAAGTATCGCACAGGCCAGCTCCCAAGCACCGACTGGTACAAGGAGGCTCTTACCGGTAGCGGTTTCGAGCATCAGCACAACCTCTCGCTCAGCGGTGGTAACGACAAGACTACATACAATATGTATCTTGGCTATCTCAGCCAGGATGGTGTTACAAAGGACATTGACTACAACCGTATCAACGCCCGTATGAACATCACATCGCAAATCAACAAATACATCACTCTCGGACTCAACGCTTCGGGCTATCGTGGCACCAAGCAGGATGCATGGGCTGGTTATACCCAGGTGATTCAGGGTATCTCACGTTCGCATCCTACTGACCCCGTTTATGACGAGGACGGCAACTTCAAGTTCGTTGGTGTTGACAACCCTGTAGCAGTTCAGGGCAGAGACAAGACAGGCTGGCAGAAGACCATCGACCAGGAGGTATTCCTCATCGGTTCGGCTGAAATCAAGCCTATCAAGGACCTCAGCATCAAGGGTGTATACTCATGGCGCAACTGGACTGAGGACCAGCTCGGATTCAAGAAGACATGGGGCTACGGCACATACAACTCAGGTCTGCGTCAAGGTTATGTCAGAAACTACAACTACGACTACCTCACAGGTCAGATTCTCGTTAACTACAACAAGTCGTTTGGCGACCACAACCTTGGCGTACTCGCAGGTATGGAGTCGTATGATGTCAAGTACCGTGGTGTGACTGCCGAACGTAAGGGTGGTGGCAACAACAACCTTGACGAATCGCTCAGCACTCTCGACGCTTCTTCACAGAAGAACACAGGTGGTGGTACAGAGATGACACGTCTCTCTTACTTCGGACGTCTGCAATACAACTATGCCGGCAAGTATCTCTTTGAGGCTAACGTACGTCGCGACGCTTCTTCACGCTTCCCTAAGAATTCACGTTGGGGTACATTCCCTGCATTCTCTGCAGGCTGGCGTATCTCTGAGGAGGCTTTCATGAAGAACATTGACTGGTTGAGCAACCTTAAGCTTCGTCTGGGTTGGGGTAAGACCGGTAACGAGGAGTTGGCTTCTAATGACCTCTATCCTGCAGTTCCTACCTATGCTTACGGCTCATACATGTTCGGCAACACTCTGTATTCTACAGCTTATGAGAGCCGCCTTGTCAACGAACAGCTGAAGTGGGCTACCGTAACCAACTACGAGCTTGGTATTGACGCCGGCTTCTTCGACAACAAGTTGACAATGGAGCTTTCGGTATACAAGAAGAAGACCAACGACATGCTTCTCTACTTGCCGCTTCAGGGTGTTATCGGTTTGTCGGCACCTGCACAGAACGTAGGTAGCGTAGAGAACCGTGGTTTTGAGCTTGTGCTTGGCCATAACAACCGTATCGGTAAGGATTGGAGCTACAACCTCTCACTCAATATGGGCTACAACAAGAACGAGATTATTGATATGGCAGGTACCGAAGGTCCTACATCAGATGGCAACATCTGGAATCTTGAGGGCTATGCTATCAACTCATACTATGGCTACGTAGCCGACGGATTGTTCCGTACAGAGGAAGAACTCAAGAAGGGTCCGCTGCGCACAGGCAATGAGAAACTTGGTGATATCCGCTATAAGGACTTTGGTGGCGACGGCAAGATTACAGCAGATGACGACCGTCGGATTATCGGCAACCAGATGCCTAAGTGGACTGGTGGTTTCAACTTCAGCGTAGGTTACAAGAACTTCGAGTTGAGCGGTCTTCTGCAGGGTGCATTCGATGCTAAGCGCTATTACAACGGTGAGGCTTCTTACGCATTCTTCAACAGTGCATCATGTTTGAACAAGCACTGGGATCGCTGGAGCGAGGAGAATCCTAACGGCAACTTCCCACGTCTGTCGCTTACATCGCAGACCAACAACCAGTTGTCTACTTTCTGGCTGCAGGATGCTTCATATCTTCGTATGAAGAACCTTACATTGGCTTACACCCTGCCTTCTGACCTTATCAGCCGTATAGGTCTGTCGTTTGCCCAGGTGTACCTCGCAGGCGAGAACCTCTTCACTATCTCAGGTCTTGACAAGGGTCTTGACCCGGAGTCGAACAGCAGCCGTGGCTGGTCGTACAGCAACGTCAGAAAGATTTCTTGCGGTCTTAAACTTACATTCTAAAACAACTCAGAACAAATGAAAAATAGTATATTAAATATAGCATTAGCGTTCGCTGGAGTTGCTGCACTCTCATCTTGTAGTGATTTTCTTGACAAGGCTCCGAAGGGAGAACTTTCTGACGCCAGCTTCTGGAAATCAAGCACCGATGCCGAGATGTACATCAGCGATATGTACAACAGTCTTGGCTGGTCAGCCGATGATGCAATCAATACCGACGACGCAACAATGGGTATCAAGTGGGCTGCCGGCAACGAGTCGAAGGGCGTTTACGCCCCCTCTGACTATGGTTGGAAGAGTAGCTACACATACATCCGTGAGGCAAACCTCGCACTTGAGAAGCTCCCTTCCGTATCAATGGACGATGCTACACGTCAGAAGTTGGAAGGTCAGGCTTACTTCTTCCGTGGCTATCTGTATTGGGACCTTATCCGTAGTTTCGGCTCAGTACCATATATTGACAAGCCTCTGACATTGGCTGACCTGAACAATACAGAACAGTCTTCACGTGAGGATGTTTACGCCAAGGCAATGGCAGACCTTGATAAGGCTATCGCTTCTCTTCCTGAGCAGTGGGATGACGCCAACTATGGCCGTATCACCAAGGGCGCTGCCCGTGCCATCAAGATGCGTGCTGCCATGTATTATGGCGACAACCAGACTGCTGCCAAGGAGGCTAAGGCAATCATGGATGCAGGCGTATACGACCTCTGGGACAAGGACAACACAGGCAAGTATGCCAATCTGTTCTGGGAGGAGACAGACGGTTGCTGCGAGAATATACTTGTCATCCAGTATAATGCACCTGACCGTACCAACTACCTTATTGGTTGGGAAGCATTCCCGACACTTGGATGGGGCGGTATGGACCCGACTCAGGATCTTGTCGATGCTTTCGAGGATAAGGACGGTAGCCCGATATATGAGTCAAGTGCTGCTGGCGTAGTGGCACGTGATGATAACGGCAACCCGACAGCAAGACAGCTCTCTCAGATTTTTGATCCAGCCAATCCGTTTGCCAATCGCGACCCACGTCTTGAGGCTAACATTCTGCACGACGGTGAGGAAATGTATGGTGTTACAATCAAGGTTGCTCCTCTTGCAAGCAGTGGCAACACTGGTATAGGTCGTCATGGCGATGCTACTGAGACTGGCTACTATCAGCAGAAGTGGCTTGACCCTGCTATCAATCCTCAATCGCAGGGTTGGGACATGGGCAAGGACTATGTGCTTATCCGTTATGCTGAGGTTCTGCTCACATACGCCGAGGCTATGAACAATCTCAATCCGCTCTGTCAGGAGGCATTCGATGCAGTCAATAAGGTACGTGCACGTGTGGGTATGCCAGCGTTGCAGAAGACCGATGCAAGCAAGCCTACATATTGCGGAACACAGGCCGAACTCTTGAAGCGTATCAAGAACGAGTGGCGTGTAGAGTTTGCTCTTGAGGGCGACATCCGTAAGTGGAACCTCCGTCGTTGGGGAGACGCTAAGGAAGTGCTCAACCGCAAGTATCACAGTATGGTTTGGACTCTCAATGGCGAGAACTTCACTCCTTACGTAGGTACAGAGCATGTGGAGCTTCCGGGCAGCAAGTATTCTGACCACAACTACATCTATCCGATTCCGCAGACAGAGATGGACCTTAACCCGAAACTCAAGCAGAATCCGGGTTATGGCAAGAAATAAGAAACATAAAACGTAAATAATAAATTGGAGTGTGTCAATAAGGATGAGTATTAGTCCTTTTATGGCACACTCCTTTTTGTATTAATCTTAGCTAACTTACGAATTCAGCAAATGAGAAAGTCTCTCCACTATTTGTTAGCCCTTGTGCTGTTTGGCGTATTCTTTGCGTCATACACCGATTTGCTGTCGCATGTATTGTACTACAACGAGCAGCATCAGCTGTTTCTCTATACAGCCGACTATTACCATAGCCAGACACTCACCTCATGGCTCACGGCTTTTGTCGTGCAGTTTTTCTATTATCCGCTACTTGGCGCGGCAGTAATGTCTGGCTTGCTCACGGCAATATATCTTATGTCGTGGCGCATACTTACTGCGCTCATACGTCGTGAGGACATATTGCGCCTTTCGCTCATTCCCTCGCTTGCCCTTTGGGTGTGGACAGCAGGCTTGTCGCATACTCTGTCGGTTGTGGTGTGGGCATTTATAGTCTTAGCCGTTATTTCCGTGCCGGCATGTTTCTTGGCAAAGGGCAAGACAATCAGACAATTTCAGCTTAAGGGTTGGAAGTATGCAGCAGTTTCAATCGTTTCGTTAGTAGTCATATCTTTAGCATCGGGCTATAGCTTCTTGCGCACCTTCTCTATGAGCGAGTTTCGCATGATAAAGGCGCAGCAAGCCATAGACCGTCACAACTGGGACGATGCCTTGCATCATACCGAACGCTATCTTGACAATCAGAGACAGCCCAACCCGCTTATTTTTTATTTCCACAACATAGCACTCTACAATAAAGGCGTACTGCTCGACCGTCTGTTCGACTATCAGCCCGTTGTAGGCATCAATGCCCTTTACTTTCCGTGGCAGAGCCGCACACGTGAGACCGAGTACGGCCACTATCTGCTTGAACAGCTCGGTTGCATCAACGATGCACAGCACTGGGAGTTTGAGGCTATGGTGGTGTGGGGCGAGACGGCTCCACGACTCATCAACCTTGCACGCTACAACATCATCAACCGTCGCAAGACGATAGCCCGTAAATACATAGCCCGTTTGCGCCAGAGTCTGTTCTATAAGGACGAGGCAGACAGATTGGAGGCCTGTGTGGAGAGCGGACAGATAGAGGGGTTGCGTGCTTTCAGCATAAAGGAACCAGAGAAAGCCAACTTCGTGAACATTCTCAACATCGGTCCAAACCTGCAATACGTGCTCTCGCAAGACCCACACAACCGCATGGCTTACGAGTATCTGATGTGCGACCTTCTGCTCTCCAACAATCTGCCACGCTTTGTTGAGAACCTTCCGCTTGCCAGTAGCTTCTACAAGCAGATGCCACGCATTTTCGATGAGGCCCTGCTTGTCTATCAGCTTGGAGGCAACGACACCAAGGGATTGCAGCCTGGCAGCGATACGCAGAACCGTTTCCAACAGTATGCCCAGCTTGCACAAACTGGAAATATAGCTGCGTTGCAGGCAGAATTCGGTAATACTTACTGGTTCTATCTCAACTATGTCAGCCCGTATGGCAACCGATTAAAGAAATAAGGACACGAGAAGTTCAAAAACAATACGAAGATGCAAATCAACATTAAATCAACAATATTCTCCTTCGCCGCTCTTTTGCTGCTTGCCTCATGCGAGGGTGGTTACCAGAAGGCAGACTTCTACGCCAATACCCAGGTGCAGATATTTCCCGACTATACGGGTGTGACATTACCCGTGAATATAGCTCCTGCCAATTTCCGCATCAATCAGGAGGGCGATGCCTATCAGGTAGTGATGACAGCCGGAGGAAAGGAATACTATCGTGAGACTTCTACCGATAACGAGGTTGTTATCCCTGAGGACTCTTGGCACAAGATGCTCGCCGACAACAAGAATGGCAAGATACAGATAGCCGTTGGAGTGAAGCGCGACGGCAAATGGACTGAATACAAGCCTATAACAAATTATGTGAGTGGCGACACCATCGACCAATACTTGGCATACCGACTGCTATATCCTGGCTACGAACTGTGGAACGAGATGGGAATATATCAGCGCAATCTTACCAACTACGACGAGACACCAATACTCGAAAACCGTGACTTCGGCAAGCAATGTATCAATTGCCACACGTTCCGACAGAACTCCACGCGCGACTTTATGCTGCATGTGCGTGGCAAGAATGGCGGCACGCTTATCAGTCACGACGGCAAGGTGAAGAAGGTAGCTCCAAAGTGTCCTACTGTAAAAATGGGTGCTACCTATGCCGGATGGCATCCAAGCGGACAGTTCATAGCTTTCTCGATGAACGAGATACAGCAGTTCTTCCATTCAAGCGGACAGAAGCCTATTGAGGTGAGCGACCTTGCAGCCGATCTTGGTGTCTATGACATTGCCAACGACGTTATAATCACCTCGCCCGAGCTTAGTGGCGACAATGCTATGGAGACATTCCCTGCTTGGACTCCCGACGGCAAGACTTTGTACTTCTGCCGTGGCAATGCCTATACCAAGAACACTCCTCTCGACAGTCTGCGCTACGACCTTTGGCGTGTCAGCTTCGATGCCAAGGCAAGGGCTTTCGGCAAACCGGAATGTGTGTATGAGGCGAGTGCCACGAAGCATACGGTCAGTCTGCCTCGTGTGTCGCCCGATGGCAGATATGTGGTGTTTGTGGAGTTCGACTATGGCAACTTCTCTATATGGCACAAAGAAGCCGACCTCGCCATTCTTGATACCAAGACTGGCAAGGTGCGCCGTATAGAGGAAATAAACAGTAAGGATGTGGACAGTTTCCATACATGGTCGTCTACTGGCAAATGGATGGTGTTCAGCAGCAAGCGTATGGACGGAGGATGGGCACGCCCTTATTTCGCCCATTTCAATACAACGACCGGACGCTTCGACAAGCCTTTCGTATTGCCCCAGAAGTCGCCCTCGTTCTACGAGACATTCATGAAGACGTACAATCTGCCCGAACTCATTATTTCGCCCATAAAAAATGCCAATGCTCTGCTCAAGAGCATTGGCTATGATAACTAATGTTCTGAACTTTCGCAAGTTCAGAGAATTCAGTAGTTAAAGGAGTTAAGAAGTTCTTGCAAGCAAGCGGCAAAGCCGAGCGAAGCCAAATGCTTATAATGCTATATCAAGCAAAAAAAACTAATGGCTTAACTCCTTAGCGACCGTAGGGCGCGACAACTCCTTAACTTCTTAACTACTTTCGCTTGCGAAACTTAAATAATGTTTTTTAGCGCTTTGGTTTGAAGTGCAGCTTATACATAATGTGTAGCATTGCGTAGCGTGGCACCGTGTTATACCATGTCTCGGTACGTCCCTGTGCATTTATAACCTTACGTACGTTTGAGAGCTTTCCGAGCAGGTCGAAACCGTCAGCCATAACAGTAAGTTTGCCGAATGTGCGCTCCAGTCGGGCATTCCATACAAGATTGTTCGTATTCATCGACTTGTCTGAGTAGCCGTAGCGACTATAGAGTGTAATGTCGGTAAACAGTCTAAGCTTTAGCGGCAATTCAAGTGTAGCGTTCAGACCATAATCAACATCAGCTGTATTGATGGTCTTGAAATCCTCACGATTACCCTCAGCGTGGATGTAGGCACAACGCAACTTGGCACCGAATGAGTATTTGCCAAAACTGTAGTCGAGCGATACTGTCTCGTTGGCTTTGGCTGTGCGTACTGATGAGCGCGGATCCTTTCCCGACTCTCCCTCAATTGCCACATAGTCAACGCTGTTGATATAGCCTATTTCAGTCCTGTTCGACAATGTGAAACGATTCTTCTTGTCAAGAATGCCATTGAAATCGAATGAGGCTCCCATATCCCAGTTGCCGTTGATGTTCATAGGTGTGGAATGTACCACGCCCGTATTGCGGTCGTAAGTTACATATTGTCCGATTGCGTTGCGCATCAACTGCCAGTAGGCTTTGATTTCTATCGCCCTACGGCTTGTGAAGTTTTCATTATACTTGTAGAATCCTCTAAAAAAATCAATCCTGTGGATGTCTGTATTTTTCAGATTCGGATTGCCACTCCATAGATTCAGAGGGTTGTCGGTTGTCGTGATGTCGAGAATGTCTGTAAGTTCAGGTAGGACTTTCTTCACATTGTATTTGAAATGACAGTTATCTTTACCTACGAAAAGTGTAGGTTCTAACGACCATAGGTTGCGTGTCATTTTCTTTTTGTACGCACCTCGCGTATAGTCGATACGCTCGCTACGATAGTTCACTCCAGGTGATAAAAACGCATGCAGACCGAAAACCGGAAGTTTTATAGAAGGAGTGTTTCCTGTCAGTTCGTAGCGGTCCTTGTTTATATGCGAACGGAAACTGTTGTCAGAGTCAATTGCACGTTGTAGGGAGTCGCGGGTTGATGGCAGATAACCCACACCGACATTGCTTGCCCCTCCATACTCGGCATATTTGTCGAGTCGGAATAGGTCGTTGTTGTTCTTGTCGTATATATGTGTGTATTTCAGACCAGCAGAGAATCTGTACTTGTAGTCAATATTGCCATTATAATAGTAGCAAGCATCCCATATGGTACGGAGATTCAGGTTCCACTTGTCGTTGTACTTGTTTCTGAAATCCTGTACGCCGTTTTTGTAGTTAAGGTCGTAGATAGAGGCGTTCTCGTTCTTCTTGTTGAAGTAGCGGTTTTCTGTCTTCAGAATGATACCATCTGGACTTTGTGGCATTTTCCATTGAATCTGTCCTGAGAGGTTACCGTCATAATAGCGCATTCTGTTGAGTTGATGGTCGCTCAATTGGTTGAGCAATGCCTCCTTCAACTGTTTGCTGGCTGGTGAAGCAAATAGCGAGTCGAGTGAAGCTCCACGATATTTTTCGTTTGGCGCAACTGATAAAGTGGCACTTTGTACGAGATTGTTTGTCGTATTCTTGTAATATGTAAACTGCGGTAAGATTTCTAATTTGGTCCTGGTCCAGTTCTTTTTGATGGTATTCATGCTCATAATCCAACTCTCAGTTTCCTTGCCATAATTACGGCTGCGTCCGTAAGTATTACCGCCTTGCAGGAATCGTTCTGACGATACGATTGACTGTTGGTTGGTATTTTCGTGTGTAAATGTAGTATTTCCAGAAAACTCAAAAGAGCGGTCCTTGTTGTTGAACAGATAGTCGGCACCTACTTTCTTTTGTATTGAAGTTCCGTTTTCCAATTGTGCTGTTCCCCATTCTCCGTTAGTGCCAGGTGCACGTTCGTCGTTTATATTATTGAGATTGGCAAATATTCCAATGCGTGACAATTTGGTATAACGCAATGCGAAAAGGCGTGACATCCATCTGTCTTTTGTACCCATTCCTAAGTCAGCATTCGCAAGCATTCCTTGCATATATTGACGTTTCAGACTGACATCCATTACAAGTGGTGCCATACCTTTTATGTCCTTTTGCTGGGCGAATTCGGCTATGTCGTCTTTACGCTCATACACTTTTAGCTTATTGACGGTATAAGCCGGAAGATTTTGAAGAGCAATCGCAGGATCGCCCTTGAAGAAGTCACTACCGTTTACAAGCAGCGAACTGACGAACTTGCCGTTCACAGTTATCTGGTTTCCTTTAAGTTGGACACCAGGCAGACGGCGTATCAATTCGTCGAGCATGGAGCCGTTTGACAATTGGAATGCATCAGCATTATATACAATAGTGTCACCATGCATCACCATCTTGATTTTGGATGTAGTCACAGTAACTTCGTCAAGCTTTACTTCTTTTATCTTCTTGTGTTTCTTTTTTAGTATAATGGGAGATATAGTAATAGATATTTCACGTGCGCCTGCCTTCAGCTGGTAACTACTCAGCACCCCTATAGAAAACTTCTCGTTAATAAAGCATAAACTT
>ERZ1032078.990-NODE-990-length-11009-cov-4.627442_pt1 | contig 11009 bp, 7 predicted proteins | sample MGYA00517101_ERZ1032078 | MGnify/ENA primary metagenome ERZ1032078 (study PRJEB33719, sample SAMN04261301) | wastewater metagenome | biome: rural village; feature: human; material: feces | host: Homo sapiens | place: El Salvador | collected 2013-01-14 ... | reverse complement strand
TTGGTTTCCTGTCACATTATGGAGATAGCGGCGCCATACTTCAGAAGATGGAACGCCATGGCAGATAATGTCAACGCAATAAAGCAATGATGAATGTGCATCCTGCCCCAAGTACAGTCGCAGCGCGCGAATCTGACAGGGCGTTCCGCTGAAAAGTACTAATCTTTCTTGATGCAGTCTTTCGCGTACAAGAGTATATATATTGGTCGTCTCGGCTTGCATATACTTTGATCCACGTAGCAGGGAAATGTCTGAGGTGTTGCTAATTTCGCAAAATATAGCTTTACCAAAATCATCGCTGAAACGTACACCGAAGACAACCCCGCCTTTGGATATAATATGCTCGGCTAATGACGAGAATATACCGCCCGAAGATGAGCTAATTCGGACATCCTTATCCTCATTGCGACAGGCAATAACGTACAATGGCTTTAGTGACGCATTGTCATTAAGCATAGGGCATACACGTTCGCAGGCATCACAATGACAACATAAAGAAGAGTCAACTTCAGGGTATAGAAAACCTTCGGTATCATCCTTTTTGAGAACTATACATTGTCGCGGACAGATGCTTACGCATGCTCCACAACCGCAACATTTATATGGATCAGTGATATGTATCATTGTTATTGACAACGGATTCTACGTAATACTTTGGCAAAAGGAGCGCGGACAAGTTCTCGCTCGTACATATTCATTGAGCATATCCAAAATAATGGGATGTATATAGTGATGTACATCGCCATAGCGAGTAATATTTGACTGATGCTAAGTTCAGGAAGAGAATTCACTATATATAGTCCAATTATAGTCATTAAAACTGGAATTGGCATCATACGCCCAATCTCGCACCAAAATTTTAATATGTCAATGTGTTGCTTGCGTTGATAATATATGTTCATGATTAGTCCTTGGCCAAGTAGTAGGGCAGCTCCAATGGCAAATGCGCACCCTATGCCGCCATAATCGGGCGCTAATAGTATTTGGGCTCCAAGGGACACAATAGCAATGCTTACATATAAAAGTGAACGGAAGCGCATCTGATTACGGGCCTGCAAGATTGTGATGCCAACGTTTTGAATCAGAGGTATGAGTAACGCAGTTAGAAAAATCGTGGCGATAGGATATGCTCCGGTATAGTCAGGGCCTGCCCAAATTCGGATGAATGGGGCTCCAAAAACAATGAACCCCGAAAGGATTAGGCTCATAATGATAAATTGGAGTCGTCCGGTGCGAATGAACAAATCAGAAATGTCGCGATCACTGGCATTGCAGGTTACCATTGATGTAATACGTGGTAGCAAAACTCCCGCTATTGCAGTGGAATAGCTCATGTATATTGCCATAATGGTTATTGCTATGCCATAGATGGCAACCGTGGTTGGGCCGGCAGTTACGCCTAATACAAATTGCCCGGTGGACCAATATATGCGATCCATAATGACATTGAGAAATATCCAAAACGAGTATACGGCAATTTCGCGGATAAGTGGCCAGTTGAAATTATTGAACCGCATTTTGATTCGTAGCTTCTTATTGCAATATACTGCGTTAATCAGCAAGCCGATCAAGTTAAATATCGTCTGAACAACCACAAGTCCGACAGCTTTGTGTCCAAAATACAAGATAAGTACAAGCACTCCTGTGGAGACAAGTATGCGTATTATCGCAACTACACGCAGGAATATAAAGTTTTCGTACGCAGTAATTATGGAACCATATATGCTTAGTGGGAATGATACGGCTACATTTAGGACCATGAGCAATATTACGGTTCGGGTCTGTTCCAATTCGTCTGCGGTCATTGTTGATCCGAACAAGTTATCCGTGTTGGCCCACAAAATCAAGCCCGCAATGAGTGCAATGAGACCGATTATGCTGTACACAATGGTAAACGTGCCGAAAAGCGAATACTGACCTTCTTTATCTTCTTTGGCACGCATCTTTGCGGTATATCGTACAACTGCGTTGCCGAGTCCAAAGTCTAATAAGCTGAGATATGCAATTACAGATGCAGCCAAGGTATATATGCCATACTCGTTTTGGCCAAGCATACGTAGCATATAGGGCGTATACAGTAAGCCAGTTAGGGCATTTAGCCCTAAAATTACATAATTGAGTATTGCTCCGGCTTTTAATTGATTGGTCGCCATATTAAATATAAATGGTGTGTTATAGAAAAAGAAATAACACCAAAAATTAATACAAAGGTACGAAATATCTTCCTTTTTGCGTAATTTTGTGGGTCATATCGGTGGAAAACAGTGTATAATCACTAACCGGAAATGTTTATTGTATGAGAATAGGTATTTTTACTCAGCCACTAAAGGATAATTATGGTGGCATACTTCAGAACTTGGCTTTGCAACGAGTATTGCGTTGTATGGGGCATTACCCGGTGACCATTGACTATGACATATGGCGTCCTCCTTTATTGGGACGCATCCGCTTGGGCGTGCAGAATCTTTTTCGGAAGAGTAAGCTCTCGGGACGTAGGTTTGATATTGAAAGATTTGTCTGTGCTCAAATTAATATGACATCGAGAGTGTCAACTGACAGACAGTTAAAACATTGCATGAAAACCAACCACTTTGATGTGGTTTTGACCGGTAGTGATCAGGTATGGCGGCGAGCTTACAACCCACGTCTTGATTGGTCTTTTTTGTCTTTTGCTAACAAGTTGCCGCGCATAGCTTATGCTGCATCAATAGGTATCGACTATTGGGATTTTACAGAAGAAGAAACATGTAGATGTGCCGAATTATTAAAGAATTTTATTGCTGTCAGCGTTCGTGAAGCAAGTGCGGTTGAATTCTGTAGAAAGTATTTTGGACGCAATGATGTCAAAGTAGTATTGGATCCGACAATGCTTTTGGATGCATCAGATTACCCATCGATAAATGGTGCAGCAACTGATAGACCATATGTGTTCACGTACATTCTGGATTGGGATTATTGCAAAGGCCGCATTGTCGAGTCTTTGACTAAAGAATTGGGGTTGCCTGAGTATTCAAGTGAATATAACTCTTTTGGTAAGAAGCGGGAAAAACGTTTGTCAATCGAAGGTTGGCTTGCCGGTATTTCTAATGCAAATTTGGTGATTTGTGACAGCTTTCATGGTACGGCCTTTTCGATTTTGAATCATCGACCATTTATAGTTCTATGCAATTCGGAACGCGGCAATACGAGAATGCAGTGGCTTTTAGAGTTATTCGGGTTGAAGGGACGAATGATTGCTGGTGAGTCTGAGATAAAATTGCTTGAACCAATAGATTGGAATAGCGTTGATGCAATTCTAAAACGAGAACGAGAGAAGTCTGTCAGTTTCCTAAGACAGGCCCTTGATGCTTGTACTCATACGTAAATGCTGTGTGAATATAAATTGCTATTGTATATACTGATATTTAATCATAAGTTTTTGGCTCAGATATGGATATAAAAGGGCGGACGGTGGTGCATTTGGCGCAGTATGCTGCGCCGTACCTGGGGAATTTTGTGAAGAGTCTTATGCACCTTGAGGAAAGACTGAAGAAGGACGGAGGCAATATGGTATATGTCTTTCCTCCTCAGGCAGGTGACTGTGCGTGGTTTGAGGACTTTGCATCAAAACACGAGGTAGGACTTATCCTGCCCGGCGCGGCCGGCGTTGCAGCCATAGAAGCAATTATTAAGAAGTATAATGGAAAGGTCTTGATGCATACTCATTTCGAGGGCTATGATGAAGCAGTATGCAAGGCTGTACGTCACAGAGGTTATGATATTCCGGTGGTGTGGCATCTACATGACCATCTGTCCTATCAACCTAATATACTTAAGGCTATGTATCAACGCTGGTGCTTTTTCCGTCATTATTGTTTGCCTACGTTGCGAAGCCGGGTGTATACCATAGCTGTAAGTCAGGAAGTTGATGCTTTTGTCCGTCGCTTTGGCGGCCGTTTCAAAGGGTCAATAGTCCTGCCAAACGGCATTGATATCTCTCGTATATATAAGACTAAAGATTGGACATTTGAGGATGATGGCATACGCCGTTTTGTGTGCTTGGGCGGCCGTAATATACAAAAACGCATGGATATAGCACTTGAAGCATTTAAGATGCTGTATGATTCCGGGCGATTGAAGCCCGGTGAAGCGATGTTACGCGTGGTTATTGGTACGGATTCGAGAGATGTTTTTTCGCGAGTCTTCGGATCGGACGCTGCTTTGCCGCAATGGCTTGAGCCTATAGAGCAAGATGAAGATATTGTACGTGTCTTCGACGGCACAGACTGCTTTATTTCGGCAGCCCAACACGAGACATTCTCGTATGCAGTCTGCGAGGCTACTCTATATGGGCTTGCGGTGATACAAAGTGATATACCCGGTACGATGTGGAATGCCGGCAATCCGTCTGTGAAGCTTTTCAAAAGCCTTGATGTTAGTGATTTGGCAGACAAAATAGAGGACTTTATCTCAATCGATAGACATAAATTGGCTGAAGATACGGCAATTACGGCAGCACGCAATAGAACTAAGTACACGCTGGACGCGTGGTGTGATTCGGTCTTGAAGATGTACGAGAAGATTGTCAAGTGCTAATCATACGCAAGTCGAGGCGGTCTTTTGCCTACTTCAAATCAAGCGGAGGAGTCGACTTAATTCGATGCCTTTACGGCTTCGTTCATCAGGGGAATGGTTGCGGGATGGAAGGAACCGACGTAGGCGGCACTGCCGGTGTGGGCAATTACGCGAGCCGGTACGCCTACGGCTACGGCGTCTTTGTCGAGTCCGGCTGTGACGACAGCTCCGACTCCGACAACGGCTCCGTCGTCAATGTGGACGTTGCCAATGACTTTCACGCCGTTGGCCAAACTAACCCGATGTCCGATAGTGGGGTAGTAAAAAACATGGTGCTCAATGTCATGGGTCAGTCCCATAAGAACTCCGACCGAAATGTTGCAGTTGATGCCTATACGGCTGTTTGGATTGATAATAATCGGGCCGTAGTGGCCTATCATCAGCCCCGGGCCTATGTCTGTCTGCCACGGAATTTGGAAGCCGTATTTGACAGAGTAGTGCCGCAGGGCTATGCGGCATAACAGAAATAGAGGCCTATGCCATAATCTGTGGCTGTAGTAGCGACAGCAGCGCATAAAGAATGTATACCTAAATCCGGCAATGTACCATGCGCGAAGGAACGCCTTGGCTCTTGTGGATGTCATATAACGGAACATATCTGCGGCAATGTACATTCGCAGGTCAGCAAAAGTCTTAATGGAATATGTGGCTTCGGTCATGTAGAATGTGTGTCAGGCGGGTAGGAATTTCTCTATTGTCTAAAACGTGATACGACCCATCGATTAAGGAGGGGGTATACTTTTTCCCATAGGTAGATACGTGGTTTGTCCAAAACGACACTGATAATAAGGTAGGCAAGCATGATGCCGACGGCTTCGCATAGAAACGTGACAAACGGTGAAGCTTTGTATAAGTCCTGAATTAGAGGTATATATACATTGTTCATTGCGTATCCATGGGTAAGTACGGATGCAAATGCGGATACCGCAATCCGGTTGACGGCTGTTGACTTGAATTCGAAGTGCGCAAAGCACATTAGAAGGGAAATAGCGGCAAGTATCACATTGGGCGACAGATATGATGTCGTCATATTGAGCAATACGTTAGACACCTTGAGACTGAACCCGAAATAAGAACTTGCCCACACTGCGGCAGTCACAATCAATACATTGGCCAGCCAAATCACGCCCCAAACGCGAGCTTTTTGCAAACGAGCGGGGAAGGTGCAGTGTATTCGGATGTATCGTGCCAGTAAATACAACCCCATAAAAGCCAAGGCCGAATTGCCGCCCGCGAAGCTATCGTCATTGTGTAGAAACCATCCGAGAAGATAAATGCCCAAGAGTATAATCCGATGAGCATATTGCGGAATTGGATGCGCGAGGCGTGCTCGACAAAAGCGTTGAGCACCGGGGTCATAAGGTACATGACGATGTAACACATGACAAAGTGCGGGTAGTTGACCATACATTTGGCAAGCGTTGTAGCTCCAAGCGGTTGTATCCCGGTAACGCCGAAGAATATGGCCATAATCAATCCGAAGTAGACGCATTGGAACAAAAGTCCGCCAATACTTTTTACTTTGGGATGTATGCCGAACCATCCTGATATCAAAACAAATATGTCTACGCAAATCACGCTGACATTCTCTAATCCGATGAAGAAGAAACTGCCGAGAGGTTTGGCCTGTATTTCGTGGGGGGTGGGAGTACCGAATGTGAGATATGTAGCATGCACAACCATAATCAGGAAAATTGAAATGATGCGCAGCAGTTCGATATTACTCTGTCTTTTATTCATGAATGTATAATTGAATACTATTATGCGAATTCAACGCAAAATTAGTGAATACAAGGCAATTTTATACTATCTCCCATCTAAAAAACTATAATCATTCGGGAAAACGACAGATTTCGGCATGTGAGAACGAAAAAAACGATGCGATGCCCGATAAGTGCATCGTGACAGCGAGGCGGTGTCCCTGTCAGCCGTAGATGGCGCTAACCGGTGGAGATTGTGAAATAGGGGGTGATATATTTTGCGGAATGAAAAAATATGATTAACTTCGTAATGTAAAAAAGACGGGGACGCACTGCACTTGTATGCAGCGTCTCATGTATATAGGCTGCGGCGTGTGCTGCCGTCAGTAGGACGGGGCTTGCCACGACCGATGCTGATGGCAGAGATGCGGCCGATGAAAATGTATTATAAGAAACTTACAACGATATGAACAACAATGACTTTCGTAATTATGCCGTACACCATCTGGGCATGAACGGCCTTGCACTGGACCGGTATACATCGCAGGTGTCCAATGCAGTCATCACTGCCGGCGCCGGATATGTCTCGCCGACAATCATCGAGGAGCGCCAACTGAACGTGGCACAAATGGATGTGTTTTCGCGTCTGATGATGGATCGTATCATTTTTTTAGGCTCGCAGGTAGATGATTATACCGCCAATGTGATACAGGCCCAGCTGTTGTACCTCGATAGCTCTGACCCGGGCAAGGATGTGAGCATCTATATCAATTCGCCCGGTGGCAGTGTGTATGCCGGTCTTGGCATCTATGACACCATGCAATATATATCGAGCGATGTCTCCACGATATGCACCGGCATGGCGGCGTCTATGGCGGCTGTGCTGCTTGTGGCCGGAGCCAAGGGCAAGCGCTTTGCGCTGCGCCATTCGCGAGTGATGATACACCAGCCCATGGGTGGGGCTCAGGGGCAGGCCTCCGATATTGAGATTACAGCACGAGAAATCCAGAAGCTCAAGAAAGAGCTGTACAACATCATTTCCGAACATTCGGGCCAGCCTTATGAGAAGGTGGAGGCCGACAGCGACCGCGACTACTGGATGACAGCCGAGGAAGCCAATGCTTACGGTATGATTGACCGAGTGCTGCTGCGCCAGAAAAAATAGTTTGCAACTACGGCCTCGGTGCGCCTCTCGCTATACGCGGTAGCTTTACGTGCCCCGATGGCGTGGAGAGACCCAAAGGTTGCACAAGCGGCAAGTTTCGTTTGCCTGCTTTTCCATCTGTTTGCGAGTCTTGGATAAGGCTCGATTCATAACCAACACGACAAATGCCAGTCAATAATCCAACCAATAAGAAAAAGAAAACGAAAGCCATTGTGTGTTCGTTTTGTGGGCGACCCTCTGACATGAGCGAGGTGATTATTCCGTCTGCAGATCAAAGTGCATATATATGCGCCGAGTGCGTAGACGGCCTCCACGGAATGCTGCAAGAGTATCGCAACTCAATCAGTCACGATGGCAAAGGTTTGGCTAAGGCCGAAGCTGTCAATATGGATACGGTGCCCAAGCCGGCTGCCATCAAGGCTTTTCTCGACCAATACATCATAGGTCAGGACGATGCCAAGAAGGTGTTGTCCGTGGCGGTGTATAACCATTACAAACGTTTATCCCAACCCAAGGATGACGATGACGTAGACATTGAAAAGAGCAATATCGTCATGGTCGGTCCTACCGGCACGGGCAAGACACTGATAGCTCGTACAATAGCGCGTATGCTCGATGTGCCTTTCACCATAGTCGATGCCACAGTCCTGACGCAGGCCGGATATGTGGGCGAGGATATTGAGAGCCTGCTTACGCGCTTGTTGCAGGCTGCCGACTATGACGTAGCTTCGGCTGAGCGAGGCATAGTCTTCATAGATGAGATCGACAAGATTGCGCGTAAGGGCGACAATCCCTCGATTACGCGCGATGTTAGTGGAGAGGGAGTCCAGCAGGGTTTGCTCAAGCTGCTCGAGGGGTCGATAGTCAACGTCCCGCCACAAGGCGGACGCAAACATCCGGAGCAGAAAATGATACTGGTGGATACCAAGAATATCTTATTTATTTGCGGCGGAGCTTTTGACGGCATCGAACAGAAAATTGCGCATCGATTGAATTCGCATGTCGTGGGCTATGCCACCGATGGTGTGCGCCGCAAGATAGACAAAGACGACTATCTGCGCTACGTTGCGCCCCAGGACCTGCGTTCCTACGGTTTGATACCCGAGATTATCGGCCGTCTCCCGGTACTGGCCCATCTTGAGCCGCTGGATCGCGCCGCCTTGCGCCGAGTGCTCACCGAGCCTAAGAATGCAATCATACGCCAGTACATCAAGTTGTTCGAAATGGACGGCATTGTGCTGACTTTTGATGATGACGCCCTCGAATTGATAGTGGACAAGGCCATAGAGTACAAACTCGGAGCACGCGGATTGCGTTCCATCGTCGAAACAGTCATGACTGATGCCATGTTCGAGACTCCCGGCAAGGATGTCAAGACCTTTGCTGTTACGCGCGACTATGCGCTCGAGCGCATCAACCGTGCACAAGCATACCTATCTTCTGAATCGTAGGTACACATATAAATAGTAATATATATGGCCATGCGAGTTTGCGATTTGCGCGACATCCCGGTATACGTCACATAAAGCAGTGAAGCAATGGTTACACGACAACAGCTTACGCAGGTACTGAAAGAGTTCTTTGGCTTTGACAAGTTCAAAGGCAGGCAGGAGGATATCATTATGAGTCTTCTGGAAGGGCGCGACACCTTTGTGCTGATGCCCACCGGCGGAGGCAAGTCGCTATGCTATCAGCTTCCGGCTTTGGTGTGTCCCGGTACTGCCGTGGTTATTTCGCCATTGATAGCACTGATGAAAAATCAGGTGGATGCTATGCGTCAATACAGCGGCGATGACACCATAGCTCATTTTCTCAATTCTTCGCTGAGTCGTGCGGCTATAGAGGCGGTTAAGGACGACATTGTCGCCGGTCGCACTCGGCTGTTGTACGTGGCGCCAGAATCGCTTACCAAAGAGGAAAATATCGAATTTCTCAAGAGTGTCAATGTCTCGTTTTATGCCATAGATGAGGCGCACTGCATCTCCGAATGGGGACATGACTTTCGCCCTGAGTACCGTCGCATACGCCCCATCATCAATGAGATAGGCGTTAGGCCGGTGATTGCACTCACGGCCACGGCCACTCCAAAGGTACAACATGACATACAGAAAAACCTCGGGATGAATGATGCCGCACTCTTCAAGTCATCGTTCAATCGCCCCAATCTTTATTATGAGATACGTCCCAAGACACGCAACGTCGATGCCGACATCATCCGCTACATCAAGTCTAATCCCGGTAAGAGCGGAATTATCTATTGCCTGAGCCGTAAACGAGTCGAAGAATTGGCCGAATTACTGTGCGTCAACGACATCAAGGCCTTGCCCTATCATGCGGGCATGGATGCGGCCAAACGCTCGGCCAATCAAGACGCCTTCTTGCAGGAGCATGTGGACATAATCGTAGCTACCATAGCCTTCGGCATGGGTATAGACAAGCCGGACGTGCGTTTTGTCATCCATTACGACATGCCCAAGTCTCTCGAAGGATACTATCAGGAAACCGGCCGTGCGGGGCGCGACGGCCTCGAGGGACGGTGTATTACATTCTATTCGCCAAAGGACTTGCGTAAGATGGAGAAGTTTATCCAGGGCAAGCCATTGTCCGAGCAGGAAATAGGGCGGCAACTGCTGGCCGAGACAGCAGCTTTTGCCGAAAGCTCGGTATGCCGTCGCCGCACGCTGCTGCACTATTTCGGCGAGGAATATGACCGAGACAACTGCGGCAATTGTGACAACTGCATACATCCCAAGACACCGGAGGAGGTTTGCGACAGCCTGCTCAACATCCTTGAAGTGATGCAGGCCGTGGCCGCACCCTTTAAGCCTGAGCATATCATCGACATCGTGCGAGGCCGTATAACAGCCGATGTCAAGAGTTACAACCATCAGGAACTTGAGATTTTCGGCATTGATCGCGAGCACGATACGCGTTACTACATGACCGTGATACGTAAAGCGATAATGGACGGGTACATTTGGCGTGACATCGAGAATTTCGGGCTTCTATCTATTACGGCTGCCGGCGAGGAATTTTTGCAGCGTCCGCACTCGTTCAAGATTACCGAGGACAACGACTTGAGCAGCGCCGACTACGTTTCGGAATCCATGTCCGGGACCTCGGCTGTTGACCCTGAGCTGTTTGCCGTACTTCGCAACCTGCGGCAGGAAATTGCACGCAAGAAGTCGTTGCCGCCATACGTCATCTTCCAGGACCCGTCACTTGAAGCCATGGCCACCACTTATCCTACGACGCTTGAGGAGCTGCAGAATATTATAGGAGTCGGCGCCGGCAAGACACAGCGCTACGGCCGGGCATTTGTGGATGTAATCCGCGCACATGTCGAGGCTAATGACATCCAACGCCCCGACGAGATACGCGTGCGCAGCATACCCAACAAGTCGCAGACCAAGATTTCGATAATTCAGGCCATTGATCGCAAGGTAGATCTCGATGCTCTTGCATCTTCCAAGGGTATGGATTTCGGTGAATTTCTTTCCGAAATCGAGACCATAGTTTACTCCGGCACA